>MDTG01388393.1_pt1 | contig 322318 bp, 286 predicted proteins | sample 811421 | NCBI WGS metagenome assembly MDTG01 (sample SAMN05326645, study PRJNA326480) | marine metagenome | isolation source: seawater | place: Pacific Ocean: South East | collected 2011
AGCCACAAGCTGTGTCCTCACAGCGTCTTTTAACAGCCATTGGTGAAGACACAAATGGAGGCAAGGTTCAGAAATATACTTCTTGCGACTTAAGTAAGTAACCCTATTATTATTTTAAAAAGCATGCAACTCGGCCACCTTTAACGATGAGCAGCCTACAGCAAAAAAGCAAATGCCTTCGCCCAGAACTTCACTACCACTTCACGCAATTCCTTACCTTTGCTTTATGGCAATTGAATATACCCGGAACGAGAAAATTGGGAGCCAGCCCAATAACCCTTTACATGGCGTAAAGTTGGCTCATATACTTGAGCATTTGGTAGCCGACATGGGTTGGGAACGCATGGCCGAGCAGGTCAACATTAATTGCTTTAAAAGCAATCCTAGCATTAATTCCAGCCTTAAGTTTTTGCGAAAAACTCCCTGGGCACGAGAAAAAGTAGAGCGCCTATACCTTAAACAAACAGGGGCGCTCTAAGTATATTTTCAGTAATAGACGCTTTACCAGTTATGATGAAGGCTGATTTGCGCCTGGCCTTTATCCCAGTTATTGGTGGTTTGTTTCATCCATCCCAATTGCATACGCAGTTTGTCATTCAAACCATACCCCATTCCCACATACGTGCGGTTTCGGTCGAAGTATTGTACGCTTCTTCCATCGCCAATACCTCTTTGGCCATTAATAAATAACTCATTGTACAGGGCAATATATGTTGTGCCCTTCTTCAGCTCCGAAGCATTGAGCGGAATATTCACAAAAATATTGTACCGGTATCGGGTTCGAAAATTCTGATCGGCTACCCAACGTTGCTCGTATCTAAACCGATGCGTGAGGAGCACTCTGCTGCCCAGGCGGTGAGGAAGCAGAGCCTCCTGATAAATGCGGCTTTCATTGAAAGTATTCGTACCATCTCCAAACTCTCCGGTGGTGATGTGGCCATACCCCAAAGTAAGCAATACGTTCGATTTTTCGGGAGTATAAGTGATACCGGTGCGTAGCAACAACTGCTCAAGGTCGCTTCCGGCATTCCAAAAACGGAACTGATAATCGCCCTGAATACCAAAAGGGCCGTCACCAAACTTCTTGTTAAAGAAGTACATGTACCAGGCGCCCAATTGGTCTCCCGGTACGTTTTGAGCTTTTAACGATGAAAAAGTAAGCAGAACTAGCAGGAAAATTATAACTCTCTTCATTCTTTAAATTTTACAGTGGCCAAAAGTAGCCCACCCTTTTTGAACATTGATGTTGTTTGGGGCCGAAAATAACGGAATTGTGCTATTGCGCACAGCCTTGTTATGCCAATGCCAGTATCCTTATTCAAATTCAGCACAAAAACGTAAGTATCCCACCCCACCTACCACAGTTTTGGCATTAGATTTCAAAAGAAAACGAAATACGCCAAAAGCAATTTTTCCCTAACTTCGAAATTCTAAGAAACGACTATCTATGGAAAAACAGCCAGCGGTTAAAGTAATTGAAGGATATGAGCACATTGAGTACAGCCATGTACACTATGAGCCCGAAGAAATGATTCAGAGAAGTCGCAACTTCTTTGAGTGGATGGATACAAGAAGGTCTGTTCGCGAATTTTCGGATCGGCCGGTGCCCAAAGAAGTTATCGAAAATATTATTAGATCGGCTTCAACAGCCCCTTCAGGCGCACACAAACAACCCTGGACTTTCTGTGTGGTAAGCAATCCGGAACTCAAAAAGCAAATCCGGGAAGCTGCTGAAAAGGAAGAATACGAAAGCTATACCAACCGAATGAGCGATGAGTGGCTCCAAGACCTGAAACCTATGGGAACGGATTGGAGAAAGCCTTTTTTAGAGATAGCTCCATACCTAATCATAGTTTTCAAACGACCATTTGAATACAATGATGATGGGTCTAAACATCAGAATTATTATGTCAACGAATCGGTTGGTCTGGCCGCAGGAATGCTCATAACGGCCATTCACGATGCGGGTTTGGTTACCCTCACCCATACGCCAAGCCCCATGAATTTTCTGCAAAAAATCCTAAACCGTCCGGACAATGAAAGACCTTATTTGCTGCTTCCTGTAGGCTATGAAGCCAATGAGGTTTATGTGCCCAACATTAAGAGAAAAAGCCTGGACGAAATGGCCGTGTTCTATGAATAGCAGAATACTCTGCCTGGTTTTGTTACTCTTATTGGCCTGCCAGAGCATCTGGGGCCAACGGTATTCCAAGCGCAAAATCCGAAAAGACCTGCAAGAATTACCGGGGTTCGGAAACGCCTACATAGGCTTTACATTGGTTGACCCCGAACGATCTAAACCAATTTTTGAGCAGAATGCTCACAAGCACATGACTCCGGCATCTACAACCAAACTCTTTACGGTGTTTGGAGCCATGCAGCACTTGCCCGACACATTACCGGCTTTGGAATACATAATAAAGGGAGATTCCTTGATTTTTTGGAGCACAGGTTATCCGCTAACCCTTCATCCGGATCATCCCGATTCTACCGTCATACAATTCTTAAAAGCCTCTGACAAACGGCTTTACTACTGGGTTCGGCCTACCAAAGATTCGCGCTTTGGCCCGGGTTGGGGCTGGGACGACTACCCTTACTATTACGGAGCTGAGAAGTCTGTATTTCCATTGTATGGCAATAGCGTGAGGTTTATTCTCAACAATCAAAACAAAACCTATAGTCTCCAGCCTTACCATCAGGGCTTTAGAGTAACCACCGACTCGCTGAATGCACGGAGAAACAGAGTGGTAAGAGATGAATGGTGGAATGAGTTTACGATTGATTTTTCTGATTCGGATGAGCCCGACACTCTTCTTAGGTCTTTCCATTATAATCATGCTCTTTTTACCGATTTACTGGCCAAAGAAGTAGGCCAACCCATTGAACGCATTGCCTTAAATAAGCGTCCACAGTACTACCAAACCCTGCCCGGAGTTCCTGCAGACAGTCTTTATAAGTGGACTCTCCAACCTTCTGACAACCTCTTTGCCGAACAGCTTCTGCTCATGATTAGCGGACAAATGAGCGATACTCTAAACACAGAAAAAGGCATTGAGGCAGCAGTGAGTAGCTGGAAACAACAAACCAACAATCCGGAAGATTTAGTATGGGTAGATGGTTCGGGGCTTTCGCGCTACAATATGTTTAAACCCTCAGAATTCATTGCCCTGCTGAGTTTATTCCGTGAACAGCGCATCTTACCTTTAATGGCTCAGGGAGGCACTTCAGGAACCCTTCAAAGCCGCTACGGCCCTTACGTGTATGCCAAAACCGGAACCCTGCGACATAATCATTGCCTCGCGGGCTACATTCGCACTGACAAAGGCAAGCTGCTTTACTTTGCACTTATGGTTAACCACTTTACGGCCCCCACCGGCACCATTCGCAGCTCCATGGGAACCATGCTGGAAAAGATAAAAAGCGGCTACTAAAATTAGTTTTAAGTAAGGTGTTTCACATGAATTAATACGCCCGGCCGGGGCCGTACCAATGCCCTTACCTGGCCTTTATGCCACTCCAAAGCTTTTGTGGAGGCACAAGAAACAGGGAAAACTTCAGCTGAGTGCTGTCATCTACCTTAAACTCCTCCACTGCATTGCGCAATCGCTCTCCGGGTTCGGCCACAAAAAAGCTCAGGTTGCTCAGATAGCTTACTTCACCGGCCAGCCAAAGCCAATCGTAGAGCTGCTTCTCAAGCATTAGCCCACCATATATATCGGCTCTTTGCAGCGTAAATTGACCCGACCCGTCTTGCAAAGCGTCTGTTACATTATATCGCCAGTTGTCAAAAGCCAATTTTGCTATAATGTGCGTCTTATTATCTGGGTGGAACCTTAGCTGAGCGTTGCCCGGCAAATTGAGTTCAAGCAACCACTTATCCCTCAACTGCTTGTGATACAATAACGTAGGATATACATTCCAAACACCCAGTGCATAATTAACCACTCCTCCATAGCCCCAGCGAACCCGTTCGTTAGGTTTCCGGGTAAGCATACCCGATATATAGTGTCTACCGGCAAATCGGTTCAAGCTGAATTCATTGCTGGCCAATTCAGACACTCCAATAAGAATAAGCTGTTTACTGTTTTCCAGCGTTCGTTGATAAAGCAAGTTTATGCCTGTATTGAAGAGTTTGCCCTCATCGAGCTTTTCGTAGAGCGGTTCGTTGGTGCCCGAAAGAGACAAAGTCTGATAGGCCAACTCTGTATGCTTAAGCTGTACACCAAAAAGTGTTTTCTCTCTAAGCACCAGCGGAATGCCAAAGCGATACTGCCAAAGCCTATCGGTTTGGATTCTTGTGGTAAGCCCATCAGGGCCCATGGCACTGTAGTTACCAATAGAAGATACGGTAACCTCCGACACTCTTGGCCTGTAAGTCATCAGTTTCTGCCCAAAAGCAACAAAGCACACACATTTAAGCACCGGTATTAGCAGAATGTACTTCCGCATAGGTTTGTTTGTTAGTAGTTTTTAGCAAGCAAGACTTCAAATAAACGAAATTCCTGCTTAGCGCAGATTAGCTACCACTCTTAAAAAAATGAACTTTGGCAGAAGCGATAATTTTTATCTTGAGGCCTCATTCAACAAAAAACCAAATGAAAAAAACGCTTCTGCTTTTATTCAGTCTATTTTTTACTCTAACTGCCTCACTGCAGGCTCAAATCACTTCTCAAACCTTATCCGGCCTACACATTAGAAACATTGGCCCCGCCACCATGAGTGGTCGTGTGGTAGACCTGGCCGTATATGAAGAAGACCCCTATACCTTCTACATTGCCACAGCTACCGGTGGGGTATGGAAAACCACCAACAACGGAGTAACCATGGAGCCGGTTTTCGAAAATGAAAACACCCACTCCGTTGGAGCCATTGCCCTGCATCAAAAACACCCCAACATAGTATGGGTAGGTACCGGTGAAAGAGCCAACAGACAAAGCTCTTCCTGGGGAGACGGGATTTACAAATCGAGCGATGGAGGAAAGACATGGCAACACATGGGCCTCAAAGACTCTCACCACATTGGCCGAATTGCCTTGCACCCTTCCGACACCAACGTGGCCTATGTGGCTGCAATGGGCCACCTTTGGGGCCCCAACAATATGCGCGGTCTTTATAAAACCACTGATGGTGGAAAAACATGGAACCGAATTATTTATGTGAATGACGACACCGGAGTAGTTGACGTAGCGTTGGATCCGCAGAACCCTGAAATAGTTTATGCCGCCACCTACCAACGTAGAAGAACACCTTTTGGCTTTGATGGCGGGGGACCGGGTTCAGGGCTTCACAAATCTACCGATGGAGGTAAAACCTGGAAAGAACTAAGAAACGGACTACCCGAGGGCGACTATGGAAGAATTGGAATTTCCATCTTCCGTAAAGACCCTAACATTGTCTATGTCTCCGTAGAACAAGGCTATCAATACAATGCCTCTACTGCCTATAATGAAAGAAGAGCAGGCGTTTACAGATCGAAAGACAAAGGCGAGAGCTGGGAGTTTATGAGTGATTGGAACCCTCGTCCAATGTATGCCAGCCAGCCACTGGTTGACCCTAGTGATGCTTCACGCATATACATGATGAACCAGTACAGCTATTCAAGCGATTCTGGCAGAACCTTCCGTCCGGCCCGGCAGTCCCTGCATGGAGATGATCGCATTTTTTGGGTGAACCCAAAAGATTCGCGCCATGTAATGAAAGGCGATGATGGAGGAATTGGTATCTCCTACGACCGTGGCGAAACCTGGCTATTTATTAACAACCTTCCCGTATCTCAATACTATAGAGTTGCAGTAGACATGGCCACTCCTTACAACGTGTATGGCGGCTTGCAAGACAACGGAAGCTGGGTAGGCCCTTCTGAAACCTACCGAAGTGCGGGTATTCTCAACGAAGACTGGAAAAAACTAGGAGGCGGAGACGGCTTTTTGAACCTTCCCCACCTTACCGACCCTGACATTGTTTATACCGAATCGCAGTATCTGGGCTTATCCAGACTTAACATGAAAAACGGTCAGCGACAAAGCATTCGTCCGGGAGACCCCAGAGGACACATAAGTGCCAGACGAAACTGGGATGCTTGGGGGCCCGGTATTCCCGAACCGGAACTCGGCAACGCCATGGCTCCAGCCAACTGGGACGGCCCGTTCTTCTTGAGTTACCACGACCCCAACACAATATATGCTGGAACCGACCAGCTTTGGAAAAGCACTGACGGAGGAGCTACCTGGAAAAGCCTGGGTAACCTCACCACCCGTGTCAACCGCAGAGAGCTCACCATTATGGGACAAAGAGCGGATACCTCTACCCATTCGCTCGATGACGGTATACCCTACTATCCTACCCTGACCGCAATTGCCGAAGACCGGTTTGTTGCCGGGCACCTGTATGCCGGTACTGACGATGGATTACTACAGGTTTCTACAGACGATGGTAACACCTGGACAATAGTAAGCGATAAACTTCCCGGTTTGCCAAAAGACTCATGGATCAACACCATTGAAGTATCTTCGCACCATGCCGGTACAGCCTATGTGGCCATTAACAACTACAGAAACAACGACTTCAACAACTACATCTATAAAACCAGTAATGGTGGAAAGACCTGGGAGTCTGTTGCAGGCGACCTTCCGGCCAACCGGGTGGCCCGGGTACTGCGCGAAGATCCTAAAAACCCTGATTTATTATACCTGGGCACTGAACTTGGCTTATTTGTTAGTTTTAATGGAGGCAAGAATTGGGTGGAGCTTAAAAACAATATGCCTACCCTCCCCTTCAACGATCTGGTAATTCACCCAAGAGATAACGACCTGATTTTGGCCTCGCATGGCAGAGGGGTTTGGATTCTCGATAACCTCTCGGCTTTGCAGGAAATTGGCTCTCAACGGCATCAAAAAATGGCACTCTTTAGCATTGCCGATGCAGAAATGGTTAACCGAAACATTGGTGGAGCACATACAGGCGACATGTATTATCGTGGAGAAAATCCGCGCTACGGAGCAGCCATTGACTATTACTTGCGCGACTCTGTTGATGCCGGAAAGCTCAAACTCACCATTCATGATATGGCCGGCAACGAACTGGCCGAAGTAAACACCTCCGGCAAAGCAGGAATTCATCGGACCTACTGGAATTTCCGTGGACCAGACTTCAAAGCCATGAACTCCGATCCAAACAGTAACCGAAGGGGTCGAGGATTCGGCCTTAGCGGACCGGAGGTGATTCCCGGGCTTTACAAAGCAAGATTATCTTATGACGGTAAGGTAATAGAGCAAACCTTTAGGGTTAAAAACGACCCTAGACTAGACGTGAGCATCAATGTGCAAAAGGAATGGCATGCCTCATTGCTCAAAATAGGAAAACTATACGAAGCCGTGATTGATGGTATGCTATCGGCCCAACAAATGGGCTGGCACCTGAACAAACTGGATAGAGAAAAGGTAAGCTACAATGAAGACGCTGCAAAAGCCATTCACCAACTCAACGACCGTTATGGTGAACTGCTCAGTAGGGTGCGCTCACTCTATTATGAGTCGAGTGGATGGATTGGCCCCTGGACAGGCGACCAGAAGGCACAATTTGATTATTACTACTCAATGCTGCCAAAACTGGCCAATGAAACCCAGCAAATCATTAAAAACACTATTCCTCAATTGAACAGAGGCTTAAAACGAGAATTCAGATACACCTTAGATTAATTTCAACACTATGAGAACAATGAAACTATGGACAATAGCTCTTTTGGTACTCTTTAGCCTTGGTCTGAGTGCCCAGGAGTTCGAAAGACATATCCCAATAGAATCGGCCGTTAAAAGCCTGCATGCGGTAACCATTAAAGGTAAAAAAGTTCAGTATGAAGCTACTGCCGGCACACAACCCGTGTGGAACGATGCCGGTAAACCGGTGGCCACCCTCTTCTATACTTATTATGAACGAACAGATGTAACGGACAAAGACCGTAGGCCTCTGGTCATCAGCTTCAATGGCGGACCAGGTTCGGCCTCTGTGTGGATGCACCTGGCCTACACCGGACCTAAAATTCTCAAGATTGATGACGAAGGCTACCCGATTCAACCCTATGGTGTGAAAGACAACCCCCATTCCATTCTGGATGTGGCTGACATTGTGTTTGTAAACCCTGTGAATACGGGCTATTCTCGAATCGTGGATCCGGAAGCCGACAGACGTCAGTTTTTCGGAGTAAATCAAGACATCAGCTACCTGGCTGAGTGGATCAATACCTTTGTGAGTAGAACCAACCGATGGAACTCTCCAAAATACCTGATTGGCGAAAGCTATGGAACCACGCGGGTGTCCGGCCTGGCATATCGCCTGCAAAGCAGCCACTGGATGTACCTGAACGGGGTTATATTAGTATCGCCTACAGAATTGGGTATCGACCGTAGTGGCCCTGTAGAAATGGCCAACAGACTTCCGTACTATACCGCTGCAGCCTGGTATCACAAACAGCTACCTTCTGACTTGCAGAGCAAAGACCTGCTGGAAGTACTGGAAATGTCGGAGCAATACGCGCAAAACGAATTACTTCCGGTAATTGCCAAAGGTGCCTGGGCCAGTGACAGCGAAAAGAACGAAGCCATTCGCATGTTCGCCCGATACTCCGGTCTCGATGAAGAAGTGGTAAGACAACATAACCTGGATGTACCGGAGAATTTCTTCTGGAAAGATTTGCTCAGGCACGAAGGATTCACTGTAGGACGACTGGATTCCCGATATAAGGGTATCGACCGAATGGACGCAGGGACAAGTCCTGACTTCAATTCGGAGCTCACCAGTTGGTTACACTCTTTTACCCCGGCCATTAACTACTATTTCCCTAATGTGCTCAATTACAAAACCGATATTAAATACAACATGTTCGGTCCGGTAAGCCCTTGGGATAGAAGCGGAGACAATACGGGTGAGAACCTGCGGCAGGCCATGGCCATGAACCCCTACCTGCATGTAATGACCCAGTCGGGCTATTACGATGGAGCTACTACATATTACAATGCCAAATACAACATGTGGCACTTAGACCCAAGTGGTAAATTGAAAGACCGCCTTAGCTTTAAGGGTTACCGAAGTGGACACATGATGTACCTTAGAGCGGAAGATCTGGAGAAAGCCAATGAAGATATTCGTGAGTTTATTCGCAAGAGCATACCTCCTGCCGGTACTCCGGCCAAGTATTAGGAAGCCTTGATTGGGGGGTGGTAAAGCTTAGGCTTTCTAAACCATAACTTGGGGCTTAAAGCCTGAAGTCTTCTAGCTCTAATCGCAAAAACTCATAGATAACGAACCTAAAAGAGGGTATTTAAAAAGCTAAGCAAGCATCACCCTGAACGCGCCTACCTGTCTCGGTAGACAAGTTCAGATGATCAGTTTGAAGTTTTTGAAATACCCTCTTTTTTATTTGTAGGTTGAAATTAAGTACCACCAATAACCGACAACTGGTAATTGACAGGTGCAATATTTTACAAGGTTATTTTATTTTAACACCCACCTATTTACTCTCAAAATACAATTCAAGCTCAATTTGGCGAGAATTTGGCCCCTGGCGGCTGAATATTCACCCATCATTTTCTCTTATTAAAAAACTTATCTCAACATATTAGTGGCTCAATAAACTAACAAACAAAATGAGCACACTAGAAAAAACAGAAGTTCACAAGGCTGAACTAACTGATTACCAAAACACAATTGCCACAGCAGCCGGTAAAATTGCTGAAGCCCTAGTTAAAAAGTACAGCAAAGAAGCGGCAGAAAAGGCATCGATTGAAATATTAGGAATAATGACCGGTGGAATTGCAACCATGGTTGTTGGAGGTTTTTTTGACTATTTCTTCCCTCCTCAAGAGCAAAATGCGATAGACTATACAAAGATTGAAGACATCATGAGGGAAGTAGTCAACGAGCAGGATCTAAAAAAAATAACAACTAACATTTATGCAACCTGGACAGAAAACATTAAAGACAACTACCAGACTGCGTTACCAATTCCAAACCCTCAAGTCAATGGAGATGACCAATGGACCGAGCCCGTCTGTCAGAACCTCATTCAAATTCTAAACGAATCACTAAATTCTCTCATTGGAGATAAGGGAGCTTCAGAGCATAACTTGAGCAGGCTAGCTCAAGACCATTCCATTGCTGGTATTCCGGTTTACATATTTGGAGTCAACCTAGCTTTAGCTATTCTTCAAGATAAAGCTATGATCTACAAAATGAACAAAATCCCTGATCAGTACTTTCAGTATGAAAACCTCACCAGAACAGGGGAACATCCTGGAACTATTGCCACAACAGCCGAAACCTATGCAAAACAGCTAGACCAGAATTGGCAGAAATCAATAGAAAAAAGAATATCCACACAATACATAGGCTGGACATGTGAAGATCACTATATGCTGAACTATGTAAATATGACTGCCAAAGATGGTGACACAGTCATATTAACCCAGCGTAGTGATTACAACCCCAACAATGGATTTTTTGTAAATGCACACCAAAGTGAGTGTTACCTAGGTGCCTTCGCAAACGATTTTATTCATCATTACTATCACCCTAAAACCATCAATGCTTACTGTGAAACAATGGGTTATCCTGACGCTATTATTGATAAATGGCTAAGTTTAAAAACTTCACCAATGGGTACTCAATCCATTAATAGTTTTTCGGATAATACAGATCTTTTTAAGCCGAACAGGAAAGATTATTTCATTTTAGATGCTGATTCCGGAGTCACAAGCATTGGCAGAAATGATCGTCTTTACTCGGTCAATCGTGTTTTTTATCTAAGTTTCTCAGATGATGGAAACCTTCAAATTATAAGAAGGGCTGATCAAACCGTGTTTTGGTCAACCGATATTAAGGAAAACACTGCGAGCTCCCTCAATTTTGATACGGATGGCCAATTGCAAGTCGTAGATGACCAAGGAAATAGCCTTTGGTCGGCACCTACCAAAGGTGAAAATTATGCAATACTTAGCAATGAGGGCTTTTTGCAAGTTAGGAGCAAAGGTGTATTTGCTCCCTTTGGAGGAAATAGCATTCAATGGGTTTCTGACATGGGTATGTTGCCGGCCTTCATCCAACCAAAAGAACAGGTGGCGGTATCCACATATAAATGTTTAGATGTTAATCTAAATGTTAGTTGCATTGTATACCGGCAAGCCGGTAATGATTTCCCACTGAACCTATTTGTAACTTCCTCACTTGACGGGCTCAGTTGGTACCGAGAACCACATATGTTCCCGAATAGAATGACCACCGACAGCCCACCTGCAGCAATAGGTTATAATAACGCTATTCAGACTGTCTTTAAAGGCAATGGCAATAGTAACCTTTATCTAAACTCAAGCAACCCAGAGCTAGATCAATTTGGTGGGCTTGTAACCTATACATCAGACGCGACCACAGATAAAACGCCCTCATTGTATACAGGTGATGGATCTTTTGATGTGATATATAAAGGGTCGGGAGGTACTACATCTATCTGGCAATTGGAAACAACAATCCCCGAGGCTTCTGGAACCATTACCAATCTACTACCCGAAGCCACAGACACAACACCATGCGTGATTAAATTCAATGGCATTAAAACGATAATTTACAAAAGCATTGGTCAAACCTCCGGGACTGTTATGTGTAAACTTGGAGGGGCTGCACCCCAGGCAGTCCCTAACTGCCAAACTTCAAGTGCCCCGGCAGCTGTTGTCTTCAAGAACAAACTATATATAGTATTTCAAGGTAGTGGCAAATCAGAACAGGGCCTATTCGTTACAAGTTTTGATGGCACGAGTTGGTCTCCAAGCCCAACCCAAATAAAGGAAAGGTTGGTTAAGACAGATGCTCCACCCTCAGCCATTGTAATGAATAACCATTTATTGGTTTACTACAAAGGATCCAAAGAAGCACAGTTATATTGTGTAGTACTTGACTAAGACCTAAAACAGGTTTCTTAGAAGTGATCTATTGAAGCAAAACTCATTCACTAATGAACCTGAATAAAGATTAAAAACGGTTCATTACTGGCTATAACTTGTAACAGGAGTCATTTTTACAATAAACTGACTCCTGTTCTTATTATCAAAAAAAGCATTAACCATATACTTAGTGGTGAGGTAGCTCTGCATTACAAGACCGGCTTAATTTTACCACCTAGCCATTCACTCCTCTACACCTATTAAGCATTCACCCACCTTGCTTGATAAAGTTATCAAATGGACTTGTACGTAAATTCTACGATTCAACAGTTTCCTAACCCATTGAACGACAGTCGTTTTTTTGTAATTTCCATTTCCTAACGCACATACCTTATGCCTTCAGCTAAAAAAGAAATCATCAATTGTCATACGCATATTTTCACCCGCGACCATGTACCTCCCTTTTTAGCCAAATCATTTGTGTTTTGGCCTTTCTATTATCTTATCAATCTACGATGGATCACTTCGGGCATTAAGAAATGGCTTCGCTTCAGCGGTCGGCAGAAACATGCCCCCAACTCGCTTTACAACCGCGTAAAAGACTTTATTCAAGCTATCAACAACCACATACTCTCGGGTATTCTTCTCAAAGTGTTGGCCTTTTGGCTATCTATTAATGCCTTCTTTGTTCTGGTTTCCTGGCTTTCGTCCATAAGCCCGGCAAGTAGCGGGTTCTTAGCACAAATCGAAAAGCTTCAGGCGCGTTTAGCCGAATGGTTTGTGGTGTTAAAGCACCCCTCTGTGGTCTGGCAAATCAGTCTGGTAGTAATCGTTGTTTTTTTAATTCCTAATTCGCGCAAGATCATTTTTACACTGCTTAAGCTCATTTGGAGGTTCCTTAGGTTTATTCCCGGCAAACGCACTTTCGAATTATTAGAAAGATACTTGTTGCTGGGCCGGTTTGCCTTGTATAAAACGCAGAGCGGAGTGTTTACACGTCTAAAAAATCAATATCCTTCAGGAACCCGATTTGTAGTACTGCCCATGGATATGAAATACATGGAAGCTGGAAAATTGCCCGCTCAAGGCGATTTTAAACAACAAATGGCTGAGCTGGTAAAGTTGAAGAAAAGCAGTTCGGGGCAGTGGCTCGAGCCCTTTGTGTTCATAGACCCAAGAAGAATAAGAGAGGAAGGCGACTCATTCTTTAGCTATACCGTAGATAATGGAAAAGTAAACCTAAACGATTGTGCTATTAAAGAATACATAGAAACTCAAGGGTTCAGCGGATTTAAAATTTACCCTGCCTTGGGTTACTATCCTTTCGATGAAGACTTGTTGCCCTTATGGAAATATGCAGCCGACCGTGGGATTCCTATAATGACCCACGCTATAGCAGGCACAATTTTCTACAGAGGTAAAAAGAAAAAAGAATGGAATGAGCATCAGGTTTTTCAGGAGTCTGATGGCAAAGGAAATATGAGACGGCTGAGCCTTCCTGAAAAAAAGAACTACGATTTCAGTATCAATTTCACCCATCCGCTCAACTATCTGTGCCTGCTCAGCGAACCTCTGTTGAGAACATTGGTAGCCAAATCGACCAAACCTGTCCTTAAAGAGCTTTTTGGATATGTAGATGAGCAGACCCCATTGGCTCACCACCTTTCTCACCTAAAGGTATGCCTGGCTCACTTTGGAGGTGAAGAGGAATGGGTAAAGTATTTGGAATCGGACCGGTATTCTTTTTCGCAACAGTTAATTAAGGACAGAAGTAGGGGTATTGATTTTCGTCTCAACCAAAACTCAAGCATCAATTGGAACATCCTTTCGCAGGTATGGCGGTTTGTAGACTGGTATTCCATTATGTGCAGCCTTATGGTGCAATACCCCAATGTATATGCCGACATTAGCTATATACTGAGTAAGCCCAGAATACTTCCTCTTCTTAAGGAGACCATTAACCCTGATATAAATCCGCAGTTGAGCCAACGGGTATTATTTGGCACTGATTTTTACGTGGTGCGTAATCACTTTTCTGAAAAAGATTTGCTGGCGCAGTTAAGAGGGGGATTAACGGAGCTTGAATTCGACCGAATAGCGCGAGAAAATCCGGTGCATTATTTAAAAAAGTACTGAAGGCCTAAACTAAAGAAAAAGGGCAAAATAAGGACAAAAAAAGAGGCTGCCCTACCCGACAGCCTCAAATTTTCACTCAGCTAACCACTCCATAGCCGTTTCATGATCTACGAACAAACGCATATCTCTATGGCCTGCACTTAGATTATGATTCTCCCACTGTTTGTATCCTTTTACATCTTCCCTAACCACAACTGCACGTTTGTAAAAAGATGACACTCCAAGCTGAGCAAGCTCTTGAGAAAGTTCACTCATATCGACTTCATCAGCCTTGAGGCTCGCCTCACGCAAATCAGTTATCACTCTATTCAACCCATTCTGATTTGCAATCTTCCCTACTTGTTCAAAGTACCTCTTGGCGATTTCTTTGGTCAGGTCTCCTTCAATTTTGCCGGAGACCAGCTTTAAACTATCAACCACTTCAACCTTAATCATCTCAAAGACCCTTCTCTCAAAAGCGGGTGCAAAATTAGTAAGAAAGACATCATAATCAAACCTTACCTCTTAAATATCAGATAGTTAACAATAATTTTATGCACCACGTTTTCCGGGAAAATATTCTATAGGAAAAAAGGTATTCCCCCTTCTTAATCAATGGCCATATGGGCCCGGGGGCAAATAAGATAGACCTGCCCCGAGACCAATTCATACCATTACAGCCTGGTTTCTTTGTTGTACTGTACGCTCTCCTTTACAGTACGCGGCACATCATACAGCGCACACTACCACCACCAAACTTTTCTATAGTAGGAATCTGTACGGTTTGAATTTTAGAATGTGCCGACAGGCACTGTATTTGAGCCTCTGTGAGGCTGTCATAGGCCGTTTGCGACATTACCAAAACGGACTCTCCCTGCTGGTTTTCAACCTCCAGCATGTTACCGGCAAATCCGTACATCTGATCCATGGTAATTTCAACCACCTCATGACCGGTTGTTTTAAGCGTTTGCAAGACATCAAAACGCTGGTCTTCTCTAATAGACTCTGCGCAAATAACGGCATACTTACTGGCTATGCACATAACCACATTGGTGTGGTATACTGGAACTCCCTCCTTATTAAAAGACTCAAAAAGGACAGGTTCATAACCGTTGAGCTCACAGAGCTTATTGAGAACGTCTTTATGCGTTCGCGAAGAAAGGCAAGCATAGGCTAGGTCGTTTTCATAATCTATGACCACGCTTCCCGTACTTTCCAAAAACTTATCTTCGGCCTCATATTGCGAAATGTCTATTACCTCCTTCATAGGTACTCCTGTCTCAGCTAACTCATCGAGCAAATCCATTCGTCTTTCCCATCGCCTGTTTTCTGCTAACATGGGATATAGAATTACACGACCATCGTGAAAGGAAACCCAGTTGTTCGGAAACACCGCATTGGGCTTTTTTGGCTCATCGGTATCGTCAATCACCACCACATCGATACCCGCAGCTCTTAGGGTTGCCACCGCACCATTAAATTCTTCTACGGCCTGACGTTGAATTGCATATTGTTGCTCTGCTCCTTCTGTTTGTTGAAATGAATTTGTTTCTGCGGTAGATGGATCGTAACCAAAATGTGCCGGTCGAACCATCATTATCTTAGCAGCCGCTTGCTTCATATATTTTCTATTTTAAAAATCGTTTACTCAAACCAAAGCCCAACAACAGGTTGGAAGCACTGTCTGAAAGCCCAGTACCGCCATAAACATCTATCTGCAAACTGGAGCTGAGCAAATAAGTAAGGCCGGCATCCATGGCATGTTCGCTTTGTCCGACCTTTGGAAATCCTCCATAAGATTCAATAAACACTCCCAATTTATCATTGAGCCCATAGGCAAACATGAGGGTGTAAAAGGTATTTCTGTTTTCAAAACCATTGTTGTGGGTCATTCCCAGGTTGGCCGAAAGAGCCAGCGACTCAGCCAGAGGGGCATCTACTGCCAGCCGTATATCGGTAAGAAGGCCACTTTGGGTTTCTTCAAAAATCCCGCCTCCGGCACTTACAATAAGCCCTATATCCGGTAGGGAAGAATTATCCTTAACCAATCCCACCTTGGCGCCAAACATGGTAGGAGCCACTTGGGCATCGTTCACAAAGAGAATATTACCATCAATTACCTGTCTTCTTTTACCTACTTCCTGGGAAAAGCGCAATTCAAACCGTTCAGAAACACCATAGCGTAGCAGAGTATTGTTTAGAGAGAAATACTGGTATTTACTATTGCCATTCGGTTGCATGGTGGCAACCGAATATTCCAGCAAATAAAACCCTGTTTCAACCTGAAATGCTCCCTTGGGAACAATGGCAGAAGAGGTGGTTTGGGTGGGCCTGTCTGTGTAAATATTCTGTGCTCTGGCCTGTACTACCAGTGCCATAAAACACAGCACACAAATGAATTGACTTACCTGTTTCATAAGCCACAAATGTATAAAATTAATGGGCCTTACGTAGTAGGTTGAGTAGCTCTTTTCTGGAGAGGTAGTTCCTTTTAATTGTCAAAAATTTGAACTCCATATCCAATATAGCCAGGGTTGGTGTAACAGGCTCTTCGCCCTCTTCGGCAAAAAGGTAGGCCATTTCATGAAAGCCCTTATTAGAAGCACCGTTAAAGACCTTTCCATCAAAAACACACGGGTTTGGGTTTTCGATATCCAGTTTCACCGCATAGAATTTGTCGTTCAGTAATTGCTGTATCGCTGTATCGGTAAAAGCCTCTTTCTGCATTTTCTTACAGTAGGCACACCACTCGGCTTCAAGAAAAACCACTGTAGGTTTTGGGGCTTTGGTCAGGGCGCTATCCAACTGTTCAAAATTCATCCAGTTGACCTGAGCCCAAACGGTCGTGCTACAGTACAACAAACACCCGATGAGCCCCGATTTAATCATTGTTGCTCAGTTTAAGACTGACAAAATAGGTTCTGGGACGTCCGGGGCCATAGATGTAGTCAGAATCTCTTGTGGGCCCGGTCTGAAAATCGGCCTGGTAGCTATTGAAAAGGTTCTGAATACCCCCACTCAGTTCTATGTGCAGATTCTTACCAATGTGAAAATGATGCGATGCCTTAAGGGTTGTATCCCAAAACCAACCGGAATTACGCAGCACCAGCACACCACTTTCTTGCAGTATTTCAGGCACCACCATGGGGCCTGTAACTACATTGGAAATAAAAAACTGCCAGTCTGTAGTTGTTTCATAAGTCAGGTTCCAAAAGCCGTATGCATTGGGCATACGGGTAAATCGTTGAGTTGTCACCAACTGCCCTTCTCCCGGGTCTTCCGGCTCATAAAGTACTTGCTCTTGTTCATAACGCGTTTTTTGGAGGGTAAAACCCGACTGAGCCACCCATCGGCTCGAAGGGGGATAGTTAAGTTCGAGGTTTAGTCCCTTTACCAAAGCCCCTTCACCATTTCTAACTTCTTCTATGATGGAACCATTGGGCAACTGACTCCCGGTATTTACCAAAACAAAGGGATTGTTGAGTTGGGTATAGAATCCTTGCAAGTTCAACTCAAACTGCCGCTGCCCTTCTGCCCGGGTATAGCTCAACGAACCGGTGTAGGCATCGGAAGTTTCTTTTTCCAACCCGTTGGAGAGCAAAACGAATACGGGTTCTCCTCCGGCCGAAGCTATGTGCAAATCTTCATTAAACGCCTGAGGAGCTCTGAAGCCGCGAGCATAGCCCCCTCTAAACTGCCAATTGGAACTGAAAGAATAGAGCAGCGTAAATCGTGGGCTAATCACTCCAAAATCATTGTCAATAGTTCGATCAAAATCGCCAACCTGATAGGTACCTTCTACCAAAGATCTATCGAAACGAGCCCCTGCCAGGGTCTTTAACTTTGAGTTAAGCTGCCACTCCCATTGTCCGTACCAGCCTATATTCTTCACCGACTGGTCCACCACACGGTTATAGCCGGGAATACCATCGTCTGTGGTGTTCTCCTGAAATTCAATACCTGAAGTGAATGAATGAGAGCCATCATTGGAATGAACCCATTGCAAACCTGTAATCCAGCTCATATCATCGGTAATACCATAAGCATTGGCAGCTAAAAGACTATCTTCAGGTGTTCTGGCTCCTCCCAACCCGCCATAATAGCTCCCTCTATCTGTTTGCTGCATGGAGGCATATAGCGAAAGCTTGTTTCTTTCACCAATATACTGATCGATATTAAAGGCCCCCATCACTATTTCATGGTCGAGTTGCTCGGTAATATCAGTATACTCAGGCCTCAAATCCAGCCGGTTTCCTCCTCTTCTAAATTCATTGATGTAGTTAAAATCTACCGAGAGCTTTGTGTTTCGCCCCACCTTATAGAAGCTCTTTAGCCCTAGCGTTTCGGCTTGCAGATTCACCATTTCTGTAAAGCCATCGTTATTGGCATCGAAAGATTCACGACTGCGGCTGGTGGCAAAGCCTGTGATTCCGAAGTTCAAACTATTGGAAACATAGGAGCCGTTGACAGAGTGATTCCAGTCGCTGGCTCGTCCATCAATGGAAGCAAAACTACTTCTGGCCTCCCAGGTATTGAGAACCGGCTCTTTCGTAATAATATTGATTGTACCCGCAATGGCATTGGAACCATATAGTGCCGAACCTCCGCTCTTTACTACCTCTACCCGCTCGATCATATATGCCGGAATCATCTCCAAACCATATACCCCGATTAGCGCGCTGAACACCGGCCGACTGTTGACTAAAATTTGTGTGTAAGGCCCCTCCAATCCGTTCAACCGAACCTGGGTAAATCCGCAGTTCTGGCAATTGGTTTCAACTCTTACTCCCGACTGAAAATTGAGGCCATCGGCCAGCGATTGAGACTGGGTAGCATTGAACAATTTTTGACCGATTACACTCACCGCAACTGGTGCTGATTTTTTGTCTATTTCATAGCGACTGGCACTTACCACCACATCATCTAAACCCAGCACATCCAACTCTAAAACCAGCTCTATCTCCAGGGTCTCACCTTGCTTGAGATTAAGCTTTTTGAGTGTTCTTTTATAGCCTACAAATCGAACTTCCAGTGTGACTTGCAAGGCCTCGGCCACTTCAATCCGAAACCGCCCTTGAGCGTCAGTTACATCAGATATGTTACTCTGTTGAACAAATACAACTGCACCGGCTACAGGGCCATCGCCATCCACTACCTTTCCTTTTATCACAGATTGTGCCTGAATTTGGAAAGCACAAAAGAGTATCAGTACAACGTAAACAGCCTTCATCGCAGTAAAATATTTCGACAAAGTTAAACACCGAGAACCATAAGACTAAACAATACTTTACTTTATTCTAATTTTATTTTTAGACTAATCTAAATTATATTAATTAATTATTTTTAAATCAAACAGTTATCGAACTACTTATCATGTCTTTCTTTAAGTATTGAAACTACCTCATTTAGCGTATATCCTTTGGCCTCAAGGAGCATCATTAGGTGAAAAAGTAAGTCAGCCGACTCGTTTAGAAACAGCTTTTCATCATTATCTTTAGCCTCTATCACTACTTCTACCGCCTCTTCTCCTACCTTTTGAGCCACCTTATTTATTCCCTTTGAGAATAGTCTGGCCACGTAAGATTCATCGGTCGGCAGCTGCTTTCTCTCCTTTATAACCTGAGTGAGATAGGAAAGGAATTGGATGTTGTTCACATTGATTTCGTCCCAGCAGGTATCGGATCCTGTATGGCAAGTTGGCCCCTTTGGTTCTACCAAAACCAATAGAGAGTCGCTATCACAATCTACGGCCACAGACTTTAGTTGAAGGTAATTTTCAGAGGTCTCACCTTTAGTCCATAGGCGCTGTTTGCTCCTGCTAAAAAATGTAACTTTTCCGGTATGGAGAGTCTTCTCCAAAGCCTCCTTATTCATATAGCCGAGCATCAGTACTTTGGCCGTTTTAAGGTCTTGGATGATGGCCGGCACCAGCCCATTTTCCTTCTCAAAATCTACTTGATTTATGTCTGTTAGCTTCCTCATTGTTCTATTCTTACAGGGATGTTTTTCTCTTTTAAATATGTCTTCAACTCGGGCACTCCAATCTCCTTAAAGTGAAAGATACTAGCGGCCAGAGCAGCGTCTGCCTTGCCCTTCGAAAAGGCCTCAACAAAATGTTCCATAGTTCCTGCTCCACCCGAGGCTATTACGGGCACAGATACCATGGTTGAGATTTGGGCCGTCAGCTCATTCGCAAACCCGGCTTTGGTTCCATCATGATCCATGGAGGTTAACAAAATTTCACCGGCTCCCCTCTCCTCTACCTCTTTTGCCCAGGCAAGAGTCCTCAGTTCTGTGGGGGTTCTACCACCCCTCACATGAACAATATGCTCTTCATTAAGCCAACGGGTATCTATGGCCACCACTACACATTGGCTACCAAACTCCTGAGCCAGTTCGTTGATCAGCCCCGGTTGTTTAACCGCAGATGAATTGATGCTGATTTTGTCTGCCCCGGCATTAAGCAAAGCCGACACATCTTCTTTTGAGCTAATGCCTCCTCCTACTGTAAATGGAATATTGATTTCTGCCGCCACCCGTTTTACCAGTTCCACCAGGGTTTTTCTCTTTTCTACCGTGGCGGTTATATCCAGAAAAACAAGTTCATCGGCACCTTCTAAGGCATACCTTGCCGCCAGTTCCACCGGGTCTCCGGCATCGCGCAAGCCCACAAAGTTGACTCCTTTTACCGTTCTGCCATCTTTGATATCGAGGCAGGGAATAATTCTTTTTGTTAGCATGATATAGATATACGATCTATGGTTTTCAGTTATAAAAGGCAGTTTTGCCTGTTCTACTTATTAAATGCGGCTAGTTCATCCAGAGATATTCTCCCCTCATAATAGGCTTTGCCAATTATGGCACCATAAAGACCTGCTTCGCGGAGCTCATATAAATCGTTCAATTCGGCCACACCTCCACTAGCAATAAGTTTTAGCTGAGGAAACTCTTTAATTATCTTCTTATACAACTCGATTGAAGGTCCTTGAAGCATTCCATCTTTGCTCACATCAGTACAAATGCAATACGTTACGCCTTTGGCTAAATACTGCTCTAAAAAGGGGAACAAATCGAGCCCTGAGTCTTCCTGCCAACCACTTATGGCTATTTTTTCATCGATTACATCCGCCCCCAGAATAACCTTTTCTGCACCATAGTGCTTCAGCCACGAGAAAACCATCTCCGGATCTTTGGCTGCAATGCTTCCGGCTGTTACCTGTTGTGCACCGGCTTTGAGTACAGCCTCAAGCGATTCGCCAGACTTTACTCCTCCTCCAAAGTCTACTCTTAACCGGGTTTTGGAAGAAATAACCTCTAAAACCTCCAAATTTTGAGGTTTTTGGGCTTTTGCACCATCCAAATCCACAAGGTGCAAATGAGTAATTCCGGCCTGCTCAAACCTTTGGGCTACCTCTAAGGGGCTATCTGAGTATTCTTTTTTCTGATTATAATCTCCTTTGGTAAGGCGAACGGCCTTGCCGGAGATAACATCTATTGCGGGTATTATTTTCAATGCTGAAATCTTTAGGGTTTATTCATCAATGATTTTTTAGCCTGGCTGATGCTGCAGACTCCTGAGAAACAAGCTCTTTTTGCCTCTCAATAACTATCGATTTGCGGTTTTTACTATCTCTCACAACTCCAAAAAGTTGCGTAGAATCTGCTCTCCAACTTTTCCACTTTTTTCGGGGTGCGCTTGCAAGGCATAGAAATTTTCTTTTTGCAAAGCGGCAGAAAAGCGGTTTACATAGTTCGTTTTTGCCACCGTATGATCACTCAGTTCGGCATAATAGCTATGGACATAGTACACAAAGGGCTCATCAGGCAAGCCCTTAAACAGGGGCGAATTCATTTGCTCCAAATTATTCCAACCCATTTGTGGCACCTTCAGCTTTGGAGCAAACTTCTTCACCTGCACATCAAAAATACCCAGGCAATCGGTATTATTCTCTTCCGAATGCTTGCACATTAGCTGAAGCCCCAAACAGACTCCAAAAACAGGCTGTTTCAGATTCTTTATAACCACATCGAGCCCTTTCTTTCTCAGAAATTCCATGGCCGTGCTGGCTTCTCCCACCCCCGGAAAAATCACCTTTTCGGCTGACTGAAGCACTTCAGCCTGATCGGTAAGTACAGGCTCTACCCCCAAGCGTTGCAGGGCATAGGTTACTGACTGCACATTACCGGCATTGTAATTCACAATGGCTACACTCATATTCTTGAAATCTTTTAAGCTTAGGATACAACCGGTCTTTCCTTCAATCGTTTTTCAATCTTCTCTTTTATTTCAGGAATCGACTCGTAAAGCTGCTCATAAGAATCGATAATGAAGTAGTTTTCCTGCATTCGGTCTTTTCTGTAACCCGTATCTAAAATATGATCTACATCGTAAGCAAAATGGTTAGGTTCATTAGACAAGGAATATTTGGTTTCTCCTGATGAAGACAAAATACCGGCTCCGTAGATACGCAGACCTTCCGTTTCTCTGATAAGTCCAAACTCAATCGTAAACCAGTAAATTCTAGAAAGCAAGTGAATAGCCCACTCGTCTTCAATCCACTCATGGCCAAATTGGCTGATGGCCTGAAGAAAATCTACAAAGGCTTGATTAGTGAGCAAAGGAATATGTGCAAACACGTCATGAAACATATCTGGCTCTTCCAGGTAGTCCAATTGGCTCATTTTTCTAACCCACGTTGTAGCCGGAAACTTTTTGTTCGACATTAGCTCGAAAAACAAACCGTCTTCCACTATTCCCGGAACGGCATAGATTTCCCAACCGGTAAGTTGCCGCAAAATTTTGTTGGTATCATCAAAATTGGGAATGGCATCGGCTGTAAAGTTTACCTTATCGAGGCCCAACAGAAACTCCTTAGTGGCCGCTTTGGGCAACTCAGGAAATTGCCTGTCGAACAGAATCTTCCATACTTTCTGGTCTTCTGCTGTGTAATTTTCGTAAATCTGTTTCATATGGTTTTCTAAGTTTTAAGCACAAAAAAAAAAACCCGGCTCTTGCGGAACCGGGTTTATCTATTTTCAATGAGTTTAAATCAATCAAAACATAAAACTACCGTTCCGCGCTGGCGTAGCATGGTAATAGTGGTAGTAATATGCGTTTGCGAATAACATGGCTACAAAAGTAGCTTATCCATTTTTAGGCGCAAGTTATTTCTCACTTTTTACATCAAAACATACATAAATAGGACAGCTGGTTGACTTTTGAACCCGCTATAAAAAAGTTCGCTATCTTAGTAACTACAAACTACTCATGAAAAATTACGCCTTTATACTGCTAGTAATCAGCATATTAGGATGCAACCAAAGTATAGACATTGACCCGGACACAGGCTTTGAAGTGTTTACCATTCCTGAAGGGTCTCACAGTTCTATTTTCCGAAACGAACCTTTTTCAGGCAATGGCATATCGGTAACAGCTCTTTTCGATGAAAGCGCCCGATACACTTTAGAAGTTGCTTCCGATCAGGCCGACATTAATAAACTGGTAGGGTTTTCGGATTGTGGTCAGGATCATCAGAGCGAAAGCGCCCGCATTGGTTGGCGCTGGTTTAATGACGAGCTGCAAATACTCGCCTATACTTACCGGGAAGGGCAACTTAGCTTTGAAATGATGGGTACGGCAAAAATTAATGAGTCCCTAAGCCTCCGAATAAAGATTGCTACCGACCATTATGAGTATTCTGGAGATGGAATGAATACCATTCGCATGCCGCGCACCGACAACTGTGAAAGTGGTGAGAACTATTGGCTATGGCCTTATTTTGGAGGAAATCAGCCAGCCCCACACGACATTACCATTCGGCTAACCCGAGAAGTCATCGATTAATTTTCAAACTCTTTCATTTGTCTTCACATATGGTGACCATATTTTTCTAAGTTGAATTGTGAAAACTCAACTGAGCCTTGCTTGCTCCCCTCCATTCGATTTTAATAAGTGCTTAAACGCCTTGTACAGAAGCACAGATGAAATACTTTATCAGGTTATTGATGGTTCGGTGTTTCGGCTAATTAAACTGGAAAATGAGTACATACCTGTAGCTCTGACTGGCAGGGGCAATGAAATCATCATCGAAACTCCTCAAAGCCTCACTCCCCACCAAACAGAACAACTAAAGCAGTACGTAGGCCGATGGTTCGATGTAGACAGAGACCTGAAACCTTTTTACGCACTAGTGGAAAGCCACCCAAAACTAGCCCATCTGAGCAGTCAACTGCATGGCTTGCGCATAATGGGCATACCCGATTTGTTCGAAGCCTTATGCTGGAGCATTATAGGGCAACAAATCAACCTCTCTTTTGCACATAAACTCAAACGAAGATTGGTTGAGCTTTATGGCGAAAAGTTAACATGGAAGGAAATGGACCTTTACCACTTCCCTAGCCCCGAAAAAATATTGACCATAGATGAGGAATACCTCCACAACCATCAGCAATTTTCGCGAAGCAAACTGAAGTACCTAAAAAACGTGGCTCAAGCTTTTGTTTCGGGCAACATTAGCCATCAACGTTTGCTGACTTTACCCGATTTTGAGAGCCAACAAGCGCTGCTTACTTCAGTAAAGGGTATTGGCGTTTGGTCGGCCAACTATGTCTTAATGAAGTCGTTTGGTGCCCCTAAAGCCATTCCTTTTGGTGACACTGGCCTTACACAGGCGCTCTTTAACCTGGGGCTTATCGATGACCGGAAAAACGAAGACGCTATTAGAGCCTTTTTTAAAACCATGCCCGGTTGGGAGGCGTATACGGTTTTTTACCTGTGGAACAGTCTTTCATCCTAATGCCAGAACAAAAGTTTATGGGCTACTCGGTTCTCAAAGTTTCTGCCGGATTCATATTTCTCACTCTTCTTATCTGAAGATTGAAAGTAAAAAGGGTGGCTGAAAGCAGAATAAAAACCGCTACTGCCAGAGGTCCCACTCCTATGCCGGGAGCATAGGCATATACATTATCTACCAACGCACCCACCAGCAATACCGCCAAAGGACAACCAACCAATATCGCAAGCAGAAGCACAAAACGGAATTTTAAAACAATGGCTTTAGCCAAGTTGAATGAAGAAGCGCCCAGCACCTTTCGAATACCATAGTCCTTAATCTGACTGGATATGTTGATGCTCACCAAGCCATAGAGCCCCATGGCAGCCAGCAAAATGGCTATACTGGCCGTAAAGATCATAATGTTTCCTATTCCTCGGGTTTCGTCATAGAACCCTTCAAACATCAATTCCTGAACGCCTACATACACAGACTTCTCTTCTACCATAGCCTGTAGTTTTTCTTCCAATCGACCTCGGTGTTCAAAGATGTTGCCCTCTCTCATTTCAACAAGGTAGGAAGTGTATAGATTAGCCGGAATTGCGCGCATTGCAGCGCCCCTAATCTCCATTCCGGGATTCCAATAATGGTAGTCTTCCACAACACCAATTATGGAATATTCAACCGAATCCTGAACCACCGTTGTACCATCCGGATCGAAAGTGAGCTGCAGGTCTTCTAAAAATGATTGATTAACAATGAGCGTCTTCCGAAAATCGCTCTCCAGGTTCTCATCGAACAGCCTGCCTTCAACCAACTTAAGCCCTAGTACTTCCGGATAATTACGACCTACTTCAAACAGTTCGGCATAGGTTTTTACCTCACCGTTTTTAAACTGAACACCATTCAGAGACTGCCCAATATTAGATCGTGTACCTGCTATTACTTCCACACTTGGGTCGGCCAATAACACATCTCGGAAATCATCTCTGTAATCACTTTCCGGAATACCAATTACCAACTTGTTGTGCTGGTCGTAACCCCATTCTATGGACTCATTGACTTGGTTGGCATACACAAACATAACGGCCGCAACAATGGTGACCATTGCCAAAATCATCTGGAAAGTAAGAAAAACACTACTGAGAATGCGCCTTCCTCCTCTTTGAGTAGCCTTCCTCAAAATAGAAATGGGCTTATATGACGAAGCCACAACGGCAGGATAAAGACCTGAAGCCAGGCTTATGAACAACAACAAAGCAGCAAGGAACATTAAAAAGTTCTGGTGCGACAGCAAATTGAGCTGAAAACTAACACCTGCTATTTCATTGAAACTAGGTAAAAACAACCCTTGGGCCAGCAAAAGTCCCACGAACATGGAGAGCAAGCACAGCAACAGGTTTTCGCAAAGAAACTGAATGATAAGTTGTCTTCTGGGGCTACCCACAACCTTTCTTACCCCTATCTCTTTTAGCCTCTTCATTATCATGGCCAGTGAAATATTGACGTAGTTGAGCGTAGAGAGCAGCAACATAAATACAGCAATGGCAGAAAGAGTAAGAATAGGAGCTTTGTTGGGTGCGGAACCAATACTATTACTCATTTCGTAGGCATTGTTGGCCATAGTAGTTATTGGCTCTAACTCAAAATTACTATATGCCCCATCTTCATTGTCTTTGTTGTAAATAGGCAAAAGCTTGTCCATAGACTCCAACAATAACTCTGGTTGGATCCCCGCCTGCCGCAGAATAAAGAAATTAGTACTCCAGTCATCCTGCCCTAGTTTAGACAAGTGTTGCTCAAAGTGCTGGTAGTTGACCAGAATACCCAACTGAAGGCTTCCGTTGTGGGGTTTATCTTTGTATACAGCCCCCACCGAAAACACCTTCCACTCTTCTCCAATTTTCAGCTCTATGGACTGATCCAGAGCCGACTGCTCCCCAAAAAGCCGGATGGCCGTACTCTCATCAATCACTACTTGATCGGCCGAATTGAGCGTTTTGGGATTTCCGGCCTGAAGCTCAAAAGTAAACATCTCTAAATAGGCCGGATCTACGAAGTGGGTAAGATTATAAGTGATGTGTTTATTCACCCGTGCTTCTAACTGCAGACGGTTGTAGCGGGTAGAAGCCTTTATGCCAGGAACCGATTCAAGAATCTCTCTTGTCAATTCATTGTTGGTAGCTCCGTTTCTACCCTTATTAGATTCTAGTTCCTCCCAGTGTGTAACCAGAAAGAGATCTTCCTTATTCTTATGAAAATTATCCTTTACATAGCTGAATTCCACAAACTTAAAAGCCACAATGGAACAGCCCACAGCAATGGAAAGACCGATAATATTAATAGCACTAGGCATTCGCTGCTTCCACAGGTTCCGGACACCTATTTTAAAGTAGTTCTTAAACATTCCGATTTGATTTAGTTTTTGACCTTGTTTTCTTGTTCGTCTGATGTTAGACCAGCGGAATAGTCGGATTACATCCCAGATAAATGACCATTTTGCATGAGAATAGCCCTTTTCTTCCACCCGCCAATAGAAGAGTTCGTGTACATCGCCTTGCAACTGCTCAAGTAAATCGGGATTGCAAAAGAGGCCGAGAAACCAATCGGCCCAACGTGGCGGACTGTGCTTGAACCGTTTACTCATGCAAAAAATGAATAGGCAAAATCGGTAGGCAGTTGTTTATAGAGCTGGTCTCTCTGATGTTTTACTTCATCGAGCATTGCTTTACCTGCCGCTGTAAGGTGGTAATAGCGTTTTCGCCTCCCACCGCGTTCTTCGGTGGCTCCCCCCATATCTGAATAAAGCCAACCTTTATCTTCCAGCCTATTAAGCACGGCATGTATAGCACTAATATTCAGCTCTCTACCCGTCTGTTCCTTCATTTCTTTCAAAACCGAAACAGCGTAGGCTTCATCGCGCAAAATACCCACCAAAAGCAGTATAAGCTCTTCCAGTTCTCCGATGTAATTTCCTTTTCCTTTCATTATAAAACATCTACAAACATAGAACAAATATATTATCTCTATACTTGTAGAACAAATATTCGTGCGAATATAATAGCCCGAGATTTTGACCGAATCCCAAGGCACAGAACCATGCCTACCTATATTTTGCTAAATTTCAGGGCAACCACTACCGGCCAATGAATACAGGAGCAAATACCATAAGCAGAATAGTAGAACAGCAAAGAGTTTATTTCGCCAGCGGCCACACGCGCAGCGTAGAATCGAGACTTGCAAAACTCCGATTGCTCAGAACCACCATTCTAAAGCACGAACCCGATATTCTCGCAGCGCTGCACAAAGACCTTAGCAAATCCTCGCAAGAAGGCCTTATTACAGAAATTGGACTGGTTATTAAGGAAATAGACTATCATATCAAACACCTGCGCAAATGGAGCAAGGCCAGGCGTGTAAGCACCCCTATCTATCTACTCCCCTCTTCCAGCTACACTCGCTACGAACCCATGGGGGTTGTTTTAATCATCGCTCCCTGGAATTATCCTTTTCAGCTCTTAATGACCCCACTTGTTGGTGCCGTTTCTGCCGGCAACTGTGTGGTGCTTAAACCTTCTGAATTCTGTGTGCACACCAACAAGGTTATGAATACTATTACAGACGAGGTATTCGCAAAAGACCATGTAGCAATGGTACATGGTGGCAAAGAGACTAATCAGGCTTTGTTGGCCCAGAAATTCGACAAAATATTTTTTACAGGAAGCTCAAGGCTCGGAAAAATCGTAATGCAGGCTGCCGCCAATACTCTAACCCCTGTAGTGCTTGAGTTGGGCGGAAAAAGTCCCTGCGTAGTAGACCATTCGGCCAAAGTAAATCTTGCGGCAAAACGTATTGCCTGGGGCAAAACAGTCAATCTGGGTCAGACTTGTATTGCTCCTGACTACCTGCTCGTGCATGAGAGCATTAAAGACGAGTTGGTTGAAGGTATCAAGTATCACTGGAAAAGCTTTTTTGGTGAACAACCGGAAGAAAGCAACTACCTGGCCCGTATGATTACCCCTGAAGCCTTCGATCGTGTAGCCAATTACCTCAATCAGGGGAAAGTTCTGTATGGAGGAAATGTAAATAGGGAAAGCAAATTCATCAGCCCTACACTTTTAGAGGTTGCAGAGGCTGATGCTCCCGTAATGCAGGAAGAAATTTTTGGCCCAATACTTCCTGTAATTACTTATAGTCAGATTCAGGAAGCGATTGACTTTATTAACTCGCGAGACAAACCTTTGGCCGCTTACTACTTTGGCGATTCGGCAACCAACAAGCAATTACTTCGCGAGACCACTTCAGGCGGTGCCTGCCTAAACGACACACTCATTCATATATCTAACCACTCTCTACCTTTTGGAGGTGTTGGAATAAGCGGAATGGGGCACTACCACGGAAAACACAGTTATGAAACTTTTTCCCATGTACGCTCCTTTATGAAGTCACCTACATGGATAGATTTACCTTTCCGATACCCTCCGTTTCGCTATTTTCGATGGGTGAGGAAACTCTTGACTTAAGTTGCCATATATGTTGAAACAATTTGGAGGCCGGTTGACCACCGAACTGAAAAATCAGTACGCCCAATCGAACCATTGGCTCAATGGCCGATTTCAAAACCTTGAAGAAACCAGTATGAATATTGACTGGCGTACGTTGCCGGTAATCCTTTACAAACAATTTTTTAAAACCAAAGGCAGAGTACCGAAACAGCCTCTCCCTATACCGCCATTCAATAGAGAGATGTTTTTTGCTGAACCTTCAAAAGCACAAATGGTGTGGTATGGTCATTCGGCTATTCTGATGCGCATTATGGGTAAGACTATCCTGATTGACCCAATGCTGGGGGCTGATGCTTCGCCCATTGCGCCATTCAAAACCAAACGCTTTTCAACAGACACCCTCAAACTGGTCGATGATTTTCCGACCATAGACCTGATGCTACTTAGCCATGATCACTATGACCACTTGGATCTGGCAACCCTGCAAAAGCTTAAACCTAAAATCAGGCAATATTATGTAGCTCTGGGCTGTGCAAGACATCTGAAACACTGGGGCATTTCTGAGTCGAACATCAAAGAATTCGATTGGTGGCAACATTCGGTTTTTGAGGGTATTGAAATAACCTTTACTCCTTCGCGGCATTTTTCCGGCCGAGGCCTTACCGATCGTTCCCAGTCGCTCTGGGGTGGTTGGGCTATTAAAACGCCTCATGAAAACATATACTTTAGTGGTGATGGCGGTTATGGAAAGCATTTCAAACAGGTAGGAGATCGTCTTGGTCCCTTCGATTTTGGGTTTATGGAATGCGGCCAATACAACGAAAACTGGCATCAAATACACATGTTTCCGCAAGAAGCGGTGCTAGCGGCAAAGGAGGCAAAGGTTTCTAAAGCCATGCCCGTACACTGGGGTGCTTTTGCCTTGGCACAACACAGCTGGACCGAACCTGCCGAGCAGTTTGTGGCCGCAGGCCGCAAAGACAACCTAATGGTAACCGCACCACCTCCGGGGCAAATTTTCGGTGTAACAGACACCCATGATGATGCCTGGTGGGCCGATCACGTATAAATCAACACACTGACTATCAATATCTTTTGACTCGCTGCTCATATTTTAATAAATTAAGAGGGTTACTTATTTAGATCACATAAACTAAATAGCTCACTTAAGCTACAAGCTGTGCCTTCACAGCACTTTGTAAAAGCCATTTGTGAAGACACAATTAGTGGCAAAGTGTCAAAACATACGTCATGCGGACTTATGTAAGCAACCCTAACTCTATAAATTAAAACATGCAGAAGATAGCTCTATCCATTTGTCTGTTGGTATTGACGGTTATGCTCAGCCTGGCTCAAGAAGGTCAAGTAAGCGGTAAGGTCTTCGCTTTTAAGGACACCCCTGTTGCCAACATTAAAGTCACCGCCAAGAAGTCTAAAAAAACTACCACCACAAATATGAGAGGTGAATTCAGTTTAGAATGCAAAGCAGACGATAAGCTGGTTTTTGAAGGCTCAGGATTTAAAAAACTGGTGAAGCGGGTTACTACCGGAGAACAGCTTAATATAAAAATGCTCTTTCTGGAAGGTGAACGAAATGCCGAAGTGGCTATTGGTTCGGGACATCTTACCCGAGAGTCACTGACTTACGCCACCAGTAATTTTTTGGAATACAACAATGACTACCACACTTATCCCGACATTTTCACGCTGATCGCTGGTAAATTCCCGGGCGTACGTATTGAAAACGTATTGGGTGAGAAACGCATAATCATCAGAGACATTCAGTACTTCAGCAACGATGGCAACAACACCGCCCTATATCTGGTAGACGGGCAAATATGGCAAGACATTTCGGTGCTACGACCCGAAGAAATTAAGGCCATAAATGTGATGAAAGATGGAGCTCCCATGGGCTTTAGAGGCGCCAATGGAGTAGTACTCATTACCACAGTAGATGAATACGGTAAGGTTAAATTTCCTGAAAGAGATAACGATTAAAGGTTCCACTCCAGAATAAAAAAAGTCTCCACCGATTAGCTAACCCGTGGAGATTTTACGAACCAGGGCAGGTTGTTACCTTCTTCTAATCTGCTGATAAGGGAATACAACCGTAGACTCATTGCCATCTTTACCCACGGCAGCCACTCCAAAGTAATAGTTGTCTATAACAATACCTTCCAGCGTATGTTCATTGACACCTGTTACATACACAAAATTATCCCATGTTGGGGAAGTGGTCAGTCTCCAGTAAATCTTATATCCGGCTACATCCGAATCGTCCGATGCCTTCCATTGTAAAGTGGTAGAAGGCTGCACTGCACCTCCAATTCTTACTTCTTCAGGGGCGGGAGGCGCCCAGGCCAGACCAGCGAGAGAGATGGCATTTACCGCAGTGAGCTTGGCCGCATAGTCAAAATTCACTCCTTCGATTACATCTCCGTATTTAATTCCGTTTTCTTCACGAATGTTCTGGTGTTGTCGGTTGTAGTTTTCGTGTGCCTCCATAATTCTTACACCGGCATAGCCCAAATCATTGAATGGTCTATGATGACCTCCTCGTCCGAACCTGTCCAACCGATATATCATCATTGGATTCATCTCGGGCATATAGGTCAATACCTGCTTGTGTATGTACCTTGCCAATTGCCTGGAGTTACCATCCACTTCTCCCCCTGTAAATCTGCGAGAGGCACGTTCACGGTCTGTTTCGTTGGCGGGTGTTGGCTCAGAAAATATTCTGAAACTTCGGTTATCAATTACCCCATCCACTCCTTCAATGTTGCCAATCATATCGTTATTAAGCACACCGATTATATTCCAGCCTTTTTCCTGGGCATAGCGAGCCAACCCTGCCCCTCCAAACAATCCTTGTTCTTCACCGGAAAGCCCCACAAAGGCAATACTGTTTTTAAACTTGTTCTTAGAGAGCACCCGCGCAGCCTCAAGGGTGCCGGCCATGCCTGATGCATTATCGTTCGCTCCGGGAGCATCTACTTCATAATCCATAGTATTAGACGCTCTGGAGTCGATATCGCCCGACATCATTACGTAGTTGTTTGGATTGTCTGTTCCTCGTAAAACCGCTACCACATTTACTATGTAGGCATCTTTCGGTACTCTGTTTCCCATTTCGGTAGTCACCAGGTCTTTTTGATAAAACACTTCTAAACATCCTCCACAGGCTTGTGATATTTTTTCGAATTCGGCTTTTATCCATCGCCTGGCCGCTCCAATACCACGGGTATCGGAAACCGTATCGGAAAAGGTATTCCGCGTACCAAAACCCGCCAGTTTTCGAATATCTGCTTCAATTCGATCGGCTGACACAGATGAGATTATGTCATAAATTCGGGTATCAATGGCCGGAGGGGCCTGTTGAGCCTTTAGCGGAGTCATTAGCAAGGCCATACCCAGTGCACATACAAAGGTTAGTAGTTTTTTCATATCCATTTGATTCTCAGGAAGGTCAAAATAAGAAAGAATTCAACCGCCAAAAACGGATAAATGACCAATGGAAAAATTTCTTTAAAAAATGAATCCAACCGGTAGGGGTTTTGCGTTGTATGAGTGTGTTAGAGATGAGACTTTTCTAAGACAAAAGAATAATTTCTGACGACTGTAACAAATTTGGTACAATCATTGTCTTAAAACAGGGAGATCACAAATAAAATGAAAACAAAAACTATTTTACTCACAGCTGCTGTAATTGCCACCGGTCTTGGTATTTATAGTCTTGCGGGCAAGAAAATTGCGTTGCCAAAGAAAAAGGGCACTAGTAAATAAATCTTACACCAAAAGAGTTAAATACTGTTAAGTAGTTAGGCCTCGGGTTTTCCGAGGCTTTTTAGTTTGTAGAGTTTGGTATTTTTGCGGAACATTGTTTCTCATGAAAAAGCTTCTATTCATCTCCTTTTATCTCTGCGTGTTTGGGCTTTCACAAGGAAATGCACAGCAAACCACTGACCCCCGAAGACATATCGATTCGGCCGTCTATTTTATGGACCTTGGCCAGTATAGTAAAGCGGATGATCTCTTTATGACGGCTTTGGAAAAAATTGATGTGCTCTCAGCCGATTTCTGTTTTTTCTTTGGTAAAAACTCTTTCTACCTGAATAAATATGCCCAAAGCATTGATTGGCTCAATAAGTATTTAGAGTTGAAGGGGAGCCGAGGCCAGTACTCTCGCGAAACACTCGATTTGCTGGAAAAGGCCGAAGAGGCTTTTAGAAACAACCGAAGCACGGGGAGTGTGGCCGATGTTAACGCCAAGTTTTTCTATCTGAACACTATTAATTGTGACGAGAAAGATCACATTGTCTGCCCGGTTTGTAAGGGAGATGATGTAATAACCCGAAGAGACCAATTCGGTGAAATACTCTACAAAACCTGCCCCTATTCTACCAATGGTGTACTCACCTGTGTGGAATTCAATCTACTCATTCAGGGTAATTTAAAACCTAAAAAGAACTGAGCTTATCCAGCGTAAGCTCAATAAGCTTCTGAGTAGTTTTTTCTGCCTGAGCAGAAAAGGTACCCTGGGCTCTATTGGCTATAAGGGCATTCAGACTAATCATTTCATGACCCAGCAATTGTGCCATGGCGTAGTAGCCTGCTGTTTCCATTTCAAAATTGGTAAACCTTCCCCAAGGGGTATCGGTTTTAGCCAGAGTTTCTAAAAAGCCGGGAAGCTTAGGTCGCAATCTTATTTCGCGCCCCTGAGGTGCATAAAAACCGGGCGCAGTTACTGTAACGCCCGTATACATTGTACTTTTAAACAAATCGAAAAGCACCTCCGAACCCTCAGCTATGTAAGGTTTAAAAGGAAGTTCCAGCACTCTCTGAATCTTATTTTCCGTGATTTGTTGCTCTTCACTTGTGCTTCGCTCATAGAAACTCATGAGGCTATCCAATCCCAGTGCCGCTCTGGAAACCAAAAGGGTATCTAATGGAATATCAGGCTGCATACAGCCTGATGTTCCAACCCTCACAATTTTTAACTGACGCAGTTCTTTTCTGACCGTTCGAGTTTGAAAGTCTACATTCACCAGAGCATCCAACTCCGTCATGAGCAGCTCAACGTTGTCTGTGCCCATGCCGGAACTTATCACCGACACTCGCTTTCCACCCAGAAACCCTGTATGAGTAACCAGTTCACGGTTGTTGATCTGTAAGTCTATTTTATCAAAATAGCGACTCACTTTAGGCACTCGTTCCGGATCGCCCACAACCACTATGGTATCTGCCACCATATCAGGTTCCAGGTTCAAATGATATATCCTACCATTTGGGTTGAGAATGAGCTCAGATTCTGGAATTCTGCGTGATGTCATCGAACAATTTTTGCGGGCTCTCTCTTAACCCCTTTCAAAGGGTTATAGTGGTTGGTATTTTTTTGGTAATAACCGGTGCCATCGTATGGTCTTCTGGTCGGGTTCTTTCGGCACTCCTCAGAGCAACACCCGTCCATTAGCCACCCTGCTTCTTCCGACATGGGTATGTGCGCGTTGCACTCCGGATTGGCACAGTTCACCATTCGATCGGTAGGTTTTCCGGTAATATGGCATCGCGAAACGATGGTCGGGTTGACCTTGTTTACATCGGCCGTAATGCGATTATCAAATACATAGCACTTGCCTTCAAAGTCTTTACCCTCGGCTTCCAGCCCATATTTTATTATACCTCCATGCAGTTGATACACGTTTTCAAACCCTTGTTCTAAAAGGTATGCACTTGCCTTTTCGCATTTAATACCTCCCGTACAGTAGGTTACAATCTTTTTACCCTTTAAGTGTTCCAGCTCTTTCACTTTTTGAGGAAAGTCGCGAAAGTTCTCAATATCGAGTGTAAGAGCATTTTTAAATCGACCTACATTGTGTTCGTAATTGCTTCGTACGTCTAGGATAACGGTATCTTCCGGTTGCTCCTCAAGAATTTTTTTAAACTCAATGGGTTCTACATAAGCCCCGGTTCTTTCTCTGGGGTTAATATGCCGAAGACTGGAGTGTACTATTTCAGGTTTTACGCGTACATGCAATTTGGCAAAAGCCATTTGGTCGTGCGCTTCCACTTTAAATTCTGTATCGGCAAAGCGCGGATCTGACTTTACATAATCCATGTAGCGCTCACAATCTTCCTTTAACCCCGATACCGTTCCGTTCAGGCCTTCAGGAGATATAATGATTCTTCCTCTAAGGTTGTTTTCAATACAAAAGAGGTGATGTTCTTCTCTGTACGCTTCATAATCCTCGATTTGAGCGTAGCAGTAATACAATAATATTGAATACTTCTTTTCCATATGTTCTGCCCTATTGCTTGTAGGGTGAATTTCTAGTTCAAAATTTTATACTCCACGTTTCAAGTCGACTATGAACTTGAACCTTTGAACACTAAACTGCTTTGGCCGGATTTCCAAATACCGTTAGGCCTTCTTCCACATTGGCCACTACTACCGAACCGGCCCCTATTCGGGCGTTTTTACCTATTTTAATACCCGGTACTATGGTTGCTCCCGAACCAATAAATACGTTTTCGCCTATCTCGGCCTCGCTACCAATAACTGAGCCGGCTCCCACCTGCACCAAATCGCCCAATTTGGCGCTATAATCGATAGTGGCATTGGTATGAATAATGCAATGGTCGCCAATACGGGCATTGGCACCAATTACCACTCCACTATTGATGAACTCTCCATGGCCTACATGAGCCGAGGGAGCAATTTCTGTATTGCTATGAATGGCGTTTACGGGCATCATTTTTCGCCTTGTCTTAATAAGCTCTACCAGCCCTTTTCGCAAAGGCCGATCGTCTACGGCAATAAATGCCTCACACTTTTTACCGATCAACTTTAAAAAGCCATCGTCTTCGGTATGCCCCAAAATGGCCAGCTCTCCAATGGTTTGACCATGCAGCTCCTCCTTGTCGTCCAGAAAGCCATAAACGATGATATCGTTGCTCTCAAATATCTCTACTGCTGCTCTTCCCAGTTCGCTGGCACCAAAAATTATAACAGGATTTTCCATAGCTTTTATTTGCGGGCTGCAAAGTTAGGGCTTTTCATGGCAAAAAGTAAGTTATGGCAAAAGCTTCTTGAGCTACTGAGGCTCAGCACCTTTAAGACCGAATGAGTTCTACTCCAATTTTACACTTGAGGCAATTGTTGTGCTTACAATACTCGTTGTACAACTCAATTAAACCCTGAGTGTCGAAGCCCGAGTTGACATTCCACCCCAATTCATACCAACTACGAATAATATGGTTGTTTTCTACCGGCAAACTCATGAGCACATTCATGGCTTGCTCCAACATATCGGTTTCGTCTTTGTATTCGGAATAGGCTACCAACAACGGAGCTACTGTATTAATCATGAGATTGGAGATGGCAGACTTGGAGAGACGATCGTTGCCTTGCTTGTTTTCAACCCCAAAGTTGAAGTGCTGCTGCCAATATGTACTTTGCTGTACCTGCAAGCGTTTTTGTAGTTCTCGGGTATTGGAAAAGTCTGTGAATAGGGAAAAGAGACTATGGTTTTTATGTACAAGTGCCGCCCATTGGGCTATTCGTACGGTTGGAAAGTTGGTTGGCCGAACCCCCGAGAAATGCCATTGGTTGAAACTTAACTGCGAATTGATAGCGTATTTTCTCTCCAAAAAGGTATACTCTCGCTTTAGCTCATAGGCATAGGATGAGGTGTGACGGGTATTGAGTAACCCGCTGGCCCCAAAAAGCAATGCCTCCCACTGCTTCAAGTCGCTGTGCTTGCGCAATACACGCAACGGAACAGTCTGTGCCAGAGCCAGCATACTTTGAGCATTGGTTTTGAAACCAAAGCCCTGTGCAAGCCACTCATAGACTGATTGCTCCCAGTCTTGCTTATTCCTAACAAGTAACTCCTTAAAAAGTGCTCCTTTGCGTTGCAGCCGTTGAATCAGGGCAGCTTCCAGCATGGCTAGCTTGGTAACTGAGCGCACCTTTGGAAAAAGTTCGGCACAGGCAATTGGGTTATTGCTTTCAATAATTTGCTGATATCGGTTGAGTAAGCCGGGCTTTATAAGGCCCTTAAGTTCTACCGTAGGAATGGGTTTACCTTCGTTGTCACAAACCTGATAGTCGTTGAAGTAAACCAGATGCAGTACCACATTGCTGTAGTTCGGGTCGCCTTGATGCTTATGAGCTTTCCAGTCGGAGGATTTGATGTGAATTTCGACTGAGCCAGCCCATTGAATTCCGTTCACATCGACCAATGCCTCCTTAAAGTCAGGACCAGCTAATTGATTTACCACTCCGGGTTTTATAACAGCAACCGGTTCACCGGAGGTTGTCCTAAGTGCTTTGGAGTTAAAATACTGATGTTGCCAAACGAAGTGTAGAAAGTCTTCTTTGATCATCGGTGTGTGCTTACACCGATGAATCTAGCAATATTTTTCCAAATAGTTAGCCATTTCTTGCTGAAGCTCACGGGCTTTGCTACCTGCTACAAATGCAAACGACTCGCTCCCATCGGCATAAATAATGCCCCGAGAAGAGTTGACAAGAAGCCCACACTGGCTATTAAGACCGTACCTTGAAACCTCAGACAAGCTCCCGCCTTGCGCTCCTACCCCGGGCACGAGCAAAAAATGATTAGGAACAATCTGGCGAATATTGGTAAGGGCCTCCGCTTTGGTAGCCCCAACTACATACATGAGTTCTTCGTCTGAGCCCCAATCCTGGCTTTTCTTTAACACTCGCTCATAGAGTTGATCACCTTCTGTAAGGGCAAGATTTTGGAAGTCTTTACCCCCTGCATTAGAAGTAAGAGCCAATAGAATGACCCATTTTTCAGGAAAGTCCAGAAAAGGTTTTACTGAGTCTTCTCCCATGTATGGAGCAACAGTAATGGCGTCACAATTCATTTGCTCAAAAAATGCACGGGCATACATTTTGGAAGTGTTACCAATATCTCCACGCTTGGCATCGGCAATTATAAACACATCATCGGGCAAATAGGCTATGGTTTTCATAAGGCTTTCCCAACCTTTGAGTCCATGCGCTTCATAAAAGGCTATATTGGGCTTATATGCCACAGCATAGTCTATGGTTGCATCTATAATCTGCTTATTAAACTCAAAAAGCGGATCGTCCGCTTTTCGTAGGTGTTCCGGAATTTTATGAATGTCGCTATCAAGACCCACGCACAAATAAGATGCCTTGGCTCTGATTTGATCAAACAGTTGTTTTTTGTTCATTAATTACGAAGGTCTTCTTTGTATTGAACCGGGTTCTTTTCTTCGTCAAACTCGAAAAATCCCTGTGGAAAGGTTTTGTTGGGCGTAAACTTTGAGACTTCAAAAGCAGTCTTGGCTCCGTCATAATCAATGAGATCCCACGCCTTTAGGTAAGAGTCTTTCTGACCGATATACATGATCACATTGGTAAAGTCAGATTCCTTATCGGTAGAAATTAGCTCTATAACATGAACAAGCTCACCATTTATAGAGTCTTGCCTTTTATAATTGAAGCTAAAGCCCTGCTTATAAATGTCGTACACATTGGAGGGGTTAATGACGGCTTCCTCCGGCTCAAAATTACTAATGGTCAATTCCTGAGACTCTACAAGATAGGTCCATAGCACAGTGCCATTGCAATAGATATGCTGATCTTGAAACTTTATACGAAACTTCTCTTTCGATACCGAAGCCTCACCGGTTAACCGGGCCACAACTTCCGATTCGTTAAGAATTTTTTGCACGAACCCTATTTCAAAGCCTGGCATGGCTTTATAGACCGAACTCATTTTGTCTAAAATGGCTTTCGGATCCTGATTTTGCCCCACAGCTGCCAAGGAGGCAACCATCCAAATCATCACAATTAATACTCTTTTCATTCTTTTATCAATTTCTCGAAATCAGTTATTGCCCAGGTTGTTCAATAACTGTTCCAAACTGTATTCATCGGGAATTAAAACCTCTCTGGCTTTACTTCCTTCAAACGGGCCAACAATTCCGGCTGCCTCCAACTGATCAATCAGTCGGCCAGCCCTGTTGTATCCCAATTTGAGCTTACGCTGTATCAAGCTGGTACTTCCTTGCTGGTGTGCGACAATAAGGCGGGCAGCTTCATCGAACAGAGCATCTCTTTCCGACAGGTCTACATCGGCTCTTCCTCCACCTTCATCTTCGCCCACAAACTCGGGCAGCAGATAGGCTGAGTCATAACCTCTTTGAGAACCAATGAATTCACAAATTTCGTCTACTTCGGGCGTATCTACAAATGCACACTGCAATCTTATAATATCGGAACCCATAGACAGTAGCATATCTCCCTGCCCAATGAGCTGATCGGCCCCTCCAGCGTCCAAAATAGTTCGTGAATCCACTTTAGAGGTTACTCTGAACGAGAGACGTGCGGGGAAGTTGGCCTTGATAATACCGGTAATTACATTGACAGACGGTCGTTGTGTGGCCACTACCAGGTGTATACCAATGGCTCTTGCCAACTGTGCCAGCCTAGCTATGGGGGTTTCCACCTCTTTACCGGCTGTCATCATCAAGTCGGCCAACTCATCGATAACCAACACAATATAAGGCAGGAAGCGATGTCCTTTTTCGGGGTTGAGCTTTCGGTCTACAAACTTCTTGTTGTACTCCTTAATGTTTCGGCAAGCCGCATCTTTTAGCAGATCATAGCGCTGATCCATCTCTATACACAGGGAGTTTAGTGTGTAGATTACTTTTTTGGTGTCGGTAATAATGGGTTCTTCATTGTCGGGCAACTTGGCCAGATAGTGCCGCTCAATCTTATTGAAGAGCGTAAGTTCCACCTTTTTAGGGTCTACCAACACAAATTTGAGCTGAGACGGATGCTTTTTGTACAGCAGGGAAGTAAGTATAACGTTTAGCCCCACGGACTTTCCCTGACCTGTAGCTCCGGCCATTAGCAGGTGGGGCATTTTGGCCAGGTCGGTTACAAATATTTCGTTGGTAATGGTTTTGCCCAGCGCAATAGGCAACGCCATATCGGAATTCATGAACTTATCGGTTGAAATAACCGAGCGCATGGAGACCATTTCTTTGTTTTTATTGGGCACTTCTATACCAATGGTGCCTTTTCCCGGAATTGGGGCAATAATACGAATACCCAATGCACTTAGGCTCAAGGCAATATCGTCTTCCAGGTTTTTGATCTTCGAAATTTTAACCCCTGCTTCCGGCACTATTTCATATAGGGTCACGGTAGGGCCAATGGTTGCTTTAATACTGGCTATGCCAATTTTAAAGTTGGTAAGCGTTTCTACAATTTTGTCTTTATTCTGTTGAAGCTCGTCTTTGGTTACCTGTATTTTACCCGTTGAATATTCATTTAGTAGGTCTACATTCGGAAACTGGAATTTAGGTAAGTCCAGTGTTGGGTCGTAGTGTCCTGCCTTTTCCACCAACTTTTCTGAGGCTTCTTTTATTTCTACCTCAAAAGCGGGCTCTTTGTCCTGACTCTTGGGCTGTGGGGTGTTTACCGGAGCAATCTCCAATTCTAGCTCATCGGTCTTCTCTTCCACTTGAGGCTTTGGTGTATTTTGGGCCGGAGTAGTAGAAAGGTTTATGGTTGGAGCCGATTCTTCCTTTTCCGGTTCCGAGTCTGCTTCGTCTTCGTCTTTTACGGTTACCACCCAGTTTTCGAGTGCTTCTTCAGGCTCTTCTTCCATATCTTCTTGAGCTTCTTCTTCCTCACTTTCCGGTTCTGTTACTGTGCTTTTGCTTTCTGGCATTGAGTTGTCTTTCTCAACAGGCCCTACTGCAGCTTTTTTCAGGCTCAACACCTCGGTAATGTTAAAGAAGAAGATAACATACACCAATAGAGTAAAGGCCAGAAAGAGAATGGTACCATAGCCTAAAAGACCATCGAAGAATAACGAAAGCTCGTATCCCATACCCCCGGAGTAGAAACTCCACTCCGAAACAGAATCGTCTGACCGGATCATTGATCCCATAAGCAGGCTTATCCATACTAAGAAGAACAGGGTTGTAACCAAAGCCCGTGAAATTTTCATGAGTTCTTTGCCCCACACAATCTTATACCCCAGAATGAACAGGAAGGGAGGAATAAGGAACGCCCCAATTCCGAACCACGAGAAGATGAGTTTATGGGCTGTGAGTGCCCCCAGAAGCTTCATCCAGTTGGCTGCCTCTTGCCCCAAAGATTTTACAGATTCTCCTTTATCGAAAAAGGCTTCTACAACACTCTGATCGGCCTTACCCGTAAACAAATAGCTGAAACAAGAGAGGAAAATGAATACCGAAGCCAACAACAGAAAGAACCCGAGAGAGAGCTGAAACCTTCTATCCTTTAAAAAGGGGATTTTAAGATTTAGCGATAGCTTCTTTTTAGCCTTAGCCTGTTTTCCCTGGTTACTCTTAAATGTATTGGACTTGTAGGTATTTTGGGCCATTGAAAAATTTTAAACCAGTTTGTACGAAGTTAAAATGAATTTTGGAAACCGCACATTGGCACTAGCCTCTATCGTGCGCTTTTTTCCAACGAAGAATTCCTTTGTTAATTTTCTTCACCATTGCCGGGCCTTCGTAAATAAACCCTGTGTATACCTGAACGAGCGTTGCGCCTGCCTCCAACTTCTCAATGGCATCGCGGGCAGTAGATATACCCCCTACCCCGATGATTGGAAAAGCTCCGGCCGATTTGGTGTGTAAGTAACGAATAACTTCGGTAGACTTTGACCTTACGGAAGCACCGCTTAAACCTCCGGCTCCTATTTGCTCAACTGTTTCTGCCGGAGTGCTTAGCCCCGTGCGGTCTATAGTAGTGTTTGTGGCTATAACACCATCAATGCCCGTTTCCTTTACAATATCAATAATATCGTCTAATTGTGAGGTAGTTAAATCGGGAGCAATCTTAAGCAAAATAGGTTGACTGGCCCCGGCTTGCCGCTTGCGATCTTGCAAGGTATTGAGCAGCGCAGTAAGAGGCTCCTTATCTTGTAGTTCTCTCAGGTTGGGAGTATTGGGCGAACTCACATTTACCACAAAGTAATCTACATAAGGCAGTAGGGCGTTGTAGCAATACACGTAATCTTCTACCGCCTCGTGGTTGGGGGTTACTTTGTTTTTGCCAATGTTTCCTCCAATTAGAACGCGGGTTTTCTTCTTTCTGAGCCGTTCAATCGCAGCCTCCACCCCTTCATTATTAAATCCCATACGATTGATAAGGCTTTTATCATCGGGCAGCCTAAACAACCTGGGTTTGGGGTTACCTTCCTGAGGTCTGGGGGTAAGAGTTCCTATTTCAATAAACCCAAATCCAAATGCCTCTAACTCGTTGAAAAGGCGCGCATCTTTATCGAAACCGGCTGCCAACCCCACAGGGTTTGGAAACTTGAGCCCCATGCACTCTACCTGTAGGTCAGGATGCTCGTATCGAAATAAAGCACGACACATAGCCTGAACACCCGGCCAGCTAAATGTTTTCTTTATCAGGTTGAATGTAGAATAGTGAGCCGGCTCTGGATTCTTGAGAAATAAAAACGGACGAATGAGAAACTTATACAAGGCTGAAGATTTCGGGCAAAAATAAGTGAGTTGAAGCAGAATTGAAATTTTAAGCTACCCTTTCAACTATTTCCAAAAATTGTTTTGGCGATTACTCGAATATGTCTGAATTTGATAAAAATCTTAAGATAGATGTACGAGAAGATACTTGTGCCGGTAGATTTTACGGACAAAACCATAAAAGCTCTGGATGTAGCCAAGTGCATTGCCAAAAAAACCAATGCAGAAATTGCGCTTATTCATGTAGTAAAGGCTGCCCTGGCGGTATATATGGACGAACTGGGTATATACAAGAGTAAGTCTAAAACAGGGCAAAAGTTTCTGGAAGAGATTATAGAGCAGAACGAGCGCAAGATGGAAAAGTACATGGAGAAGCTCGAATCAGAAGGGTTGAAAATCTCATATAAATTAAAGATTGACAGTTCGCCCGATAAGATTGCCGAGCTGGTGGCCGAGGAAGGCTATGACCTGACCATAGTGGGCAACTACGAACACCAGCGGTTCGATGAGTTCCTTAAGAAAACCCACCCGGAGCGTATCGCCAAACTGGCTCAAAACCCGGTAATCACGGTAAACCACACTGATGAGACCTTTAGCCCTAACCGAATATTGGTGCCTACGAATTTAGAGGATGACTGCACTCAAAAAATGAATGACCTGCTGGCCTTTGCACAAAAGTTTGAGAGCGAACTACAGTTTGTATTTGTAAACACTCCCGCCAATTTTCATACCACGCCACAAATTAGAAAACGCAGTCGAATCTGGTTCGAAAAACAGGGGCTCAGCGGACATCAGCTGCATGTATATAATACCAAGCAGCTTCAGAAAGGATTGCTCAACGCAGCAGACTTCTACGAATCGGACATGATCGCTCTGTTTTCGAAACACTCCGAGTCGCTGCGCGATCTTATTAAGGGAAACATTACAGAGTACCTCATTACCAGGTCAGATATTCCGGTAATGACATTTAACCTTAATCAAGCCTGATGGAATTACCTTTTGAATTCTTAAATTATACATCATACGGTTGGGTAAACCTAGCCAGCTACGTCATAGGCATATTCTTTATTGCCTATATTTTGTTGCGAATGCTTAGGGCTATTCTCAAAAAATTCATCAATAAGTCGAGCGATGAAATGAGGGTAGACCCCACCAAATACACATTTTTGAGCAATGCCCTGGGGTTTATTATTTACACCATAGCCCTCATTGTTATTTTTCTTACCATCGATGAGCTCAAAACACTAGGTGTAACTCTTTTTGCTGGTGCGGGTATTATAGCCGCCATTATTGGTTTTGCCTCCCAGGCCGCCTTCTCCAATATAGTGAGCGGTATCTTCATTGTTATTTTTCAACCCTTCAGAGTAGGCGATATCGTTAAAATAAGCTCCAGCTACTCCGGGGTGGTAGAAGATATTACCCTAAGGCACACCGTAATCCGCGATTTTGAAAACAAAAGACTGGTTATTCCCAATTCTGTAATAAGTGCCGAAACCATTCATAATTTTAATATTGTAGATGAAAAGGTCTGCAACCATATATTCTATGGTATCAGTTATGACTCTGACATAGACCTGGCCATAAAGATCATTCAACAAGAGGCCATGAAGCATCGCCATTTTATTGACCAGCGCAGCGATGAAGACAAGGCCCGTAAAGTGCCGCCTGTAGTGGTGCGCCTTATCGATTTTGGAGAGTCGAGCATAAACCTTAGGGCTAGTGTATGGACAGAAGACCCTATGAAGGGTTTTGAATTAAAGTGCGATATTAATAAGTCAATCAAAGAAAGATTCGATCGTGAAGGAATTGAAATACCTTTCCCCTACCGAACTATTGTCTATAAGGAGGCGAAGAAAAAAGAAAGCTGAAACCAGTGTAGTTTCTAAAAAGCTCAACCAAATGCCCGGCTCGCTAATTTATACGGGCGAGCAGCATGTAGACAAGGTAAGTCTGGACCTAATAATGTTTAATACCGACCATCTGGAAGAGCGTAGCCTTAATCTTAGTGAAGTATCTACCGTGAAAGGCAACGGGCATGTAGCCTGGCTCAATGTGGTAGGCCTACACGACACGGAGTATATTAAGACCATTGGCGAAGCTTTTAATATTCATAACCTGGCTATGGAAGACATTCTGAATGTACACCAGCGGCCTACTTTCGATGAATATGACGACCATTTCTTTATTGCTACTAAGATGTTCCGAACCGCTCAGGAAGCCATTATCTCTGAGCAAGTGAGTATGATTGTGGGTGAAGGCTACATCATTACCTTTCAGGAAAAGTCGGGCGATATTTTCGATGGTGTAAGAAACAGGCTTCGTAATGCTAAAGGGCGTATTCGAACCAGACGATCGGACTATTTGGCCTTTGCCTTACTCGATGTAATTGTGGACCACTACCTGGCGATTATTGAAGAGTATGGCGATGAAATTAATGAGCAAGAGGCCCGGCTACTGGGCAACTACAATAAGGGCATTCTCAACGACCTGAACCTGAGTAAAAAAGAAGTTAACTATCTGAGGCGCTTTGCCCGGCCACTGCGCGATACGGTGATTAGCTTCAACAAATCGGATCTTCCGGTCATTGACAAAAAAACACGCCCTTTCTTAAAAGACTTACACGACCATATAACCAATGTTACTGAAACCATTGAGGTATACAGGGAAACCATAAACGACAACCTCAACACCTACCACACGCACATGACCAATAAATTAAATGATGTGCTTAAAGTGCTCACTATTTTTTCTGTGGTGTTTATTCCACTCACCTTTATGGCGGGTATATATGGAATGAACTTCGAGCACATGCCGGAACTAAGTTATAAATACTCTTACCCCATTTTCTGGGGAGCTATTGTTATTGTTGCGGCAGGCATGATCTACTACTTCAAGCGCAAGCGGTGGTTATAGTTTGGGGCTTGTTGGTTCATGGCTTATAGTTTATGGTACAAAGTGGCTGTCTGTATTTTTTTATTAATGCTCGGATTTGGTGATTTTAAATTATTCGAATGTTAAAACGGTATATTGTTTCAAATACAAACACTGAACTTACAATCATTAAGAATCCGGCAAGGGCTAAAGTTAATTTCTACCTTATTCTTCTTTTTACCATCATATGGTATGTTGCTCTAATTCGAGGTTACAAAAGCACTGCAGATAGTTGGGGGTTTATTTTTTATCTCGTCCCGCTTCTACTTATACCCCAAGCGTTTAAATATTTAACTTCTGGATTCTCTTCCAGCAAAATTACCTTTTCCAAAAACACGCGAACAGCGGACATCTACGGCAAAAAGCGGATCAAATTTGATGACGTAAAAAAAGTACTTGTCGATTATCCTAACAAGTACGTTATCGATGAGTGCACGCTACATCTGGTATTGTTTAATGGCGAGAAGATTCAAATAGATCGATCAGATGCCAATTTCAACTCCGAGGTAATTCAAACTGCCAGATCAATTGCCCGGGTTCTGGGAGTAACTATAGAAGATAAACATCCCTATGAAGAGAAATTATAACCTGTTCAAGGCTCCAAACGTAATATTCCGGGTCGACCACTAAATGAGGAATTACCCCTCCTTACCACTCTCGCTTAAAGGTGGGCTTTATAATGCCTTCCATCACTTGGGATTATAAACCATAAACCAATTTTTCTAATGAACCCTTGGCTTCATCACTTGCCCAAGCTCATTTCCCCCCACTTTGAACCCTGAACTAACTCCGTGGATGAAATTCCTGAATCACCTGCCTGAGGTAGTCCCTGTCAAGGTGGGTATAAATTTCAGTGGTGGTAATAGACTCGTGACCGAGCATCTCCTGTACGGCCCGAAGATCGGCTCCTCCTTCTATCAGGTGGGTAGCAAAAGAGTGCCTGAAGGTATGTGGGCTAATAGCCTTTTTGATGCCGGCCTTTTGCACCAGATTTTTAATCATAATAAAGACCATTTGACGGCTAAGCTGCTTACCATTTCTATTGAGAAACATAAACGTCTCGTGCCCATGCTTAATATCCAGGTGTACGCGTACTTCTTCCATGTACAGACGAATATACTTTAAGGCTTCGCGGCCTACCGGTACAAGTCGCTCCTTACTACCCTTACCTAAAATGCGTAAAAAGCCCACATCGAAATGCACATTAGACAGTCTAAGGCCTGTAAGCTCCGAAACCCTGAGTCCTGAACTATAAAGAGTCTCCAGCATGGCTCTATTACGCATTCCTTCGGGAGTAGAGTGATCGATTGCCGCGAGTATCTGATCTATTTCTTCAACGGAAAGCGTATCGGGCAGCTTTCTTCCCAGCTTAGGAGACTCTAAAAGTTCGGTAGGGTCTGTTTCTAAACCACCTTCATAAACCAAAAACTTGTAAAACGACTTTAGGCCAGAGATAATCCGTGCCTGAGAATAGGCACTCATTCCCAACTCATTAATGAATTCTACAAAGTTCTGCAGCTCAACCATGGTAACCTGTTGAGCCGTTTTTTCAGAGTTATTCAACTCCAGAAACTGCTTAAACTTCGATACATCGCGCACATAAGCTTCCACAGAGTTGGGGCTCAACGAACGTTCGAGCTTAAGGTAGTTTTCATATTCCTGAATGTATATATCCCAGGCCATTTTCAAGTTTAATGAATTAGCTCCATCAGAAGCGTCATTCCGTAAATTTTCTTCCAAAATTATAGAGAAAGGAAAATGTCCGGAATCTCTTCAATTCCAAAATGAGGAAAATGTCTTAGTTTTAGCCCTATGAAGATCATCATCATCAACGGTCCGAATCTGAATTTGCTTGGGGTAAGAGAGAAAAGTGTCTACGGAAACAAAAGTTTTGAAGATTACTTTAAGGAATTGAAGCTAAAACACAGCGATCTGGATTTAGAGTATTACCAAAGTAATGTGGAGGGTGAACTGATCAACAAACTACACGAAGTTGGTTTTTCATACGATGGTATAATCCTGAATGCAGGAGCCTATACCCATACTTCTGTAGCCATTTCCGATGCAGTGGCTGCCATTAAAACCCCGGTGGTTGAGGTACACATTTCCAATATCCATGCCCGTGAAGAGTACCGTCACCTAAGCCTGATCACCGCCAATTGTGCCGGTATGATTACCGGTTTTGGATTGAAGGGTTACGAGATGGCTCTTTACTATCTCAAGGATTGTTAAGATTTGTTCATTTAGGTAACGATTTCGACAGAAAGACTTAACCTAATTCTTTGCCCTATTCCCTAGCTTTGCAAAAACATTTTTGCCATGCTGGACTTTACACAGATACTATCCGTAACCCTGATTCTTTTTTCAGTAATAGACATTCTTGGCTCTATACCCATTATTATTGACCTAAGAAAAAAAGTAGGTCATGTACAATCCGAAAAAGCCACTATAGTAGCCGGCATCCTCATGATACTCTTCCTGTTTGCCGGAGACAACCTGCTTGCTCTTTTTGGTATCGATGTAGGTTCATTTGCCATTGCCGGTTCCATCATTATGTTCATTATTGGTATGGAAATGATTTTGGGTAGGGCTTTCTTTAAGAATGAACCCACGGCCTCCAACAACACCTCTGTAGTTCCCATAGCTTTCCCCTTAATTGCAGGGGCAGGAACCCTAACCACCCTTATATCCATTAAGGCAGAATACGATGAACTCAACATTCTTGTCGGTATAATTATTAATCTGGGGTTTGTTTATCTGGTTTTAAAATCTACCAACTGGCTGGAGCGCAAAATTGGTGAAGGCGGCATAGGTATTTTGCAGAAGATATTCGGAATAATTCTGCTTTCCATTGCCATTAAGCTCTTCAAAGACAATATTGCGAACCTATGATCACCATCTACACCGATGGCTCCTCCAGAGGCAATCCCGGACCGGGAGGCTATGGGGTTGTCATGAAGTTCAGAGAACACAGAAAGGAAATATCTCAGGGTTACCGAAAAACCACGAACAATCGTATGGAGCTACTGGCCATTATTGTTGGCCTGGAGGCTATAAAAGTACCCAATGCCCCCGTCAAAATCTATTCAGACTCTAAGTATGTCATAGACTCGGTAACTAAAGGCTGGCTCTGGGGCTGGATTAAAAAAGACTTTAAAGGCAAGAAAAACAAAGATTTGTGGCTACGCTTTGTTGAAATATACAACAAGCATCGGGTGAGCTTTCAGTGGGTTAAAGGCCATGCAGGAATTCCTGAAAATGAACGTTGCGACCAACTGGCTGTACAAGCCGCAGAAGGTTCCAACCTGCTGATTGATGAAGGCTTTGAATCAGGGCTTTATTCTTAGAGCTCAAAGTCGATGGTTCAATGTTCAAAATAAGAGTTTAATCTAATGTGGGCAAAGACAAGCAGTGTATCCAAGTTCCCTTTAGGAGATTTGGGGGAAGTTGGTTCTGTTTTCAATGAGCTTTGAACTTAAATCATTCAAACGTAAACCCGGCCATGGCAAATACCTTCTTCCGGTTCAAGCAATTTAAAGTAGAACAGGCCCAATGTGCCATGAAGGTAACCACCGAAGCCTGTATTTTTGGAGCACTTTCTGCTCAGCTTTCACAACCTCATAATCCAAATCGTATATTAGACATTGGCACTGGCACCGGCCTGCTCGCGCTCATGAAAGCTCAGCATACGCAGTGCGCCATAGATGCTGTAGAAATTAACGATGAGGCTTTTCTACAAGCGCGTGAGAACTTCTACGGCTCGCCATGGAAAAACAGATTGTCACTCTTCCACACAGACATAGACCATTTTGAGCCCAATACGACCTATGACCTTATCATTAGCAATCCTCCGTTTTTTGAAAATCATCTTCAGGGAGAAAACTCTGCCAAAAACCAGGCCCTACACACCAACACCCTAGGTTATCATCAGTTAGCTGTTTGCATCAATCGCTTGTTGTCTCCCAAGGGCAATGCGCACATACTTCTGCCTCCACAACCAATGCAGATTTTCGAAGCTCTGGCAAAGGATTTGGGCCTATATACTCAGCAAAAAGTGAGTATCTATAACCGGCCCGGCTCGGCTCTTTTTAGAGAAGTGGTGAGTATTGGACGAACACCAATCAATACAACAAAGCAAAACTTTATCATTCGGGAGGTGGGGAATGAATACTCCAAAGAATTTGTTGGGCTGCTACAACCCTATTATCTGCATTTATGACCCATTATACTATTCCTGCCAACACCAGAATTGGCCATGTGCATTTAAAAGTATCTGACTTAGACCAGTCTATCCACTTTTATTGTCACCTGCTTGGTTTTGAAATTATACAGCGCATGGGTTCACAGGCAGCCTTTATTTCAGCCGGAGGTTATCATCATCACATTGGCCTCAACACCTGGCAAAGTAAGGGTCAACCTCCAGCGCCCAGTCACCATCCGGGGCTTTTTCATACAGCCATTCTCTACCCAACTAGAAAAGACTTGGCCACTATTTTTAGCAGGCTGTTAGATGAAGGCTACCCTTTTACCGGCTATGCAGACCATGGAGTATCTGAAGCTTTATATCTCAACGATCCGGATGGCAACGGTGTAGAGCTATATTGGGACAAACCCAAAGAACAGTGGCCTGTCAATTCTCAGGGAGAAATAGCCATGTATACCCGGCCTCTCAACACCCAAAGCCTGCTTCAGGAATTAGACGATTAGCCACTCTTAAATTGCAGCCCTAGAATATTTGCAATAAATTGTGCGCCTTTAAACTGTTTGTATGGAAATTTTGGGAATAGACGTTGGCGGTAGTGGTATAAAAGGAGCCATTGTAGATACCGAAAAAGGCAAGATTATATCGGACCGAATTAGAATTGCTACCCCAAAACCCTCTACTCCGGGAGCTGTTGCCGATGTGGTGAGGGAAATCAAAGACCAATTAAACTGGAAAGAAAACATAGGCGTGGCCTTCCCCACAGTGGTAGTCAACGGAAAGGCCATGTATAGCAGCAACCTACACAAAAGCTGGAAGGGCACTCAAATAGACGATCTCTTTTGTGAGTATTCCGGAGAAACAGTAACTGTTATTAACGATGCCGATGCGGCCGGTATAGCCGAAATGCGGTTTGGGGCCGGAAGACACCATCATGCCGGTCTGGTTATAGTGGTAACCATTGGCACTGGTTTGGGTAGCGGAGTTTTTTGGGACGGTCAGATTATCCCCAATTTTGAGCTGGGCCGTATGTTCTACAAAAACGGAGAACTTATTGAATACTACGCAGCAGATTCGGCCAGAAAGCGAGAAGACCTGAGCTTCGAAGTGTGGGGCAAGCGGCTTAACAAATTCCTAAAACATGTAGAGCGCATTCTTACTCCGGACTATATTATTTTGGGAGGTGGAGTGAGTAAACACATCCATAAGTTTCGGGATCAAATAGAAATTAATACTCCATTTGTAGTTTCAGAAAAACTCAACAATGCCGGAATCATCGGTGCTGCAGTAAATGCAGCCGATCACCACAAATAATACCTTACAGGTAAAACAAGTCGTCCGGGTCTACAACAGCAGGAAGAATAAGCTCCCCCTGGTTAATAAACCGCTGCATACCCAACATTACTTCAAAAGTAGGCTGATGAAGGTGCTTGGGTATTTTGTATAGGCGTTCGTCCTTCTTCTCGAAAGGCGGTTGTATTTTGGCTCCAAACAAATGAGGCAAAAGTATTTTAGAGCAGCTGAAAGCTATACGGTCGAACTCGTGCTCCTGAAAATGCCTTGAAACCCTCTCGTTTATATTCTCGAAAAATTCAATTCCACTTGCCAGTCTTATTCGGCTTCCTGCTCTGGACTTCCCCTTGGTCTTTAAGTGCTTTATCTGGCTTTTCCCCTGCTTTTTCCGAACCATATAAGCCGTAAACACTTTGTGCGAAAGGCAGTCTTCTCCATTAAATACACCTACAGAGGCGCTTCCTGTCTGCACCAACAACATCAGGTATTTAACCACCTTTTGCTCTTGCATTTGCCCGTTGGGTTCAAAAAACAGGGTAATAGGCAACCGAAAGGAAAAGGGAAGACCTTCCTGTTCCCATTCCAGCCTGTGTTTCTCAAAATCATAGCTCATTGGCACAGAGGCCTTGTACAGTTCCTGCACTACTTCTACCACCGCATCGCGCTTCAAAAACTTCGATTGCACATCCATCTGACCAGCAAATTATGGTTCACGCTTCACTCTGGAAAACTATTCTTATAATTTTGCAAGAATTACAAGAAACATACGTTTTTCCCAAAGTCCATGGTAAGCCGAAAAAAGAAAAATAGCTGGAAACGCTGGATCAAGTGGATAGGCTTTAGCGCTGTCCTGGGGCTGCTTGCCCTATTTTCTTTTTACCTCTCCGTACGCTGGGAAATTTGGGAGCCTCTCCCCTCTTCTGAACAACTGGCTGACATAAAGCAAAGCCAGGCTACTGAGGTTTATGCCCGGGGAGGAGAACTCATTGGCAAATACTTTATTTTCGATCGCCAACCCGTCACTTTTGAAGAAATTCCCAAGCACCTTATTGAGGCTCTTATTGCTACAGAAGACGCACGCTTTTATGAACACAACGGAGTAGATCGTAGAAGTTTACTCAGGGTTATCTTCAAATCTATACTTATGGGCGATGAGTCGGCCGGTGGTGGCAGCACTCTCTCCCAGCAACTCATTAAAAATTTATACCCCAGAAAAGACCACGGCATATTCTCCATGCCTGTGAGTAAAATAAAGGAAGCCATTTGCGCTACACGATTAGAAAAGCTCTACTCCAAAGAAGAAATCATTACGCTATACCTCAATACCGTGCCTTTTGGCGACAATACTTATGGTGTTGAAAGCGCTGCCGAAAAGTTTTTCGGCAAACGAACAGAAGACCTCACCCTGGAAGAATCGGCAGTAATAGTAGGTATGCTCAAGGCCTCACATAGCTATAACCCCAGGCTTTTTCCGGAACGCTCGGTAAGCAGACGCAACACGGTATTGGCTCAAATGGAACGCTACGGTTACCTGATGAATGAGCAAAGACAAATTGCCAGTAAAAAACCACTCAAACTAAGCTATAAATCCTTCAGCCATGAAGACGGCCTTGCACCATACTTTAGAGCCAGCTTGCAGAAAAAACTGGAAAAATGGCTTAAAGAATACAACAAAGAGAACAATACCGATCTGAATCTTTTTACCAGTGGACTTAGAATATATACCACATTAGACTATAACCTGCAACAGATGGCCGAAGAGGCCTTGGCCGAACACCTGAGCAGTCTTCAGGATGAATTCGAAGATAGTTATGGAAGACGTGCCCCCTGGCTAATGAACAACACCATTATTCAGGACGCAGTACGAAAATCTGACTACTACAAGAAGTTGAAAGCTCAGAAACTCACCGAAAAACAAATTGAGGATTCGTTGAAACTTAAAAGGCCCATGGAACTTTGGGACTGGGAAGGTAGCAGAGTGGTTCAGGCGAGTCATCTCGATAGCGTGAAGCACTACCTAAAGTTTTTGCAAGGCGGTGCTCTTTCTGTAGACCCCTTTACCGGAGCGGTTAGAACCTGGGTGGGAGGCATTAACTTTGAACACTTTCAATATGACCATGTGAGTATGGCCAAGAGGCAAGTTGGCTCTACTTTTAAACCCATAGTGTATGCTGCGGCTCTGGAGAAAGGGGCCAAACCCTGCGATTATTATTCCGGACAACAGGTTACATATGCCAACTACGATAACTGGACGGCCACCAACTCAGGAGGTGAATCTTACGACCTGAACTACGCAATGAAAACTGCTTTGAGCAAATCAATAAATACCGTGGCCGTGAAAGTAATGGAAGATGCCGGAATACCCGAAATCATTGACCTGGCTCATCGTATGGGCATAGAGTCCGACATACCCTATGTTCCTTCTATTGCCCTGGGCACAGCAGAAATGAACATGTTGGAGCTTGCCAAAGCCTATACCTCTTTCATTAATTTTGGTAAGCCGGCTAAGCCTTATTTCATTCAGAAAATCGAAGACAACAAAGGCAAAGAGTTGGCACAGTTTAAACCGGAAGTGGCCGAGACTCCTGTCTTTTCCGAAGAAAATCGTCAGGCCATGATAGAAATGATGAAGGGCACCGTAACTGAGGGCACCGCTCAGCGACTACGCTGGAAATACGGCCTATCGAATGATATAGCCGGGAAAACAGGCACTACGCAAGACAACAAAGACGGTTGGTTTGTGGCTCTTACTCCCAGGCTCATTACCATTACCTGGGTTGGCTCAGACGACCATCGCATTGGGTTTAGAACCACGGCCATGGGCCAGGGGGCTAACTCTGCCCTGCCCATATATGCGCTCTTTCAGCAGAAAATGAACCGCTCTACCGATCATCAGTCCATTGCCTATGCCAGGTTTTCTCCCCCCTCTACCCGCGTGCTCAACCTCATGAACTGTGCTCCGGAGAAAGAAGCGGGTTTTCTGCGCAGAATTTTCGTCAACACAGACAAACCCAAAACTACCCGGCTGGAGATTGACAGCACGGCTGTAGAAACTCCCAAAAAAGAAGGGCTATTCAAGAAGATTGGCAACATCTTTAAAAAGAAGAATAAGAAAGACAATTAGTCTTTCATAATAAGAGGTTATCCCGTTTGCCCACTTATTCCAGTTAGTCTAGTATTACTTCTTCCTCAATGAACTGAAACCCTAAAGAATCCAACTCATCCAGTATAGGTGCATAGAACTCTTTGGAAATAGGAACCTGAACCCCTCTCGACTCAATTTTGCCTTCAGAGAATAGGCGTATGGCGATGGCCAAAGGTAAACCTACGGTCTTAGACATAGCTGTTTCGCGAGCATTCTCTCCGGTAGCCACCATGGCCGACCGAATACGTTTGGTCACCCCTTCCTCTTCATAATCGAACAAATGCCACATGACAATTTGATCTTTCTTATCAGGGCCAATGGTCCATTTTTTCTTGAGAATGTGTTCTAAAACTTGGGCAGGTGTACCCTTCATTAGGCCCACAGGCTCTTCATCGAACATGCCCAGCCACTGAAGTTTGTGCATTTCGGGCCCTTCCAGGTCTAACCCCAGGTAGTGCGCCAACTTAAGCTCTACAGAATCTTTAGGGTTAAAAGAAAGAAAAGAGTTTATGAACTGGCGATGGGTCATACCCTCTACCCCTTCCATCAGGTAGCTGTCGTCAGTAGCCCCAAGCTGTACAAATACATCCCAAGCCTTGCAAAATCCAGGCCTCCTCAAAGTTCCCCGATAAAGCGTTTTAATGCCTCTTAGGTTGTACACGTCCAAATACATGAGGGAATCTCGGTTGGCATAGCCTTCAAAATAGCCATACCCCGGAATGTGAATCATTTCTATTCGCCTGAAAAGCTTGTGGTAAGGAATGAATTTATAACGTCCTTCCTGAATAAATTTTACGGTTCCCTGACCTGCCAACACCACATTTCTGGGGTTCCAGGTAAACCCGTACTGCCAGGGGTTATCATCGGTAGGGTCTGGTGCCAAAAGTCCGCCTGTAAACGATTCAAATGCCCTTAACTCCAGGCCTTTCTCTTCTCTAATGTGGTCAATTACCTTCATAGCCGACATATGGTCTATACCAGGATCCAATCCACACTCATTTAAAAACAATAGCCCTTTAGACCTGGCTTGGTCATGCATAGCCTTCATGTCGTGCGAAACGTAAGAGGCTGTAAACAGGTGCTTCTCTAATTGCAGACAATCTTCGGCTACCACCGGGTGAAATTTGGCCGGAAGCATTGAAACCACAAAGTCATGTTCTTTTACCAAGCCTTTTCGCTCCTGATCGTTGGTAATGTCTAATGCCACAGCTTTTGCCCGCTCGTGGCCTCTGGCTTTGTCTTCGGCCAGTTGCAGTGCATAGTCGGCAATGGTCAACTGCCAATTGCGTTCTTTGGCATGATCCAGTAAGTAGCTTATCAAAGAATTGGAAGAGCGACCCGCTCCCAGTATCAAAATTTTCTCCATAGGTAGTTCACAAATACGTGTTCAGCGAATTAGGCAAAAATGAGGGCCAAGATCAAATTTGACAGTCACTTAGTTTGGCGATTACCGGGCAAGGCCAAATAGAAAATCATATAACACACTGTTTTTCAGTAGATTCTATAAAAAACAGTTAAAAAAGGCTTTATTGAGCGATTCTTTCGCAGACAGGAAGATCTTAAATTGCTACAGCGGGAGTGCGCCCTTTTGTTAACTATCCTCCAAAAGATTTGTATATTCATCGCCCTCTTTAAGAAAGCCTATGATAAAAAGAGAAATTACCAAAAACTCAAAACTCACCGTCTACTCAATAAATGATGCCGATCCGCAAGTGGTTCAATTGCTGGAAGAGGCACAAACAGCAGCCCAAAGGGCCTATTGTCCCTACTCTAATTTTCAGGTGGGTGCGGCTCTCCGGCTTAGCAATGGCCAAATTGTGCAGGGCAACAATCAGGAAAATGCCGCCTACCCCAGTGGATTGTGTGCAGAAAGGGTAGCCTTCTTTGCTGCCAAAAGCCTACACCCTGAGGAAGAAATAGAAATGGTGGCCATAGTGGCTAAACCCAAAACTGCCAAAAGCTTTAAGCTAGCCACTCCCTGTGGTAGTTGCAGACAAGTGATGAGTGAATACGAGAACCAGCAAACAAAACCTATTCGTTTATTTTTGCTCAATGAGAAGAATGAGGTGTATGAATCTGAGTCTATAGACAATATTCTACCCTTTAAATTTTCAGACAAGCATCTAAAGGAATAATGGAAAAGAGAATTGGCTTTGAGTTCAATGCGCGCTATGAACTACTGGGCACAGCGGGGCCACAGACAGATGAAGTATGGCTGGTTTGCCACGGCCACGGCCAGTTGGCGCGCTACTTCATTCGAAAGTTTAGCTCCATTGCGAATGAAAAAAGATTGATAGTTGCCCCGGAAGGACTCTTCCGTTACTATCTGCAGGGTTACAGCGGAAGAGTAGGTGCTACCTGGATGACCCGTGAAGACCGTGTAAGCGACATTACCAATTACATCAGTTATCTCTCAGCGGTTTACCGGGAGGTGATCATGCCATTGAATAAACCTCTAAAAATTACTTTTCTTGGCTTTTCTCAGGGAGCGGCAACCATATCGCGACTAGCCACTATGACTTCACTTCCTTTCGACAGGCTGGTGCTATGGGCAGGTATTTTCCCTCCTGATTTACCTCCTATCGAAAGTTCTGACAGACTCCGTAACAAAGAATGTTTACTGGTATACGGCTTGGCCGATGAATTTCTTTCGGATGAGAGAATGGCTGAGCAAAATGGAATTGCCCGCCAACTACGGGTAACTCCGGAGGTAATAACTTTTGATGGTCGTCATGAAATTAATGAGGAAGTGGTGCAGCAGATAGCTGCTCGCCCCTATCGCCAATAAGACCAGCGTCTGGCCATCCGCGTGGCCTCGGCTGTGGGCATTATCAATACGGGCCCTTCATAAATACCACCATTGGCTCCTATGTCTTCTACCCGTACAGAAACCACATTCTCTCCCTTCTTCAGAACCCCTTTTGGAATGTCGTAAACCCTTAGTTTGGCGTAGCTACCCGAGCGACCAAGAGGCCTTCCATCGTTGGTTTCTCCTACCTTCACCCCATTAATGAATACTTCATCGAAATCGTCTATTTTACCACATACAAGGGTCATTTCATCGAGCTTACCATTGGCAGGAATGGTGAATTTTTTACGATACCAGGCAAAATCATTGAGATCGAATATTCCTATGGTTTTCCAATTAGAGGGCACCATAATATCTTGCCAGCGGGAGTCGTCAAAGTCTGGCCTGGCATATTCCTGCCTGTCGCCCACCTTAAGCTTCCAGAGGCCTTCCAGGTAATAACTGTCTTTAAATTCTTCATCGAGATAGAGAATCCCCACTTCACCACTATAAATACCTCCTTCGCCTCCCTGATCGAAGACCCTCACAGCAATGAGGTTTTCGCCCTGATAGTTAATGAGCTCAGGAGGAATAACATATTGTCTTTCTGCGTTCCATGCCGTATAATAGTTGGGGTAAAAACTTCCTGAAAAGCCAATTTTCACTCCATTTACATAAACCTCGTCTACATCATCTATATATCCCAACCTGAGCAGGTGTACCTTTTCGCGCTTTAACCCCTTGCCGTCAAATGTTTTTCGATACCAGGCAAAACCATCGTAGCCATTAAACCCCTCTCGCTCCCAGCGTTGAGGCACATATATTTCTTCCCAGTCTGAATCGTTGTATTGCGGAGAGGCCCACTCCTCCCTGTCTCCAATAGAGAATTTCCAATCGCCTCTAAGGTTCATTAATCGTCTGGCATGCTGACCAAATGCCAGGCTATGAACCCCTATTATCAATACTATTATCAGTGTTTTTTTCATCGGTTAACTTTCAATGAAGGCTGTCTCAAAAATCAACGATAGCAAGCCTGAGCTTGTTGGCTTGGGGCTTCGTTAAGTTCTGAAACAGCTTCTTCATTGGTTCTGTAGTTTTAGTTTTAGTGATGTTCGAGTTATTTGATCTTTGAGCTTATGGTACAATTTTACGCTGTAATTCCAAAGCCGGTGTCATTGGGTAGTAAACGAATGTCATAAGTTGTCATAAGCTAGGTTTTAGATATCGGTTTTTCTTTGATTTCAAACCCATATTTCTCTTTTCAGGTTTTGACTCATTCTAACCGTAGACCTCTAAAAGCACTGTGCTTCAATGGGTTATTCTCGGGCTTTTACGTTATTCCTTTTGTCAGCCGTCTCCCCACTTCGCGCTTCCATCCTCAAGCCCTAAGCAACTTATAGCCTACACCATGCACCGTTAATATATGCCTTGGTTCGTTTGGGTTTTCTTCAATTCGCTGTCTCAACCTCAATATGAAGTTATCTACAGTTCGTGTGGTTGGCTGACTTTCATAACCCCATACTTTATTGAGTAGATCATACCGACTCACTACTTCGTTGGTGTGTTCCATTAAATATTGGAGTATTTCAAACTCTTTGTGCGACATACGCACTTCTCCTTCGTGTGTCCGGGCTACAAACTGCCCAAAATCTACCGTAAGATTGCCAATGCTAACCTCTCCTTTCAGGTTTTTATCGGAGCTCCCCTGGCTGCGCCTGAGAATGGCCTTTACCCTGGCGATTAATTCCCTCAAACTGAAGGGCTTTGTGAGGTAATCATCTGCCCCAAGCTCCAGCCCCAGTACTTTGTCAATCTCTTCACTCTTAGCCGTCAGAAAAATTATTGGGGTGAGTACACCGGCCTTTCGCATGGCTTTACATACATCAAAGCCTGACATTTTGGGCATCATCACATCTAATATTATCAAGTCGTACTGGCTCGCTGTGGCCTTCTTTAAGCCTTCGGCTCCATCAATTGCCAACTCTACCTGATACGACTCAAACTCCAGATTGTCTTTCAGCCCTAATCTCATGGCCGGTTCATCTTCTACTATGAGTATTTTAGACATTTCTTTAGTTCTGTTTAACTGTTAATGCTTTTTGGCCAAAGGCAGGAGAATGCTAAAGGTACTTCCCTCTCCCGGCTGGCTATCAATTTTTATTCTTCCTTCATGATCATCGATGATGTGTTTTACGATAGAGAGCCCAAGGCCCGCTCCTTTGGTGTCGTGAACATCGCCCGTAGGAACCCGGTAAAACTTCTCGAATAGCTTATCCAGTTGGTTTTTGGCAATTCCCAGTCCATTGTCTTTTACCATAATACAGGCAAAGTCATCGGTTTTGGTAGTCCGCACTTCCAGTTGTTTTCTTTCTGGGCTATACTTCATACCGTTGTCTATAAGGTTAACCAATACCTCGGTAATGGCTTCTCTGTCGGCCATCACTTCAAGGGGTTTGGGATGTAGCTGCATGGTGTGCTCAAAACCATTGCTTTCTAAGTGGTAGGAGTAAGTACTCATTACATCTTCAACCACTGCTGAGACATCTAACCTACTTTTTTTGTACTCCCGTTTGTTGGCCTCAACTTTAGAGAAACTCAGAATCCGATTGAGCATATTGGTTAGGCGGCTCACTTCTTTGGTTATGATCTCGTAGTATTCCTTCTTCTTGGCTTCCTCTTTAACCCTGTCCAGCAGCAGGGTTTCGGCAAACATATTAATGAGCGCGAGCGGGGTTCGGATTTCATGCGAAACATTGGAAACAAAATCGGCTTTTTTCTGAGCCAGCTCCATTTCCTTTTGCACATTCCTAAACACCAGCCAAACGCCAATAATCATAACCATCATAAGCAAGCCCAGGGCTATGAGGTTTTGGTTTTTTCTACGGTTCACTGCTTGTTCTACCGTGCCACCTTCGCGGGCAATGCCTACTTCAAATCGTGGCAAAAGATCTAGCGGTTCGCTTTCAATATCGCCCACCAACTCACCGGAGGTAGAGTAAATCTGGGTACCATCCGATATTCGGTTGCAGGTAATGATAAAGTCTCCTTGTGTCATCTCTTGAAACCGTGGCACCAACAACTGTTCTATGAACCCAACGGCATTGAAAAAATAGACATCTAAGAATACTTTTTCATTCACTACAGTAATGAAAAACTGATAATCGATATCCATACCCTGGTATGACAAATAGCTTTTGAAAGACTGAATCTTTTGGAATTTACCTTCTTGCATGTAGCGTACCAGCCTGTTTACAACGTCCTCTTGTGCATCGACCAAACTATCGACCTTGGTGATAAAAGTTTGCTCATGAAATTTGGGATTGGGGGACAGCAGACGTTCTTCATCAGTTCCCAATTCTTTCATATACAAGGCATAGAAAAAGGGAAAAGTAGATAGTTCCTTAAGTACCGAATCGGCAGGGTTTCCCCATTCCCCACCCAAAGCAGTGCCCACCACTTCAACGGTCTTTTCTTGTGCGGTTTGGTTTACCGAAAATAAAACCGACTCTAACTGCCTTCTGTAAATGGTGGTAAGCTCTCTTTCATCTACAGTAAGCGAGTTGAGCTGAAATACGCCATACGCCACCACCGGCAACACCAGTATAAGCAATATGGCCACAAGAGATTTTTTTGCCGAGCGCGTCAATGAGAAAGAATTTTAATCTCCTGAAATTAAGCATTCAAGAGCTGACTGATTAATTTTGTGACAATCTTTTACAAGGCAAGGTTTTTTAGACTGAATTACCTACCTTTGCAGCCCAAAACTTAATTTAATTCAAATGTTAAAAAACTACGAGACAGTATTCATTTTGAATCCCGTTTTGTCTGAAGATCAGATGAAGGATGCTGTCGGCCAATACGAACAACTCCTCAAAGAAGGTGGAGCTGAAGTAATCAACGTAGAAAAGTGGGGACTTAAGAAATTGGCTTACCCAATTCAACACAAGTCTACCGGTTTCTACAACCTGATGGAGTTCAAAGCCGACCCAAGTTTAATTGCCACTCTTGAAATCGAATTTAAAAGGGATGAGAGAGTAATGAGATTTCTGACCGTTGCCCTAGACAAGCACGCTGTTGAATACAACGAGAAAAGAAGATCTGGCGCATTTAAGAAAAACAAGAAAGAGGAGGTAGCAGCATGACACTTGTAAACGAACCAGTAAACAGAGAGCAGCAGAAAAAGAAGTACTGCCGCTTTAAGAAAAACGGTATCAAATACGTAGACTACAAGAATCCTGATTTCTTGTTGAGCTTCGTGAACGAGCAGGGCAAAATTCTTCCAAGAAGAATTACAGGTACCAGCTTAAAGTACCAGAAAAAAGTTACTCAGGCCGTGAAAAGAGCAAGACACCTTGCCTTGTTGCCATATGTAACTGATGGATTGAAATAATCACCTAAACTGTATAGACGTCATGGAAGTAATATTGAAAACAGATATTAAAGGTTTAGGGTACAAGAACGATACAGTAAGTGTAAAGCCCGGTTATGGTAGAAACTACCTTATTCCTCAGGGTTTTGCCATTATCGCTAATGAGTCTAACAAAAAACTCGTTGAAGAGAACATAAAACAAGCTGCTCACAAGGCAGAAAAAATTAAAGCTGACGCTGAAGCTATTGCTGCTGCAATTGGCGATGACACTTTAGAGATTAAAGCTAAAGTAGGTGAAAGCGGTAAGATTTTCGGAGCGGTTACTACTCTTCAGATCTCTGACGCCCTAAAAGCTAAAGGAATTGAAGTAGACAGAAAGAAAATCTCTTTCAAGAGCGAAGTAAAAATGGTTGGTGAATACGAAGTAGAAATCGACCTTCATAAAGAAGTTAAGAAAGACGTTAAATTCACTGTTGTAGCTGAATAAGTCTTTTTTCAATCACATTGAAACCCGGGCAGTGATGTTCGGGTTTTTTTATTTTAATGCCGGGCTACCTGTTAAATGGTGAAAATTAGGTTTCTATACTTTGACCCCATTTGTATCTTCGGCAATAACCAATGCAGGGTTTGTATGTATAGTGCCTCAGGTATAAATAGTCGAGTACACCTGCAGTATTTGAACAAGTAGACCCATTTTATTTTTTCGTAAACCCTACTCTAAATTATGTCTTCATCTTCTACCCTCAGTAAGCAAGTGCAGTTCATTCATGAGATTGACAAGCTCAAGTACGTTGAACGAATGACTTGCCTTTTTAACAGTAACCGCCACGAAAACGATGCAGAACACAGCTGGCACCTTTGTATGATGGCCCTGGTATTGGCCCCTCATTCAGACCAGCCTTTGGATATGCTCAAGGTGCTAAAAATGTTACTGATTCATGACATAGTAGAAATTGATGCCGGTGACACCTTTCTGTTCGATACGCAGAAGAGCCATGACAACACGGAAGAGGAGTTAAGAGCTGCTCATCGCATATTTGGCCTCTTACCTAAAGATCAGGCCGAAGAATTAATTGAGGTATGGAAGGAGTTTGAAGCGGCAGAAACCAACGAGGCCAAATTTGCCAAAGCCATAGACCGATTGGCTCCAATGATGCAAAATGCTTCGAACAAAGGAGGTACATGGGCGCAGCACAACGTGGCGTACGAAACAGTAATTGCCAAAAAACAAAGAATAAAAGAAGGTTCGGAAAGCCTCTGGCAATACGCTAAAGCATTGGTAGATAAGCACTACAAAAAGGCTTAAGGGCTATATACGGATTTTCTTTCGGTTTACCCGATTTACCCACCGGGCCAAATAAGAAACAGGATTAAATTGAACACCGGCTTCGCGCATCAGTTGCCTGTATTGAGAGGCCAGCACCAGGTGACCGGAGCGAAGGCATTGCCTGTACTCATAGTTAAGGCGTACGGCAAGTGCACCAAAGTCTTCCTTACTTTTACAAAGCTGAAACGCTTTTTCGCACACTTTGAAAACAGAGTTCATTTGTTCGTTGAGATGATGAGCATAGCGCTGACTGGACATGCTATTGGCTAGTTTGCGTTTTTCGATTAACACCTTATCGACATACCTATACTGCCAGAAGCGGCTGGAACGCACCCAAAAGTCAAAATCCTCATATGCCAGCGTTTCATCGTATCCACCCAGTCTATCGAATACTTCTCTCTTCACTACCATAGTCGGAGTACAAATAAAATATCTGCGCAGTATCCAATGAAACACCTCTCCACTGGGTATATAGGGCATAAGGTGTTTCCTCAAGAGCTCCTCGGTATGGTTGGCTATGAAATTTCCCTGGGCATCAATATAATTTCCATTGGAGAAAACCACTCCCAAATCGCTCTCTCCCTGCTCAAAGGCTTTTATGCTCTCTTCAATAAAGTCCGGCTTCATGCGATCATCGAGCGCAAAGTCAATTATGTACTGCCCGGTGCTCATGGCTAGTCCTTGGTTGAAGGTTTTGGTATAACCCCGGTTACTCGTATGAAATACAGTCTTAACCGAACGGCCTTCTATGGCGCGTTCAATATTCTCTACACTGTTATCCTTGCTGGCATCGTCTAGCACAATGATCTCCAAAGGAGCATAAGTTTGCTCAAAGAGCGAATGAAGTGCCTCCTGCACATAGGGTGCGTGGTTATAGGCTATACAAATTACTGAGACCAGCGGCTTCATCGGAACAAGAGTCTGCGGTTAAATATGATGAGGACAATAAAGAAACCCAAATAGCGCCATAAATAGCCGAGAGTCAGGGCTTCCAGCTCAAAATGATCGATAAGCAAGCCTACTGTACCCAAGTAAATAATGGCCGAAACAAACTGAGCTCCTATATACTTTACTGTTTCCACTCTGGCACTCAATACATAGGCCAGTAGATATGAGAGTATGGCAAAAAAGTCGCCTATTACCTGGTAGCGAACAAGGTAGGCTGCTCGTTCAAAACCCTGACTGAAAAACAGCTTGAGAAAAAACTCCTTGTTGAGGTAATATACCCCCAGACACAACACCGTAACGAACGCAACAAAACCCATTACCTTGAGTACGTACGACTTCAGTGCTCCCGGCTCATGGATTAGAGAGGCCATTTTAGGATAATAAACCACTCCCACGGTGCCGGTAAACACCAGCAGATAGCTTGTAGACATTTTGGCTACAGACTGCCACAGACCTGTTCTGTCCAAACCATAGAGATCTATCACATAATCCCTAACTGCAAAGTCTAACAATCGGCCGAAAACAATGGCACTAATGGCCATGAGAACGAACTTCCATATACGCTGAAACGATTGCTTATCAGGGCTCCCAAAACCCAGCTTAATGGACCTTCTTTTGGCCAGCAGATAGCCCAGTGCCACAAAAGCCATTAAGCCGTAACCAATGGCAAAACTAAGCAGAGCCATATCTATGGCACCAAACTTTACCCCTCCATAAACCACTGCTACCAGTAGTACAAGGCCCACAATATTGATAATGGCATACGTTTTTACCTTACGCAAGGCCAGAATAACCGAATTGAGGTAGCCCGACATAAGCATGAGAAACACTGACGGAACAAAGATGAGCAGAAACCGGGAGGGGCTCATTTCCTGCATAAACCGATCGAAAAAGTAATCCTGCTTCCAGAAGAAAAGCAACCCCAAAGTAATGGAGAAAAGAAGAGCGGTAACCCAAAAGCCCGTCTTAAAAACCCTTTTCCTCTCCTCTTCGGTCAGGGTCTCATCAGACCAGTACTTCATAATGCTTCGGTTCACCCCTTCGCTGGGCAAAAGAGTAAACAAAGACGTGAGGTTTTGAAAATGTGAGAGTAGTGTAATGCCTGAGGTGCCAAGCATAACCGCGAAAAGCTTATTGATAGTAAAGCCTCCCAAGGCTCTGAATACCACCGCGGTAAAAGACCAAGAAGAACTTTTCAGAAAATTAGATTTCAACCGCAATCTTTTGCTGCTAAGATAGTGTTTTCTGCCAACTCAAAGCCACTGAGGCTTTTGCTCCAAGGCTTTCTTTGAACCGAACAAGGGAAGCTTTTTCAATACCCCGAACATAGGACGACCCCAAATCGAGCATAGTAATTCCCTGTTGCCTACACCAATCGTACAGCCCGTTTACGAGCCCAACCATAGGGCTCACAGAATGCAATCCCCTGTCGCTAGCCGGTAAAAAGTGATACAAAGCATCTTCCCTCACCCGTACAGCTACAGTGGCTGCCGCCAACCGATTTTTAAGACTGAGACCAAAAGCATGATAATGCCCTTTGCAGGCCTTGACTTGTTCCAAAAGCTGCTCCTTGCCTAAGCTCACCGGCTGGTCTACCGTGTTGCGCCATTGTTCAATCTGCCGGAATACAGTGCTCAGAGCAGACGAGTCGTACCTTTCAAACACGGGTTCCTCCCGCAAGAGCTTCCTGAATCTGCGTAGTTGCATGCCCGACATTTGACTGGTTAGAGGTCTTTCGTTGACCGAAATCACATGAAAATTACGACTGCTTATGAGTTGGTAGCCGCTGGCTGTAAGCACTCGCTCTACCAATGACTGATTGCCGTAGACTGCCGGAGGTTGGTGTAAAGTGACGGTCTTGTAGCCGGCAGACTTCAAGTGCTTTTCTACTTGTTGCAGCCAAGCCAGCACCTCCGAATGAGTACAACTTGGAGCAATGTCTATACCTGAAAAAGGGGCATTCATGAGACTAATCACTTCATGTTCTCCGGCTGTAAAGCTTACCCGACAACACAAGCCCCCCGGGCTCAGCCCATAGAAACAAAGTGGCTCCTGGCCCGAGCTTACTTTACCGTAAGCTGGCAGGCCATACAGCAATTGTTCCGGCTCATTGGCCATGCTCTTATCAGGCAATTCACGGCTCAGTTCAATCATTTAAAGTCAGCTTTTTGCCTAATGTAATCTTCTTCTGAAAACTCGTCTGAAGCTAGCCCCAGCAATATGGCTTTTTCTTTAAACAGCATCTTCCCCCACCACATGGGAGGAATGTACAGCCCCTGATCGGGCGAGCTGAGCGTGCAGGTAAACAGCTCTCCGGCCGTATCTTCCAACACCACTTCTACCAGCCCCTGAATGCACACAATCACCTGTTCTCCTGTTTTGTGAGCATGCCCTCCCCTCACCTGTTGCTCGGGCACTCCTGTGAGCCAATACACTCTTTTTACCTCAAAAGGTACGTCTTTGAGCTCCTCCAGAAAATTGAGTCGTCCTCTTTGGTCCATTCGGGTACTAAACTCATAGCATTCAGGTTTTTTGCGCATGGTCAATCTTACAAAAATTATTTGGTGTAGCCGCAAGCCCAATTTGATTGAACCCAATGGTAATTCCAAAATACAGCCCTTAGTTATTCCTCTCCAGAGGGCACGGGGAAACACTGTTGCCACAAAGTTTTTCCGTATTTTCGCAGGCTATGGTGTATTTACTCATCACTATTCTTGCCAATGTGGCCATTTTTATGGCCTTCAGGTCATACAGTAAATTCAATGTCAATACCCTACCGGCCATTGTGGTTAACTATGGGGTATGCGTAGTAACTGGGGTTTCTTTTGTGGGGGCTAATAGTCTAAAGACACATGTTGAACCCTCAGCTCCCTGGTTTCCTTTTGCCCTGGCATTGGGTATTGTTTTCATTTCCTCTTTCTTTCTTATGGCCTACACCACACAGAAAAGAGGGGTATCGGTAGCTACGGTGGCCAGCAAAATGAGCCTTGCCTTTCCCGTAATACTCAGTTTGTTTGTTTTTAAATATGCTGTCAACGAATTAGACTCATGGAACTACCTGGGCATAGCCCTTACTTTTGTTTCCATTGCACTGGTAAGCCGGAAGAAGCGTGATAGTTCAATGCAGCCCATTACGCTCAAGTACTTGTTGTTGCCCATGAGTATTTTTGTGTTGGGCGGACTTATAGACAGCTCTATCAATTATGCCAACCACAACTACATAGAAGAAGCGGTTGAGCCTATATTTCCAATCTTCATTTTCGGGTCGGCCTTCGTTTCAGGCAGTTTGTTCTGCCTTGTTAAACGCGTAAAATTCGGATGGAAAGAATTGGTAGGTGGCATTTGCCTGGGTATTCCCAATTACTTCTCTATCTTCTTTAAACTCAAAGGACTAAGCGCATTTAATAACAATGGAGCCATTGTTTATCCTATTCTCAACATTGGCATAATCATAGTTTCTACACTCCTGGCCATTGTAATCTTCAAAGAGAGACTTTCCAGAATCAATTATATCGGGGTAGGACTGGCATTAGTGGTCATATTCCTTTTGAGCTATCAGGAGATTTTGAAAGCTTTGTAGCATGCAGGATAGCTTTCTAACCATAGGCCAACCAGCCGAAGGATTATACAAGGAAAAAGGCAGCAAATTCATAGGCCTGGCTTTTCCGGTAAAAACAGAAGATGAGGTAAAAGAAAGACTGGAAGAAACTCGCAAAACCTATTATGATGCCCGCCACCATTGCTATGCCTATATTCTGGGCCATGAAGGGACGCAGTTTAGGGCAAATGATGATGGAGAGCCCAATCATTCGGCCGGAGATCCAATACTTGGACAAATACGGTCGAAAGAACTCACCAACACGCTGGTTATTGTAGTTCGCTATTTTGGAGGTACTAAATTGGGGGTGAGCGGACTTATCAATGCCTATAAAACAGCTGCCGCTCTGGCTCTTGATAACACCAGCATTGAAGAAAAACTCATTACCCAAACCATAAAGCTTCAGTTTCCATATGAAGAAATGAACGAGGCCATGAAACTGGTTAATGACTTTGAAATGCAGATTACCCGACAGGAGTTTGAAATGGAATGCAGTCTTGAGGCCGAACTCATTGTGAGTAAAGTAGAAGAGTTTGAAAACAAGGTTATACTTTTACAAAATCTTAGCCACGCCATTCAGTACCAGATACCATGAAACTGCATTCCTATAGCTTTCCAATAGAAACTGAACGTCTTTATTTTCGGCCACTTTCTCATGAAGATGTTCCCGCATGGACCACCTTTTTTATAAACAACCCTAACCTTCACTTTGTAGGAGTTACCGACCAAAAGGCTCCTGAGCTGCAGTCGGAAATATGGATTGACCGGCAAATGAAACGCTATGATGAAACCGGCATAGGTATTTTGGCTGCCTGCCACAAGCAATCTCATCGTTTGGTAGGCAATGCCGGCATCATTTGGCGCGATGATATTTTAGGGAAGCCTGAGTTTGAAATTGGCTACTCGGTGATTCCGGAACTTTGGGGGCAAGGGCTGGCCTCTGAAATGGCCATTGCGCTCAAGCAATATTTTATCCACCAGCAAATTTCCAATCGCGTTGTCTCCATTATTCACATAGACAATGTGGGCTCTCAACAGGTAGCTCTAAAAAATGGAATGAGCCGAGGCCCTCAATTCGAGTTCCTTAGCTCACCCTGCTATCTATATCAATGTGAAGTATAGCTACTCATTCATTTCGTAGCGAACTGGCCGGATTGGCCAACGCAGCTCTTCTGGCCTGATTAACCACCACCACTATGGCGAAGAATAACGCCAGAGCTCCTGTAAGCGCAAAAATCCACCAGTCAAGAGTTGTTCTAATGGTGTAACGCTGCAAATAATTATGTAGTAACCAGTAGGCAAAAGGAGCTGAAATCACAAAAGAGAGGAGCACGAGCTTGGCAAAATCTTTAGACATGAGCCCCACCAGGCTAGTGACCGAGGCTCCAAGAACCTTGCGAATACCAATTTCTTTTATGCGCTGTTCGGCCATGTAACTGGCTAAGCCAAACAAGCCCAGGCCGGTTATAAAAATAGTGAGTGCAGCAAAGATGGTAGACAGCTTTCTGGTTAGATTAATTGTAGTGTACTTGCGTTGAAAAGCCTCATCTACAAACTGATATTCGAACGGATAAGCAGGGTTATATTGCTCAAAAACCTCCTGCACACCCGCCAAAGTAGACTGCATATTATCTGTTGGCCTCAACCTTAGGGTTGCCGATCCACCCCAATTGTCAATAATCATAAACATAGGCCGAACTTCTTCATAAGGAGAGCCCATAAGTATATTATCGATCACACCTACCAGATTACGCTTATCGCCCCAAAGATCTAGTGAAGTACCAATGGGGTCTCCTTCCAGGCCCATTAATTCCAGGGCTGCTTTATTGATGATAATGGCCGAAGAATCGCTGGAAAACTCTTTGCTGAAGTCTCTGCCATAGAGCATTTTGGCTCCCATTGTTTCCGCATAATCATATCCCCTCACCACAGTTACAAACATTACTTTTTCCGACTCCGGTTTTCCCGGCCACCCCAAAAAGTTGTTGGAGTTGATATCCGTAATGCGACTGTTAGACCTTGTCATATTCACAATGAGGTTTTTTCGTATCAGTTCATTCTTTATTACCTCATAGTTTTTGGTAATATCATCGGTCAGCGATACGGTAATAAGGCCTTCCTGACTATAGCCAATGTCGCGGCTTTTGGCCAGGTCTATCTGTTTTAGAATAACAATAGTGCCTACTATTAGTATGATGGCAACACCAAACTGAAGCATGACCAGTATTTTGCGTGGCAAATTAGCATTCTTACCCACCGCTACTTTGCCTTTAAGTGTTTTAATGGGGTTAAATGAAGAAAGATATAGTGAAGGATAACTTCCGGAAATAATACCCGTGAGCAAAATGATGGCGAGCGAGAACAGCCAGAATTCTGACGACTGAAAGTCTATAGAAAGCCGTTTATCAACCAGATTGTTATAGGCCGGTAAAGAGGCCAACACCAGCAAAATGGCGAACAGGTAAGATATAACCGATATGATCAACGACTCACCATAAAACTGCATAATGAGTTGACCCCGCTTGCTGCCCAGACTCTTTCTGATGCCTACCTCTCGTGCTCTTCTTTCAGAACGGGCTGTGGCGAGGTTCATAAAGTTGATACAGGCAATTAGCAATATGAACATGGCGATTACAGAAAACAGAGTAACATACTCTTGTTGCCCACCGGCTTCCACTCCATTTTCAAAATTACTATGCAGCCTCCAGCGGCTCATCGGGTGCAGGAAGAACTCCCGCGGCACATCGTCCTGCCCTTTTTCAGTAAGAATACCACTTATAGCCTCCTCCACTTCTTTCTCGTCACCTTCTCCGGCAAGTTCTACATACACCTGAAAAGAATAGTTGCCCCAGTTGTCCGTATTGTCCCTCACCCATTGTTGTATAGACTCGCGGTGTTTCCAGGGAATAAGGTAATGAAACTGAAAAGATGAGTTTTGGGGTACGTCTTTAATGATACCCGTTACCTGAAGAGTGCTAGAATCATCGACCTTCACAAACTGACCAATCGGATTTTCTCCTTCCTGAAAAAGAGTTGATGCCAATGTTTCTGAAATCACAATGGAAGAAGGATCGTCCAGTACCAGGCTTCTATCTCCTTCTACCATTGGAAACTCGAACATATCGAGAAACTCGTTGCTCACAAAGTAGCCACGAATATTAATGCGCTTATCCCCGTTGGTTATCAATCGGTTACCTCCCCATCCGGCTACTGCCGAGTTGACTATTTTGGCATGGGCCGATTTCATTTCCATGTATGTGGGCAGAGGCACTGAATTCCAGGAAGAAACTCCTCCGGCAATTGAGGCATTGACCCACACCTGGTGAAGCCTGTCTACTTTTGGAATGAACTTATCGAACGAAGTTTCTTCTTTTACCCACAACAGAATAAGCATACTGCAAGCAATACCTACAGAAAGCCCGGAGATATTGATTACCGAATAGAGCGAGTTTTTCTTAAGGTTGCGCAGCGCAACCACTATAAAGTTTTTGAGCATTTGACCTGAGAGTTATGGTTGTTTTAGAGACTGAATAAATAGCTATTCGTTACAATGACCTGCTATTTTCTTACTACAGCCCTTCCTGAACCCGTACTAATACGAATTCTGATGGTCTTATTCCCAATTTTGGCTTCTTTGATATGCCCCTTGTTTCTCCCCCTCCAGTTAGAACCACGATCGTCTTCATACGACCTGTCGAAACGGAAAGGTGCGCTAATATCATCTTCATCATTAGCCCTCATATAAAATTCCCCCGCTATTTCATGGCCATTAAAATTGAGCATGGCATTCCCTGAGCCGGTGTTTAAAGACAAGTCGTAGTCCAGTTCTCCTGCCAGAGTTACTTCTACATTGCCAGAACCTGTATTGAGCGAAGAGTTTCCACGAATTTTGGCTTCATCTACTTCAATATTGCCACTGCCGGTGTTAATTCTAAGGCCGCCCTCAATTCCATTGGCTCTCACGTTACCACTGCCAGTATTCAGGTCTGTATTCCCCTTGGCACGATCTATCCTAATGGAGCCTGAACCTGTATTCACGTCCATAGCACCATCAACGGCTCTTAGCGAAATATTTCCCGAGCCGGTGTTGGCATGAACATCGCCTCGCACATCATCCAATCGAATATTTCCGGACCCCGTATTAGTACGAAGCTCCACAGTCAGCCCGTTTACTTCAATATTTCCAGACCCTGTCTTAAAATCAAGCTCAAGACCATCCGGAATCTCAAGCGTCCATTCAGAGTAACCGCGAGTCCAACGGCTTCTCCTAAATTCTTCCTTAATAGTCAGGCGGTCGCCATTCTGTTCAAATTCCGGTTCATAGTCCTCTTTATCATAAGTATATTCCACAGTCACTTTCACCTCATTTCCGCTGCCTTTTTTAATGGTGCCATTACCGGAAGCTGTTGTCAGCCGAATGGATTTAATACCTGTAAAAGTCTTTTCTATTCGCTCCTGAGCCTGAGTGAAGGTAATGGTAAAAGTCAGGGCAAGAAGGGTAAGGATCGATTTGAGTTGTTGCATTTTGTTGTAGGTTTTGGTGGAATGACATACTTTAAACAAAAAGAATGCACGAAGCTGAAAAAAACATACAAACCGACTGGCTAATTAACCAGCTCGCTGATAATAAGGAAGTCTTTTTAAGCCTGCTTGAAAAAACTCCGCCCCACATATTCAGCTGGAAGCCGGAACCCGGCCGTTGGAACCTGCTGGAAATTATTTGCCATTTGGCCGATGAGGAAAAACATGATTTTAAGTACAGGATACAGGTAGCTTTAGACCCTAATCAGTTTCCTTTTCTACCAATCGATCCGGAGGCCTGGGTTACTGAAAAAAGCTACGCCACTCAACATTTCACCCAAAAATTAAATGAATGGGCAAAGGAGAGAGAGCAATCGGTAGAGTGGCTCAGGAAATTAGTACCAACAGACTGGGAGGCACACCTTGTTCATCCTGAGTATGGTCAAATGACAGCCCGAAACATACTGGCGAACTGGGTGGCACATGACTACATACACCTCAGACAAATTATTCAACTGAAAAGAGCTTGTTTGCAGAACATCACGGGAGAGTCTTTAGCCTATGCCGGCCGTTGGTAGTTTAAAGATAGCCCCAACCATCGAGCTTCTTATATATTTCAAGGCATATCCAGGCATCGGTGGCAGCATACAGAAGTTGCTTTTTAGTGAGCTGGTCTACCTCCCAGTTAGAGGTTTGAGCCGATTTTGATATTCTAATTTCCAAAATCATTGCGGCCAGGTTTCTGGCTCCTATATTTTCGGCCCCCAACTCTTCGAATGTATCGTTGAGGTCTAAGAAACCGGCTGGCTCAAAAGGCCGCAAACGATCCAGCAAGTTATAATCATCTTTTAGTCCTATGCCTACCTTGAGTATTTCGTCATTTTCCAGAAAATGGTGCACACTATCCATTATACCCAATTGATGGGTTCTAAGCAGATATACCTTTTGCTCTGTAGCCACCTGAATAAGACCAATATTTCTTACTTGCCCCTTTTTAAAAGTAGGTTTGGCCTCTGTATCAAACCCCACTACCCCATGTTGGTTAATTTCCCGCATGGCTTCTTCAATCTGTTCTTCTGTAGCGGCTACCACAATTTTCCCCTCATAGTGTCGTAAGGGAAACTGCATCACCTCGTCTTTGCTAATGGATAGTGGAAACATCATATGGAAGCTTATCTATGCCGGTGTTTCTGAAGGTTTAATTTTTCTGATTTTGATGTTAAAGTATGCGTAAATTATAGTCATTATGGGGCTTATAATATTGAAGAAAGCAAACCACAAGTAGGCCCCTGTGGCTACCCCCAACACTTTTGAATGATAAGCACCGCAGGTATTCCATGGAATGAGCACTGAGGTAACCGTACCGGAATCTTCCAACGTTCTACTTAGGTTTTCCGGGGCCAATCCCTTCTTCCGGTAGATATCGGCATACATTCTGCCGGGCACCACAATGGCTAAATATTGATCTGAGGCTGTTCCGTTAAAGAAAATGGTAGTCACGGCCGTAGAAGCCACTAACGAGCCGGTTGATTCTACCTTAGAAATTACCGCTTCGGCAATACGTTTGAGCAGACCACTGGCCTCCATTACACCGCCAAAAATCATGGCCGAAAGAATAAGCCATACAGTTTTAAGCATACCGGCCATACCTCCTGACTTTAAGAGATCATCCACTGTGGCATTGCCTGTTACTATGGCTATTTCACCATAAAGCGACTTCATTATGCCCACAAAGCTCATTTCCACACTGCTGCCTTCCCATCCGGAAACTGTCTTGACCATTTCCGGTTGAAACACGAGCGCAAAAACTGCTCCCAGCAAGGCCCCAATAAGAATGGCCGGAATAGCCGGCATCTTCTTTACAATTAAGATCACTACTACGAGGGGAACCAAAAACAACCAGCCGTTTATATTGAACTGGCTGGAAATGGCCGAGAGTATAGCTTCTGTTTCTCCAATGTCTCCGTTTCCACCGTGGGTGAAACCAAGAATAAGGAACAGTATTAAGGCGATAATAATAGATGGCACAGTGGTGTAAGTCATGTACCGAATGTGTGTAAACAAATCGGTTCCTGCCATGGCCGGAGCCAGGTTGGTAGTGTCGGAAAGTGGAGACATTTTATCGCCAAAATAGGCCCCTGAAAGAACCGCTCCGGCCACCATACCTTCATGTAAACCAAGAGCCTTGCCAATTCCAATCAGGGCTATACCAACCGTAGCGGCCGTTGTCCAGGAACTACCCGTAGCCACAGACACTATAGAACAAACAATGCAAGCCGCAACCAGAAAAAATGTTGGGTTCAGGATTTGAAGACCATAGTAAATCATGGCCGGTACAATGCCCGAAAGTAACCAGGTGCCAGCCAATGAACCTATAAGGAGCAAAATTATAATCGAGGCCATGGCCGAGCTAATGCTCTTGACTATTCCGTTTTGAATGGCCTCCCACTTCATGCCTAGCTTGAGAGCTACAAGAGCAGCCACTCCGGCCGAAAGAATTAAAATAATTTGATTCGATCCGTCCAGAGAAGAATCTCCAAATATGGCCACATTGACTCCCAATACGGCAACCAGAAAAATTATGGGTATAAATGCCTGAAAAAGAGACGGCTTCTGATATTGGTAACTCATACGTCTTATAGGTAAGCGTTGAAGATAGCAAATATTTAATTATTGGCAGACGATTTCCGCAAGCTGCTGGCCAATTTTGCTGCCAATGGCAACCCCCATACCTCCGAGCCGTACTCCCATAGTGATCCTTGGAGATACCCGCTCAACAATGGGCTTCTTATTAGGGCCAAATGCCATTATCCCGGTCCATACCCTATCTATTTCTACGCGGGTATCCGGCAATATAAGTTCTTGTAAATCCGATTTCAGTTGGTTGAGTATACGATCGTTGATGTTAAAATCAGTAGTGTTTTCTGTTTTGAGATCGAGATTTCTTCCTCCTCCAAAAATAACCCGGTTCTCATAGTTTCTAAAATAGTAATAGCCCTCGTCATAATGATAAGTTCCTTTGAGCTTTAACCCCTCAATTGGCTGAGTAACTAACACTACTCCTCTTCCCGGCTCCAGATCGGCATGGGGAAAGAAATATCGGGTAAAAGCATTAGTGCAAAACACCAACTGCCCAGCCCTCAACTTAGGGCCATTGGCCAGCGCCACCTCTACACAACCCGACTGCTCCTCAAAGGCAACTACCTGAGCACCGGTCATCACCTCCACTCCTTTGGAGGTCGCAAGAGCCGTAAGTCGTTTCATCATTCGCCCTGAATGAATCTGAGCTTCAAAAGGGTTGAAAACAAGAGCCTCAACCCGGCTTTTAGGAAAACCAAAAGACTCAATCCGTTCATTGACCAACGAATAGACCGGCTGACCAAACAGGGGCTTAAGCAGAGTATTTACCCTATCCATTTGTTCCAGTACTCCTACTTCATTGGCACGAAGCAACTCATAGCCTCCATAATTTCTGAAGTCGATAGCCTCATCGGTCAGCCTCTGTCTCAGCAGTTGAAGCCCCTCCCACCGAAGTTGAACCAATTTCAACACTTCCTCTTCAGAAAGTTTTTCCAAATCAGCCGCAATCTCAGAAAGGCTACCAAAGCAGGCAAACCCTGCATTTTTAGTACTTGCTCCGGTTGGAAAATGTCCCCTCTCAAGCACCAGTACACGGGCATTGGGTAGTTTTTCCCGAATAGAAAGCGCAGTAGACAAACCCACAATACCGCTGCCTACCACTATATGATCATAACTAGTATAGAAATCTGACTCCCAAAAACTCAACATGCGCGGAAATTAAGCAAGAATGTATAAATTAAAACAAACTCTTCTACCCATGTTCGATACGGCTACTCTAATGGCGAAAGCCAAAACCTCTAAAAAACATCTTTCACTACTCAATTTTGGGTTGGCTCGAATGATTCCCTTCAACAAACCTCATGGCTTTCGTATTAAGTCGCTAACCGATTTTGGCGTAGACATTCATATACCGTACAAAAGGGCCAACTTCAATCATATAAAAGGAATCCACGCCTGTGCTCTAGCCACAGCCTCCGAATACTCCACCGGACTGGTACTGCTCAATTGTCTGGGGGCTAAAAAGTATAGAGTTATAATGCAAAAGCTGGAAATGGATTATCACTACCAAGCCAAGATGGAAACCACCGTAAGTTTTGCCATTAGCCAGGAATGGCTGCAAAAAGAGGTCATTACCCCTTTAGAAAAAAATGAAGCCGTGGTGGTGTGTTGCGAGGTTAAGGCTCATGATAAAGAAGGAAACCACCTGACTACCGGCAGAATTTACTGGCAAATAAAAGAGTGGTCTAAAGTAAAAACTAAGGTTTAACCACTGATATAAAAGAAGTTACAGAAGCACCTCTCGCCAACTAATTTCATGGAAACTGACCATTAACCCCATGAAACAAGTAATTCTATCATTAATGGCTGGCTTGCTCATAATAGCCTGCCAGCCCGGTTCAACAGACAGTAAAGCAAGTAACACTTACTATTTGGTAACTAAACTGGGCAACGACACCCTGGCCATTGAGCGAATTAGTAAGTCTGGCCACCAGTTAGAGGCCGATGTGGTATTGAGGAGTCCGAGAATCAGCCTCACCAGCTACAGCATAGAGTGGGACGATAGCAACCGCCTCATTGCCATGGAAGCCACCACCTACGAAGATGACTTTTCTAATTCGGAACAAGGCCGTGTTGTTCAGGAAATAAGTGCCAGTGGCGATAGCCTTAAGATAACTGCTCAGGGACGCAACGGTGCGGTTACATATTCTATGGCCAATGACGGCACATACCTGCCATTCATAGACATGGTGCATTGGCCGTACGACATAGCCTTCAATAGAGCCAATAACTCGGCTGCCGATTCCATTCATCAATACCTGCTTACAGGCAGAAGAGCTTCAGACTTTATTATTCACCGTACCCAACCCAACAATTACACACTCAGACACCCCAGCCGCGGAGTGATGTATGTAAAAACCAATGCATCAGGAGACTTGATAGAGCTAGACGCCAAAGAAACAACACGTAAACTGATTGTTGAGCGCGTGGCCGAACTAGATTTTGATGCACTGACCAAGCGATATTTGGCCATAGACGAAAAAGGCTCTCCATTTGGCACTCTATCACCAGCACGCGAAGCCGAATTTAGCTTTGGCGGCTCCGACTTTAAAGTGACCTACGGTTCTCCTCAAAAACGTGGAAGAGAAATTTTTGGAGGCATAGTACCCTATGGCAAAGTATGGAGAACCGGAGCCAATGCCGCCAGCCACTTTTCTACAAGCAAAGACTTATACATAAACGGGCAAAAAATTCCGGCCGGAGAATACACCCTTTTCTCCATTCCTGAAGAAGAAGGTGGCACGCTCATCATTAACCAACAAACCGGACAAAACGGCCAAGCCTACGATCAATCACGAGACCTTATGAGAGTACCCATGCAACGCGAAAATAATGCTGAAACCATTGAAGACTTTACTATCCAGGTGGTAGAAACCAAAGACGGAGGCAGTTTAGAACTCTTATGGGATAGGACAATTTATTTTGTAAATTTCACTTTTAGATAAGAAGAATAAAAGGGCCAAAAAAAGTAGTATTTTTTATAAATACATTTTTTTGCCGTTGACAACTGTTTTCCATCTGATCCCTTCTAAAAATCGGCTTTTAGTCTTTCTAAAAGCCGATTTTTATGTTGCTACAGATTATTTTTTTCTCGCTAGTTTTTCTAACTTCACCTTGTTCTTAACGAACAAACACCACCTAAACACTAAATGTTATGCGAACTGATAGTTTGCCTTTCTTGTCATTATTTGGCAGCAGGAAAAGGAGAAAGCTCTATTATTTGGGCAAGGAAGACTTCTACCAGTCCAGAAATGCCCTCAATGTTTCATCGGCCTTTAACTTTCATAGCCGAGACACCAACCAAAGCTATTCTACAGAAAAACACATTAGGTTTTATGGAGTAGAATTTGGCAAAACCCAAAAAGAAATAAGAAGGCTGTTTGGCAAGCCAAACTTTGCACAAAAAAAGGGTCTCCCCCTCGATACTCAGATTACGCTCTTCTATAAACTTAATGTGAAGGGCATTAAGTGTATACTTCAAATGCACCTTTACAGAGACCAGCTCTTTTTTGCTCAAATACAGCTTACCGACAGTAATGCTCAAATCAAAAAGGTGTTTCTGGAATTATTCCGAATGAAATACAAAGTGAATGAGCTGGACTGGAACAACAACCTCAAAGACGCGGACGATAACCGCATAGCCTTGCAAGACGATATAGTGCCCAAGGCCTCCTATTTCACCGGAAACAAGGCCCTGTGGCAAGAGATACGAAGCGAGCTTAGCAGCAAAGAAGAGGCAGAGAACTCGTGGGATATAGACATTAAAAAAATTGCTCTCAAGTGGAGCTAAAAACACCCTTACACCTAAACACTTATCACAAAAAAAGCTAGCCTGATGGGCTAGCTTTTTTTTATCCTGCTGTCTCATCACCTAAGGCTCTTTGAATTTAGCCACAAAAAAAGTCGGCCTCAACCCTGTGCACGAGTAAAAAAGCACAACCAAAAGAGAGCAACCGTTTGCATCAGAATTAGGCTACGGGCGTTTGATAAGCCCATATATTTTTCTTTATTTTCATTAAGGCATAAAGGCCAATACCCTTTGAGTTTTAACTACTTCGCCTCATTTACACCAAAAAACAATCATAAAATGAAATCCGGTCAAAGACGTGTTGTCATCGAAAACGTTTCCCCTGAAATCAATTGCGGGCAACATGCCGCCAAACGAGTGGTAGACCAAGTGTTCGAAGTCTCGGCCGATATTCTGGCCGATGGACACGATGTGCTCAATGCCCATATCAAATACAAACACGAGAAAGCCAAAACATGGAAATACTCCTCCATGCAACATCGCGACAACGACCGATGGGTAGGGGAATTTCAGGTAGACAAACAAGGGCTTTACCTCTATACCGTAGAAGCCTGGGTAGATTATCCGCTCACCTGGCAACACAACATCGAGCGCAAAATAGCCGATAACCAACATGTTGACGTAGAACTTCTGGATGGAATTCAGTACCTGAAAGAGGCCAAAAAGAAAGACAAAAAAAATGCAACCTATCTGGAAGGACTCATTGAAATCTTCCAAAAACCCGAGGCTTACCAGCAGGCCATAGAAGAAGCAAGATCGGAAACACTCCATTCCATTTTCCTCCATAATCCGGTTAAAACCTTTGCTACTACCTACGAAAAGAACTTACCCCTCTACGTAGATCGTAAGAAAGCGCTTTTTAGCACATGGTATGAATTTTTTCCACGTTCCACGGCCAAAGAGCCGGGTAAGCACGGCACCTTTCAAGACTGTTTAGACGTGATTCCGTATGTGGCTAAACTGGGGTTCGATGTAATCTATTTCCCACCCATTCACCCTATTGGGTCCAACCACCGAAAAGGTAAAAACAACTCTACCACCGCTCAACCCGATGATGTGGGAGTGCCCTGGGCCATTGGCAATACCACTGGAGGACATAAGGATATTTTACCCGAATTAGGCAGCTTCGATGATTTTAAAAAAGTAATTGAAACGGCCGCCCAACATGGTATTGAAATAGCCATGGATTTTGCACTGCAATGCTCTCCCGATCACCCCTATGTAAAACAACACCCTTCCTGGTTCAAATGGCGTCCTGATGGAACCGTACAGTATGCGGAAAATCCGCCCAAAAAGTATCAGGACATTTACCCCATATACTTCGAATCGGAAGATTGGGAAAACATGTGGGATGAATTTGTAAGCATTGTACTCCACTGGAATGCGTTGGGTATAAAAATCTTCAGGGTAGACAACCCACACACCAAGCCATTTGGATTTTGGGAGTACCTCATTGCGGAAGTAAAGAAGAAAGACCCCGATGTGCTTTTTCTTTCCGAAGCCTTTACCAAACCTAAAACCATGCAACGTTTGGCTAAAATTGGCTTCACTCAGGGATACACCTATTATACATGGCGCAATAACAAGCAGGAGCTTATTGAGTACATGACCGAGCTCACCAGGGGGCACATGAAAGACTACTTCAGACCAAACTTTTGGCCCAACACCCCCGACATTAACCCGTGGATTCTTCAAGGAGGCAATGAGAACTTATATATTATTCGCCACATGCTGGCCGCCACACTTAGCTCCAACTTTGGCATGTATGGCCCCGTGTATGAGCAGATTGTGCACCAGGCAGTTATTGGCAAAGAAGAGTATTTGCACTCTGAGAAATATGAGGTGAAGCACTGGGATTGGTCCAAAACCAATAAACTCACCCGACTGATCGCCAGAATAAACCAAATAAGGAAAGACCACAAGGCTTTTCATTATACCAACAACATAGACTTTTGTACCATAGACAATGGCCAGCTTCTGGCCTATTTCAAACAAAGCGAAGACAAGAAAGATCATATACTCTGCGTGGTTAATCTTGACCCCTACAACCGACAAAGCGGTTGGGTGCAGGTACCCAGGCACAAAATGGGTATTGGCGGCACGCACCCCATGCGGGTAACCGATTTGGTTACGGGCAATAGCTACATATGGAACCAGGAATGGAACTATGTGGAGTTGGATCCTTACCAACTCCCCTATCACATATTTACCATCAACTACTAAGCCATGGCCAACACCACCACATCCTTCGATACCGCCTGGACCGAACATTTTCGGAACGATAGCTTTCGGCACAAGCTGAGTAGCGAAATATTACCCTCTTACATGATGGGTACGCGGTGGTACGCGGCCAAAAGTCAAAAGGTAAAAACCTGCCGGATAGAGATGGCCATGCCTTTCTCTATTACCAACCACCAAACGGCCTTCTTCATTACCATTGAGGTCAACTTTGCAGCAGGCTTCACCGAGTATTATTTTATGACTCTGGCTTTTGTAAAAGACCGTTCAGCGGTAGATCATGAAATAGCCATTGTTCATTCCCTTTCAATAGAAGCGCATGAAGGAGTTATTGTTGATGCGCTATACTTCGAACCATTTCGAAAAGCCCTGTACCATCAAATCCTCTCCCAGAAAAGTATAACCGATGGCCACACCAAGCTAAGCTTTGAACGCGGCAAAGTATTGCGCAATAGCCCTCCCTATGAATCTTCCAAAGTAATGGGCTTCGACCAAAGCAATACCTCCATAGAATACAACGGCAAATACTTTTTTAAGGCCTACAGAAGACTTTTTCAAGATGCCAATCCCGATCTGGAAATTACCAAGTTTCTATCTGATGAGAGCCATTTTGAAAACAGCCCGAAGTATGGTGGTAGTATAAGCTGGGTTAAAAATCAATATGCCGTACTTTCCATAGGTATAATTCAGGAACGCATTGATAATGTGGGCGAAGCATGGAACCATACCCTCGACATGATGAAGGGGTATTTTGAACGTATTGAAGCCACCTCAATTGCCCCCAAAGACATCGAAGACATTCCCAATTTCGAGCTTAGAGAAACAGAGGCCCTCAGGTCTGACTTTCGTTTGCTCATAGGTGACGATGTATTGCAAAAAGTAGAACGCATGGCCCTTAGAGTGGCACAAATGCACATTGCCCTATTTAGCAACAAAGTAGACACCAAGTTTAACCCTATTCCATTCAATGGCGATTACACCGTATGGCTCAAAAACAGAATCATCTACCAACTCAATGCCCGCTTTATTTTGGTTGAAGAAAACCTGAGTAAACTCAAAGGCCTTGCGCGTCAATATGCCGAACTGTTTGTGGCATCGAGAGAAAAAATTACTACCCAGTTTCTGGCCTTTGAAGAAACACGACTCAACTCCAGCCGCATTCGTATACATGGCGACTTGCATCTGGGGCAGATTCTTATGACCCCGAATGACGACTTCTACATAATTGACTATGAAGGCGAACCGGAAAGCACCATTCGCGATCGCAAGGTTAAGCAAACTCCGCTTAAAGATGTAGCCGGTATGCTTCGTTCGTTTCACTACGGTATTTACGCGGTTATTTTCGATGAAAAATCCAAACATAAGCTGTCTGTTGAAGATCGCTTTTTGGTAGGTGAAAAGTACTACAGAGCTCTCTCGGCAGTTTTTCTCAATAGCTATGTAAAAGAGGCCATGGCCAATAACCTGGACATTGGCTACGAAAGCGAAATCCGATACCTGCTGCAATACCATCTGCTGGAAAAAGCAGTATATGAAATAGGCTATGAGTTGAAGGCCAGGCCCGATTGGGTAATAATTCCGCTAACAGGAATAAAGCAGATTTTAGACGAATTATCATGAAAGAACATCAATACGTAAGTGCTCATTCGCTAATGACCGATTTTGATAGCGACCTGTTTAAGTCGGGCAAACACTTTAGACTATACGAAAAGCTGGGATCGCATATCATCGAATATGAAGGCAAAAAAGGGACTCTCTTTGCGGTTTGGGCTCCCAATGCCCGTAAGGTTCAGGTAATTGGTGATTTCAATTTCTGGAACGGTGAAGGCTACGAACTTTACCCTCGCTGGGACGGCACCGGAATTTGGGAAGGTTTTGTAGAGAGTATAGGAAAAGGCACAGTATATAAATACAAGATACACTCCAACCAAGAAGGACAAGTACTGGAAAAAGGCGACCCCTTTGCCCTACATTGGGAAGTTCCGCCCAAAACAGCCTCTCTGGTATGGGAAGCCAATTATAAGTGGAAAGACAAGGCCTGGATGAAAGCCCGCAAAGAACGCAATGCGCTCAACAGGCCCTACGCTGTATACGAAGTGCACTTGGGCTCGTGGAAACGCAAGGCCAATGGCCAATCGCTTACGTATAATGAGCTGGCCAAAGAATTGGTACACTACGTAAAAGAAATGGGCTATACTCATGTTGAGTTTCTGCCCATTATGGAGCACCCTTTCTTTGGATCATGGGGCTACCAGTGTACGGGCTATTTTGCCCCGACCTCTCGCTACGGCACCCCCGAAGAGTTTATGGCCATGATAGATGCCTTCCATAAGGCAGAAATTGGGGTAATTCTAGACTGGGTTCCCTCCCACTTCCCCAACGATGCACACGGCATTTATACGTTCGATGGCACCCACTTATACGAACATGCCGACCCGCGGCAGGGATATCACCCCGACTGGAGTTCATATATCTTCAACTATGGCCGCAACGAGGTGCGTGCTTTTCTCATTAGCAGTGCCGGTTTTTGGTTAGATGTGTGCCATGCAGACGGTCTTCGGGTAGATGCCGTAGCCTCTATGCTCTACCTTGACTATTCGCGAAAAGAAGGTGAGTGGATTCCTAATCAGTACGGGGGGCGCGAAAATCTGGAGGCTATCTCTTTTCTTAAAGAACTTAACGAATACGTTTATGCAAACTTTGAAGGCGTACAAACCATTGCCGAAGAGTCTACCGCATGGCCATCAGTTTCGCGCCCAACCTATATTGGAGGCCTGGGTTTTGGCATGAAATGGATGATGGGCTGGATGCACGACACACTCGAATATTTCAAAAAAGACCCTTTTTACAGACAATACCATCAAAACAACATAACCTTTAGCCTGAACTACGCCTTTACGGAAAACTTTATGCTTCCCCTCTCTCACGATGAGGTAGTTCATGGAAAGGGGCCATTAATTGACCGAATGCCGGGCGATGAATGGCAACGTTTTGCCAACTTGCGATTGCTCTATGCCTATATGTATACCCACCCCGGAACCAAACTGGTGTTTATGGGAGGAGAGATAGGTCAAACCACAGAGTGGAAGCACGACTACTCAATAGACTGGCATTTACTAGACCATTCTCCGCATCGGGGGATTCAGGCACTTACCCAAAGTCTCAACCAATTGTACCGGCAAGAACCGGCCCTTTTTGAGCACAGCTTTTCGGCCGAAGGGTTTGAGTGGATTGAACTGAACGACTACCACAATTCAGTAATTAGTTACCTCAGAAAAGGCCACAAAGAATCTGATAACCTGGCCATAGTCTGTAACTTTACCCCCGTGGTAAGAACCGGCTACCGCATTGGCATAAATGGCGGCACCTGGCAGGAAATCTTCAACTCCGACAGCAAAGACTACTGGGGTAGCGGAGTTTCCAATGCCGGAGAACTGGTTTCTGAAGCACACCCTCACCATGGAAGACCAAACTCGCTGGAGCTTACCTTACCTCCGCTTTCGGTCATTATTTTAAAGCAAGTGCCCACAAAGGGCACTAAGAAAATCAACAAGAAGAAGTAGGTCTGCTACATGGAAAAATATTTATGTATTCACGGGCATTTCTATCAGCCCCCAAGAGAAAATGCCTGGCTCGAAAAAATTGAAATTCAACCCAGTGCTTTCCCTTACCACGATTGGAACGAGCGCATTACCAGAGAGTGCTACTACCCCAATGCCTTTTCCAGAGTGCTCAATGACGAGGGAAAGATTATAGATATAGTCAACAACTACTCCAAAATCAGTTTCAACTTTGGACCAACATTGCTCTCCTGGATGGAGCAACACGCCCCCGTTACCTACCAGGCCATACTCGATTCCGATAAGCAAAGTCAGAAAAACTTTGGTGGCCATGGTTCGGCCATGGCGCAGGTATACAACCATATGATTATGCCTTTGGCCAACAGGCGCGACAAGGAAACCCAAATTATTTGGGGCATTGCAGACTTTAAAAAACGCTTTGGGAGAAACCCGGAAGGCATGTGGTTGGGCGAAGCCGCTGTTGACACAGAAACATTGAGCATAATGGCTGCCCAGGGCATAAAATTTACTCTTCTCGCACCCAGACAAGCCGCCCGTTTTAGAAAAATTGGAGAAGACAACTGGACAGAAGGCATTGACCCTAACCAACATTATTGGTATAAACTGCCCAACGGTGAGCGCATAGCACTCTATTTTTACGATGGCTCCAGGTCTCAGAATGTAGCTTTCAAGGGAGTTTTAGGCAACGGAAAAGCCTTTGCCCAAGACCTTATGGAAGGCTATAGAGGCCAGAAGCGTGAATTGGTACACATAGCCACCGATGGAGAAAGCTATGGCCACCACCACAAAAATGGAGACATGGCCCTGGCCTACTGTCTGCGATATATCGAAGAAAACCAACTGACTCAGCTGACCAATTATGCCCAATACCTGGCTATGTTTGAGCCCGAACATGAAGTTCAAATTCATGAAAACAGCTCCTGGAGTTGTGTACATGGAGTAGAACGCTGGCGATCTAATTGCGGCTGCCATACCGGTGGCGAAGGACACTGGCATCAGAAGTGGCGAGAACCATTGCGTCAGGCACTGGACAATGCCCGCCAAACCATGATCGCTATTTTCGAAAACGGATTAAGCAATCTGGTTCAAGATCCCTGGGCCATGCGCAATGAGTACATCGAAGTAATTCTCGATAGGTCTAAACCCAACCTAAACAAATTTTTGAAACGGCATGTAGGTCGTAAACTAACCGATGAAGAGCGCACACACACCATGCGCATGTTGGAAATGCAGCGCAATGCCATGCTCATGTATACCAGTTGTGGTTGGTTCTTCAACGATATTTCAGGTATTGAAACCTTACAGATACTGCAATATGCCTGTCGTGCCATTCAGTTGGGCGAAAGCGAGTCGGAGGTAAGGTTTGAAGACCAACTACTGGAAGACCTTGCCAAAGCCGAAAGCAACGTACCGGGCCAGGGAACGGGAAAAGACATTTACCTGAAACACATAAAACCTTACCAACTCTCCCTTACACAGGTAGGAATGCACTATGCGGTAGCCTCTCTTTTTGCAGACTATCCTCAAAGCCTTACAGTGCTCAATTACGACTGCAACAGCATATTCTTTGAGCGCAAAAGTGCAGGAATGCAAAAACTCGCCTACGGCACCACTCAGGTGAAATCTAAGGTAACCACCTCCAAGAAGGAATTTAGCTTTGTGGTGCTCTACCTGGGGCAACACCACCTCATAGGTGGCACTTCCAGAAGACTCTCTACCGAAGAATTTGTTCCTATCTCCGATGCCCTCAATGCAGCTTTCGAACGCAGCAACGTAGCCTCGGTGGTAGACATTATCAAAGCCAGCTTTAAAACCCACACCTTCTCCTTCTTTGGTATGTTCAAAGACGAGCAAATGAAACTCGTGAATCAATACCTGGCCCAAAGCGAAGAACTGGCCTATGATAGTTATAGAAAAATCTACGATCGCAACTACAACATTCTGAATGTAATGAAGGTAGAAAACCTTCAAATTCCGCCAACCCTCAAACAGAATATTGAAGACGTAATTAATATTGAGTTCAAAGACCTGCTTAGCAACGGCCATTTCAGCATTCAAAAAATGGACGAACTGTGTGACGAAGTGCTCAAGTGGAATATAAAACTGAACGAAGACCTGCTGAATGCCCGACTCAATGATAAACTCTACGAAATGTTCACCGAGTTTTTGTTCGATCTTTCCAATCAACAAATTCTTAAAGACATTTTGGCCACCATTCGGCTATATAAAAAGGTGAAGCTAAACCCCATTTTGGTAAACCTGCAAAACAGTGTGTTCGAATTGAGCAGATCGATCTACGCAAAAAACAGACCGATTGCCGAGAATGACAATGGCCTGATGGACACGCTGGAAGAAATAGCCCGGGAAATCAACATGGACCTAAGCTACATAAAACAGCAGGTGGCCCGATAAGATTAAAATTTCTACTGAAAATTAGATAATTCGAGAGCTGAAGCTTAACAATCCGCCTTTTTAAAGGAACCCTAAGCCTGCCTGACCAGACGAGCAAGTACGGGGCAGTTCATTAGGGTCAGAATTTCACTTTTACCGTTCCAGGTATACACATTGTGTATATGCAATCGAGCTTTTGTTAATTAACCTGAGTTCGATGTAAGAAAGGAACGTCATACCGGAAAAACAGGCCTTAAATTCTCAAAAAGGCCTGTTTTATCCGGTCTCTCAACAGAGCCTAAATGAGATTGCGGATATTTTCCTTTGCGTATGTGAAGTTTTCAGAAGAAAATTCCGCAATGACGTCCTAAGGGGGACATTTTACTACTACCGTATTTACCCTTCGGGATACCTTCCTCACTCAAACCGTTAGGCACAAAAAAAGGCGGTATTGTTTCCAATAACCGCCCGTCTCAAACGAGAACTCACCTATGGAAAGTCCTAAATGTCTTTCTTATAGCTCTACTACCGAATTGTCTTCAAAGGTCAATTGATTAGGAACATACTTATCGGCTTCCCAATCATTTTCCCAAACTTCGCCATCGATCAGATAACGAAACTGGTACTCTTTGCCGGTCTCTAGCTTAACAGTAGCCTTAAAGTCTCCTGTTTTAAGCTTTTTCATTTCAGTAGCCGCCTTGTCCCAACCGTTGAATTCGCCCACAAGATTTACCTTGCTGGCGCCCTCAGCAGCTTCGGCTGGCAACTGAAAAGTGACATTAGCCACCGGCTTGGTTTTCAGATACTGCTTTTTAATACTCATCACTAAAAAGTTTACCATACAAATGTTCTTACAATTTGAAGGCACAGCAAAAAAAATCGAAAAAATGAAGTGAAACGATTGCATTCATAACTCACTCAATATCAACACATTTTCAACCCCATATAATTAAAAGAAAAACTAAGCTACAGAGTTGCTATAGCGGGTGGTCAACCAAAGAAGTCTCTCAAATTGGTCGTTCCAAGGAACCAGTGGCCACGGGAAAGCCTTATCTTTGCACATGTTCAGAACAGAAATTGAAGAACTAAAAAGCCGGCTCAAAATAGGCTATTCGTCACCGCTTCTTACCGTAGGCTCCTGCTTCTCCGATTCCATCGGCCAACGGCTCGAGGCGGCCAAGTTTGAGGTTATGGTCAATCCGCTCGGCACAATATTTAACCCGCTTTCCATCTTTGAGCTTTTAGAACTGGCTCTGGAACGTACCGAAGTACTGGAACAGGCCACTCTGAAACGCGATGGCGTTTACCTGAACTACAAGTTCCATTCGAGCTTCAGTGCCAAAACCAAAGCTACTCTGCACAAGCGCATGGACGATGCCCTGAATAAAGTCTATGAGCAAATCAGTAAGGCCAGTGTGCTGTTCATAACCCTGGGTACGGCCTGGGTTTATGAGCAAAAAAAGACCCGCATGTTGGTGACCAATTGCCATAAAACACCTCAAAAGGAGTTCGAAAAAAAACTACTTAGCTCAGAAGAAATAGTGTCGGCATTTTTTAGCCTCAAAGAACTCATTCACCAATACAACCCCACTATTGAGTTTGTGCTCACAGTAAGTCCGGTGCGGCACACACGAGATACACTCCCCTTCAATTCCGCCAGCAAATCGGTACTTCGTTTAGCTGCGCACTACATTACCGAAATGGCAGATGATGTACACTATTTTCCGGCCTACGAGATCATGATGGACGACCTTCGCGATTATCGGTTTTATGAAAAAGACATGATCCATCCCAATGAACAAGCCATTGACTATATCTGGCAAAAGTTCGTTTCGGCCTACATTCACCCCAAAGACCTGGAGCTAATGGAACAGTGGGAAAAAGTAAGACAAAACCTTAACCACCGGCCATTTAACCCCAAGTCGGCAGGACATCAGAAATTTCTGCACAACACACTCCAACAACTTAAATCATTGAGCCACACCCTTTCGCTTGGTGAGGAAATAGCACAAATCAAAAAACAGATTCAGTAATGGCCAACAGACTTATAGAAGCCTCCTCTCCTTACCTGCTTCAGCATGCCCACAATCCGGTTGACTGGTACCCTTGGGGCGAAGAGGCCCTGGACAAGGCCAAAGCGGAAAACAAACCAATTATAGTAAGTATTGGCTACTCGGCATGCCACTGGTGCCACGTAATGGAACGGGAAAGCTTTGAAAACGAAGACATTGCCTCCATAATGAATGAACACTTTGTGTGCATTAAGGTAGACCGGGAAGAACGGCCCGATGTAGACCAGGTATACATGGAGGCCGTTCACGCTATGGGGCTTCAGGGCGGATGGCCACTCAATGTCTTTCTCTTGCCCGACCAGCGACCATTTTACGGAGGCACCTATTTTCCTCCCAAAGGCTGGGCTCAGCTTTGCATACAAATTCACAGGGCCTTTAGCCAACAATATGATGAATTGGCCAAATCGGCCGATGGCTTTATGAACACCCTGGCGCGTAGCGAAGTAGAAAAATACGGACTGATTGGTCAGGGGCAGGCATTTACAAAAACCGCTGTCCACCAGATGTACCAAAAGTTTGCTGAAAATTTCGACCGGCAAAAGGGAGGAAACAACCGGGCTCCTAAATTTCCTATGCCCGTAGTTTACCAGTTTCTGCTCAAAGAGGCTCACGTAAATCAAAACACCGAAGCACTAACCCATGTGGAGCGCACTCTTGACCACATGGCTCGGGGAGGAATTTACGATCAGGTGGGCGGAGGCTTTACCCGCTACTCTACCGACATGGATTGGTTTGTTCCACATTTTGAGAAAATGCTTTACGACAATGGTCAGTTGGTAAGTCTTTACTCACAGACCTATCAGGCCACTAAAAAAGAACTCTACAAAGAGGTTGTTTTTCAAACCATCGATTGGCTCGAAAGAGAAATGACTTCGGAAGAAGGAGGCTTTTATGCCGCACTGGATGCCGACAGCGAAGGAGAAGAAGGCAAGTTTTACTTATGGACAATCGAAGAGTTCTATGATCTGCTCCAGATAGATGCCGAACTCATGATTGACTACTACAACCTGACTGCTGGCAACTGGGAACCCGGTAAAAACATTCCGTTTCGTGCAGCATCTGACGAAGACTTTGCCAAAACCCACGGACTGGATATTGACGAGTTGAAGGATATTGTGCGCATAGCCAACCGAAAACTGCTCAATGCCAGAAACGAAAGGGTAAAACCCGGACTGGACGATAAAATTCTCAGCGGTTGGAATGGCCTCATGCTATCGGGACTTTGCGATGCCTACGCCACCTTTGGTGAAGAAAAGTTTCTATTGCTAGCCCTCAAAAGCGCCAAGTTCATTGAGCAAAAAATGATGGACGATAGCAAGCGACTGTTCCGAAATTACAAGAATGGAAAAGCCGGCATAAACGGATATCTGGAAGACTACGCAGCCGTGATTGAAGGCATGGCCAAACTTTATCAGGTAAGCTTTGACGAACACTGGCTCATGCTTGCCAACACCCTTACGAGCATCACCCTCTCAGAATTTTATGATGAGAAAGAAGGGTTGTTTTTTTATACCTCTAACAAGGCCGAAGAGCTTATTGCACGCAAAAAAGAAATATTCGACAATGTAATTCCCTCTTCCAATGCCCTAATGGCCACCAACCTGAAAACACTCGGGCACTTGTTGAGTCATGAAGAATATACTGAAGCTGCTCGCGACATGGTAGATCGCATGAATAGGGTGCTAATGTTGGCTCCACAAGATTTGGCTCAGTGGGCCACCTTGTATGCCCTGCACACTTACCCCACGGCAGAGGTAGTAATGGTGACCAACAACCTAGCCCAGGTGCAAGCCCTGCATCAACAATACGAACCCAATAAGGTGATAGCCGGCAAAAAACCACAAGCCACATCGGGCCTGGCCCTCTTAAAAGGTAGAGAAATGATTAATTCTGCAACCACTTACTTTGTATGCTACAACAAAACCTGCCAGCTGCCGGTAAACAACGTAGAAGATGTTTTCGCACAAATGCAACAGGCATCAAAGAATGCATCGCAATAGGTGGTTCACACACATTGTCGAGATTTTCCGCCACATTCCGGCCATACGCCATCGCTCACTAGGCTATAATTAATATCTTCAACCCTTGATTTAGAGGAGCCAATTGTCGTCACTTCAACTCAATATCGATGCCCCTGAGGGGGAGACTACCTACTTTGCCGATGTGGCACTGCCCATACCCATTGCCCGGCTTTTCACCTACAGAGTTCCTACCGAGTTTCAGGAACTGGCGAAGCCCGGAGTGCGGGTAATTGTGCAATTTGGCAGACAAAAGGTAGTAACCGGCATTATAGACTCCATACACCGGAAGGCCCCCGAAGTGTATTCGGCCAAACCCCTGCTCGATATACTCGATGCTGAACCCATAGTTACTCCACAGCAAGTGAGTCTAATGAAGTGGATGAGCAGCTACTACCTCTGCACCTTTGGAGAGGTGCTCAATGCCGCCCTTCCTTCAGGACTAAAACTGAGCAGCGAATCTAAAATACAACTACACCCTCACTACGACTGGAACGACACAGATCTGACTTTAGACGATCGGGAGGTTTTGCTGCTTTCGGCCCTGGAAAATAAAGACTCCTTGAGTTATAGAGAAGCAGCCGATATTCTCGAACTCAAAAGTGCCTATAAGTACATAAAATCACTGGTTCAAAAGGAACTCATCATTATTTATGAAGAAGTAAAAGAGCGCTACAAACCCCGAAAAATTAAGAAAGTACGATTGCATGGCGATTTTCTGGCTCATGAAAATCAATTAGACGAACTGTTTCAGCAGTTGGAAAAGAGCCCCAAACAAGCCGATATACTACTCTATTATCTGCGCGAAGTGCCCGTGTTTCAGGAACCAAATAAAAACCAACAGGGCCTACCTAAGTCAGACTTTCAACAAAACGGTCTATCGGCCTCCTCTTTAAAAACATTGATCAAAAACGGGATATTTATAGAGTTCGAACAAATTATTTCTCGTTTCGAAGAAGATCAGGCTTTTGAGCCAAAACCACTGGTTCTAAGCGAAAAGCAAGAAGAAGCACGACACCAAATCATCAGTCAGTTTCAAGAGCATCCCACCGTGTTGCTTCATGGCATTACCGGAAGCGGAAAAACAGAAATATACATAGACCTCATTCAAGGAGCACTGGAAAGCGGCCAGCAGGTATTGTACCTCTTGCCGGAAATTGCACTTACCGCGCAAATTGTACAGCGACTTCGAAAGATCTTTGGCGACCGAATGGGCGTGTATCACTCTAAATTCTCTGATAACGAACGGGTAGAAGTTTGGTACGGACTCATGGAAGGCCGCTTTGATTTTATTGTAGGCGTTAGGAGCAGTATTTTCCTTCCTTTCCACAATCTGGGGCTGATTGTAGTAGACGAAGCCCATGAATCGAGCTACAAACAATACGATCCGGCTCCGAGGTATCACGCCAGAGATGCTGCGCTTTTTCTGGCTCACTTGCATGGTGCCAAAACACTGCTTGGCTCGGCTACTCCCTCATTGGAATCCTATACCAATGCCCTGCAAAAAAAATATGGACTGGTAGAACTCTTTGAGCGATACAACGAAGCGAGCTTGCCGCACATAGTAGTGGCCAACCTTACCGAAGAACGTAAGCGAAAAACCAATGTGGGCGACTTTAGCTCCGTACTCATTGAGGCCATTGCCGAAGTGCTTGAAAAAAAAGAGCAGGCCATTATTTTTCAGAACAGACGGGGTTACTCCAACTACCTCACCTGCGAAACCTGCGGGTTTATACCGGAGTGTACGCGTTGCGCGGTAAGCCTCACCTACCATCAGTATAAAAACCAGCTCAACTGTCACTATTGCGGCCACAAACAAGCTGTGCCCCTGGTTTGTCCTGCATGTGGCAGCACAAAAATACATACCGTAGGAATTGGTACCGAAAAAATTGAAGAAGAGCTAAAACTCATTTTTCCTAAAGCCCGTGTGCAGCGAATGGATTTGGAAACTACCCGAGCCAAATATGCCTACCAAAACATTATTCAGGAGTTCGAAAAAGGTGAAATAGATATTCTGGTGGGTACACAAATGGTTTCTAAGGGGCTCGATTTCGACAAGGTCAGCCTTGTAGGCGTATTCGATGTAGACCGCATGATTCACTTCCCTGATTTTCGGTCTTTTGAGCGCACCTTTCAGATGGTCACTCAGGTAAGTGGCCGTGCCGGAAGAAGGGAAACCCAGGGTAAGGTGGTTATTCAGAGTCGCAACCCCGATCAACACATTATCGAACTCATCCAAAAAGGAGACTACCACGCCTTCTATCACGGAGAAATGCGTGAAAGAAAGCAATATCACTACCCTCCTTACACCCGCATGATACACCTATTGCTGAGAAGCAAGGACAAAAAGCTTACTCAGCAGGCTGCCCAAACCCTTAGCAATCTATTAAAAGAAGACCTTGGAGCCGGTAGAGTATTGGGGCCGCAAGAACCGCTCATTAACAAAATCAGAGACAAATTCCTGATGGATATTTTCCTGAAAATTGAGAAGAAGTACAAGATGGAGGCTGTAAAACAGCTTATCCAAAAGGCCCAACTGGAACTGCTTAAAACAAACGAATATAAATCGGTAGAAGTAGTAGCCGATGTAGACCCCTATTGATATTACTTTTCGGGCTCATCCTTATCAGGTTTATGCTCTTCCCCTTCTCCTTTTTCTTCATTGGCCACCGGCTCCACGTCCGTAGCCTCTACGGCTTCTTCGGCCTGTTCAGTCAGTACAACTTCCTTGGCCGATGCAGGCGAAGAATTGCTCATTCGCTGCAAAAAGTACGACAGACCGGAGTCTTCTAAAGGCGCAGGCTGCCCTTCTTCCAAGCCCTCTTTACCAAACTTAATCAGTCCCCAGGTCATGACAATACTGGTACAAATAATGGTAATCAGAATAATATCGGCATTGAAAGTAAGCGAGGTCAACTCCTCCGGAATGCTAAAAAACAAGAGTACCGTAATTAGCCCCCGAGGGGTAATGAAGAACTCAGGAAATATGGATTTCTTCCACATAAAGGCCTTCAAGAAAACAAAGCGAACCACAAAAAAGAAAACCACAATACCCAATCCCACAGCAAACACCTCCAGGTTGAGCAAGGCCTTGAGGTCTATGGTAGTGCCAAACACCACAAAAAAGAAGGTACGCACCACAAAGGCCGACTCGCGTGTGACCAGATGCAGGTCTTTGAGTATGCTGTTTACCGTGTTTTCATTGATAAACTCCTTGAGCTTACCCACAAAAAACAAGTTGATGTTGTTGAGCAACAGGCCAAATACCAGAATAATGACAAGCGATGAAAGGTGTAGTTGCTTGCCTATGGCGTACAGCAAAATGAGTACGGCAATGAGCATGAATAATTTTACATCGCCCTCCAAGCGCTGAAACAACATTACCAGGGCATAGCTCACAATCACCGAAATGACTATGGTAATAATGATATTGCCCACAATGCTATAGATAACCTGATTGGTAGACTCTACTCCCACATTTTCTACCAAAAAGTAGAAAAACATAATGCCCAGTATATCGGAAAAGGTGCTCTCATAAATCATGAACTCCTTCTTGTCTTTTGCAAGCCGTGTCACGGAAGGAATTACAATAGCACTGCTCATAATGGAAAGCGGCACTGCATATACCAACGAAATAATGGGATCTTCTCTAAAAACCTGATTGATAATGAATGAAATACCAAAAGCACAAACTACCAGCGAAATGAGCGCTACAGTAAACGATTTCCAGATAATTGGCCATTTTTCACGAGTTAGTTTTAAGTCTATAGCCGCCTCCAATACAATCATTATGAGCCCCACAATACCCAACACCTCAAGAGTGCCGAATATGAGCTTATCTTGATTGAAGTTATAGTAGTCCATGGCGTACTTGCCTGCAATACCCAATAAAATGAGCAGGATTACACTCGGTATATTGGTACGCTTAGAAATGAAATTAAAAACATGCGAAAAAATAATTACGCAGGCTAAAACTATGATCAGGTTATATGCATTCATCTAGGTCAATTAACAGTTAATATGCTTAAAAATTGCCGTTTGCTTTTGGCTGGTCACTTCCTTTTCACCCAAATATACAGAGAGGTATTTTAGGTCGAGATAAAAAATGCTACTCGTTCAGTTTCTCAAGTAAGCTTTTTTTCTCGAATTGCCCCCACCCGTCCTTATGAATGGTTGGAGTGTTTTAGCATAGTAAAGCGCTAAAACGGCCCGAATGTTTCATGCCGGCCATCTTACCAAAACCATCCCAAAACCCAGATTCTAAGAGGCCAACTATTCAATACTCAGACCAACAATGACTTAGCCCTTTCAAAGCGGCTATTGAACAAGCAACTATTTATAAATAATTATCTGCTTCAGGGGTAAATAATGAATCATTTATAGCATTGAATAGTTATCTAAGACCAATTTTAATACCATAGGAATTAATCGTACTTTTGCCCAACTTTTTCGCAGTTGGCGAGTAGAAGTGTTAACGCAAGAAATCAATTGAATGGAAAAAAATTCGAACAAGTCGTCTGAGGAGCTTTTGAAGGAAATTGAGGAGCTGGGAAATGACCATGTGATGACATCGATAGCTACCCCCCTGCGGGAAGATGCTTTTGACCTGACAGATGCTGAGAAAATAGAGCTGATTCAGGGCTACTTCGAGAAGATTATGCATACTCTTGGCCTCGACCTAACCGATGACAGCCTGCGAGGTACTCCAAAACGGGTAGCCAAACTTTATGTGAATGAGCTTTTCAAAGGGCTGAATGAGAAGCACAAACCTTCCATGTCTACCTTTGAGAACAAATACCAGTACAACCAAATGCTGGTAGAAAAGAATATTACACTCTACAGCAACTGCGAACACCACTTTTTACCTATAGTGGGAAAAGCACACGTAGCCTACATACCCAACGATAAGGTAATTGGTCTTTCTAAGATTAACCGTATTGTAGACTATTATGCCCGAAGACCGCAGGTTCAGGAGCGATTGGCCCTACAGATTCTCAACGAAATGCAACAAAGCCTCGGCACTGAAGACGTAGCCGTGTACATAGATGCCGAACATATGTGTGTGAGTTCTCGTGGAGCCTCTGACCAATCTTCCAGCACCGTTACGGTAGAGTATGGTGGCAAGTTCAATGAAGAAACAACTAAAAAAGAATTTCTGACTTACATCAACAACCCGTTGAAATGAGCCTATACGAACAGTATCCGGTAAGTATTTACAATTCTCTAAACAAACAAAAGGAAGTTTTCAAACCCATACATGAAGGCCGCGTAGGCATGTATGTGTGCGGCCCTACCGTGTATAGCGATGTACACTTGGGCAATGTGAGAACCTTTGTGTCTTTCGACATCATGTTTAGGTACTTGCTTTACCTGGGCTACAAAGTTCGTTATGTAAGAAATATTACCGATGTGGGTCACCTGGTGGGCGATGCAGACGAAGGAGAAGATAAGATTGCCAAAAAAGCGCGACTGGAAGAACTGGAACCCATGGAAATTGTACAGAAGTACACCAACGGGTTTCACGATGTAATGCGCCTATTCAATGCTCTGCCCCCCTCGATTGAGCCAACGGCCACCGGCCATATTGTGGAGCAAATAGAGTTTATTAAGCAAATTATTGCCAACGGCTATGCCTACGAAAAAGATGGTTCGGTCTATTTCGATGTTAGAAAATACAACAAAGACCATCAGTATGGTGAATTGAGTGGCCGCAACATAGACGAAATGCTCTCCAATACCAGAGAGCTCACCGGTCAGGATCAGAAAAACGACCCGCTCGATTTTGCGCTTTGGAAAAAAGCCGAAGGCGGTCACCTTATGCGATGGCCATCGCCCTGGGGAGTTGGCTTTCCCGGTTGGCATCTGGAGTGCTCCGTAATGAGCACCAAATACTTAGGTGAACAATTTGACATTCATGGTGGTGGCATGGATCTGAAATTCCCCCATCATGAAGCCGAAATTGCCCAGAACAAAGGCTGCTGCCACAAGGGGGGCGCCAATTATTGGGTACATGGCAACATGCTGACTGTGAATGGCCGAAAGATGGCCAAATCTGAAGGCAATGGATTTACCCCTGAGCAGCTCCTCACAGGCAACCACAAGCTGCTGGAAAGAGGCTACTCGGCCATGACCGTGCGCTTCTTTATGCTCATGTCGCACTATGCCAGCACACTCGATTTCTCCAATGAAGCTCTACAAGCTGCAGAGAAAGGTTATAAGCGTTTGATGGCTAGCCTTTCGCTCATAGAAAAGGTTCCTTCTGCCGGAACAGGCAGTGTAGATGAGCAGAAATCGAACGAATTAAAACAGCACATTGAGCAGGCCTTTAACGATCTGAGTGATGACTTTAACACGGCCAAAGCCATTGCCAACCTCTTCGAAGTAAGCACCAAAATAAACACCTACTATCAGCAGCCTGCTGAACTGGCAAAAATAGATGCTGACATCTTTAACTGGGTAATTACACACTTCAGAGGCATTATATTCGATGTGTTGGGCCTAAAGAACGAAACAGACCTGGCGCAAAACAACAATGTGTTGGATGGGGCCATGCAGGTATTGATAGAACTAAGAAAGCAAGCTAAATTCAGCAAAAATTACGCACTGTCTGACAAAATTAGAGACGACTTGAAGGCCGCAGGTATTCAGCTCAAAGATGAGAAAGGTGGTGAAATGTCATACACCATAGACTAACACTGCTTAAAATATACAAGGCCTTAACGATAGAAAAATGCATTAGACCATTGCCGAAGATGGCTGGGCACAATTGGCTAATGAACGTATAGATTTGTGATAACCTATGATTCTTTCAGGAAGAGAAATAAAGCGAGAGATTGGCAAAGGCATTAACATTGAGCCTTTCAATGAGTCGCAGCTAAACCCCAATAGCTACAACCTTAAGCTTCACAATGAGCTTATGGTATATACCAATCCGGTGTTGGACATGAAGACTCCTAACCCGGTGGAACGCCTTACCATTCCTGAAGAAGGTTTGCTCCTGGAAACAGGTAAACTCTATCTGGGGCGCACGGTTGAAAAAACAGAAACTTCCAAGTTTGTTCCAATGCTGGAAGGAAGAAGTTCCATTGGCCGCCTTGGTTTGTTCATTCACGTAACCGCAGGCTTTGGGGACGTTGGTTTTAACGGGTTCTGGACACTGGAGATTTTCTGTGTGCAGCCTATTCGCATTTATGCGGGAGTAGATATTTGCCAGATATTTTACCACACTATTGAAGGCGACTACGATACCTACCAAAACGGCAAATACCAAAACAACAATGGCATTCAGGCCAGTATGCTTTATAAAGACTTCGAAAAGAAATAAGCTTTATACACAGAAAACGGCTCTGCACTTTTAGTCACTTTAAAGTTCAGAGCCGTTTGACTTAGCTATCTATCTGCTCAGCCACCTCTATTTGTATCGACCAAGCCGGGTGCTCTGGTTCAACCCAGAAAAACACGTTTATTTTCCGAGACGTATGGCGCCAATGCCTGCATTCCACAATTTCTCATTGAGGCCGGGTATGGTACTATTCATCCACTCCCGGGCCTGGGCTTCATACCTCTTCCATTGAGCATCCAGCTCCGCCTTGCGGTCGCGAACAGCCTGCGTAACTTTAGGAATACTGCTCTCAGCCTGATTAATTAAGAACAAGTACTCTGCCGTAAATTTGTTTGGAAAGTTCTCCACATCGTCATAGGCCTTAGACATGCGCTGAACCATATCATTGTCCCAGGCTGTGAGCGCCTCAATTAGTGCCTCGCTTTCCTCCTTCAGGTCTCCTTCCAGGGTTTCAGTGATGGTCTTGAGCTGATGACGGACTTTGTAGAGCTGATTAACCGTACGGTGCATTTGTGTTAGATTAGCCTCCATCTCCGACATTATGGCATCGTAAGCCATGTAGTCGTCATTACTTACATCGTACAACGGATTAGCTACAATGGTGGCTTTGGTTGTGAGTGTTTGGTCAGCCGCCTTCAGCCTAAGCTGATATTCACCGGGAGCCACCTTATGCCCATTGTAACTACCCTCAATATACACATGCGTAACTCCGGGCATAATGGGGTGTCGGGTATCCCAAACAAATCGGTTTAACCCCTCATTGGCACTGAGTCTTGGAGCACGTGAAGGCCCACCATCGTACGCTACAAAATCTTTCTGTTCTTTGGAGCTCAGCCTCCGTATCAGGCGCCCATTGGCATCGGCAATCTCCAACTCCACATCGCCCGAAAACCCTTTAGGTAACTCATAGTATATGACCATACCACTGGCCGGATTTACACCGGCAAAATCGCTGGTACCATCAGCACTATTTCCGTTCAGCGGACTGCTCCAACTTCCGTATACAGTTTCGGCCGGTTCATATAGCTTTACCCCCGGCTTATTCTCGTACTGTGCAAGCAGGCTCAAATCATCCAATATCCAAAACGATCGGCCTGAGGTGGCCACAATGAGGTCGTCCTGGTGAACCATCAGGTCATTAATAGGTGTAACGGGCATATTGAGTTGAAAAGGCTCCCATTTTTTACCACCATTCCAGGAGATATAGATACCGGTTTCTGTTCCGGCATAGAGCAAATCTTTTCTCTTCTTATCTTCCCTAACCACCCGTGTGAAGGCTCCATAAGGAATTCCTTCGCTTATATTGGTCCAGCTTTGGCCATAATTGGTGGTTTTATAAATGGCAGGGGTCTTATCATTGAACTTGTATCGGGTAGTGGCAATATAGGCCGTAGCCGGATCGTGAGGAGACACTTCAATGGCGTTAACCAGGCACTCTTGCAAGCCCTTAGGGGTCACGTTTTGCCAGGTTTTTCCGTTGTCGCGGGTCAGGTGCACCAACCCATCGTCACTGCCCGTCCAGAAAACTCCGGCTTCATGAGGCGACTCCATAAGGTAGGCAATGGTTCCATAGTTTTCTGCTCCAACCGCCTCGTTGGTATATGGTCCTCCACCGTTACCTTGCTTTTCATCGATATTCCTGGTGAGATCGGGCGATATTTCTTCCCAGGTTATTCCTTTATCTCTGGTTCTCAATACCTTTTGGGCAGCATGGTAGAAGGTTCCAGGTTCATGTTTAGACCAAATGATGGGCGCGTTCCAGTTAAAGAGGTACTTCATGTCTCGCGCTGCCTTTCCCAAATACTGAATGGGTGCCTCCATCACATTGGTACTTCCGTTAGACTCCATATCCATTAGTTCTATTGTGCCCAGGTAGCTTCCGCCCATAACGTAACGAGGGTTATCCGGATCGAAAGCCAAAAAAGCACTTTCTCCACCGGCCGATGGCCACCAGTTTCTCTCTCCAATACTTCCGGATCCCAAAGCCATGCTGGCAATCTTCACAGAGCTGTTATCCTGCTGACCACCATATATGTTATAAGGAAAGAGGTTATCTACGTTAATCCTGTAAAACTGTGCCGTAGGCATATTCGACTGGGTAGACCAGTGCTCACCCCCATCAAAGCTAATGGCTGCACCTCCATCGTTGGCAATAACCATGTTTTTGGAGTTGTTTGGGTTAATCCATAAATCATGATAGTCTCCGTGTGTGCCGGTAATTCTTTGCCAGGTTTTACCACCATCAATAGACTTTAAGGCAGGAGCACTGAGCACATATACCGTATGTTCATCGTTTGGGTCGGTAAATACTTCCGTGTAATACCAGGCCCTTTGTGTAAGTCGGTTGTCGTCACTTACACGGCTCCAACTTTTGCCAGCATTGTTAGACACAAACAAGCCACCAAGGTCTTTATTAGAATCGCTCTCAATGAGTGCATACACCTTATCAGAGTTAGCCCTGCTCACCGCTATGGCCATTTTACCAAGTTCATTGGGCAGGCCTTTTTCTATCTTGAACCAAGACTCACCACCATCCATACTTTTATATACTCCGCTACCTTCTCCTCCGCTGATTACCTTCCATGGTTTCCGTTCGTGTTCCCACATGGTAGCATAAAGCGTATTAGGGGCATTCATATCCAAAGAAAGTTCACTGCAGCCTGTCGATTCATTGACAAAAAGCACCTGCTTCCAGGTCTTTCCACCATCGACCGACTTGTAAATACCTCTTTCCTTATTGGGGCCGTGCAAGGCTCCCTGAGCGGCCACCCAAACTATGTCGGGATTGGAAGGGTGTACCACAATTCTTGCAATATGCTGAGTGGCCTCCAGGCCCATATGTTTCCAGGTTTTGCCAGAATCGGTTGATTTATAAACACCATCGCCATAGCTGGTCATCACCCCTCTTGGAGCATGTTCACCCATGCCCACATAAATAATATTGGGTTGAGCCTCTGAAACGGCTATTGCCCCCACGGAGCCCGTCTTAAAAAAGCCATCGGAAATATTAAACCAGCGCTGACCTGCATCCTCCGTTTTCCAAAGACCACCGCCCGTAGTACCCATATAATAGGTGGTGGGGTTGCCCACAACTCCCATGGCATTAACTGACCTCCCCCCTCTAAAGGGCCCAATGTTTCTATATTTTAAAGGTTGAAAGTATTGATCGGCCGACTGTGCGGCAACCTCCAATACTGAAAAGATAAGTGCAATACAAAAAAATAGCTTATTCATAGGTTTAAGTGGATGTTCTCTGTAAGATAAGGAATTGAATGGATTTAGTGAGTCATGCCTACCCCAACTTGGGTTGAGCAGAAAAGGTTCTCTTCCTAAACCATGCTTATTCACTTATTATTTAAACCTCGGTTATCCCTAGATTCACGAGGCTATTTCCATTGATTTTCGTATATTGTGAGATTAATTTATGGATTAAGCGGCAAGGAATGACTTCCAGTGGTCTGTTTCAAGACCTCCCAACTTAATCCTCACCCCTCACCCAGAAGCCAAGACTCAAGCAGCCTCAACAGACATATATTAAGCTATAATTCAACAGCTTAACAATAAACGAAAGGTATGGCTACAGATGATTTCATGAATAAAATTGCCCCATCCGTTGTAGAAGAACTCCCCAATAACTTACTCATAGTAAACACTGAGGGCGAAATTGTATTCGCCAATCACCGAATAGAGTCCACCTTTGGCTATAAGCCCAGTGAGCTTAGGGGTAAGAAAGCAAGCATGCTTGTGCCAGGCTACTTCACCAGTATGAATGCCGAAAAAAGAGTGGAGTATTACAAAAACCCTACTCCCTACACAGTGGGCAATGGAGTGCCTGCCGTAGGCTTAAGAAAAAGCGGAGAAGAGTTTCCTATGGAAATTGGTCTCTCTCCCTTTCAAACTGAGCAAGGCACTTTTGTTTCGGTAATTATACTGGATATCACGGAGCGCCATAAAACCGAGGCCGAACTGGTGAAAAAGAATGAACTACTGGGGCTTGCGGAAGAGCTGACTCAGGTTGGTCACTGGCAATGGGATACTGTGACCAATGAGGTTATCTGGTCCGACAATCTTTATACCCTTTTCCATCAAAGTAGAGAAGAAGATCTTACATACGCCACTTACTTTAGCTATGTATATGAGGAAGATAAGGAGTATGTGACTGAACAGGTTGAGCGTATAATCCGGGATAAAAAATTCTATGATTTCTTTCATCGAATAAAAACCGGCCAGGGCCAGATTAAAATTATTCATCTGGTGGGTAAGGTGTTTACCAATGCCAGGGGTGAGGTTATAGAAATGATAGGCACCTGCCAGGATGTGACTAAGCAAAAGGCTGACGAGAAGAAGCTTGCAGAATTTAATCAGCAGTTGCTGGACAAGAATAAGGAACTGGAAAACTTTGCCTATGTGGCCGGCCACGACCTCAAGGAACCCCTCCGCACCATGAGCAGTGTGTGCAACTTACTGCAAAAGAAACATGGCGGCTCCTTCAATGAGGAAGGAGAAACCCTCATAGACCTCATGAACAGCAGCGTAAACCGAATGAGCAAGCTCATTAGTGATCTGCTGGACTATAGCCAAATAGGTATAGACCGCACGCTCGTTACTGCCGACTGCCAAGAATTGGTGGAAGCGGTAACAAACGATCTTTCACTGGCCATTGAAGAAGCACAAGCCAAGATAATTATAGGGAAACTACCCGTGATACAGTGTTACCGAACCGAGCTAAGATTGTTGTTTCAAAACCTCATTTCTAATGCGCTCAAATTTCATAAAGCGGATACTCCCCCAACCATTGAGATTTCTGCTCAGTTGGTTGACACTTTCTGGAAATTTGGGGTCAAAGACAATGGCATTGGTATCGATAAGGAAAGTAAAACCAATATTTTCAAAATCTTTCATAGGCTTCACAGCTACGATGACTACCAGGGCACGGGTATAGGCTTGGCCCATTGCCAGAAGATAGCCGAGCTTCATGGAGGTACCATATGGGTAGAATCTGAACTTGAAAAAGGCAGTACGTTTTTCTTTACCATTCCGCTCTGATTCGCACCAATACTATCGCGTAAACTACTTAGCAATTGTTGCTATATCTAAGCACAGCCCGTATCTTTCAGCGTGCGCAAATTGCTAATCGCTATTTTCATTTTTCCGGTAAAAGTTTACCAATATGCCATCTCCCCCATGTTGGGAGCCAATTGCCGCTACTCCCCCACCTGCTCCTCTTACACGGTTCAGGCCATTAAAGAATGGGGGCCTCTCAGAGGTTCCTGGATGGGCCTGAGAAGGTTTAGTCGTTGCCACCCCTGGGGAGGCCATGGCTACGACCCGGTGCCCAAAAGAGAGGGACAAAGGTGGTTTTAGGATTAACAGTTGCTAGATGTAATGATGACCAGTTCCAAATAAAAACCAACCATACCTTTCGCTAAATAAATGACTCTCTGAACCTGTAAACCTATTGTTCACGGCTGACGGGTTATCACTATGCTGCTCTTCTACTTGCCATGCCTGCTCTTGTCCTCTTAAAGACCGGAACAATGCGTTGGTCGTTCGATATTGACATTCACATGACCATTTCTATTACATCCCTTGTCTGCAGGTCATTTTATGTCGTTTGCTTCAGTAACCCACAAAAAACGAATAATATGAAAACGGTTTTCAGACCTTTCGCACAGAAAGATTATTCTTCCATATTAGCGATGATAATCAAGCTTTACCGGGAAGACGAAGGGTCTCATTCGGTAACAGCAGAAAAAATTCAAAGAACGTTTTCCATGCTTGCCAGCGAGCCCCAAAGAGGCACCATAATGGTTATGGAGCAAGACGGAAAACTTATAGGTTATGCCATTCTTATAAACTTCTGGAGCAATGAGTTTGGAGGTAATATCCTTGCCATCGATGAGCTGTTTATTGAGTCTCACTACCGCTCACGGGGAATAGCCTCCCGTTTTATTGATTATTTGGTTCAATCACGCTTTGCTCAGGCAGTAGCTCTCCAGCTCGAAGTGACTCCCACCAATACTAGAGCCCTTAAATTGTATAAAAGGCTTGGCTTTGTTGCTCATAAAAACAACACGTATGATCTATTGTTGAAATAGCAAATAGCTACCTGCCGGTCGTTTCAATCATACTCTTCCAATCACAGAAGACTTTTATTATTCCTTTTTTTATCTCAACTTAAGTCATACATTTTTTGTCTGGTCTCACTGTGTCAGGAAACCCTTATACCGTAAAGAAAAAACATAGTTCGGCAGCCATGAACGGACCGTATACATGCTTATGGTACAACAACGAAGCCCAACAGGCCGCTGAGTTCTATTGCAGTTTGTTCGAACACTCCGAACACCTCGGAGGCAATGGTTTTATGGCGTTATTCAGGCTCAATGGCCAGCAGTACATGGCCATGAATGGAGGCCCAACCTACCATCTCAACCCTGCCGTTTCGTTGGTAGTGGAGTGTGCTAACCAGCAAGAAATTGATCACTATTGGGCAAAACTAAGCGAAGGGGGCAACCCGGGACGTTGCGGCTGGCTTACAGATAAATTCGGATTATCATGGCAGATTATACCATCCGTTTTGGGGCGGTTAATGACCGATCCAAAAACAGCTCCCCGAACGCAAAAAGCCCTGATGCGAATGACTAAAATAGAAATTGACGACTTATATAAAGACTAAACTTATGAAGTGGACATACGGCATTCAACAAAAGCTAACGGCTGCAGGTATTCTGGCTGCAATTATGGCCCTAATACTTTTTAACAACCTTTCGGAAAGAAGAAGATTCAAAAAACTTGAAGAATCTATTTCTTCTATTTATCAGGACCGGCTGTTGGTTGAAAGCTATATTTTTAAACTCTACAACAACCTACAACAGCAAAACGATTGCCTGCTGGGCAGCAGTGAGCAACTCACCGCCCAGTTGAACGACCTGAAACAAGAACGACAGCAACTGCTTAGTCTCTATGCCAAAACCTACCTGACTCCGGAAGAGAAAAAACACTTTGAAGCACTAAAAGCTACTTTGGCCCGGTTCGATCAGCATGATGCCAGTCTTGAAAAAACAGCAATGAATCAGGAAGCCATAGAGCACCTCAATGCGCTTTCCACCATTCAGACCGATGAGGGGGCTTCGCTATACGATCAGTCTGAAAGCCTTATTCTGGGCAGTTTAACCTCATCTCAACTGGAAATGGGCATTATTATTTTTCTTGGTATCGTCATTCAGGCCCTGGTATTTTCATCGAAAAGCCTAAAACCCAAACCTTTTAAGCAGCACCATCTCAACTAAAGCCACAGTGCAAAACCAGTAACTCTTGATGGTCTAAATATCCCAATCGTCATTGATTTGGGCAATGCTATGATGGGCCGTCATATCGTATTGGCAAGGCACCACCGCCACGTAGTTGTGGTCTACGGCCCACACATCGGTATCTTCCCCTTTGTCATTATTCACAAAGTTTCCGGCCAGCCAGAAGTACGGACGTCCGTATGGGTCTTTTCTATGATCGAACTCTTCTTCCCAGTGGGCCTTGGCCTGTCGGCAAATTTTTATGCCCTGAATACGCTGATTCTGTTTGGGAGGAAAGTTTACATTAAGAGCTACTCCTTTGGCCAGGCCTTTGGAAAGCACCTCTTGGGCTATCTTCTTTACATAGTCTCGTGTGTGCGAAAAATCGGCATCATGGCTAAAATCGGCCAGTGAATAGCCTATGGAAGGGTAGCCTTCTATAGCTCCTTCAATAGCAGCCGACATCGTGCCGGAGTACAATACACTCACAGCCAAATTGCTTCCATGATTGATACCACTAACCACCAGGTCGGGGTTTTTCTCTTTTAACACATGGTGCTTGGCCAGCTTTACACAATCGGCCGGTGTGCCAGAGCACTTGAAGGCCTTTATGCCCAAATCATCGAACAAATCGGAAGGAATAAGACGTAGTGGTTCGCCAATCGTAATGGCATGCCCCATACCCGATTGAGGACTATCGGGGGCCACCACAATTACCTCGCCTATTTCTGACATTACTTCAGCCAACACACGAATACCGTTAGACACAATTCCGTCATCGTTGGTTACTAGAATAAGTGGTTTTGACATGCCCTAAAGATATTGGATATAAGATTGAGAAACACAAACTAAGTGCTAGTTTGACAAAGTTTATGGCGACTTCCTATCAGAGAAAATAAAGGTAGAAGGTGCTGACCTCTTTACGGCCAGAAGCATTTAATGGCTTACGGCTAAAGGGTGTCCAAACTATTGTAATAGTCCACCAGACGTTTAAGGTCCAGAAGTTTCTCAACCTTGAGTTTTTCTTTCTTAATGTATTTTCGTAGCTCAGAATGGTGGCTATCGAAAGCCTTGATTACATCGCTTCGGCTATTGCCCAACTCTGTCAATTCTGCGTTTTCATCAATCAACCAAAGCTCATAGGCCAAAAACTGATAGGTCATAAGGCTGGTGGCGGGAATATAATACGGATCGTAAATGCTTCTTCTGTAGATGGACCGATTGGCACTACTTGACCGGGTAGCAATAAATTCACGGGCTATAAGCGAGACCTTTCCCTGAGCAATCAGTTCAAAAATACGGGGTCTACGGTAGCCTGTTTCATTGAGTACAGGAATGGAGTAGAACGTTCTTACACCGGCATTGGGGCCCGCACTTATCACAAACGATTGGAACTGGCTGGCATTGAGGGTAGAAATGCCATTCTTATCGTTTTGCTTAAGGAGTATTACTTCTGAGTTGAGATCATACTTAATTTGTCCGCTAAGCACACTACCATCGGTGAGCGTTACCTGCCCTCTATGAAATTTCTGACTAGGAAATTCCTGTGCTTGCAAAGCAATGCAAGCCAATAGCCATACCGAAGAAATCAACCATTGTTTCATCACTACATTAAACAACGGATATGGGGTGGAATGTTACAATCCGGCAGAAAAAATAAGCAATTTCAGACCTTTTGTGTCTTCTTCATAGGTACGTACTCAAGAATTTCAAGGCCATAGCCTATCAACCCTACCCTTTTCTGCGGGTTATTAGAAATGAGTCGTATTTTAGAAATGCCCAAATCGCGGAGTATTTGTGCACCCACACCATAATCTTTAGTGTCCATTTTCACTCCAAATTTTCTGCTCAGGGGTTCATCGTTAATGCCCTTCTTCTGAAGCATCTGCATTTCATGAATAAGTCGCTGGCCACGGGAGTTTTGATTCATGTAAAGAACCACCCCCTTGCCTTCTTCTTCAATCATGCGCAGAGCATGTTTGATGGGGTTACCGGAGTCGAACTTGAAACCGAAAATATCGCCAAGTGTACTAGACGAGTGCACTCTTACCAGTACCGGTTCATCTGGCTCCCAATTACCCTTTACCACGGCCAGATGCATCTCGTTGGTGTTAATTTGCTTATAGGCCTGCAAATGAAAATCTCCGTACTCGGTGGGTAAATCAATACCTAAATCGCGCTCAATAAGACTTTCATTCTCAAGCCTGTAGGAGATAAGATCTTCTATGGAAACCAGCTTTAGGTTAAAGCGTTGAGCTACCTTCACCAGGTCAGGCAAACGGGCCATGCTACCGTCTTCATTCATTATTTCCACCAGTACTCCGGCAGGGCTCAAGCCGGCCAATCGAGCAAAATCCATCGAAGCTTCTGTATGACCTGCCCTTCGCAACACTCCGCCTCTTTTGGCTCTTAAGGGAAAAATATGTCCGGGTTTACCCAGTTCTTCAGGACGTGTGTCGGGGTTTACCAGTGCCTTAATGGTTTTGGCTCTGTCTGAGGCAGAAATACCCGTGGTGCATCCATGGCCAATCAGATCCACCGACACTGTGAATGGCGTTTCATAGGCGGCCGAATTATTATCTACCATTAGATTGAGTCCCAGTTCGTTGCAGCGATCTTCAATAAGTGCCGCACAAATGAGGCCCCGGCCATGGGTGGCCATAAAATTGATGATCTCGGGGGTTACTTTATCGGCTGCGCAGATAAAATCCCCCTCGTTTTCGCGGCTTTCATCATCTACAACAATAATGATCTCGCCATTCCTAATGGCTTCAATAGCCTCTTCTATGGTGTTGAGCTTAATTTCTTCAGACATACTCTATAAAAAGCGATGCAAAGGTATAAAGTTCGGGGAGCCTAAAAAATTAAGACGATATCACAATACCCAACTCATCGTCAATTTCTTTGAGCATCATTTTCAGGTGTTTATGCATTGTCATAAGCTCTTCTTGTTCTTCCACGCTCTTCGACTTTTTCAGGGTTTCTTCATTTTGTAGTATGAGCGACTCCAGTTTTTTTCGTTTCAACCTTAAAATGGCCGTGTAAGCAGCACTTGGCAGGTCTTCCGATTCGTGCATTGTAGAAATACGGTGCTTCTTCTCCCAACCTTCACTTACAAAATACTTCATTTCCAGCAGGTCTATAACCAACTGACTCATGGTAGGGTTTTCAGGACCGATGAATATGTCGGGTTCTATTTTTTTTCCTTCATCTACTACCTGAGCGGCCAGGTTCAGGGTTTCTTCAATAGACTTATTTTCGAAATTAATTGTCTGAGTCTCGCCAAGAATAAATTCGGCTATGGTCATTTCTTCATCAAAGGGCTCATTGCCATAATTAACCACCAAGCGCAGGCACTCGCGCTCTACAGGATAAGCCAGCGACTGCAGGTTCGGTTTGGGTTGTTTAGCCTCGGTTAGAGGCAGGTCTTCCGGTTCCGGAGGTTCTGGCTGAGCCCTATCCTTTCGCTGCTTCTTAATCAGCAACTTGTTCAGTTCGCTCAGTAACACCTGTTCTTCTACATCGAGCAAGTCAGCGCAAGCAGAGATATAAACCGAACGCTTTATTCCATCGGGAATCAGGGAGATACTCTCAATAATTTCACGAATTACCTGAACCTTCTTAACCGGGTCTGTCTGCTTGCCACCATCCGTTAAGATGTCTGTTTTGAAGGTAATAAAGTCGCGAGCATTGGTTTCCAGATATTCCCTGAAAGCATCTGAAGTCATGCTTCTGGAAAAACTATCGGGATCTTCACCGTTAGGAAAAACCACCGCCCGCACGTTAAGGTCGTGCTCCAGAATCATGTCAATTCCTCTGAAAGAAGCCTTGATCCCGGCACTGTCTCCATCGTATAAAACGGTGATATTCTTGGTGTACCTGCTAATGAGCTGCACCTGTTCTTTGGTGAGGCTGGTACCGCTCGATGCTACAACATTTTGTACACCGGCCTGGTGCATGGAAATCACATCGGTATAGCCTTCTACCAAATAGCAAAGATCTTCGTTGCGAATGGCCTGCCTGGACTGATGAATACCATAGAGAATTTTACTCTTGTGGTAAACTTCTGTTTCAGGCGAATTGATATACTTGGGCTGTTTCTTATCGCTGCGCAACGTTCGGGCACCAAAGGCTATTACCTTGCCCGCCACATTCTGAATGGGGAACATGACCCTGCCCCTAAAGCGGTCGTATATCTTGCTCTCCTGCTTTAAAATGAGACCGGCCTTTTCCAGCAATTCTTCCGAATGCCCCTTCTTTTTGGCTTCTTTGAGCAGCCCGTCCCACACATCGAGCGAGTAGCCCAGCTCGAAGGTCTTAAGCGTTTGCTCGTTGAACCCTCTTTCTTTGAAATAACTCAGACCTATGGATCGACCTTCGTCTGAATCAAAGAGTTGTTTCTTAAAGTATTCGTTGGCAAAATTGAGCACAATAAACAGGCTATCACGCTCATTCTGGGCCTGAATCTGCTCATCGGTCTGCTCTTCTTCCTGTACCTCTATGCCGTACTTTGCGGCCAGATACTTCAGGGCTTCAATGTAGTTGATGCCCTCCACTTCCATCACAAAAGTAATGGCATCGCCCCCTTTGCCGGAGCTAAAGCATTTAAAGATTTCTTTGCTGGGGGAAACGTAAAATGAGGGGGTCTTCTCGTTGGTAAAAGGACTCAGTGCCCTATAGTTGCTCCCCACTTTTTTCAGGCTCACAAAGTCGCTAATGACATCGACAATGTCTATGCGGTTTTTAATTTCCTGAATGGTAGACTCACTAATTGCCATAACGCGCTTCAAATATAGAATGATTGTAGCGGTAAACCTGAACTAATATAGCGAACAGATGTTTCTATGAATGTCGGGCGAAAGCCTTTAATTTGCACCCAAATTTGTGAAGATGGCATTGACGAAAGAAAGTGTTTTAGCGGCACTCAGGCATGTTCAGGATCCGGACATAAAGCAAGACCTGGTTACGCTGAACATGATTCAGGATATTGAAATTAATGGAAACGAGCTTGCTTTTACAGTAATGCTCACTACTCCGGCCTGCCCGCTGAAGGAGCTCATCAGAAAAGACTGCGAACAGGCTATTGCCACACATATTGGCAAAGATGTGGTGGTAAAAATAACCATGAGCTCGCACGTAACTTCAGCAAGAGACAATGCTCCACTGTTGCCGGGAGTTAAAAATATTGTTGCGGTAGCTTCCGGTAAAGGCGGTGTTGGCAAGTCTACCGTAACGGCCAACCTGGCTGTGGCGCTGGCTAAACAAGGAGCTAAAGTAGGTGTAATTGATGCCGATATCTTTGGTCCTTCTATGCCCACCATGTTCAATTGTGAGCATGAACAACCGGGCATTAAGAAAGTGGGCGATAAGAACCTGATTGTACCCGTACAGCAATATGGCGTAAAACTTATATCCATTGGTTTGCTTACCCCTGCAGAAAATGCGGTGGTTTGGCGTGGCCCAATGGCCAGCAGTGCCCTAAAACAATTTATAGCCGATACGGAATGGGGCGACTTAGACTATCTCTTTATAGACCTGCCTCCCGGCACCAGCGATATTCACCTTACGTTGGTACAAACTGTGCCGGTTACAGGAGCTGTATTGGTTACTACTCCTCAGAAAGTAGCCCTTGCCGATGCTCAAAAAGGGCTTAACATGTTTCAGCAGCCGCAAATCAACGTACCGGTGCTTGGAGTGATAGAAAATATGGCTTACTTTACACCCGAAGAACTGCCTGAAAACAAGTACTATATCTTTGGCAGAGGTGGCGGAAGAAAACTGGCTGAAAGACACAAAGTGCCATTTATAGGAGAAATTCCTCTGGTGCAAAGTATTCGCGAAGGTGGTGATGTGGGTTATCCGGCTATTATGCAAGACGATGTAACCGGAGAGGCCTTTCTGAAAGTGGCAGAAGCTACCGCACAGCAAATAGCCATAAGGAATGCCGAAAAGGCTCAAACCAAAAAGGTTGAAATTAAAGTTTAAAACATATGCTCGAAAGAATTGAAGAAGCACTGGAGAGAATAAGACCTTTTCTCATTGCCGATGGTGGCAATGTAAAGGTGCTCGAAGTGACAGACGATTTAGTAGTGAAGTTGGAGCTCGAAGGAGCCTGCGAGTCTTGCCCCATGTCGCATATGACCATGAAGGCCGGAATTGAAGAGGCTATAAAAAGAGATATTCCTGAAATTAAGCAGGTGGTGGCCGTGAATGTGGCCGAAGCGTAAAGAACTGAATAATCACCACTAAAGAGACTGCCTCAAAAGCTTAAAACTCGTCAGTCTGAACTTGTTTATCGACTGACAGGAAAGTACAGGTTGAACCTACCCAGCTTTAGAGACAGTCTCTTTTTCATTTTGTTGTTACCCAATTAAACTCATCATCAATTTACCTCAGCAGTTCAATGAATTGAACAGCCTGCACTTGTCACTTTCACTTATTAGTTATCTTTGCTCGGATAATCACCATTAGGTATAAAATGAAATGTGCGATTGGCCGTTTAAACTTTGAAAATGAGTAAAAAACCCTTCACCTTCCTTCGATTTTTTAAACACATTGGCATAATGGCCGGCATTGGCATTGTGGTACTCCTTTTTTTCTTCTACATATACCTGCCTGCCACTACCAATCATAACGAAACCATTACTGTGCCCGATTTGGTAGGGAAATCCTTTACCGAGATAGATGATTTTCTTACCAATCGAAACCTTCGCTATGAGGTTACTCGTGATTCGGGATATTCAGCCGATTTTGACCCTGAAGTAATACTTAGTCAAAACCCCAAGGGGGGAGCCAAGGTGAAAGAAAACAGGAAGATATACCTAACACTTAATGCCAACGTGCCTCCTCAGGTAAAAATGCCTAACCTTATTAATACAGACCTGCTCAATGCCCGCGATATTCTGGAAAGCAATGGACTTGAATTAGGTGAAATTTCTTATGTACCCGATAGACGCGAAAATGCGGTTATCGCACAAAAGTATAACGGTGAAAATGTAGCTACCGGAACATTGGTTTATAAAGGCTCTAAAATCGATTTGGTGATAGCCGATGGTGAAGGGGTAAAACGCTTTGCTACACCGGACTTTTTGGGCAAAACGTTGGAAGAGCTCAAATTTCAGATCGAAGCCTCTGGACTGAGGCTGGATGAGGTAAATTACGTACTCAACGATACGGTGCCTCCGAACAGAGTATATAAGCAGTTGCCCCCCATAGGAGCTATGATAAGGACAGGCGACCTAATTGAGGTGTGGATAAACAGCAAGAAGCCTGCTACTACCAACAACGACCTATAGAGTGAATAAAGCAGCCTGGCTCATCGGTTTTCTATGTATAAATCTGCTCTCTCAGGGGCAGATAATAGAAGTACCCTTGCCGGCCCAAAACAGTAGTAAAAGCCAAATACAACCACGGGCAAGTCAGGCAACCCAAGTGCTGAGCCTGCCTTTTTGGGACGACTTTTCAACATCGGGGTTTGTGCCCTCAACGCAGCTGTGGCAATCGCCAGAAAATGTAAGAGTGAGCAGCAGTATTGGTATAAACGCTCCCACTCTGAACGTTGCTATTTTTGACGGTGTTGGAGCCAATGGTTCTCCTTACGATGCCAATAGCCTGATTAACGGAGCCACGGATCAGCTCACCTCGCAACCCATCAATCTGGCCAATTTGCCGGCCAGTCAGCAAGACTCAGTATTTTTAAGTTTTTTTTGGCAGGTAACCGGCCATGGTGAATTGCCAGATGAGAACGACAGCCTGGCCCTACAGTTTAAAACTGCCAACGATACCTGGGAAAGTGTATGGTCTACCAGAGGAGGCAAAAACCTGGAAACCGGAGAGTTCTTTCAGCAGCTGGTAAAAGTACCTTCTCGCTTTTTTCATGACAGCTTCCAGTTTCGGTTTCAGGCCTACAGTCGGTTGTCCGGAGCCTTTGACACCTGGCTGCTGGATTATGTCTACCTTAATGATTCGCGACACCCTGATGACATTGCCTATAGAGACCGCGCGCTTACCAGGCGCCCGAGCTTTCTTACTGCCCCCTATTCGGCCATGCCCACCGAACAATTTTTTGCCAATCCTTCACGGTATCTTATAGAAACCCATGCCGAATTCTATAACCTTAACTCGGAGTTTCAGCCTATTCAGTTTTCTACTATAGTTAGAGACCTTGTAGCCAATGAAGAAATTGAAGTTTTAAACGACAACAAACTGGCCAATCCACTACCAGGTGCCTTTGAACGCAGAACTTTTACTTCGCGAGCCCTCAATGCCAGCAACCTCAATGCACTGGCCGACTCTCTTTGGCTGGAAACCACCTATTACATTCGCTCAGGAGACAATTACTTTATTGAAGACATAAACCCCGGGGTTGACACCACCTTCAACACCAATATAGACTACCGGCTTAATGATACCGTTCGTATAGTGACAGTACTCGATGACTATCTGGCCTATGATGATGGTGAACCTGATTTTGCAGCAGGCATCAACCAACGGGGAGGCAAGCTGGCCTATTCCTTCTCCTTGGAACAAAAAGCATTGCTCACTCATATTGACATTAATTTTCCGTTTGTTCAACAAGCCGGCCAACCCATAGAGCTAATGGTTTGGAGCCGCTTGGATAATGACCCGGAGTCTGTTCTTTTTCGGTCGTCTTACAGTGTTTTAAGACCTGCCACCATTGGAGAGCTAAGGAGCTACAAGTTGGAGCCCCCCATCTTTGTACAAGACACTATATACATAGGGTTCGAACAGGCAACCAATGAGTTTTTGGCTGTCGGCCTGGACAAAAACACAGATACCGGCAATCGTATGTTCTACAATGTAAGTGGCCAATGGCGAGAGAACGAATATGTGAGAGGTAGCTTTCTGATGCGACCAAGGTTCGACAAGACCATTGCGGCCAATACTCCCGGCAGTGAAGCCGCCCCCAGTGAACCTATAAAAGTGTACCCTAACCCTACAGAAGGTGTAGTATTTATTGAGGGAGAACTCAGCCAACTACAAGTTTACGACAACTGGGGGCAGGAAGCCAGCTATCAGCTCAGCACCGTTACCAATGGCGTTAGAGTAGACCTGAGCATGAACAAAAAAGGCATATATTTGCTGCGCTTTAGGCAAGGAGGAAAAGTAAGCTATAAACGAATAATACTAAAAGACTAGGCATGGAGAACATCACCGTAAAAGAGGTTAGTGAGCGACTGGCCAATGGAGAATCGTTTCACTTCATCGATGTACGCGAAATCTGGGAGTATGAAGAAGACAACCTCGGTGCTAGAAACATACCATTGGCTGAATTGCCAAACCAACTGGAAGAGTTGACTTCGTTAAAAAATGAAGAAATAATAGTGCATTGCCGCTCCGGAGCCCGTTCAGCTCAGGCTCAGATGTACCTAAAGCAGCAAGGTTTTACCCGAGTGGTGAATATGACAGGCGGCATAGTGGCATACCGCGAAGCCGGACTCTAAAAGAGTTTCATCCAGTCGTTTACTGACTGATTATGGTAAGTATTGAGCCCTAAAGCCGCAGCGGCATTGATGTTGCTGAGGTTATCATCGATAAACAGCCCTTTAGAGGGAATCAACCCATGATCATCCAGTATCACCTGCCAGGCCTTAGGTTCGGGCTTTCTTGCACCTACCTCTTGTGAGAGATACACTTGTTTAAAATAGTCGTAAAAGTCTTTATGCGGAGAAGTATGTCTGGCAATTTGCAGAAAACGTCTAACATGTATTTCGTTGGTGTTGCTCATAACAAAGAGTGAATAGCTATTGGCCAGTTCCTCCAGCTTCTTGAATCGCTCAGCAGCAATGGGGCCGAGCATTGCGTTCCAGGCCTCATCCAATAAGGCCTCTCCTCCGGTAAACCTCAAACCCTCTCGCAAGTGGGCCCTAAAGGTTGGGTCGTCAATTTCTCCTCGTTCATACTGCTTAAAAAACTCCTCGCTGGCGGCAAATTCCTTTACCCTATCGAGCGGCATTCCGGACAGTTGCGCAAAAGCCTGGTAGGTAGCTTCCACGTCCAAGTCAATAATAACTCCTCCAAGATCGAAAATGATGTAGGATAAATTTGATATTTCTGTTTGCATGAGCGTTGCTTAATTAACATCAAATATGTAACATTGCACTCCCATTTTCAAGGGGAGATTGGGTTCAAAGTTTATGCTTTAAAGTTCAAAGTAAACCTCAAGCATTGATCATAAAACTTGAAACTCTTTTAGGGCCTATAACTCAGTTGGTTAGAGTATCTGACTCATAATCAGAAAGTCCCTGGTTCGAGCCCAGGTGGGCCCACCTCAAAGTCAGACAGCTACGAAAGTAGCTGTCTTTTTTTATGCTCTAATTGCGTGCTTTTTGCGTTCTTTTTTAAAAAGTAAGGCCAATGGGAGAAAGCAAGCCCATTGACCTCACCATCAATGACTTAGGCAGCTTGCTTACTCACACAGCAAAGTGGCTCATCATCATTTGAAATCGCTTCTTTTTGACCTTGAATGACTTGTTTGGCTGAGACAACATCATCAGGCACAAACACCAAATGACCGTTCAAAGCATCAGACCAACAATACAGATGAAACGCTGTTGGTGTGCGGTCACCACACTCCCATTTGCTCACCAATCGATCCGCGACACCCAATTTATAATTAAGCTCTTCTTGGGTCATCTTTAAATCGCGCCGTCTCTGCACCAGTTGACTCACAACATCCTTAAGAAAATCATCTCTGGTCTTGTCTGGATAATTGAATTTCATGTTCATCGCTTACCTTCCTTTCCTCTTGCTATGGTTGAAAATGAACATGACTAACCCTAGTTAGATTTTAGAAAAGGAATACGCACTTAAAGTGCATTTACAGCTCCGTTGAAAACTCAAATACTATGATATGACTTACTGTTGCTATCTTCGTAATGAAATTACACAGTTAGATTATGCGATGGATTACAGCTTCACATCTGGACAATTGGCCTAAGACAAATTCAAAAGACTGTCAAAATCACCTCCCCCTGATTATTCGAAAACTAATACAGGCCTCCAACCTGAATATTCAGTCTCTGTTCTTTCCTGCTGGTGATAGCGTGTTTCGCAAAGGATGGGATGGTATGCTGGAGGTAAATGGTGGCAATGCGCTTATCCCATCAGGAAAATCACTTTGGGAAATTGGCACTAGCCAAACACCATCGACTAAAGCTGATGGAGACTACGGTAAAAGAAAGACAGAACCCGGTGTAGATGATCCGTCACAATACACATATGTCTTTGTCACTCCACGCAGATGGGTCGACAAGGTCTCTTGGCAGCAGGAAAAAGCGAAAGAGAATTTCTGGAAAGACGTAATCGTTCTGGACGCAGATGACCTGGAGACGCATCTGGAACATGCCCCAAATGTCGCCATAGAATTAGGTCGTAAGCTCGGAGTCTTGACTGGAACAGTAGACCCCTTGAAGTTATGGTGGACAGATTGGAGTGAAGCCCCTGACCCAAAGATCGCTCCTGGACTACTGGTTGCCGGGAGAGACTCTGCCAAAGCAAAAGTCGTAGAATGGCTACAATCAGATAAGTCGGAGCTTACAATTCAGGCAAGTACCAAAGATGAGGTGTCTGCTTTCATAGCAGCTTGTATTGAAGGCATGAACGAACAAGAGAAAGATGCTCTTTATTCATCGACAGTAAAAGTAAAGGAAGAAAGTGAGTTGATGGATTTCCTGAGCATTCAAAATCCGCATATCATAATTAACACAACTGAAAACATCGAATTAAACACTAGACTTACTCAAGCAGGTCATAGAGTCATTCAACCGTTGGGAATAGAAAACACACGCAACAAAAACACTCTTTCACTTCCCCTCCCAAAACAGGAAGCATTCATAACAGCCCTTATCGACTCAAAACTTAGTCGCAAAAAAGCAACTCATTTAGCAAAAGAATCTGGGAGAAGCTTTTCTGTTCTACGTAGACTCACATTACCTCAAGTAAACCAACCCGGTTGGGCAAAAAGCGAGAATGCTCAATTCCTAATCCCTGCGCTCATTGCTGGCCAGTGGGATGAGGATTTTGAAGGTGATAGAGCTGTTCTAGAAGAGATAGCAGGCAAGCCATATGCTGAGATTGTCCGGAAACTCCATACATTTTCTGCAAATATATCTGATGCACCTCTATACCATTTTGGTAAAAAATGGAAGCTGGTTTCTGCTTTTGATGCCTGGGTTGCTTTATCACCTTTTTTAAGTGATCAAGACTATGAATGTTTAGACAGGGTAATTGATATGGTCATACATTCAGACAACCCTGTGTTAGGTTTACCGGCAGAAGATAGACCATTCGCCTTAATTCAAGGCATAAAAGCGAATTACTCTACTCGCATCAGAAAAGGGCTTATACAGACACTTATCCTTATCGCCCTACATAACACCACTGAGAGACGAGGTGATATCAGATACGGACAGGCTTGGGTCAATAAAATCATCTATCGAATTATGGAAAGAGATGAAAAGCAGTATTGGCAAACTCTCGATGATATTATGCCGCTGCTTGCTGAAGCGTCACCAGATTCATTTCTAAAAGTCTTAGATGCCGCCTTGGGAAAAGATGATTCAGCCATAGCAGCAGTGTTTGAAGAGGACACCGGCTTCTTATCTCCGACCAGCTACCACACTGGTCTTTTATGGGGGCTTGAACTCTTAGCTTGGGACACCACGTATCTGCCAAGAGTTGTCTCCATACTCGTTAAGCTCAATAGAATTGACCCCGGTGGGTCACTCTCCAACAGACCTCTAAATTCGCTACTGGAGATTTTCACTACATGGAAACCGCAAACCTTGGCTTCACCAGAATTAAGACAAAGGTTAATTCAGAAACTCATAAAGCAAGACAAAGACCTTGGATGGAGTTTTTTAACCGCACTCTTAACGAAGGATGTGGGCTTTGAGTCACATATGCCAAGATGGAGAATAAAAGAAGAAATATTAGATAGCGGACTAGAAGATGGTGTTCTGCAATCTGAGGTCCAAAAGGGGTTCAGTTTCTGTTTTCGTGAACTCATATCGTTGGTAGGTGATGATTCCGAACGTTGGATTAAACTATTAAATATGACCAACCGAATGCACCCAGAAAATGTCGAGACCTTAATTCATACCTTTGAAAACCTTCCAGAGTTTAGCGGAAACCGAAAAGCATTCCTCGAACAACTAAGGGGTGTGATTTCTGATCACCGATCATATAACAAGACCAACTGGGCTCTACCGGAAACCTATATTAAAAGGATCGAAGCCGTATTCCATCGGCTAGAATTAACTGATATTGTCGATGGCAAGTCATGGCTTTTTACCGATCTGCCAAAGCTCCTAACCGGAGGAGATATCGTCAGTGAAGAATACAAGCAAGAGTGCAGGAAGCAACAACAGGCAGTTATCTCAGAAGTCTGGAAAACTAAGGATTTAAATGCCCTTGAAAGGCTTGCTTTGAATGTAGAGAGACCAGGCCTCATAGGTGTAATCTTGGCTGAAGTCGTTGAACATAAGGATGATATGGAACTTCTAGCTTTGTTCAATAGTGATAAGGAGAAGGTTCGAGAAGTTATTAAACGTTTTACTTCATCCAGATCACACCATCAATCTTTTAAATGGGCACAAAAATCTTCAAAGGCTTTAGATGCTTACAAAATCTCATATTCCCATAAGGCCGAGTTCTTCGATGCACTTCCCAAGAATAGAGAAGTTTGGAACCTACTTGATGGCGAGACACCAGAAGTTCAAAAGGAATACTGGGAAACATGCTATTCCTTTTTCTTTCAAATCCCTCTTGACGATTTAATTTTTGGAATTTCAAAACTTCTTGAAGCTGATAGATACTTTGATGCAATTCAATGCATATCTCTCAACCTCAAAGAAATAGAATTACCTGTGGAAATAATGCTCAATGTAATTCATCAGACAGGCATATCAAATAAGGATAAGTCAAGATACTCAAGACTGGATCAATATAATCTGGAAAGAATTTTCGAGACTGTGTATAAGTCTGAGATAAAAGACGAAAGCCTAACTGAAAAAATCGAATGGCTGTATTCTGATATTTTGTTACGCTATGGAAGTAAAATCCGCCCTAAACGAATATTCTCAAGGCTGGCTACAGAGCCAGACTTTTTTGCTGAAATTGTTAGTTACGCATTCAAACCTAATTCATTCAAAGAAGGTGACATTGTTGATTACGGATCATTGACTGAGCAAGAGTATCTCAATCGTGCTAAGAAGACCTATTCCATTTTAAACAAATGGAACACTTGCCCTGGACAATCCGAAAATGGTGAAATTGATGCTGAAATCTTTATGCAATGGCATGATCAAGTTCTTGTAAACTTAGAGGCGCTTGACCGTGTTAGGACGGGCCATTACATAATTGGCGCCATGTTAGGAAATACATATAAGTCTAGTAATAATCAATTACCTGAAAGTGTCTGCGAAATCGTTGAAAGGCTTTCAAATGAAGTTGTTGATAGGAATATTGGTGCTGCGATTTTTAATCGCGGAGGCGTAACTGTCAGAGCGGTAGACGCTGGTGGCAGTATTGAGCGAGGTATTGCCAGCGGATTTCAAAAACTTATTGATGATACTGATATCGAATATCCTCGGGTAGCCAGTATTTACAGATCCTTATTTGAAGACTACAAGTCTCGTGCAGATGATGAGGACTTAAGAGCTCAACAAGGGGATTTTGATTAATCGAGCTTCATAATCCCGCATGAAACCCTTTTTAACAAATAATGTATGAGCTTCATTATTCAGTTCAAAGTTTGTTGACAAAGGGATATGGGCAATCGCTCTTGGCTTTTTCGAATACTTGAACTTAGATATTGACTATGTATTAATTACATTCAATTAGTATCAAAAAGATTCAAGTAATCAGGCGAATTTTTTCTAGCCATTCGCGTTTCAATTCAAGGCTAGGGCCAGAACCGTATTCAGGTCTATTGAATTTATGACCAAATAGTTCACATTGCACACGACAAGGCATATTGACTTCCGTCATACGATCCTGAAAGCTATGACGAAGGGAATAAAGAGAATGTTTGTCAGATGGTAAGAGACTACTTTCTTTCAGATATTTGTTTACAGTTGCAGAAAGAGACTCTGAACGGTCAAAGTACCTCGGAAAACCAGCTGGAAACTTCTGAAAGATTTGAAGCACATTTCCTATTAAAGGAATATCCCTTTCACTGTAGACAGTTTTAAGTTCATGATGTTCTTTAAATCTAATTTAAGGGTTAAACTAATTTATTAAGATTGTCAGATTAAGTCTTAACTATTACATATAAGCCATATTCAGTGTGATTCTTTATAACAATAACTTCAAGTACTACCCTATCTTTTAATGATTATTTGTTTTCTAATTACGGCCTCTTTATAAAGGATATTTATAAAATAGACTCCCTCTTTGAAATTATCCAATGGAATCCTCAATTTCTTGTCATAAGATTTTTTTGAATAAACCTTTTTCAAAGAACTCTGACTTACCAATTCAACTTGATACGAATCATCAAGCGCCCCATCACTTTCTGTTATATCTATTGTAAGCTCAGAACTGGCAGGGTTAGGATAAACTGAGAAAAGCTCAAATCCGCCTCCACAACTTGAGGAGATATTCACATAAAGCAAGGCAGCAACACTCCACTCATTACAGGCTGAACTATAGTATTTTACCTCTATTAAGCCTGTGGTAGGCTGGAAGCCTATAATCGTACCCGAATTATTTGAGCTTTGTAGGTTAAAATTTCCGGAAATTTTAGTCCATTGCCATTGAGACGCATTTGGAGGAGTGGTGAAAGTAATATTTTTGTGCACATCCACACATGCATTGACAAAAATGATTTCCTGACCGAAATCATCATAGGCTATAGGTCGAGGAACACCCATGAATGACTCAAACTCTATTTGCCTTGTACATCCATTAGAACCTGTAATACTAGCCGTTATAAATACAGACCCGACAGCATTGTTCAAACGCGTTACAGTGATTGAGTTCCCATTAACCGATGTGCTTGTGTTTTGAGAAGGTGTAACACTCCAGCTTATTGGGGTACCCGTGGGTAAGTTGTTTACGGTGAAAATTCCCGATGAGCAAAAGCTACTTGGGCCTGTAATAATTGGGTTAGCAACAGCAATAGCAGCAGCAGCGTTTAGTCGACCGTAGCCAAGTTCTTGGGAATGCCCAGGATCATTAATATTCCAATTATAGTTCACCGTACTAACCTTGTCAGCAGTATTCTTTAAAATATCCTTAATTTCTTGAACTGTAAGAACAGGATTTAGCCCACGAATTAGAGCTACAACCGCAGAAACCTGTGGCGCGGCAAAGGATGTACCATTACCAGAACCATAAGAATTTGCTAGTCGGGTACTATAAATATTATCACCTGGAGCAGAAATAAACACCTCTGGACCATAATTTGAATATGAGCTTTTATCATCGCTTTGGTCTGTAGCACCAACGGCAATCACATTAGTATTACTTGCCGGGTAGTCAACACTACCATAATCATTACCTGAAGAACAAATAACCGGAATTCCATTATTAACCGCTGTCTGAATAGCATTGTTAATTGCGGATGTCTGGATTACAGATAAACTTAATTGGATTACATCTGCACCATTTTGTACAGCATACAAAATAGCATCGTCAATTACGGCACCAATGGGTTCGGCCGTACCTACTCCAATCGACATTAACTCAACCCCATTGCTGCCGCCTCCGCCACCTATGCCCGAGATTCCTGTGGTGTTGTTAAGTTTTGCAGATACAATCCCAGAAACATGGGTTCCATGATAATTTGTGCTTCTTACGTCATTATTGGCATTCTCATAATCCCATCCTCTCCAATCATCTATTAGTCCATTTCCATCATCATCTATACCATTACCTGTTGTTGGGTCGTTAGGGTTTGACCATGTGTCTTCACCTAAGTTTTGCCATAAATTGTTATATGAGTCACTCCCTTGACCGATATCTTCATGTGATATTTCAAGGCCTGAGTCTATAATGGCAACTTGAATACAACTGTTGCCTTTAGTTTTATTCCAAGCGGAGGTCATGCCAATTTTATTTAGATACCATTGACTTGAGAATTGAGAATCATTCGGAACAAAATGATATTCTCCGAAGGTATTCACATCAATACTTTCAATAGCAGGTTCTCGGAATAGGGATTCGATTATCTCAAAGAAAGATGATTTCTGAGGGATTCTAAAATCATAATATCCAGCAGAAGATTTTCTTATCTCAACCAAGTTATACTTCTCTGCAATTTTTTGCACCTGATCCGATTTGAACTTAATGGAAACTGTTCCCATGTCTACTTTGAAATTCTCTCCATTACTAGTCCGCTGGTACCATGTTCCTGATTCTTGAAAAAACTCTTGGTTTCCGATCCTTTTTTGTTGTGACACTAGGGCAATAGGCAAACATGTAAGGAATAATAAAAATATAAGAGATCGATTCATGTTAATTATTTTGAGTCTTGTCACATACTGATTCACTTGCAGATACAACCACAAATAATGGAGATGGAGGCCCAGGCATGTCCGCATAGCAGGGGACATTGCCCTCTTCTCCCGAAGGGGCTCTTAGAGTAACATAAATTAATTTACCTTCCTCTTTAAAGTTTTCTGGAAGGTCAAGCAAACCTATGACATTTTCATATGTGGCTTCAATTTCCCCAGTTGTCTGATTCATCTTTTTCCATTGAGTAGAACCTAAACTATTACTATCGAGTTGAAGTGCATAAACTTCACACTTTTGCCCGACTATTCTTCCATAGATACATTGGTCACTAGGGTCTTCGCTACCACATCCCAAAAACAAAAAGATTTGCATTAAGATTAAGCTAAAAATAGATACTTTATTCATGATTCCATTATTTTAATTGTAAGCCAATTTTCGATAAATATATTTTTAGAATAGATGTCTGTTCGTATACGGCTATTGGGTTTAAGAAAGAACATAATCAAATTATCAACCTGTTATTATTATAGACATTCACTCCCGAACTAAGGTTGTGAAAGTATAGTTAATTTAAATTTTTCTTATTAAAATCAATAATTTAAATTTTACCAGATGTTGAATTCTATTTTCAGATTGAATCTTGATTCTACTTTTCTCTGAGATAATATCATGCAGGAAATAAGCTTTTCTGACACTAAATGAATTCAATATTACAACTTGTAACTTCCTTGAAATGTATGAGCATACAAATCAAGGGTAGTCAATGCCAAGAGTAAACGAAAGAGTACCCGTTTAAACTGTCCTGTTTTCGGGGAAGGCTACATTTCGGGGAAGGCTACATTTTCGGGGAAGGCTACACACCAATATTGGTGCGTTTTTAAATTACTCATTCCTTTTCAAAATAGCCGTCCAGAGCTATATAACTGGTTTGATTAAAGAATAAGCTAATTTTACTGTTTAAATTCAAGACTATTTCTAACAATGATCAATTATATTGTTAAAGGTGTTATTGCCTCGTTTTTAGGTATTTTTCTTTTTTCCTGTGAGGAGAATGTCGACCAAAACAATTTCGAATCCGAGATTCAATTAACTCAAAACGGTCAATTAATCCTAAAATTAGATTCTGTCACTCCTGCTAACATTACATCATTCAATTTTCAGTCAGAGAAAAATGAACTCGTTCTAATGAATGTATATACTAATTCCCTTTATACATATGATATTACAAGTGGTTCATTAAAAAATATTGAGGAGTTCCCTATTGAGGGTGCGAATGGTGTTGGTAAATTCACAAACGTTACAGAATTCTATTACCATGGAGATACTTTATTATTCTACGATAGAACTCAAAAAATGCTTATAGCAGTAGATTCAGCCAGGAGGGTAATTTTTCGAAATGCCTTTGGAAAAAAACATACTCAAACACCTTATGGTATGTGGAGTAATTGGATTAATCCAGAAGGTGAAGGTTATTCTATGACTGGTTCTGCTGTAAGTTATTCTTTTTTAGATATTCCAGATAACGTTGATTCCTTAGAATTCTCTTTTGATCCTATCAAAGAGGAACTTATTAAATCATATCTTCCAATTCCAAAATCCTACACTAATAAGAGCTGGCTTACGGAAGTATTACGATATTACAGAGAATTTAATTTTCACACCAACGAATATATCTACAGTTGGCCGATCTCAGATAGTATTTATGTAAAAGACAAAAACAACCAAATTACTCCTTATTACATGGGAACGAAAAACATTGGAGATATTCAACCACTTCCTTCGAACATTTCTAATAAAGAATCGATCATTATGAATGTTCAACGAAAGTTGAATTTTTACTACGAGCAAGGGGCTTATTCATATTTATACTATGATAAATATAGAAAGCTTTTATTTAGGTGCGCATTCTCTGGAATCAAGGAAGGTCGGGTAGATATTAATAATCCCTATGGAGACACAAATCTATATGATCGATATTTGATTGTAAGTGATAGCGCTTATAATAAAATAGGTGAGTTTAACTTGGATGATTATCTCCCAAATGTTATTGTAATATACTCAGAAGGATTATTACTATTGAGAAAAGTTGAAGATGAAGATTACTTAGTTTTCGATAGATTTTTAATAGAGAAGCTATGATTAAGAAAATACTATCCACAGGATTATTGATTATAATCATAGCCTCCTGTTCAATGGAAACTAAGACTATCTCTGAATTCGAAGAAAAAATTTCAAACTTGAATACACCAATAAATCTTAATAAATTAAAATATATTCTCGTCTTACCTGGAGAAGGCTGTTCTGGCTGTATTTCAAAAACCGAGAAATTTGTAAAATCACTACCTGAAAATTCCTCAGTATTTGTGATTTTCACAAATATCAGGTCTGTTAAAATACTCAAATTGAAAACTGGAATTGACACATCTAAGCCTATGTGTACCCCTCCCTTTTTTAGGACAGGACTAAATTCAACTTTTTATCTTTTTCATTAATGATCTTCATTTTTACTCTTAGCAATACAACAATGGCATTCGAGGATGATTGTTCAAATGGTGTACCAAGAAAGATTTGTAAAATCTGGGATGTAACTTATGAGGTATTAGAAGGCACAATATCTTGTACTACTGGTGGTGATTGGAAATGCGCTGTCAATGACACTCCACAATAACAGAGTAAGAAAATTCTAATTAAGGCGTCTTTCTGTCACCTTTTCTATATTAATAGACCAATGAAGAAAATCAGTGTTAGTTATTTTTTATTAGTAATAGTTTGTTTTTCCTGTGATAAACCTAAAAATGAAGGCAACAAATCATCAATTAACCGGCCTTTAACTATTGATTCTGTTGCTGTATTAGATGAGACTAACTATACGCTTGGACAACCAGCTTCTTTTTCATTCATATCGGAAACTGATTTTGTCTTAGCAACAAAGCAAGGCGATATTTCGATTTACAATTTAGAAGGAAAAAGAAAACATACTTTTAGAAAAATCGGAACGGGACCCCTAGAATACTTAGACCCAAGTTACATTAGTGTCCACGAGAATAAAATATTCGTTTGGTGTAAGCAATTACTCAAATTAGTGGTTTTCGATTTGGATGGAACGCCACTAATGGAGTATAACAATTTCTCGAATGCAATAAGAGATTTTGAAATTGTCAACGGCAAAGTTTTCTTCTATATCTCAGGAGCTGCTTCATCCTCTTTAATAGAGGTATATGATCTTGAGTCACAAAGATATTTGACAGAATTAGTCCGAACTGACGAAGAAAGTGCTCTTTTAAATATGCTAGCCTGTGTAGGAGGCCTAATTGTTAAGGATAAACAAGTTTATTATGTATCATCCGGCAACTTAGCCATAGGAAGGATAGACCCTAATTCCCTGGTCGCATCCAAGGTTACCCCCATAATGGATCCTGAATTTGGTGTTGAAAAATTAAGCCTCAGTAAATATGAAGAGATTGGCAACAATATTGGATTGAGAATAGATTTCGTGAATAAAAACAGTTCAGTTGGTGCAATTCAAACTATTGACAATCTATTTGTGATAAGAACGGAAGTTGGTGAATATGAATATGAAAATCGATTCGATCCGGCTTCTTTTGATCGCTCCAATCGATTCGAAAAATACCTGGTATTAGATGAGTCGATGAATCTACTCAGAAGCTATAAGGGACCTATATCAAACACCAGCAACTGTTTAATTGAATCAAACGGCAAATCACTTTTCTCAATATCTGCAGAAGAAACTTCTGGAAAAGGTGATTTTTACTACCAATTAAACCGAATAAATCTTGTGAACTAATTATTGAATTAAAGCTGGAATCAGAAGAATCTTATCACTATTAAGAACACATAACATAGTTAGTTATGAAGCTGAAAATCGAACCAGCAGACTGAAATTATTATTCGTAATCGTATTCTTACTGCCCTTTAACATAGGAAAAAACAAAGCAGTTTGCACCCCTGACCGGCCATATGGATGTCCTGCCTATGATGTTGAATACCGACCTTCAGCGGGTGGCTACCCAGGTAATTAATGATCGTAATCCATGATTCCTGAGCTATTTCCTGTGCCAGATCATCATCGCGAAGAAGCTCTCCTGATCTCTGCCTGATTCATGTTCCTTGAGCACTTTGACTATCTGCGCTTCTGATATTCTTCGCTTTTTCATCTTGACTGTTTAAATGTACAATTTTTGTCCATTCTCAAACAGTCCTATTTTTAGGGAAGCTTACAATCCAGACTGACCTTGCGTGTATCTAATGCGATTTTGAGCTTTGACATCGTTTACCCCCCCTTTTTACTTCTGTGCTTTTTTAAGTTTTTGAGAGAATCAGATGACACAAGTCAAAATAAAATCGTCCTCTAAAGCACATTTAAGTCCATATATATTCAAGCGACACCTTCGAGCCAACACGTAATCAGAAAGTCCCTGGTTCGAGCCCAGGTGGGCCCACAAACAAGCCTCATACGTAGTGTATGAGGCTTTATTTTTTTTATCGGCTCGTTATTACTTCTTCTTGCTCAGTAAGGCTACCTGATATTCCAGCCTTTTAATCTCCCTCAAAAGTGCATTCTTATCCAGCTGATTCCAGCTCCAGATTTTGAGCATGGCCATGGCAATAAAGCCAATAAGGGTGTAAAACATCCACTCTAATTTTTGAGTCATTTGCTCGCTGTTTAGCATTTCAATAAAAGTGTAAATACTTGCCGCAAATACCAGCAAATGCACAATCATGATCATTACATTGAACCAACTGTTTTTACCTTTGAACAAGCCCAAAAGCATCTGCGGCAAACTCTGTTCACCCATTTCTTCGAAATAGCGGGCTTCCTCTTTGCTTAGCGCCTCTTCAATAAGCGCATCCAGCTCTTTTTCTGTACTATTCATAGCTCATATCGTTTATTAATTCTTTCAATTGTTGTCTGGCATGAAACAACCTGGACTTAACCGTACCTTCAGGCAAATCGATTAGCCCGGCAATTATTTTTACACTACACTGCTCCAAATAAAAGAGCCGTAGTATTTGCTGCTGTCTGAGTGGAAGTGCCTGTATAGCTTTCAGCATCAGCTCCACTCTATCTACTTCTCTCCCCTCTTGACCGTCAGGTCCGGAGAATTCGAGTTCAACCTCTCGTTCAAGCTCCAGTTCGCGCTTTTGTTTCCGGTAATAATCCATGGCTCTGCGATACACAATGCGGTATGCCCAAAACCGAAAGAGGCTTAATTTTTTAAGACTGCCTAAGCCCTTAAAGATCGTAATCCATGATTCCTGAGCTATTTCCTGTGCCAGATCATCATCGCGAAGAAGCTCTGCAGACCACTTCAATACCCTGGGGTTCCATCGTTTATACAGTAGACCCGCTGCTTTTTGGTCACCTTGTTGGCATTGAAGCAACAGCAATTCATCAAAAACCTGATCTGAACGCTTTGTCATAGACTACCCTAGAGTCGTAAGAAGAAGCCGCTGGTTCACAACGGCTCACTATTTTTTAAACTGAAGGCTCTCCCATACCTCATCCCAACGATCACGCTGAGTGTGATACTCTTTACGGCTGGCTGTCATATACAATGCATACGGCCTGTTGTGCACAGCAAACAGGTAGCATTCAACAACCTCATAGGCCCGTCCGGTTTTGTAGCTGAATACCACACGGATAAAGGGTACACCATCCTTTAAACCGTCTTCATTACTCATCCAGTCGGCCGACTCTTTTTGACTTTTGACCTGCTTTTTTAGCTCACGTTCTAACCTTCGCAACGACACCTTCCTGCCATAATACATTGAACTGGGCATGGTAAGCCTGAGTGTTTTTCTATCTTCATCAGGCATCAGGGGACTCCAGGCACTAAACTTCTCTGTTTCGAGCAACAGGTTTCTTTTGGTGGTGCCATCTACCGGCCTCAGCACCCAATGGTCCGCATAACGAAGCACGAGGTCTTCATTGACATACTCAGAGTTCCACCTGTGGGGAGTCGAAAAAAAGAATCCGATCACCCATGAAAAAATAAAAATTGCGTGCATGCTAAGCAGTTATCTCTGGAATTTACAAAATTCTACAACCACCTGTTTCTTTAACCATTCATTGGTAAATCAATCGCCCCAAAAACAAAACACTTTTTATAACTTGGAAGAAACCGCATGACCATGAAAGCCAAACTACTGATCTTCTGCCTCTTTCTTTACGCTCTAGCGAGCTGCCAGCAGACTACAGAACAACAACCAAACATATTATCCACCTCTACCCCTGTAAAACAAGGATTTAGTTCCTCGTTTGAAGGCCAACTCGATCAACACATTCAAAAGGCGATAGATGCCGATGTAATACCGGGAGGCACCTTTCTACTTGCTCGAAACGGAGGCATTGTATACCATAAGAGCTTTGGCGAAAGCGGACCAAACCAACCCTATACCAATGAGTCGATCTATAGAATTGCATCTATGACCAAAGCCATCACTTCTGTGGCCATGATGCAGTTAGTAGAAGCCGGAAAGGTAAATTTGGACGATCCGGTCTATGAATACATTCCTTCGTTTAGCAATCAGGTAGTTCTGGATGAGTTTAATCCGGCCGATTCCTCTTACACTACAGTACCTGTAGATCGGCCGGTTACCATTCGACACCTCATGACACACACTTCAGGTATTGTTTACGGATCGTTCAATCCGGGCAAGCTCATGGCTGTATACCAAAAATACCAAATGAATGTGGGTTTCTCACATGAAGAATGGACCACCCAGGAATGGATTGACCGGCTGGCCAAAGTACCACTGGCCCACCAACCGGGCGATCGGTTTTCTTACGGACTCAACATGGACGTAATGGGACGCATTATTGAGGTTGTATCGGGCCAAAAGCTCAATATTTATTTCAAAGAAAAAATATTTGATGTGGTAGGCATGCCAGACACGCACTTCTACCTGCCAGAGTCGTTACATACCCGGCTTACACCGGTAATGGTTAAAGTAGGTGAAAGCTTTAAAAACACCAATGAACTAGGCATGTCTGCTTTTACTGACTACCCCAAACAAGGCCCTCGCGACTTTTTTGCCGGAGGGGCTGGCCTGAGCTCCACGGCTATTGACTACGCCCGATTTATACAAACCCTTGTGATGGGAGGAGGTAAACTACTCAAAAAAGAAACCCTCAATGAGATGACCCGAGACCAATTGCCAACAGTGATCAATGATTATGAAAATTACCCAAAAGGCCCCGATGGAAGCTTTGCTCTTGGCTTTCAACTGTACCAGGATAAACCCACTAAAAGAAGCCCAAAATCTCCGGGCACCTATGAGTGGAGTGGATATTTTAACACCAAGTTTTTCATCGACCCACAAGAACAAATGGTATTTGTGGGTATGACTCAGATCAGTGGGTTTAGTGGGGAAAGCTTCTGGACAGAGATGTATGAACTCATTTATGATGGGTTGAAAGAATAATATTATAGGGTTACTTACTTAAGTCGCAAGAAGTATATTTCTGAATCTTGCCTCCATTTGTGTCTTCACAAATGGCTGTTAAAAGACGCTGTGAGGGCACAGCTTGTGGCTAGTATACTGGATCTAACGAATGTGATCTAAATGAATAACCCTATAATATTATAAACCTCAAGACCTAAAAGATAAAAAGGGGTAGCCATTGTAAAGTAGCTACCCCTTTTTTGGAATGGGTTGGTGTGCAACCTATTGAAGTTGTTCAACCTTATATCCTTTTGCTTTTAGCATGTTTAAAAGGCCATCTGGACCATGCAGATGAAGTGCACCGACAATTACGAATTCAATTAATTCATCATTTATAAACCCTTCAATCTGGGGTATCCAATTATTATTCCTATCCACCATGATGGATTTGTATATATCCGGATACTCATTCTTCATTTCGGTTAACTGAGTAATCATCAGGTCTGAGGAGCCATTTCTCCAGTTTTCCGTCATTTCATCCATCGCAGACTCCATATCGTCCATGTCCTCTAAAGAATAGTTAACAAAACTATCTTCGCTTCCTTCGCCCATGCTAGTGAGTATATCAAGTTGCTCCTCAACAGTTTCTAAAAACCCCAAAGTCTTTTCATGCTCCTTAGCTTTCTTATGAAAATGTTGGTCAACACCATCTGCGGTAACGCCCATTTGTTGGAGCTTGATTCCGGACATGGTTACTATAACCATAGAAGGCTTAAACCTGGAAAGAGAAGCCAGCGGAATTGACAGTTTACTACACTCCTGTTCCAACTTTTTATAGACCTCCTCACTCAAAACATCTTTCAGAGTTTTATTATCAGGTATCATGGCCTTAGAAAGCAAAACTTGAGCAATCTGAGGATCATTTAACTTGTCAATATCCGTCTCAAAGACAACCTTCTGGGACTTATTAAAAGCAATATCAAACTCTTTTGGAAGCGGGTAATCCGACTCTTTTAGCAAATGGATAGAACCTGCAAGGTAAATTTCATTTTCCCCTGAACTAACTCTCCAAACCGAGGTTTGAGCCTGAGCCTTAGTTAAAACGAAAAACAGTAAAAATAGAGTGAACAACTGCTTCATGGTCTGACTTTAATTGTGATGCATTATAGTAAGCTTTCACAAGAACCGTTCTCCCTTCTGGCTAAAAGTCATGATTCATTTAAATAATTGCTTAAACGGTTTTACGAATTTTTACTTGTATTCAATCTTTTTTTAATTTTTTCCCTCAAATTAAACTTCTGATTTTCAGTAACTTAACTTTTTTTATATATAGAGAAGTAATTTGACCTCCGATTTACAGACACTTGCAAATTTAAAATCTCTTTTTCTACCTTTGTGTCACACAAGAAATGAAAGCACTATTATCACATATCAGCAGTATACAACCAATGGAAACATTGGGTTACAATGATTGTGATGTGCTACGGTTCCGGAATATAAGTTAAGCTTAAGTATAAAGACACTTAGAAACCCGGGCCAATTGGTTCGGGTTTTTTGTTTAAATGAATTTGAAAATGCAAAAGAACAGTATACGCTTAGAGGTTACATGGCTATCACCGGCAGCCTATCCAAATCACAGTGATTTTGGCCTGGGTGAAATATGTCTTTTGCAAAATAAGATCGGGAAGAATATGACTTGACAATTCCGTATACACGGCATTGAAAAGCCCGGTCTGCATAAGGCCGGGCTTTTTTTATTGTCGGGATAGCCAAGTGGCAAGGCTTCAGTCTGCAAAACTGACATCACCGGTTCGAATCCGGTTCCCGACTCAAAACGGCCCATAGCTCAACAGGTCAGAGTGCCAGTCTTATAAGCTGGTGGTTCGGGGTTCAAGTCCCCGTGGGCCGACAAATGATACCGTAGTTCAGTGGCAGTAATAGATCACTGATGATGAAGACTCCCCTTCCTCTTTCCCCTTACCAAGGGGAAATGTCCGCAGGACAAAGGGGTCAAGAAGCTAAAGGAGAGGCAGAACGAGCGTCTCCTCAACTTGGAGAGAGCCTGCCTGCCGCAGGCAGGGTTAAAGCCCTCAAGCAGTCTTTCGTTCGGACTGTGATGTTTGAAAAAGCTCCAATGCAAATAGCAGGTCGTTGAACCGGAATATTGGTTGAGTGCCAATTGGAAGGAACAATGACCTCAATGGAAATGCGATAACGAAGGAGAGTTATGCTGGTCTGTAAAACCAGTGCCTCAGGCTGAGTAGGTTCGAATCCTACCATTTCCACAAGACTTCAATGAAGTCTCATTGAAGCGATGGTCGCTTCAATCCATGTTTAACAATAAATGAATAGGCCATGACTGCTTATGCATTAGAGAATTACATTTTAGATGCAGAAAGTGCCTTCGAGAGACAGGAATGGCTTGAAGGCGAAAGTTATCTGCTGGCGGCTCTGGTTGAAGAGCCATGTTTCGGTAAGGCTCACAACCACTTAGGCTGGTTGTACCTGAACCATTTGCGAGACTTAGAAAAGGCCGAAAGGCACTTGAAGTTGGCTATGAAATATTCACCAAACTACAGTGCGGTGTACATTCACATGACCCACTTCCTTTTCGATGCAAAGCGTTTTGAAGAACAGCGAAACATTCTGGAAAAAGCTAAAACTATTCCAGGAGTAGACTTTGCCTTTATCTACAACGAGTTAGGCAGGATTGAAGAGGTCCACGGAAAAAGTAGAAAAGCGGTAAAGCACTACAAAGCTGCTTTGAAATGGAGTTTGAACGATCATGAGATGCAAGTGATCAGGACAAACATCAAAAGATGTCGAGCAAAGCGATTGATTTTGCTGTGGTAGCAACTCCTTACCTGCGTTCACTCCTCCAGTCATGGGGGAGTGTTAAAATTCGCTCCTCATGTGAGAGATATCCGGAAAACTAAGGGGTTACAAATAAGACAAAAATGGACATTTACGAAGAATACATAGAAAGTATTATTCAGATGGCAGATCAAGCTATAGATAATGGCCAAGATGATGAGGCCAAAAGATGGTTTGAGAGAGGATTGTGTGAAGAACCTGGTAGTGCCAAACTTCATTTTAGAATGGCTTGCCTACTTCAATACGGCCTTGATGATAAAGCGGGAGCTGAACAGCATTATTTGCTGGCAATAAAATTTAAGCCAGATTACAGAAATGCATACGACAACCTGGCACAGCTCTATCTGGATAATGAGAAGTACCCGGGTCTGGAAAAACTTATGCTAAAGGCCATCAAGGTGGAAGGCTTTAATAAAACCTTTGCTTATGAAAACCTAGGCAAGGCAGCAGAGGCTCAGGGTCAGTTTAAGAAGGCTATTGCCTTATACCGAAAAGGCATGATGCAAGCCCTTGACAACTACGATGTGGACGACCTGAAAGACCACATCAAGCGAAATAAGTATAAACGATTGAAGAAACGTTGGAAATTATGGCAACGAGAAAATTAAGCGGAAAAGACCTGAGAAAGCTCGGATTCCCTGAAGGTAGAGCCATTGGCGAAGCCATCAAGGCCATGGATGAGCATTACAAGGGCAAATCCATACTACATAAAAAAGCCATGTTGAAAAAGGTGGTCGAAAACCCAGGTCTTTATTTAAAACACGAGGCTTGGGGTCCGGTAGCGATGGCCCTGATCATCAAAACTGAGCACAATGAAACACTGGCTTTGAGGGAAAAGCGCATACCATATCATATATATGGGGCAGACGGCATTGAGCAAGGAGCAATCAACCAAATGGAGATTGCCATGAAATTGCCGGTGACTAAATACGGTGCACTAATGCCCGATGCACACCAGGGCTACGGACTGCCAATTGGCGGTGTATTGGCTACTGAAAATGCAGTGATCCCTTATGGAGTTGGCGTAGACATTGGCTGTAGAATGTGTATGACCATGTATGACATCCCTCCTGCTTTTGTGCATCAAAACACAGAAGCTTTGAAGGACATGTTAATGGAGAACACCAAATTCGGTCAGGCGGTATTTAAAAGGCCAAAAGACCATGAGGTGTTAGATAGAGGGCTTTTCAATGAAATCAACATCTTGAAATCATTGAAAGACACGGCCTGGAAGCAAATTGGATCTTCCGGAGGTGGCAACCACTTTGTGGAGTTCGGTATTACTGAAATCCACTCGGAGATCAATGAATTCAACCTGCCGGTTGGCAAGTATCTGTCGGTACTCTCCCATTCGGGATCGAGGGGACTTGGTGCGAATATCGCGAGACATTACACCAAGCTGGCCATGGATATGACCAAGTTACCGGGAGAAGCCAAACATCTGGCCTGGTTGGATTTAGATTCCGAAGCGGGTCAGGAATACTGGCAAGCCATGAATTTGGCAGGTGACTATGCCTCGGCATGCCACCACCAAATCCACGATAGGCTCGCTGCGGCCCTGGGTGAGCAACCATTGGCACTGATCGAAAACCACCACAACTTTGCCTGGAAAGAGCGAGATGCAGATGGAAACGAGATCATTGTGCATAGAAAAGGTGCTACCCCTGCAGGCGAAGGGGTGTTGGGAATAATTCCTGGCTCAATGACTTCACCAGGCTTTATTGTAAAAGGCAAGGGGAATGTGGATTCCATCAATTCGGCTTCGCACGGAGCAGGAAGAGTACTTTCCAGAACCAAAGCCAAGCAGACACTCTCTAAAAAGGAAGTGAAGAAGCACATCAAAAAAGCCGGAGTGACTTTGATCGGTTCCGGTTTGGACGAAGCCCCTCAGGTGTATAAGAACATTCATGAGGTAATGGCCAAGCAAACCGACCTGATTGATGTACTAGGCACTTTCGAACCCAAGGTGGTTAGAATGTGTGGCGATGAAAGGTTTGGGGAAGGAGATTAACAACTTATGATTTGGGCATTGATTATTGAATCATTTTTCAGTTATCTTTGCCCTCCCTTGCGCACGTGGCGAAATTGGTAGACGCGCTGTCTTCAGGCGGCAGTGCCTTCGGGCATGGAGGTTCGACTCCTCTCGTGCGCACTTAAAACCCGGAAATTCCGGGTTTTTCCTTTTATGGCGGCAAGGCCTCAAATACCCTTGTGATACTTCCTTAGCAACTATTTATATCGGCCCGACCATCTGCAGTGGTCTAACCAACCATTTACCTCTTACTAATCTTGTTTCCGGAAATCTCTCTCTGAAGACTACTTTTAAATTTATCGGAGGCTTGTAAAGCGGTATGCTTGGTCTTTCGCCCTTGAACTCTGGCTCTCCACATCCGAAAAGAACTCGCTTTCATCTCATTGCGCATTAAGGCAATCACCTCTTTTTCCGTCAATCCAAATTGATGCTCAATGGCCTCAAAGGGTGTGCGGTCTTCCCAGGCCATTTCTATTACTCTGTCAATTTCTTGTTCTTTCAAATTACCATTATCAGCCATGCCTATATAATTCGGTAACTCAATAAATGTTCAAAAAAAAGAACCCTGACGCGTATCGTCAGGGCTTCCAACCATCAACTTACCAATATCACTAAACAATGATATTCAAAATCATCTCGTTCTAAGCCTGAATGCCGGTTTAGAGTACACTCTCAAAAGAGGTTCTCAAAAGCATACTTTACAGTTTGTGACTGTGGCTTGAACAATGCAAAGATGCAACTGATTGTAAGCGGGTTCGCCAACTTAGATTACCTCGCGAACTGATCATTGTCATTTTTTTGCCGTTTAACACTTTTCAAGAAAATTTTGACATACATTTTTTTGTTATTTGTCACACATAGAATTAGATTCGTAAACGGTGCAAAAGCACCAAACTAAGAACTCAAAATAAAATTATGGCTCAAGTCCTATTGGTGGAAGACCGAGAGAATCTGAGGGAGCTTTTTTCTGAGCTAATTCAGAATTATTGGTTAGAAGAATCGGAATTAATGGTCGAATCGTGCTCGTTCGGTCAACTTCAAAATCAAATGTCATCAAAGGACTTTGATACCTATGTTTTCAATGTTGGCTTCAACAGCTCCGAAAACTATCGTCTGGTCAAACAACTTACTGAGTCTGGAAATTTTGAGAATCGAAAAATCATAGTTTGCTGCGGAATCACTCCTCCTGAAATTCAAAGCAGTGGCACTGCCGACATCCACTACTGCAAAGAAGACCGCTTCGTATCCGATTGTCTACCGCTTATTGTCAACAACCTGAGCGGAAGAATGAGCTAATCATTTGTTCTTTTTGATATTATACTGTTGCTCGTAAAACCGCATTATGGGTTGGAATGGGCCATATTTATGCTGCTCTGCCGGAAAAGTATCAGCCCAGGGTCCATAAGGAGTAGACACAGGCTTTAATTTTACATCGGGAAAATCGGCTTGAGCATTGTGTTTTTGGGGTCTTTCAAAACTATTGATGTAAGCCGCCACGTGATAGGCTTCTTCATCGGTAAGCACGGGTTTGTCATAGGTAGCCAGTAAATAAGGCATATTTGCTTTAATAAACTCAGCAGCGGTAATTACCCGATGCATACCGGCTCCATGATTGTACGAATCGGAGCCCCACAGCGGAGGGTACTGATACATCGTATTCTCACCGGCTCTTATTCCCTGACCATTTTCGCCATGACAAGCCACACAATAGCGTTTAAAAACAGCTTCTCCGATAGTTAAATCTGCTTTTATCTCCGGTAATTCCAGTGTAGTAAAACCTTTATACTTTTCTTCTTCTTCTTCCACCGGAACCTCTTCGCTCAACCACTGCATATAAGCCACCATCGCTTTCATTTCTTCACTATCAGCCGGCAATTTTATTCCATTCATGCTACGCTCCATGCAGCCATCAATGCGCTCAAAGAGTGAACCCTCTTTGTTTTCTCTGGCCCTGAACTGAGGAAATCGGTTATATACTCCCACAAAACTCCCTGCTCCGGCTTGGGTCCCTGCTTTTAGATGGCAGTTCTGGCAGGTTAGGTTATTTCCCGCAAATCGTTTAGACACATCCTCAGCCAACGGACCTATGAGTTCAGGTGTACGGGTAATAAGGTCATGCCCCAGCCTGATTAACCCGGCATTGGCTTGCTGATCTGACAGGTCTGTGGCTATGTCTCTGGGTCTCCAGGGTTCCGGCTCCACAGCTTTCTCATAGCTTAGCCATGCATCCGCCCACCCCAGCTGAGCCCCCAGAATTCCAGAAAAAGCAACTACCAGCAGTAAGCTGCAAAGCAACAACAACAGACGAATGCGAGCAAAGGCCGTACGGAACTCTTTCATACCCCTGAATTTCAATATTTTAAAATGAGACTCAAAGTGTTAGACCTCAGAAATTATAATTGAAAATAATGTCGGCATGAAAGAAGTCCGCCCGATTAATTAAGACATTATAGTTAGTCTGAATGTCTTCGGCCAGAAAGCGATAAGCAAGGTAAATCTCTGCAGTGATCTTACCATCTCCGGCAATGGGCTGGTAACGCAGGGAAGCGTCCCAGTGTACATGCGATGGTAAAGTATATTTGTTCTTCGGATAGTCGGTAGCCAATGGCATCTTGTTTTTTCCTATAGAAGTAAAGAAGCGATAGAGAGACTTATCCGTTACCCAAGACCTTTGCCACTTGAGCATTATGGCCCAAACATCACTCGCGCCTTCAACCCGGGTTCTGCGTTGAAACGTATAAAACGGCTCTCTCCCCCACTCCCGTGGCAACAGCAGTCGTCCATCCGCACCAATCCGGGATAGGTTCATCTGAAAAACATCTTTTTCCAAATGTTTTTCCAATCTGAGTCCCAGATACAACGCTAAATCATCCCTCTGATAAGTCAGGCTCTCAGCGGCATTGCCTCCATCCCTAAACGGTTTTGTACTATGGCCATTCCGGAAATGTTTATGGCCGGATCAGCCAAATGGAGCTTAGACTCAGCAATAAAAGTATTGGTAACGTTCGGCACAAAGTAATTCCAAAGATTCATAGAGGCCTTTTCGTTGAGTTGTTGCTGAACATTGGCAATGAGCATTAACCCGGCATCGATCTGCCCTCTGTATTGAGCAGTATTGCCATCAAAGTCCACTCCCGTTGCACCAACACCAATGCTCTCCCCTACCACCTCAAAGGCTCCAGAAAACCGGGGGGCAATCCTCCGGATTATTCCGAGTTGCCACGAGGTAGATTCTGCACTATAGTTTTCATACCAAACACCCTCCATAGCATTGGGAAAGGGCCATGGCTCCGGGTTAATGATGGGCGACTCTTTAGTAAAACGACCCAGCGTAAGAAACTGACTCTTAAACTCTAGTTCGGCATTCAGTACGGGAAGACTAAACTGCGTATTGCCGGACATAAGTCTATCGTTCCAAAGGTTGCCCTCATAAATGGGGCCCGATCCGGTTGCAGCATCTACACGCAGCAACCCGTCTTTAAAAGGTATATACACCCCATTGAACTGGGCCGAAAACTTTAACCAGGGCTTTGCCTTATAGCTCGCCTTCAGCATACCCTGACCAATCAGAGCATTGAAGTCCGCCAGTTCTCCACGGTTGTGGGTAGATATATAACGGCTACCCAAGACTCCTTTAATTGACAGAGGTGATTTGTTGGTCTCTTTCTGCGCTTTGCCTAAAAAAGGAGTGCTTAAAAGCACCAGTAAAAGAATGAATCGCTTTATCACTAATGTGGAAGTTTATGCTTGATGCGTCCATATACATAGGTTCCTAGCAAACCCGATGCAATGGCTACCAATATAACGAATACACCATTACCAACTAAAATAAACATTGGCCCCGGACAGGCGCCTGTCATGGCCCAGCCCAGCCCAAATATGATTCCGCCAATTAGGTAACGGGCTATTGAAAATTTCTTTGGACTTATAACAATAGGCTCCCCCGACAGGGTTTTCATACGGGTTCGTTTTATGATTTGGGTGATGATGATGCCGAGCACTACGGCAGAACCTATTACCCCATACATATGAAAAGCCTGGAATTTGAACATTTCATAGATTCTATACCAAGAGATGATTTCTGCCTTAGTGAGGGTAATACCAAAGACAATCCCAAGTACCAGATATTTAAGATATTTCATATGGCAACAGAATTAGAGCGTGAGTAAATGAGGGAGTAAAAGGTGGGTCATAAGTAAGCCACCAATAAAAAAGCCAATCACCGCAACAAGCGAAGCCGGCTGCAAATCACTTAGGCCACTAATGGCGTGTCCGCTGGTGCAACCACCGGCATAGCGCGTACCAAAACCGACTAAAAAGCCTCCTACAACAAAAAACACCACTCCTTTTAGCGAGAGTAGCGATTCAAAGCTAAAGAGATCGGCTGGCACAAAACCATTTCCCGGATTACTGATACCCAACGCTTTAAGGTCGGCCACAGTAGCATCGGAAATAGCCACTGAGGTGTCACTCATTAAGAACTGCGAAGCAATGAACCCTCCCAGTACCGTACCGGCAAGAAAAACGAGGTTCCAAAGTTGCTTGCGCCAATCGAAGGCAAAGAAATCGCACGACTTACCGGCACCGAATACAGAACATATATTTCTAAAATTGGCAGAAAGGCCAAAGCTGTTACCAAAATAAATAAGGGCGAACATGACAAAGGCAATAACCGGCCCGGCCACATACCACGGCCATGGCTGCTTAATAGCTTCTAACATTGTATTGATAAATTAATGGTTGGAAATAGTTGGAAAGAAATTCCGAACAAGGCCGGCCCCTAAAAGAGTTCATGTAGGCAGGCCGGCCTTGAGGGTTCTTGTTATCGGTTTATCTACTTGAGTGTAGAAGGACAGACATAGTCGGTAAGAGGAATACCAACTTCTCTTATGGCCTTTACTCCCCCTTGTACATCAATAATTTTGTCATAGCCACGAGACTTTAGTATCGATGAAAAGATCATGGATCTATAGCCTCCTGCACAATGGATGTAATACTCCGTGTCTTTCTCAATGCGATGCATTTCGTTATTTATAAAGTCTAAAGGAGTGTTTTTCGCCTTCTCAATATGTTCGGCCTCATATTCTCCCGGCTTACGCACGTCCAATACGTTGGCACTACCTTCCTCTAGCTTTTCCTTTAGCACCTCGGCCTTCACTGAGGTGATTGTATCTACCTCTTTGCCGGCTTTTTTCCAGGCTTCGATACCTCCTTCAAGGTAACCCAGGGTGTTGTCGTAGCCCACTCGTGACAAACGGGTAACTACCTCTTCTTCACGGCCCTCTTCGGCAATAAAGACAATAGGTTGTTGCAGGTCGGGGATCAGAGCACCCACCCAGGGGGCAAAGCTTCCGTCAACTCCAATAAAGATGGAATTGGGAATAAAGCCTGAAGCAAACTCCTGAGGTTTACGGGTATCCAATACCAGGGCTCCTTCGTGGTTGGCCATGGCTTCGAAAGTTTCTACATCGAGAGCTACCTTACCTCGCTCTAAAATTTTGTCTACACCATGCGTTTGGGCCGATTTATTCATGGCCACATTCTGGGCAAAATATTGAGGAGGGGGTAAAAGTCCGTCCGTCACCTCTTTAATAAACTCTTCTTTACTCATATCGGCTCTAAGTGCATAATTCACTTTTTTCTGATTCCCGAGACTATCCGTTGTTTCCTTGCTCATGTTCTTTCCGCAGGCCGAGCCGGCACCATGAGCCGGATACACAGTTACATCATCAGGGAGGGTCATTATTTTAGAGCGCAGGCTGTCATACAGCATTCCGGCAAGCATTTCCTGAGTAATATCACCTTTTTGAGCAAGGTCAGGGCGCCCCACATCTCCAATAAAGAGTGTATCTCCACTAAAAAGAGCCTGCTCTTTTCCTTTTTCGTCAATCAACAGAAAGCATGAACTTTCCAGCGTATGACCAGGCGTATGAAGTACTCTGATCTTCACTTTCCCGAGTTGAAACTCTTCTCCATCCGCTGCCTGGTGAATGGCAAATTCCGTAGTGGCTCCGGGACCATACACAATGGTTGCTCCTGTCTTCTGCGCCAGGTCGAGATGCCCCGAAACAAAATCGGCATGAAAATGAGTCTCGAATATGTATTTGATTTTGGCATTATTCTTTTCAGCCATATCCACATAAGGTTGGGTTTCTCTCAATGGGTCTATAATGGCCACCTCTCCATCGCTTTCAATGTAGTAGGCTCCCTGGGCCAAACATCCGGTGTAAATCTGATCTATCTTCATTGTTCTTTATTATCGTTGTAAACTCAATTTTCAGTTCGTATAGTTCAAAGTAAACATCTTCTACTTTTATCGGTGGTAACTAAAGTTACACTAGGTATTGCGCTGAGTTACCAAGGCCACTTTTTCATTGGCATACTCCCCGGAGAGGCAGTAGTTTACCGCATCGTTAGTGGTCAGAAAAAACACTTCGCTGGCTTCGCCTTCTACCAACCGGTTTCGATAGAAAGTATCTCTTACAGGGCCAATTACCTCTGCATAGAGAATACGTATTCCTTTTTCTGCCAACGAATCCATCAACTCCCTCAACCCAATTACACCAGTGGCATCTACATAGGCCACAGAAGCGGCATCGAGCACCACAAATTTAAGCTTGCCATCTCTTTTATGGACCTCTGCCAGTATTCTATCTTTAATGGTTTGAATGTTGACAAAGGCAAAAGGTGCATCAACCCTCATGACTAACAGTTCAGGCCAGGTTTCCACATCAACAAATCGTTTCACATTTCGGTATTCCTCCAATCCCTTTACTCTGCCCAACACAGCTATATGGGGATTGGCAGCCTTGAATAAAAGAATGAGGATGGAAAGCACTATGCCAGTAACTATACCGGGAACCATGCTAAATTGGAGGGTGACCAGAAAAGTAGCCAACAACAATCCAAACTCTATTTTGTTAGTTTTCCACAAAGTTCGGGCATAGCCCAGATCTATAAGCCCAGCCACAGCCACCATTATAATGGAAGCCAAAACTGCATGCGGCAAATGATAAAAGAGTGGGGTAAGAAATAACAGGGTTAGAGCCACTAAAACAGCCGAAATAATGGATGCCATTGGTGTATTGGCCCCTGCCTGATAATTAACAGCCGAACGGGAAAAGCCCCCGGTAACAGGATAACTTTGAAATAGGGACCCCACTATATTGGCCGCCCCCAGAGCAACCAACTCCTGATTGGGTACTACTTTGTAATTCCTTTTTTTAGCTTCTATGGCTTTGGCCACAGAAAAAGCCTCCATAAAGGCCACCACTGCAATGGTAAGCGATAGTGGCAACAACTTTTGAAAAGTCTCCAACGAAAGGTCGGGCATAACCAGGGCCGGCAAACCTTGCGGCACATCTCTTACAATACTCACTCCGCGGCTATCGAGTCCTAAAAGGCTTACCGCGGCAATACCAAGTACCACGGCCAACAATGCCCCCGGCAATTTGGAGCTAATCTTTTTACTGCCTTTTATAAGAAAAATACCCAAAATGCCTATCAGTAAGGTAATACTATGGGTATCGTTGAGTTTTCCTATGGCACTCCATAGTATTTTATATACCTGATTGCTCTTTTCTAACTCTACCCCCAAAATGTATTTGAGTTGGTTGAGCCCTATAATGAGTGCCGCAGCCGAGGTAAAGCCACTAATGACAGGTTTCGACAACAGGTTGGTAATAAACCCCATACGTATAAGCCCCAGCAAAAGCTGAGCAGCTCCCATAAAAAAGGCCAGCATGATGGCATATGTAATATACGCCTCACTGCCTTCAGTGGCCATTACCGATACTCCCGTAGCTACCAACAGTGAATCCATGGCCACCGGAGCAACCGATAGTTGCCTTGAGGTACCAAAAATGGCATAGATGAGTTGAGGCACTACCGAAGCATACAAACCATAGACGGGAGGCAGCCCCGCTATCAAAGCATAGGCCATTCCCTGAGGCACAAGCATAACCCCTACCGTTAAACCTGCAAACAGGTCACCGTTGAACTGCGACTTTTTATAATTGGGTAGCCAGGAAAGTATTGGTAAAAACTGCTTCACTTTATTCTGATTTAGCTGACACAAAAGTAGGCCGGCTCAGAAGCTGTAAAAGTAACTAAAGTTACGGAAGGCAGAAGCTACCATGGCTGGCTACCATTGGGTTTAAGGCTCAACCTAGCATTTTCTCTGCTTTGGAGGTGGCTTTACACACAAAATTGGCTCTCGGAGTGCCCGGCATCTCTGCCTTTTGGTGCTCGGTAATCGCACGGTCACCCTGCTTGTTTTTGCATATCATAGATTTTCCGGAAGGATTTTTAATAGCCTCAGGAATACTTAACTTGATCATAGCAAAATCTACCCTATGCCAACCTTAAGAATTATACTCCTTCTCATTTTTGCTTCTTTTTTAAGTTGTGAAAACACTAAAAATCAGACCGATGTAAAAATCCAGGCATCTTATAAAGACCTGACAGCTCTCTTCAAAAAATGGCGCACTTTTGAGCAGCCACCCTTGCACAATGAGGCTCCTGACTATAGAGAAACCACTTTTAACCAGAGGTGGAGTGAGTTCAAGAAGCTTCAAAACCGATTACTATCTATGGACACCACGGGCTGGAGCATTTCCGAACAGGTAGACTATCATATTGTTTGGGCAGAGATGAATGGCTATGATTTTAACCATCGCATATTGAAACCATGGCAAAAAGACCCAGCCTACTACAAAGTCGTTTGGATGGAACGAAGTGATGTGCCTGCCCATGAAGGCCCAACCAATCACGGCACCGTTGAGGTATGGACTTATGACTTTCCTTTGAGTGCGGATAAGAGAGATAGTTTTTTGAAAGGAATTCAGGCTATTCCTGCATTTAATGATCAAGCTAAAGAAAACTTAACCGGCAATGCCAGAGATCTTTGGATAGCCGGTATAAGAGACATCAAAACACAATCGGCCAACCTTGCCTCCATAAAAACAAGGGAAGGCATTCTGGCAGACGAGGAACTGACCAAGGCCATAGATAAGGCCATTGCATCTACAAATAGCTTTGCAGAATGGCTGGAGACTGAGTCAGCCAATAAAACAGGCCCTTCCGGCATTGGTAAAGAAAACTATACCTGGTATCTACAAAATGTACATTTAGTACCGCTGACCTGGGAAGATGAGGTAATGTTGTTGAAAAGAGAGCTAGCCCGAGCATGGTCTTCCCTCAAGCTCGAAGAGCACCGAAACAGAACTCTTCCGCAGCTCGAAGCAGTAAGCTCTCCTGAAGCCTACAATGAAATGGCCGAGCGGTCGGCCAAAAGCTTGCTTAACTTTCTGAATAATGAAGACATAGTAAGCGTTAAAGATTACTTTGCTCCAGCCCTCAGGGCCCATCTGGGAGAATATATTCCCGAAGAAAAGCGCAACTTCTTTACCATTGGTGAGCACTATGATGCGCGCCCCTTATACTCCCATTTCTATCACTGGTTTGAGTTGGCCAGAATGGACAATGAACCCCACTCTAGCGAAATTAGAAGAGGACCTCTGCTCTACAATATCTTTGACTCCAGAAATGAAGGAACAGCCACTGCCGTAGAAGAAATGTTTATGCAGGCTGGCCTTTATAACGATGACCCAAGGGTTAGAGAAATTGTTTATATAATGATTGCCCAACGGGCAGCCAGAGGCCTGGGTTCACTCTATGCTCATGCCAATGAGATGACTATGGAAGAAGCCGGTGGAATCCACTCAGAATATACGCCCAGGGGATGGATGAAAACGGAAAAGGAGTTACTCATTTTCGAACAACATCTCTACCTCAGACAGCCCGGCTACGGCACCAGCTACATTACAGGTAAATACCTTTTGGAAGCCGCCATGGCAGATTATGCCCGCATAAATGAACAAGACTTTGAGCTGAAAGAATTTTTCGATCAACTCAATAGCATTGGCAATATCCCAATATCTCTGGGCCACTGGCAAATGACAGGAGTAAATGATCAGGTTCTGACCATAACCAGGCCGAACAAATGATTGGATTCTTCAGGAAAATAAGGCTTCAACTCATGGTTTCTCAAGAGAAAAGCAAGTATCTAAAATATGCCATTGGAGAAATTACTCTGGTGGTAATTGGTATTCTCATAGCTCTGAGCATAAACAACTGAAACGAAAGAAGGAAGACCCGAAATGAAGAGCAAGTTTACTTACTCGGGCTAAGGGATGAATTCCAATTCAATCAACAGGCCCTTCTCAAAGCATCCAGAATAAACGAAACCAACCTCAGACACGCATTGGAGCTTATTAAATATACCGGCCCAGGCACTCCTCAATTAACTGAGTCTCAGTTCGACTCTCTACTATATGGATCCATCGTCAATGAAGTGCAATTTTTGCCAAGTCCGGGCGTATTGAACGAGATTACCAATTCCGGCAAGCTGGGCAATTTTTCAGATGTCGAGCTTAAAAAAGCTCTGGCCTCATGGGAATCCATTCTTTCCAGAGTTAGATTTCAGGAACAAGAAGAAGTACAGCGCACAAGATTAGGCATCTTAAATTTCTTGTCTGATAAAGTCAACGAAAGAAGAGGATCATATGCCAAATACGGAGCAGTTGTAGGCTTTGGGCCAAGCAAGTTTAAGGGCAACAACCAAAACGTTTTACAGCTCGAAGAATTCGAAAATAAGCTGCTGGAATTCATATTTACCAACACCTTTTTAAGGGATAACTACTACCCGCAACTCAGGGAGCGAATAGACCTGATTCTATCCCTTATCAACCAAAACATTGACCCATCTTCATAAAGCCTCCAAGCAGAGTAAACGAATATTCTAACATTGTACTTTTCGTGTTATCTTAAAGCCATGTCAAAATTCCAATTCCATAGCCTTTCGGTGTACCCATACCTGTTTATCCTGTTTATTAGCCTCTCTTGCCATCCTTCCGGAGAGCAGGCCGATACCGACAAAACCTCGGGCAATCCGATTTTTGAAGGCTGGTATGCCGACCCCGAAGGAACTGTTTTTGGCGATGAGTATTGGATATTCCCTACCTACAGCAACCGATACAAACAACAGGTTTTCTTCGATGCATTTTCGTCTAAAGATTTGGTTACCTGGCAGAAACACGAGAGAATACTCGACACTACCATCATTAGCTGGGCCCGGCAGGCCATGTGGGCTCCTGCTGCTATTGAAAACAACGGCAAATACTTCCTGTTCTTCTCTGCCAATGATATACAGCGCCCCGGCAGCTCGCTATACAATGCCAACGACAACATTAACCACACGGGTGGCATTGGTATTGCCGTGGCCGATGCACCCGGTGGCCCCTATAGAGACTACCTGGGTAAACCCCTGATCGATGATTTCTATAACGATGCCCAGCCGATCGACCAATTTGTGTTTAAAGACACCGATGGCCAACACTATATTTTCTATGGCGGTTGGAGGCACTGCAACATTGGTAAGCTCAGTGCTGACTTTAAAGAGATTATTCCATGGGATGAAGAAAACCTTTTCAAGGAAATTACACCCGAGGGCTATGTAGAGGGCCCTTTTATGTTCCTTAGGAACAACAAGTACTACCTCATGTGGTCAGAAGGTGGCTGGACCAACGGTAGTTATAAGGTAGCCTACGCCATGGCCGATAAAGTAGACGGCCCATACCACCGAATTGGTACAATTCTGGAGTCCGATACCACCGTTGCCACCGGAGCCGGACATAACTCGGCCATCAATGTGCCCCATACAGATGAATGGTATATGGTATATCACAGACGCCCCATTCCTAACGAAGACCGTGACCACCGCGTGACCTGTATCGACAAAATGGAGTTCAATAGTGACGGAACCATTAAGCCTGTGAAAATGACATTTGAAGGCGTAAAAGCCCGCCCCATAAAATAGCCACCACTTTTTTCCACCGAACAAATAACTGACTATCAGTTATTTATAAATAAATGTAAAAAATTTTTAACATCATGTTAAACTTTATATACCTTTGGTACGTCATTTTTTACATAAGGTCAAATTTTATATACAACTAAAGTCATGTCATATCGAGAAAACAAAAACCTGGTCAACATTGTCAGTGCCATAGCGGTGCCGGCCATTTACTTTTTCTTCATTTTCAAAAACTCGCCTTACGAACACATGGACACTGCCGAACTGCTTAAGTTCTGGGGTAAGGAAATGATGACCTACATATTGGTGGCCATTGGAGTGCGCATAGGTATAGAAATACTGTACTCTGTGCTCTATGCGGTAATTACCCGTGAGTCTATTCCAAAAACTGATGAGCGCGACAAGATCATTGAGCTAAAGTCTAAAAACATCAGTCAGGTTATTTTCATCTTCGGAATTATAGCCGGCATGGGTTCACTAGCCCTGGAAATGTCGGTAAACACTTTCTTCCTGGCTTTTCTTATTGGAGGAGTAATTGCAGAAATCGTTGAAAATCTGGTGCAGCTATTTTACTACCAAAGAGGCTTTTAATGGCAAAGTATAAAATTCAAAATAACATAAGAACACTCAGGTTCCTGAACGAAGAAATGACCCAGCAGCAATTGGCTGAAAAAGTGGACGTATCGCGACAAACCATTGTGGCTATAGAAAAGGGCAAATACTCCCCCACTCTGGAACTGGCATTCAAGATTGCCCAGGTATTTGAGGTTCCTTTACATGAAGTATTTTCTTATGAGCCGGAAGGCAAAAACTCAAAATAGCTTGGTCATTCCATTAATTAAATTCAAAACAACATGAAAAGGTATATCAGAAAAAGGTACTGCGGTCCGGAAGGGCTAGAAGTTGTGAACATACCAACTCCTGAACCGGCTGAGGATGAAGTGCTCGTTAAGGTACAAGCAACCTCTATAAACCCGGCCGACTCGCACACCATGCGAGGCACTCCCTACTTCTATAGGTTAATGTTGGGTGTTTCCAGGCCCAAAAACCCAAAACTGGGTGCCGACCTTTCAGGTATCATTGAAAAAGTAGGAGCCAACGTAAATCAATGGCAAGTAGGCGATGAAGTTTTCAGTGACATTCTTTCGGTGGGAGCAGGAGCCTTTGGTGAATACATTTGCGTAAAACAGCAACATCTGGTTAGAAAACCAAATGGCATCTCACATCAGGCGGCTGCCGCGGTGCCCCTTGCCGGAATTACTGCCTTGCAAAGCGTAACCAGCAACGGCTCATTGAAACCCGGCCAACAAGTAATGATTATAGGGGCCGGAGGTGGAGTAGGCACTTTTTTGGTGCAACTGGCTAAACACTATGGAGCCGAGGTAACTGCGGTGTGCAGCACCGGCAAAGCGAAGAAAGTAAAAATGCTTGGAGCTACTGAAATAATAGATTACACCCGGGAAGATTACAGAAACTGCCAAAAAGCATTCGACCTCATAATAGATGCCGTAGGTAATTGCTCGGCCGGCACGGCCAAAAAACTACTCAAACCCAATGGCACCTGCCTGCTCATTGGCTGGGGCGGATTTGGCCACTTAATCAGCTATATGCTGTACGGTTGGTGGATAGGCCTTCGAACGGATAGAAAAATCAGCATACTGACAGCCCAATTCTCCACAGCAGACCTCAGCACTCTTGGTTCCCTGATAGAAGCCGGGGCCATAGTACCGGTTATAGACAAGATTTACTCATTTAAGGAGCTGCCACAGGCTATAGCCTATCAGGAATTGGGGCATTCCGGTGGCAAGGTGGTGGTTACACTTTCCAATGAATAACCACTCAGCAACTCAGCGCAACAACTGGGGCATTTCATTCACCGTTTCGGCAAGATATTCAGTCGATTAGGTGATTTTTTGAACACATTGCAGATATAAATATCAAGGTCATGAAACTCCTTATTTTTAAAACCAACATTGAAAACGAACTGAAGGTAAAAAAGGTCAATGCCTTACTGGCCTACAGCCCTGAAATTATGGACTGGTCAGTAGATCTGGAAGATAGAGATAAAATACTACGCATAGAAGCCGAAGACGAAGTTGTAGAGGCAGACATTATGGATATTGTGAACTCATGGGGACTACACTGTGAAGCACTGGAAGACTGACAGAGATTACTGATTTTTGCTACACGTTACAGTCCTGCAGACTCTGATTTCTTCAGAAAATGCAGGACGACTATTTACCCGCATGGCTCGAAGTAAAAGGCACCCTACAAGACCTCTATTCGGTTGCGGTGCAGCTCAATTTTTTCCTGTCGTTCCAACTTCTTTAACAAACGCGAAACCACCACCCGACTGGTATTGAGTTCCTGCGCTATCTGCTCATGGGTTTTATGAATGATGTAAGAACCGGTACTTTGCTTCTTGTCCAGCAGGTATTTCATTAGTCGCTCATCCATGTTCATAAAAGCAATACTATCAACCGTGCTAAGCATTTCATCGAACCGATTGTGATAGGCATCGAAAATAAACTTTCGAAACGACTGATAACGAGCCAGCCAATGATCGATTTGACTCATGGGAACCATCCACAACCATGTATCTTCTTCCGCTACCGCTTTGAACGAAGCCAACTGATTGCCCAAACAGCAGGAAATGGACATGGCGCAAGCATCGCCTCCTTCCAAATCATAAAGCAAAAGTTCTCTCCCGCTGTCTTCCTCACGCATCACCCGCAAAACACCGGAAACCACCAGAGGCATTTCCGCTGCTTTCATTCCCGGCTCAATGAGCGATTGACCCTGAATTATTTTCAAAGGTCTTCCTGTCTGAAGAATATCCTGCTTGAGATCTTCTTCAAAACCCATTTGACTCAGTAGCTCAGCTACTCTCACATGCACACTTTCCATCGGTTATCTAAAGTTTAGATAAGGTTTACCTGCCGCCCAAAGTAACTCTACTTTGGCCTTTTCTATAGCTACCCGCTGCTTAATAAGTTTCACCTGAGCCTCCAGCAACTTGTCTTGTTGGAAATTGATTTTAAACAGGTCGCTTTCGCCCACATTGAGGTTAAAAATCTCGGCCTCCAGTAATCGTTCATAGTTGCTCACCGCTTGTTGTAAAAGGCTCACCATTTCGCGACCATTGACCATTTCAAAATAGGCACCCTCAACCTCATTAAGAATTTGCTGTTGCGCAAACTGGGTCTCAAAACTGGTTTGATCTATCTTAATTCGTGTTTGCCTCAACTTGGCCCTTTCCTTTCTCAAAAACAACGGAAACTCCACCTCCAGGCCAAACTTGTAGTTACTACCCAAAGCAATATCTGTGAAGTCGCCAGAGTAGTTTATGGGTGAATTAATGAAGTTATAATTAAGGTCTACTCTTGGTTTAAGGTTTTCTTTGGCCAGTCGTTCATCTACTCCCAACTGCTCTAGTTTAAAGCCTAACTTCTGAAGTTCAGGGTGATTCTGAACGGCAAAATCAAGAAGACTGTCCAGCGATTCTTCCGGAAGGGTAAACTCGGCATCCCAACGTGGGGCTACATCATCCTGCAATTCCAATGGCTCCTCATTTTCACCCCACAAAAAGTTAGAAAGCATAAGGCCAGAACGCTTAAACTGAATGAGAGCGGCCTGCCTTTCCGTACTTCTGTTCTGCAGCGTAATGGCGGCCTGAACAGTATCTACAGCAGCTAGTTCGCCAAGCTCAAAGTCTACTTTAACTCTACGGTAAATCTCCTGTGAAATGACCAAACTCTGGTCAACCATTCGAAACTGAAAATAGCTGTAATACCAGTCCCAATAGGCCTTAACAGCCGAAAGCAGTGCCTTATTAATCATCTTTATGCGTTCAGCATCTGTTATCTGGGCAAAAAGCTCAGCCTGTTGCACAGCTGCCCTTCGCTGGTCGATTAGCAAACCCCGGCCCACCGGCAAACTCAAACCGGCCGTTACTTGTCTAAAGTCTTCGCTTTCGGCAATAGAACGCTCCGGGTTTAGGTATACCCCACGGTTTCTGTCTACGCTAATCTTAGGGTCTACCGGAAACCACAGGGGCACTTTTAGAGTGGTGTTGAAAATATCGTAGTACTCCGTGTCTTTGTAGTTTTTCACATCCCAGTTACCGGTAAGCTTGGGATCGAAGGCTCCACGAGCCAGGCGAATTTCTTCACGAGCATTTTCGGGCAGTAAATCGGCTTGTTTGATCACCGGATGGTTGGCCAAAACTACTTTCACGTAGGCTTCGAGAGGAAATACCTCTGCACTATCGCTCGGTGCCACTATCTCGGCAATGGTTTTTACCTCAATTTGTTGCGCCAGCGTAGCACTTACGCACATAAAAAAGGATGAAAGAATAATCAGTACCTGCTTCATGAGCTTTTTACTTCTTTTCTTCTTTAACCAAAACCGCATCTTCCGGAGCCTCATACAAACTTGGAGGGAAACCATTGAGTTGACGCCATATCTCGTACCAAACGGGCACATTGTCTAGCATAACCCAACCTTTGGTACCTGAGCCCATTCGCAACTGTTGCGGCCATTCCTCTTCGGCCGGGTCTGGCGTTACTAAAATCCTGAACTCTCCCGGTCTGGACTCTACCCTGTCGATCACCTGTACCACACCTCCAAAGGTACCAACAGAAACACTCGGCCAGCCGGAAAACTGCAATGCCGGCCAACCATCGAACTCAATTCGCACTTTTCTACCCTTTTGAATAAGCGGCACATCCATGGCTTTCACATACATTTCTACTGCCAATCGAGGGTTCTCCGATATGATTTGCACAATGGACTCTCCCTCTTTTATGGTTTCGCCAACTCCTGCTTTGAGTGCTTTTACCACATAGCCCGACTGTGGCGCTCTCAGCTGATAGTTCTGGGTGCGTATTTGATAGTTGCTAAACTGATTCTCCAGTTTGGCCAAATCGGCCTCTGCCTCAAAAACTTCGGCCGCAGTGTTATTCAGATCAGATCTTGCCTTGCTGATTTTGTCCTGATACTCGGCTTCCACACCGGTAATATTTACCCGTGCATTAATCACTTCCGTTTTGGATTCCAGAAATTTATTTTCAGCACTAATGAGCTTCATTTTCGCCTCCTGATACTTAGATTCTAACTCCTGAAACTTGGTAAGGGCAATGTTTCCGGCCTCATAGCGCTGTTTGTTTCGGTAGAATATATTTTCCTGGTTGGCATATCTTACTTTCTCGGCCTCATAATCTACACTATCGCTTGTCAGCTTAAAACGAGACTGCCTGAGCTTGTTTTGCGCCTGCTCCAACTTAACTTTCATTAAGTTTTGCAGTGCCTCAATCTGATTTTCCAGTTGGGTAATTTTCTCCTTCTTGGAATCTATACTCTGTCTTTTAGCCTCAATCTGTTCCTGGGTACGCTGCAATAATTGCGGATCGAAATAGTCGTCTTTTACCTCTGAAAGAGTGAGAATGGTATCTCCTTTTTCTACAAATTGCCCTTCAATTACATGCCAGGCTTCAATTCTACCTGCAATGGCCGATTCTACCGACTGAGGTCTTTGCCCGGGAGAGAAGGCAGTTACTTTTCCCTTTCCTCTTATGTTTTGCTGCCAAGGAAAAAACAATAGCACAAAGAAGACCAACGAAATGGATACCAACACCTTGGCCAGAAGCTTGCCGGCATTAGGAGTTTTAAGGGTTTTGAACAAAATGCTTTTCTGCTCTACACTCCTGTTATCGGTTTGTTCAGAAATATTCAACATAAGCTTATCCGTTTACCAGGTCTTGTAAATATCCTTTAGAAAGCAATTCTTCGTAGGTCGAATCGGCCTTAATCTGGCCGTCCTCCATCAGTACCACACGGTCGCAGGCCGACATCACGGCCGGATCGTTAGAAACGGCCACCACAGTGCACACACTCATTTCCATAACCAATTGTATGAGCTTGAGCTTCTCCGAACGCTGAAACATATGAAAGAAGTCGTTCAGAATCATGAGCTTAGGCTTCTTAACCAGGCAACGTGCCAATATGAGCTTGCTCACAAAAGAAGTGGAATATCCTTTGCCTCCACTTAAAATGTGGGTATTCATTCCGTTAGGCAACATGTTCACCTTGTCTTGCAAGCCAACCAGGCGAATGGCCTCAATGGCATCGCTCACAGAAACCTGAGGTTTGCCCACCGTTACGTTGTCCAGAATTGTACCTTCAAAAATATCTTCCTGAGACACATTCTTGGCAATCTTATCGCGTAGATTGGTGAAATCCAGGTCTCTCAAACTGTATCCGTTAATGGTGATAAGGCCTTTGTACTTATGATTGAGTCCGGATAACATGTTGGTGAGAGTGGTTTTGCCCGACTCGTTGCCTCCGGCAATACACAACTTGGTTCCGCAGGCAATGGAAAGGTTAATATTCTTGAGGCTTAGATCGTCAGCACCAGGGTACGAGTAATTAAGGTCTTTTACTTCGATAGAAAAACCACGGTCTACATCTTCCTTGCGTAAATCAATCCCACCAACTTTTTCAAGCGGCAAATCAGTTACCTGGCTAATTTTATCTACTGCCGTGAGCATATCATAGACTACATCCATGTAGGTGATAATCTTTTCCACAGAGTTGAGAATAAGGATAATGATTACCTCAGAAGCTACGAACTGTCCGAGGGTAATTTCCCGATTAATAACCAGTGAAGTACCAATAATGAGGAGCCCTCCCGTAATGGCTGCCTTAAACAGTACAATGTAACTGTATTGTGTAATGAGCACCCGGAAATGGTTCTTTCTGTTTTTGAGGTAGTTGTTTACGTTGTACTCTGTCTTCTTTATGGGCAGGTTGGTATTGCCCGAAATTTTGAAGGAGTTAAGCACCCTGGCTATTTCTTCCAACCAATACACCACCTTATACTTGTACTTAGACTCCTGAATGGATGACTCCAACCCCTTGGGGCCGGTTAATCTGAAAATGAGCACCAAAGTAAGTACCAGCACCAAACCAAAAAACACAAAGAATGGGTGGTAGAAAGAAAGAAGCAGCAAACCAAAAACTATCTGTATTACGCCTGACATCAGGTCGCCCAGCAACTTGGGCAATCCCTTTTGCAGAGTAAGCACATCAAAGAACCGGTTCATAAGTTCGGGGGTATGCAGATTAGAAAGTGCTTCTACTTTCATGCGTGGAATTCGGAACGTAAACTCCAGTGCTGCTTTGGTGAAGATTCTTCGTTGAATATATTCCACCAGGGTTATTTGCATAATTTGTAGCCCTCCGGCCGCCAAAATACCCAGCAACACAAGCCCTATAAGCAGGTATATGGAGCTAAACACCACACCACCGGAAACCAATTCAACCGTAGCCTGAATGCCCAATGGCAGGGTGAGCGATACAATACCCACAAAGGCTGCATAAATAAACACATAGAAGATGTCTTTCTTTTCCTCTCCCAATACCCTTAGCAGTCGCTTTACGGGCGAAAGTGGCTTAGGCACCTCGTCTTCGTCATGCTCAGACACCAGGCTCTTGTAACTAAACGTGCCCAGCAGAATAATCTCGCCACTCTCGTTTTTGATTAAACGGCCCTCAAGTTCTTCAAGGGTTATTTCCAGAGTCTCGCTTTCCGTTACTTCCTGAACAACCACCTCACCCTTCTTGTCCTTGTGAATAATTACCGGGGCAAAACCCGACTCAGTAGTCTTCAGGGCAATCAAAGGAATGCTTACTTCCTTAAGAAACGGAATCAGTTCATCGTCTTTCAACGGCTGATCGAGTAAAACCACCCGTACTTTGTTGGCCGACTCTAGCAAGTCACGCTTAAATTCGTACGATTCATCGATGGAATACAGCCGGGTACCCACCTGTAAATCCTGGTACAAAGCATCTTCGATGCCTTCACCCAGCAATAGCTTTACTTCTTTTATGGTGTTAGCAATGTGCTGATTGGTCATGTTTTATTCTTGAATAGCTTTTAAAACTAATTGATGGATGAACTCATAGTTTTGAGTATATACCTTGTCGTTGGCTCCTGAATGATCGGTAAGTGAAGGCAAATGCTCCGAAAAGAAGACTTGCTGATGAGCCGCCTGCAAACAGGTACTTATCAGCGAATGGGCATACGGATAATCAGGGTTTATCTCCTTAACTATGTCTGCAATGCGCCCACAGAGCGATTTAACCCCTCTAAAAAGGCCAAAGCTGTTGTCATGATCTACCTGTTTGGTTAGGTATGTTTTGTCAAATTCATTAATCACTATGCGCTGCAAGGCTGTTTCGTCTACATCTGGAAATGAATTATCGTATGTCTTTTTCTCCGTTACCAAGCGCAAAGCTTTTGATAGTCTCAGGTAAGGGTCGGCCACGTTGTTGGTCTCAAATTCAATCTTATACTCCAGCCACGTCCAGTACCACGTAATAAGATACACCAAAAGCTTGTGTTTGTTTTCAAAGTATCGATATATCGAAGCTTCGGTAGAATCTATAACCAAAGAAAGTTTCTTGAACGTAAAGGCTTCGAGCCCCAACTCGTCAATCATTTGAATGGATTGCTGTACTATTTTTCTCCCCAATTCGGTGTCTTGAGGATCTTTTAAATACAGGCATTCATTCATTTGCAACTTAAGCAGAGTGGCCATGCATTAGTAGGTTAATTTTACTTTAGATAATAATAGTATTACTATTGTTAAAATTAGTAATACAACGTAGGCAGTTTAATTTTGTTCATTGGCTGCGAAAAAAAACGAGAATATTTTTTCAATAAGGCTTCAAACCCCTGACTTACAGAAGACTACGCGATAAAATATTTCGGACCGGGCACAAAAAAAAGGATCACTCCCCAGTGATCCTTTCCGTATTTTTACAAATACCCCCAAATAACAAAAGCGGGGGACGATTACTCGCCCCCACTCACCCTGTTTCAACTAGTGTTAAAACAGGATGCCAAGGTACTGTTCAGAACCAGACTGTCAATAGGAAAACCTACCTTGGTCTATCTCCTTTCAGCTTCGCCTTACCCGAGCCACTTCGTGACAAGGGAGGGTGAATTTTGCAGCTTCCAGCATTTACATGCCAATGCCTATTTATACTAAGAACAAGTCTTTTCTAAATTCCTCGCTCTCGTGGAGTTTGGCGCACCGTTTCCGGTGGGGCATTGCAACGCAGCTCGTGGCTGCGTTGGCCGTAACATACATTACGGCCGCTTCTCATCTACGGCCTGCTTTAATCACCTTTCAGCAGAAAGATTTTTAAAACGTCTTCAGATTACTCCCTTTCAAAGTTGTGATCTGGCACCTGTGGAGTGAGTCCCTGAAAGCCTCAGTTCCACACCACTGAGACTATTGCCTCAACGGTCGATTCGAAACGTTTGCTATTTCAGATTTACCTGAGTAAACCCTTTCATTACACTTTTTCAGGCTTCCCCTGAAGAGAGATTGAAGCCATGCTTCAGTTCTTTATCCCTCACTTGGTATGTCTAAGGTATCCTTAATAATTTTACGCGCAAACTTTGTAAGTCCTTAGTTTTCAACAAGTTTCCCACTCCCTAATTCACAAGGTTATACACAGGGTTATCCACATAGTTATACACACATCTCTCAGCTTCAATCATTTAACATCTTCTACCTCCTATTTAAGCCTCTTTCGGTTTCCATAAGAAGCTTTCTATCTTATACTGCCATTTGAGGCATTTTTACTAAAATTGCAGCCTAATTGAAACGACCATGAGCGAAAACGAAAAGCACGAATCCCTGAACTTTATTGAGCAAATGATTGAGGCTGATTTGAAATCGGGCAAACGACAGGCCGTGCATACCCGTTTTCCTCCTGAGCCCAATGGCTACCTGCATATAGGTCATGCCAAATCTATTGTGCTAAACTTTGGCCTGGCCGAAAAATACAATGGCACCTGCAACCTTCGGTTTGACGATACAAATCCGGTAAAAGAAAGCACCGAATATGTAGACGCGATTAAGGCCGATATCGAATGGCTTGGTTATGAGTGGAACGGAAAGGCGCGTTATGCTTCAGATTATTTTGAGCAACTCTACACGTTTGCCGTAACCCTCATTGAAAAAGGACTTGCCTATGTAGATGAGCAAACAGCCGAACAAATAAGTGCCGGTCGCACCAACCCTTCTACCCCCGGGATTGAAAGCCCGTTCCGAAACCGACCGGTAGAGGAAAACCTGGACTTGTTTAAACAAATGCGCGATGGTGAATTCGAAGAAGGCTCGCATGTACTTAGGGCCAAAGTAGATATGAATTCGCCCAATATGCATATGCGCGACCCTATTATGTATCGCATACGCAAGGTGAAGCACCACCGCACAGGCGACCAGTGGTGCATTTACCCTACCTATGATTTTGCCCATGGGCAGTCGGACTCCATAGAAGAAATTACCTACAGCCTTTGTACCCTCGAGTTTCGTGACCACCGGCCTTTATACGACTGGTTTATTGAGAAACTGGGCATATTCCCTTCGCAACAAACCGAGTTTGCCCGGCTAAACCTGGGGTATACTGTAGTGAGTAAACGTAAGCTGCTACAGTTGGTAGAAGAAGGGCATGTTTCCGGCTGGGACGACCCCCGAATGCCTACCATAAGTGGTTACAGACGCAGAGGCTACACCCCGGACTCCATTAAGAACTTTATTAAAAAAGTTGGAGTAGCCCGGAGAGATGGCATAACAGACATTGCCTTACTGGAACACTCTATAAGAGAAGACCTGAATAAGAAAGCTAATCGTGTTTTTGGTATTCAAAATCCGCTAAAAGTGGTGATTACCAACTGGCCGGAAGATAAAGTAGAAATGCTTCAGGCCGTAAACAACCCTGAAGATGAGTCGGCAGGAACTCGTGAAATGCCATTTTCGCGCGAAATTTATATTGAACGAGACGACTTTATGGAAGACCCTCCATCGCCTCGAAAATGGTTCCGCCTTGGCCCCGACAGAGAGGTTCGGCTGAAGTATGCTTACATTGTGAAATGTACGGGCTTTAAAAAAAGCGAATCGGGAGAAATTGAAGAAATCTACTGTGAGTATGATCCGGAAACAAAAAGCGGACAAGACACCAGTGGTAAAAAAGTGAAAGGAACCCTGGGTTGGGTATCTGTGGCTCATGCCGTTGACGCAGAAATCAGGCTTTACGACCGTCTTTTCAGAACAGAGAACCTGAACACTATAGAAGACGACTACCTGAATCACCTCAACCCCAACTCGCTGGAGGTGATTGAGCACGCCAAGCTGGAGGCATCATTGGCCCACGCAAAGCCGGGGGACCAGTTTCAGTTTGAGCGTCAGGGATACTTTATTGTAGATAAAGACAGTTCTTCTAACAAATTGGTATTTAACCGTACAGTGACACTAAGAGACAACTGGGGTAAACAGAATTAATGGTTAAATTCATGAGACTAACACTCATGAAATGACCCTTCGACTACCCGTCTTTTTTTGTCTTCTATTAATGACTCTAAATGCTTTTGAGCTTACTGCATGGCAGCCAACTCAAAAGCATTTTTCATTAAAAGAACAGGCCGATTCGCTCTATAAAGCTCAGCAATGGGCCGAAGCCCTGGCACTTTTTCATCAATTAGAAAACCTATCTTCATCCGATTCAGACAGGGCATCCCTCCTTTCCAAAATAGCCCGTTCGTATTTTAATCTTTCCCGCATTGACGATGCCATTGAAGCCTATGAGGAAAGCTTGCATATTCGTTCACAATACCTACCTGCAACAGACACCTTGCTAGCTCCTACCTACGCTATGCTCGGCTATCTGTACAGGTATTATAAGTATGACGATCGCAAGGCGCTCCTCAATTACAGGCAGCAGGCCCATTGCATTGAAGACCACCCTGAAAGCTTCGATGCACAAACCTCTTTTTACAATGCCTATAATCTGGCTACTACTTATCGGTTAATTGAAGACCATGAAATGGGGCTCAACTATGCATACAAAGCCCTGCAAATTGCACACAATGAAAACAACGATGGCTTTAGAAGCCTGAGCTATTCTGTAATGGCCAATCTGTACAACGCCCTAAACCAAAATGAAAAAGCCATAGCAGCCTATCAGGCTAAGATTGAACTTACACCTGCCTCATCCAAAACAGCCGCTGAATTGGTTACAGACTATAACAATATGGCCACGGCCTATCTGGACTTGAATCGGACTACTGAAGCCGAACACGCTTTACAGCAAACCATTGATCTCCAACAAGGAAAACCCATTTCGGCTCGTAGTTGGCTTATTTACGGCAATCTACGTGTAAAACAAAATCGGCCCACAGCTGCAAACAGGCTTTACAACAATGCACTGAACAACTCCAATAGCAACAGGGAAAAAGCAGTGATTCACGCCCAAATTGGCAGGGCCTATGAAGACCACAATCACCTGCACCAGGCCATAAGCCACTACAACCTGGCCATTGAACTGGAAACCAAAGAAATGTTGGGAGAGGCAGTCTCTCTCTCCGAGGTTTCAACCCCCAATCCTTTTCTTTTCAGAGTTCAGAGTCACCTTGCTCGCAGCAAAGTGAAGCTTTTTAAAACCAGTTCGGAATACCATTGGCTCAAAGAAGCTCTCGATAGCTACGACCGTCTGTTGGATTTTGCCGGCAGGCAGCGAGAACAGTTTGTAACAGAACAAGCAAAACTGGCTTTTCAGGGTTATGCACATAACCACTATGAATCGGCTTTAGAGGCCCTATTTTTAAGTAAAGATTCCCTACCGGCCGAAGAGGTATGGAATAAAGCCTGGGCATATATGGAAGACAGCAAGGCTCAAGACCTCCTTGAATCTATTGGTAGGGCCAAAAACTACGCCTTCATAGCGGTAAGTGACTCCATTCTTCAGGCCGAAAGCGATCTAAGAGACAAACTGGTACGCCTTACGGCCAGTTTGCAAGCTTGCGAGGTGTCTGCCTGCCCCGACTCTCTCATTATAAACCGCAGAAGGCAACTGCTGCAGATTAACGAAGACCTGGAGCAGATAAGACTACTTGTAGAAGAGCAATACCCAACCTACCATCAGGCCCTGGCCGGTAGTGAAGCCATTTCGCTAGATGATTATGCGAAGCAGATGGAAAACAACCAGACCATCATGTATTTTATGGGGCAACACTATGTATACTACCTGGCCATAGCAGGTAATCGAGGAGCGTTTGGCCGCCAACCCATAGACCATCAGTTCACACAGGAGCTAAATAATTTTCAGAACCTGGTACACCACAGGCTGCTCTTCGCAAATAGAGAGTCTGTCGATTTTCGCACTTTCACCAACTCAGCTTATGCTTTATACACCAAACTAATGCCCTCAGGGCTCAAAGGTTCTTCACAACAGTTGACCATCATTCCCGATGGTGCCCTCAACCAGCTTCCTTTCGAGGCACTCCTTACCCGGCTTCCATCCCACAAAACCATTAACTACAAAAGCCTCGACTACCTGATTCATCAAAAGGAAATTGCCTATGCATTTTCGGCTGCCCAATTGTTGAGCCAAATAAGAGCGCAAACCACCACCGAACCTGCTAAAATCATTGCCTTTGGAGAACCAGCTTCGCAGGAATTCAGCTCCTTAAAAGGCTCCACAACCGAGCTGCAATACATTAAAGAGTCGGTTAAAAACAGTCGATTTTATACAGGGCCAGCAGCTACTAAAGCAGAATGGCTACAGTCGGTAAAGTCAGACCACAATATTCTGCACTTGGCCCTTCATGCCTCGGCCGATACTCTTACTCCCTTGTATTCAAGTATCTATTTTAGCCAAGGGGAAAATACAAACAACAGGCTTCAGCTTTATGAGCTATATGAATCAGGAATTCGTTCTCAGCTGGTTATTCTATCGGCCTGTGAAACCGGCCTGGGCAAATGGCAAAAAGGAGAAGGAGTACTTAGTTTGAGTAAGGGCTTTAGCTATGCCAATAACCCCAACCTTATTATGTCTTTATGGAAAGTAGCCGACCGGGCTACTGCAGAACTTTTTAAACAGTTTTATAGGGAAATAGCTGCTGGCCAACCTGTGGGCAACTCGCTCAGGCAGGCAAAACTCCAATACCTCAACCGGGCCGATGAGCTAAGTGCTCACCCCGCCAACTGGGCCGGATTCATTCAACTGGGCAATGCCAGGCAAACTTTTGAGTCTGCACCCCAACAAAGCCGGACTTACTGGCTACTGGCTCTTGCTCTTGCTCTGACCACAATAGGCATGGTAGTGTTAAAAAAAGCCCGGGCCAAGAAGGACAATATTCTTGAGCCCAGACTTTGATATTGCTAAGCGCAACCACAAACAATCCACTGCCAAAGCGTGTACAGTATATACACTATAGAGGCAGCACCAACAGCGTACCCTCCAAAATAAACTGGCGGAGGCGGTGGTGGTGGCTTGTGGTCTTCAAGTACTCGGTTGTCTGTGCTGTCATCATTATCAGTTTCACTCATGGCTTATTGGTTTTGGTTAAAAAATATTACATCTCTTGTAGGAGTTCATTTGCCCTTTCTGAATAAGACGAATCACCCTCTGCCAATACCTTCAACTGTTCCTTTGCCTTTTCAGTCTCTTTTGTATGTAAGTAACAAAGTGCCAAATACCATCGCGCTTGGCTTACAAGTAGACCTTGCCTTCGGAGTACATCTTGCAAGTGCTCTATGGCTTCGGTATGTTCGTTCAACACCATATGAGCCTGAGCACTATAAAACAGCACATACTCTTTCTGTTCTGCTTCTAGTATTTGGTTAAAGAGCTGCACAGCTCTTTCATAGTCTTCATTGTCATAGGCCAAAAAGGCCTGTTCTTCTTTAGTAAGTGTTTCGTTGCTACGCGTATTGGGAAGCACCACATTCGCATATACCTCAAAATAATTATTGTACAGTCTTTTATGGCTTTGGTTTGCTCCAAAATACCAGGCCACAACACTTACTACTCCCACCAGGAAAACGGCAGCCCAGCGCATAATCAGCGAAGGCCCCAAACTTCTCTGCTCACCTTGCGGCTCTTCTAAAGGGTTTCCAAGATCTTTTTCCCAAGAATCCATAGTGTGCCTCAGCGCATTTCTACCTGCTTGCTCTATCCCCTCCTTCAGTGCTACAAAATCCTCCTTCAGAGCTAGAAAGTCTTTGTCTTCGGACAGTCGATGCTCTACCTCAGTCCGTTCCTCTGCCGACAACTGGTCGTTCAAATATTGTTCTATGCGCTCTAAGTCTCTTTCCTTCTCCTCCATCTAATTCCCTCCGGTAAATAATTTTCGTAGTCTGTTCAAACACTTATACTTCAAGTTCTTGGTCGTATCAGTGTTTTTATATTCCAGCGCCAGCGTAATCTCCGCCAGGCTCATTTTCTTATAGTAGTATAGTTCCAGCAATTTCTGGCAGGGATCTCCTAACTGATGTAATGCCTGTTCAACCTTGTTGAGCAGCGATTCTCTGCTCAATCGTTCGTCAGTCGATTCTGCCTCAAAGCGGCCCGCTTCGGGCTGCTTTAACCTAAGCTCGCGCAACTCCCGGATTTTGTTTTTCCCAATACCGAAAATATACGTTTTGGGATCGCTGGTAAACACCTGCAACTTGCCCGAAACCACATTTTCATAGAACTGTACCATGCTGAGCTGGTAGGCCTCTTTGCACTCTTCAAAATCAAGATCGAAGTGTTTGTTGGCCCATACCATAAACTCACCTCTGTACATTTCATAGACCTTTTGCAATTCAGCATTGTCTCCGCGCCTAATACGGTCAATCAGCGATCCGCTATCCATTCAAATGCTATCCTTTAATGATCTTATAGTGAAAAAGGTAACCCTCCACTATGGAAAGATTTCTCAAAAACTCATTCAAAATAGACAATTGTATGCTTAACAAAAAGTAAGGCACCCCTGAGTCGCTCAGGCGTCTTTGAACGGTAATTCAATTTTTTTCTTTTGCCTGGGTTACCTTTTTCTATTTCTCCCATTAAGGGTGCTAAAGTTTCTCGAAAACGCACCTTAAAATGAGAGAACACCTTATCATAAAGCTCCATAAACCTGTTTCCAGGCAGTTCAGCTCCTGGCAACAGCTTATTCATGATAAATCCTCTCCACAATTTTCACTTGCAGCCGATGTAGACTCCATACTGGAGAAAAACCAAGTACCCGTTTGGGTAACCCATGAATATGAAAAGGCCAAAAAGTCAGGATGGTCGCCCACAGAAGTAAAGAATGGGCTCAACCGAATCTACCGTCTCATTCTTCGTAACAAAGCCAGCATACCCCAAAGCCTGGTAGACCAAATAGCCTTGCTTCCGGAAGTAGAGTATGTTCGAAAATTTGAAATTGCATCGGCCGAGCTGCCAAAGTACGAAGCCCATTCAGTACTGAACGACCAGTTTCCACAGCGAGCGCAGGAAAAAATCATAAAAGAAGCCCATCGGTTCACCCAGGGCCACCCCACCATAAAAGTGGCCGTGTTAGACACGGGCATTACGGCTACCCATCCGGAGCTGCGCCATGCCCTCTTAGACGGAAAAGACTTTGTAGACATTATAGATGGCCAAAGCGACTTTGTTGGCGATTTTTTAGGGTTTGATAATGATCCGGGCGATGAGGTTGGCCATGGCACTCATGTAACCGGCATTATAGCTGCCCGCGGGCTTCATATGCCCATGGGGCTTTCGCCACGCTCAAAAATTATTCCGGTGAGAGTACTAGGGGCCATGAGGAAAGGTGACTCAGTGGTTGGTGCCGGCATAGTTGATAATATCAATGCTGGGTTAAAATTCGCCATCGATGCCAAGGCCGACATTATTAACATGAGCCTGGGCATTAAACATTCCGGTGGCGGCCTCCCTCACAAGGAGGTAATCGACTATGCCAAAGACGAAGGGGTAACCATTGTGGCTGCAGCCGGCAATGACGGCAGGCACCAAATGTATTATCCCGGAGCTAATCCTTATGTAATTGCCGTTGGTGCCTTAGATACCAACGGTGAAATTGCCCCCTACTCCACCTACGGTGCCCACATATCCTTTGTGGCTCCGGGCACCAATATTTACAGCACTTACCTGGAAAATAAGTATGCCTACTCTAGCGGCACCAGCCAGGCTGCTCCTTTTGTAACCGCACTTATTGCGCTTATGAAGTCTTATGCCAAAAAACGAGACAAAGCCCTCTCCGACTCGAGCATTAAAAAACTACTAATGCTCACGGCAGATCGAAAAACAAGAAAACTAAAAGAAATGAAAACCGGCTTCGGTGCCGTCAACCCTGTTGACGCCCTTAAGCTACTGGATTATAAGTTAAACTGATACACATTATGAAAACCAAAAACGAAAACAACGGCACCGTAGAATCAGTAGGTTTAGACTACCAATTACTGGAACTGGTAGCCAATGATTTTAGAATTGCAGCTCCCCGGCTAACGGCAGATGAGCACAGCAAACATGCCCTCAAAATCCTTAAAGAGAAAGCCTCTAAGGAGCATCAAGCCAAGAGGCAAGAGCTTATTAAAGCGGGCTACTCCCTCACTATCGATGAAGTGAGTAAAAAAATCAATAAGAGCGGTATACACAATACCCTCCGGTATCTGCTGGCCGAAGAAAGCCTCTATGTAACCATTCTTCATGAGGTGATTCTCAAAGAAGGAATTACCGATACTCAGGGTATATACTCCAGAGTATCGGCCCTGACCAATCGCATGAAAGTAGAGTTCTTCAGCGAAGTTATCAGGCATGTGATGGACGATGCCAACATTGACAAACAAGCGGTTTCCATCAAAGCCCTATTAACGGAGGTGATAAAGAAGAACCCCTCCATTAATGCCACTCAATCGCCCATCCTAAAACTTATCGATGAACTGGACGATTTGGGCCTTATTCCTGATCTTATAGAAGCCTTCTTTTCTCGCCCCAAACCTGAGGTAGACCCTTCCAAAGCCACCGATGAAGTCAAAAAATCAATGGCCAATTACCTTATGAGTGTAGGTCTGGTGGTCACTCAGGACGCCATTAACAACCCCTCTCAAAAATTCGATGAAGCTCTGTTTTACGCCTATGCTCAGGCCATTAAAAAAAGCTCGAACGGTGAAGACCCCATAAGTAATTTGTATTCCAACACTTATGACAGCGAGTGGGACTATTCGGTAGATACCTTTGAAACGATTGAAGAACAAGGAGTAGACAAAGAAAATATTTATGCCGCTGCGGCTCTTTTCTACATTAAAACACTAGGCGATGACCTGGGTATTTTCAGAGTTGCCGATGCCATTATTCTGGCCTGGACTCAAGGCCGACTGGACATTCCACAGGGAGAAACCTCCTCAAAGTTATATCGCTACTACAAGCTTCGTGAAGAACGCACCACTATGGAAGAAAGAGCCATGTTCTACAAACAGGTGCTCAACATTGGCGATGCCGAAATGCTCGATAACATGGTGGCCAACGAGGAGTTCTCACAACTGTGGGAGGTGCTCATGGAAGAAGTTGTACGCTACATAGAAAAATATGAGTCGGCCGACAGCCCCGATTATATTTCAAAAACCCCTGTTTACCAATCGCTTAAAGACATCCAGTATAACCTTACCACTCGTACCAGCGGCATGGTAAAAGCTATGACCCGCGAAATGTACGCCCACCTGCAAAGCGCCATTGAGATACTGCGTGAGCAAACCGTAGTAGACCAACTGGGCTATGGTTATCAGAAAAGCATGTGGAAGGTAATAGAGCGCGTAAGCCAGTCAGAGTTTGACTCTATTCCGAACGTTTCGGCCCTGAGAAGAGCTGCCATAGAAGGCAATAAGCTGTTGCGTTGGATAGCCGATTTCGATGAAGGTTCTGTTACAGAAGAAAACTTTGTTGAATTCCTTCACATTGCCGAGAACTTCATCATATCTCAAAGTCAACTCATTGATAATGATGACAATGATGGCTATAACGAGAGAGAAATTGACAACATGTTGGATGAGGATAATGATGATTGGGACTTCTAAACCCAGAGGCCACCATTCACTCATGTTCAAAAACCATTAAATCATTTCAACGATGACACAAGAAGAACAATTAAAGGAAATAGCCCGGTCTAAGGCGCGCAATGCCCTGGCACTCTCCCCTTCTTTCAGAAGCATGCCCATAAAAGACCAGAAGTCTATTTATAGAGAAACCGTAAAAGCAGAATACGACAAGCTGGCCCACCAGAGTGGTTTAACCACCGCCATGGCCAATGTGCCCAAAGCCAGCGACAACATTGACGACAGTCGCCATGCCCCCAATTATGAGGCTGGAGTGGATGCCTTCAAAGACCTTCAGGAAGACATTAACTTTGCCGATTTTGTAGGGGACTTACTGCGTTCGGTTTTCGATGCCAACATGGACGTAATGAAGTCGCAAACAGACGATTACATCCGCCTGATGAAACAGGCCACAACCGATTTGGCCTCGTTCATCAACAAAATTGATGATACCACCACTTTTGCCTATCTGGCCGAAAACAACAGCGATGAATTCGGCATGTCTTTTCAAGACCTGGATGATGACTCAGACAGCGGCAATAGTGGCGATGGACAAAAGACGGTGCTAACAAACTCAAACGGTGAACCTGTAGACCTGGGAGACAACCAGATAAAAGCCAAAATAATGGAGGCTAAAATAGCCATGGCCAAAGAACACCGTACCGCTTTGCGCGAAATGATACTCATGGGGGTTACGCGCCTGGTGGTAGAAAAAGGTAAGGTAAAAGCCGGGGTAGTGTTCGACTTTAAGGCCAACCGGAATGTGCAAAAACAAGACAAAGCACTTAATAAAAACTCAACCTCCAGTGGCAAGTCGAGCCGTGTTGGTGGAGGTTTGTTTGGCATTTTCAGAGCCGGAGGTGGTAGCACAAGCAGTACCAGAAACACCAACATGAGCGTGAGCTCGGCCAAAAGTGTGGCCAATGACGAACTCAAAGCCAAGCTTATGGGTGAAGTGGAAATTGTGTTTAAGACCGACCACTTTCAGTTAGATAACTTTGCCCAGATGTACGGCCCCGTTACTAACAACGGTTCGCAACAGGCCGCTCCACCAACCAGTCCAACACCTAAGTAGTTGTGGCCCTGGCTTATCTAAAATATGAAGGTAGCTTCGGAGGAAATCATCACTTCACCTTCGACTTGGGAGCCAATCGCTTCTTCAAGTTGGGTGTAGGGCGCGAAACCCGAAGATCCAAGCGATCAGGGCTTAGGTTTATAGACAATGTCTATTACACCACCCCGCTCAAAAACATACCTGAGCAAGCCCTGGGAAGAGGTAAGATAGTATTGCCTAACGAACGCCTTCAGGAAAGGCAGTCGTATGTGCAGCTAATTAGCTATGCCGATCGCAAACAAACGGGGGCAACCTTCTCCGACCTGATAAGCATTCGAATGCTGTCTTCATTGAATGGAAACGATGGAGATTTCACCATGCCAGAGTTAGGATTTTCAAACCAACAAACCATGAATACAATTAACATAGACCATAAACCACTTACACTAAAAGAAGAGCAATATAGCGATGCCATGTTCATTCAAGGGTTAATTGCAGCCATACCGGGAGTTATAAGTGCTGCAGGCCCCATACTCAAAGGATTGGTATCGGGTGCCGGAGGAGCATCGGGCATAGCCAATATTGTAGGCAGCCTGTTAGGTGGTGCCGGAGGAGGCCTACTCAACGGTGGAGCTACAGCAACCGCTCCTGCCCAGGCAGGCAATGGGAGAGCTTCCATAGACCTTACGAATCCTGAATTTCTTAACCTGGTCAAAACTGTGCTCGAAAAACTCCCCAACCTTTCCACCGCCAGGGCACAAAGCCAATATTCCGAAGCCAAGGTGGCTCCGGCACTGGCTGCTCTGATTCCCATGCTCCAGAAGGTGCTTTCTCCGGAGGTAATGAAATCAATAATAGAAAGCCCTAATAAAATGCTGAACACCATAATCGATGGCACGGCCAAGCTAGACAAGCAAGATATGGAGCATCTGGAAAAACTTAACCCGGGTGTAGACGACCCCTCAGTGGAACGAATTCTGGCCGGAATGAGCCTGATGCTGGCAAGTAATGCCAAGGCCATCCCGTTTAAGCAGATCAGATCAGTAGATTTCGACTTTAAACTCAAAAGAGCCGAATCGGGCAAGTCTCAGAGCAAAGCCTTTCTCAAAGGTGCTGCCATTAGGGTGCCCATTCAGGTGAGTACTCCCAAAACCCTGCCCGAAACCATTGTGCAGGTAATTATCAAAGACCCTGAAAAACTCACGGTGTTTGTAGAAAAGAAGTTCAAAGTGCCCACCCTCCAAAATGGGGAAGTTTTGGACACCATTTCTTTCGATGCCCATGAACTGCTGGATGTACCTTCTAACAAAGACCTGCTGCTTTGCCTCTCGCTGGTCTGGAAAAACAGTAAGGGACAAAAAATAGGCACTCAGAAAACTACCCTGGTCACCTTTACTTCGGCCTATATGTTTGGCCACGTGGGAGGTGTGGTAGGCTCATCGGCTCCTCTAAACGATGTGAACCAGCACAGGGACTTCTGGCACAAAGTATGGCAAGCCGACCTTAAGGGTTCTACACGAAAGGTCACTTTCGACACCAAGTACATTTATCAGCTTTCTAACCAAACCAGCAGGAATGCACAGAACCAAACCCGGATAAAATGGAATAACCCGGCAGAGTTTGGAGAGGAGCGGAACGTACAGGGCAAGTTGCTTAGTGGCTTTGAAGCAAGCATTACATTGCTCAACCAGCTATTGCCTCGTGTAAGCGATTACCCTTCGCTTTCCCAAGATCAACTGGAGGCTCTAAGCAGCGACCACTTTGTAGGGCAGTCTGCTTTTTCGGCCCGAACACAACTGGAGTTCAGAGGAAGAACCGGAGACACTTTAGCACTTTGGATATTTCCCGAACTGCAAATCAGAGAGATTGTATTGAAAAAGACAGCTGAGGCCGACCTCAACGGCCAGCCGACAGCCTTTACCGAAGAAACCGTGCACTTTGGGCTACCTGCCGCGGTGCACTTTATAGGAGTAAGTTCAGACCGATAAATCATTGACATGAAAAACCCAACAAAATATCCCATAAAACAGGGCCTGAGCCAAAACATGAACATATCGGGCATTCAGATTAATGGAATGAAGGTATTGTTCGAAGAAAAGGTAAGTCTCATGCCCATTAAGACCGTGAACATAAGCCACAAATAATATGGAAAAAGAGTCCTACCAATTGATTGATGAGGCCCTAGCCCCAGTTTCCGGGTTCTTCAGCGATATGATTGACATAGCCGGAGAATTGCGCGATGAGGAACAAGGCCTTAGTCTCTACCTGGAAAATATGAGCATTTCTACTCCCATAGAAATGGATGTGATAATGACAGAAAGTGGAGAGATGGTATTAGGTAGTGCTCCACCCACACAAACTGTAGAAACCTCATTTATGCCTGTTTTTCATCAACTCAAAGTAAACATAAGCCTGGAAAAAGATGAGAAGTAACAATCAATCGTGGAAACTGGAAACCTTCATTGACACGCTCACTGTAGAATTAGACAAAGTGCGCGAAACTTTGGCGGTAAAGGCACTCAACAAGCCACTCACCTATTCGGTGAAAGATGTTGAACTGGAACTACAGATTTTTCCTGAATTCGATGGTGACGACATCCGCTTCTTAACCGCCAAACCAGGTCAGCAGGGAGCCTCCAAAGTCTCCTTACAGCTGGGTTCTATTACCGACAGACAGGTGAGGGAAACATCTAAGGCTCCCAGTGCCAATGACATTTCTATTGAAGAAGTGGAAGACATAGATCAGGAAACCAAAAAAGAGCTTAGAAAAATAGGAATCACCAGCGTGGGCGATCTGAAGAAGACCGAACCGATTCTCAAAAAAACCGGCAAACCCATTAACTACAACAAACTGGCCAATCTCATTAACAGATCCAGGAGAGATCAGCACGCACCGCGCATTCAAAAAGTATCCCTCTCTCAGGCCAATAACAACCGCTTGCTAGACATTCGCGGAGAATACCTGGCTCTTAGCAGCGACTTTACCCCGGTGGTAAAAATAAACAATAAGGAAGCACAGGTACTGGAAGCCTCCGAAGAACTGGTTAGGGTTATAATCCCTCAAGACCAGACACTTAGCCAAGCCAATGAGGTAATGATTGCCTTTGACCCATACGCATTGTACACACTGAACTTAAAGAACTAATCATGAAGAATCGATTAAACGCCCTTCAGAAAGAATTGAAACGGACCTCCCCTGCCAAACGGCACCGGGACTCTCGTCCTTACATGTTCAACAAAAGCGAAATTATTGTTTCGTTCAAAAATGGAGTCAATCAGGCAGCCGTTTCCGATTATTCTCTTCAGGTTATAAAAGACCTGCTCAAAGCTGCCAATCTCACCAAGGCCACTATTTCTGACAGTACCCGAACACCCGAAGATCAGGCCGCCATTATGTACAGAAATCTTGAAAACGAAGGAGTAGAAGCTCAACTGAGGCTCTATGGAGCCAGTGGAGACAAAGTAATTCAGGAGTACGTGAGATTAAAAGCCGAAGGCAAAAGCAAGAGTGAAATAATAGCCGGAATGCTAGCCAAAATTAATGCCTTGGGCCCCACTAACGTTTCCCGACATACGGCCGATCCAAGCCAGGTAAACATCATTGACATTGCACCCTCATCTATAGAAGACAAACCCGCTTTCGAGAAAGCCATAAAAACAGAAAGTCGAATATCGAGGTATTTTTTGCCACCGGACGACCCTGCCTACCATATCGAAATCCCTCAAAACCAGGCTGTAGCTCAATCGCTTCGACTAACCCGACAAAGCCGTTCCGAGCAGTTCTATGACGACCTCTCGGCCATTCAACTTCAATTCAACTCAGAATCTATTGAAATAACCCACGAACAATCAGCCGAAAGCGCAATTAAAGAGTTTTTCAGTCCATCAGAAGAAGCCGAAGCGCAAGGTTCTTTTGAGTTGGTAAACAATGACTATGTATACAAAGACGACTCCCCTAACACCGCCTCTCCCCGAAGAGCTACCATTGGAACAGATAAATTCTCGGACCTTAAACCGGCAGAACCTTCAGATCAGGTAGACAGGGAAATGAATCGCATTGACCAAAAGCTCGATAATCCTTCCGGTGGCAACAGTTCTGCCGTATTGGCCAAAGACATTCCTGACTTCGACCGATTGGAAGAGGAAGTTCCCGATAAACCCGATTCAAAAACCAAAGAGGAAATAGATTTTGCCAAAGATCTAAAAGCCATACTGAGTGGTGAAAAACTCTACGATCCGGAAACCAAAAACCTGGTAGATCACAAAAGAGAGGTGCATTTGGACGATGAAGTACCCGAAGCTCCTTCTGCCCCTGCCAAAGCCGAAGCTACTCCCCCAAAAGAGCAGGCCGCTGCTCAGGTTACCAATGAGCCCTACGACTTATTCGAGCAGATTGAGAAAAACCGAAGTACGGAAAAGGGAGCCTCTATTGCCATAGAAGATGATTACCTGGCCTTTGAAGACCTGGAAATGCCTCCGGTATCAGCGCAATCTAAAAACACCATTGTGAACATAGAGGTGTTGGAGCAAGCCGATAAGACCATGGACAATGGCTTTATTCCGCAAAGGGCCTCTGCTGTAGCAGGAGAATTAAGAGCCACCAGCGTGAGTGACATGGTACAGAAAGTATTAGCACACTTGCAGCCGGGACAAAAAATTGGAAGACTCACTCTAAGCGGCCACGGAGCCAAAGGCAATATTTCTGTAGGGGCCGGTATGGGCAACATCGGAGGTAAGATAATCAATGGTGATGCTACCCTATGGAAACCGGAACTGGCTAAGTTAAAGGATAAGTTTGACGAAACCCGTGGAGAACTCTTTCTCAGAGGCTGCAATGTGGGAGCCGGACAGGCCGGAAGTAAAAAACTTAAGGAACTGGCCGATTTTCTAAACGTGAAAGTATATGCCCCCACAGGCAAGGTATACGACAGCTCGGAAGAAGCCGGTTCGGTACATCAGGTGGCCTTCCCGGGTTCTCCGGCTCCAATACCCAAAAAAACACCTAGCGAAGAAAAAGCAGCCAAGGCCACAGCCCACACCAATCCAAACAGTATGCTCTTTAGAGGTTTAGAAGAAATACTATTCAGTACCCGTGAAGAAATAAACTGGAACGAGAAACCGGAACAGGCCGATATTAGCAAAACCGATAGCGAGTGGATTGGCAACTTCCAAACCCAGTTGACACCCACCGATGCAGCCGATCTGAAAGGGCTTGCGGCCAAAGCCAATGGCCTTGTATTCCTCAAACGAGGGGGCCAATACCAGCACCTTACAATCTTCAACGACTTCCACCATTTGATAGACAAAGACTTTACCCTGGCCTATGAACTTAGCCCCCACTTGCGCGAGCAAGTATTGACCCTCTTCGATCCCAACTCCAAACTCTCTTACAATAGTTCGCAAAGGGCTGAAGACTTTGGTACTAACACCACCGTAGATATTACGGTGATTGATCACAACAATGATGGTTACCTGGGAGGCAGTGCACTATTCACTCTCGGTGAGTTAAGGGCCGGAAGCGTGAAAGACATGGTCGATAAGGTACTAAACCACCTCAAAGAAGGTCAAAAGATAGGCAAGCTTACCATTATTGGCCATGGCAACAAAGGCATTATAGTAATGGGTAGTGCCAAAGTACTAAAGACCAATAAGTACATAAACAGTAACGAATCAGAGTGGAAACCACAACTGCAAAGACTTAAGGGCAAGTTTGCCGAAACCGGTGAAATTTTTCTGAGAGGCTGTAATACAGGAGCAGGTACCAAGGGGGCCAACAAGCTCAAGAAGATAGCCGATATAGTAGGTGTAAAAGTTTCTGCTCCCACCGGCAAGGTTTATCCGCTTTCTGAAGAAAGCGGTTCTAAACACCAGGTGGCCTATCCGAACAAACCGGCTCCAACCCCTATTCCAACACCCACTGAGAGCAAAAAACTTAAGCTTTCGAAAGCCAAATCCATTGATATGACACCAACCGAATCCATAAAGGCCATCATGCTGCATGCAGCCGGGTTAGACGATTTCCCCGCTAACCCTGCCGATTATGCCGTTATGGAAAATAGCTCAGAATTCATTCAGCAATTTGTAAATGGAATTGACTTTAGCCAGAAAGAAGATGCCTCACAGCTTGCGGCAATTATAGATGCCCAATTGGTGGTAATAACTCCGCAAGGACATAAAACCTATCAGCTGTTCAACGACTTTGAGTTGATCGCTGTTGGCAACGAATGGGCCAGTGCCTATAGCGTGAGCTACGACCTGAAGCAGGCCATACTGCAAAAACTTGAAAACCGGAACGACTCTACTCCATCAGTCTGATCGCTATGAAAAGGGGTAAACTGTTCATATTACATCATGACGTTCAACGTCATAAAAAGGCCAAACCTGCTCCTGACCGGCTAGCTGAAGCACGCATGGTTCAGTCCGGTCAGGTAAGGTCTGGCTACTTCGATGACCTAAAGGCCATTGAACTGAGCTGTAATGAACAGCCAACCATTCCGGTACTACCCAACTCTCCCGATTATTCTCAGGCCAAAGATGCACTCCACGAAGTAAAGCAACTGGAAATAACTGATGGGTTTTCAGACTTTATGGACTCCGCTTTCGAAGATCAATTCGATGAGTTTTTTAACGAAAACCCGGAAGAGATAAACCATTCTCCCCAGGCCAGTAGTGAACAAAGCACAGCTCCACCAAAGCAAAAGAAGCAGCCAGTGTACTCACAGCCTAAGGCCGAAACAGTACCTGTCGACTATTCCGACCCACATCATTTATTCGATCAGATTGGCAATAACATAGCCAAAACGAAAGCCATAAGCCTGGGTGAATTTTCTATCGAAACCAGTGAAAATGCTTCAACACCTCCGCCACTCATGGGCGAAGATGAATTAAACGAAGACTTAAACCTTTTGAACAATACAAAAAAACATAGTGATGAGAAATAGAATGCTGGCGATACAACAAGAGTTGTTAACCAATAACCCAAAAATGAAGAAAGTGGCCAAAGCCAGTGCCAAGCGCCACCTGCACAGCGCCTATAACAAAAGCAATTACGATAAGTACCTACCCATAATAGGAAGGGTATTAAGAAACGGACAACCGGTTAGCGGTGCTGAAGTGGCATTTGTACAAATGGTAAACGATACCGGCCAACGCATGAACTATCAGGTACATACAGGCAGCTCTATAACCAATCAGAACGGAGAGTTTTTTATGGGCATTCAGTATGAGAACCACAACTTTGCAGCGGTCACTCAAGCGACTATAGAAGTAACCGTTAATACGGAAAACCACAATATGGTCACCCAAACCGGAATAGACTTAAGAGCTGCCATGGGAGCCGTTTTCCCTACCACTACTATGGACGCTATTCTTACTCTCCTGAAAGCACCCAATCCATTCAGTTTGATATCCACCAATTTCGTTGGGATTGCCGCCATCAAAGACATAACTATTCAATAACACTGCTATGAGAAACAGAATATTATCTATACAACAAGAGCTAAAAGCACCCGGTGTAGCCCAAAGCTACTCCCTCATTGGTGTAAATAAAAAAAGCAGGAGTGCTCGGCCGGGCGGACTATTGGCACGAACTAAAAGCAAAGATCATGACAAATACCTGATTGTGACGGGTCAGCTGATTAAAAACGATAGTCCGGTGGCCAATAAAAATGTGGAATTGGTAGGGCTGTGGCATGAGAACGGCTACGCCATGTCTTCGACCAACTATATTGCATCGGCCAAAACAGACGCCAACGGGTATTTTAAAATGGCACTAAAGTATGATCAAACCAATACCATTGAAGTGGCCGCCCGAGCTTTGGTAAAAATAAAAGTAGACGGGCAAGAGTACTTGCTGAAACCAAAGCCTATGGCCGATCTCACACACATGCTTTCTATTATATTCCCAGGCGATATGAAAGGGGCTATTCTAAAGTTTCTAAAGGTCAGAAACCCAATGAAGCTTATCTCAACCAATTTTATTGGTTTGGCCACGGCTCAAAAAGTACCCCTAAAATAAGGCAAGCTATACAGAGAGGTGAGTTCAAAACCAGATTTTACCACCTGCCACCCACGGAAATACATTTTCGGCAGGCCACTATAAAGTCTTACTTTTGAGCCAACCTCTTTGTTTGCCATGAGTCTTAACCCCACCCGTATCCACCAACTATCTCCGGGCGATATAGCCCTTGTAGGACTACCATACGATGAAAACTCTTCTTTTCTGAAAGGGCCTGCCCTGGCTCCCCAGCTCATAGTGGATGCCATTAATTCCGACTCAGCAAACTTCTACACTGAATCTCTCATTCAGATAGCAGATATCCCCCATCTCAAATGGTGTGGAGAAACCAGTCTCTCTGACTATTGGGCAATTGAGAAAACAATTGACAGCATCCTTGCTAAGGGAGCTATACCCTTTAGTCTTGGAGGTGATCACTCCATTACCTATCCTATTGTTAAAGCAATGGCCAAAAAGTATGCTCAACTGAGCATTCTTCACTTCGATGCCCATGGCGACCTCTACGATGTGCTGGATGGCAATAAGCTTTCGCATGCGTGCCCCTTTGCCCGAATAATGGAAAACCAATATGCACAACAGCTCACGCAAATAGGCATACGCACCATGACTCAGCATCAAAAAGAACAAGCCGATCGGTTTGGAGTAACCGTAAACACCATGAAAGACCGGCACCAACTCAAAGGCTTGAATCTGGAGGGACCGGTTTACCTGAGTTTCGATCTGGATGTGCTAGACCCGGCTTATGCACCGGGTGTTTCGCACCATGAGCCGGGTGGTTATTCCACCCGAGAGGTACTTGATATTATTCAGTCGCTTGAGCTCGAAATTGTGGGTTTAGATGTGGTAGAATACAACCCCAAAAGAGACCTGAATGGTGTAACGGGAATGGTTGCCGCTAAAATTGTCAAGGAGCTGATCGAAAAAGTGCTTTAATTAACCTCTATTGCCCTTACCAGCACTTAGGACTACAGCTTCTATGCCCCGGTGCCATATCTGTAGAACTCTTCCAGCTTATCGGTATTGATAAAGTCTACACCCAGCTTTTCCATTTGCTGCCAACTATTCCGGTTATCCGGAATTGCCCAGAAACGAAACTTCTTCCCCTCAGCATGGGCTTCTTTTATCAGTTTGCTGATTTTCTTTCGATCTGCCTTCGGCAGTTTCCCCTCACCATTCCATTGAGAGTAGGCTCTAAAGCTCACACTAATTACCGGCATAATGTGGCTACCAATACCCTTACCTAAGTCGTCCGGCCGGCCATCCAGTGCGGCTAAATCCGGGTTGTCATTCACCAACCCAAGCGGTCGGTTGCCAGAAATAAAGAGTGTAACAGGCCCTTCTTTCTCCACTCTAGTTTTGGTGAGTTTAGTAAATAGGTGTGCATACTTTTTTTGCAACTCAGCCAAAGCCATATACGTGGTGTGAGCATCGCTCTTAAAGTCTACCATTAAGTAAAAAGGCAAGTCGCTATTCGCATAGACACTGCCATGGTTAACCCTCACTATACTATCCAAGGGTTGAAAATAAAGTGCTTCGAGTGTCCTTTCTACCGAGATATCTTCATAATCATGCGCCACAAACAGTTCACCATTTACCTCAAACACATCTGCTTCAATTGAAGTAAACCCGAAGGAATAGGCATCTAAGAGTGGTCTTTCATGGTAGTAATCATTGTGTGCATGAGATTTTGGCAGGGGCTTTTGTGCATGAACACATAGCCCTGAAAAAAGCACACACACGAGTATTAATGTTCGCAACATACTCAGCCCATATTAAGGTTTGGCAATATGCTCCCAAGGGCCGGTAATGGCCAGGGTATCTCCGTTTTCCTGAATATTCACAAAAAGGGTTTTTCCTGAAGGTGAGAAAGTAACCCCGGCAAATTCCGACTTGGAACTCCTATTGCAGGCTATATCGTACAACTCTCCTTTTTGATTGATACCTCGTACATGGTTCAACTCTCCATTGTCTTCAGTAAGTACCACATCGCCCCAGGGCGCAATGCACAAGTTGTCGCACATATGGAGTATGGTTTTATCGGCAGACTCTGCAAATAGCTCCAGCGTTTGGTCTTCCGGTGAGTATCTGAACACCTGACCAAACTTTTTCGGGCCACCATTGGTACAGGCAAAGTACACTTCCTTATTGCCATACCACATTCCCTCACCTCTGGCGAAACGAGCCGCTCCTTTATCGAAACCTCTGTATCTTAGATCATCTTCTTCAGAATCTACATTGTCAAGGTCGATCCACTCTACTTCTAACTTTTCATTGGGTTGAATGGTGATCTCTTCCCAGTTTCGGGTATCGAAACCTGGTTTATCCTTTATGGCAAGGGCTTGTAAGATACCTCCGCTATGCAAGTCGTTTTTGTTATTTGGTATAAACCGGTAGATCAGTCCATCATGAGTATCTTCGGTCTGGTACACATAATGTGTTTCCGGATCTACCGCCACAGCTTCATGGTTGAAGCGCCCCATTGCCTTAATTGGCTTGGGTTCGGCCACCAGAATGTTTTCAGAAGCCGGCACCTCAAATACATATCCATGATATTGCTCTACCGGGCCTTCAGGTCTGGTTACGTCTTCTTCACAAGTGAGCCAACTACCCCAGGGGGTAATTCCACCGGCACAGTTACGGTAGGTTCCGGCCAGACTCAGGTATTGTTTCTCAACCTCTCCGGTTTCTTCATTGTAAACCAAAGTGGTGGTTCCTCCTAAACCCGGGTATTCCGAATTACCCGCATCGAACAGGTTTTCTGTCCCAAAAGACTTCAGGTTTTCATTTTCATTGCCAAAAGCACCTTCTTCCTTTCGGCCCGGGCTATTCTCATGATTCCTGACTATTATTACTTTGCCGTCTGCCGCTTCAAAAGTCCCCATTCCATCGGGTCGGGCAGGTACTTTCAGGCCATCGTCCATGGGGTCTCCCCATTTGGATATAATCTTATAAGAAAAGCCCTCGGGTAAATCCAGGTAGCCCTTAGGATCACTGATAAGTTGCACTTTACCATTGGATATCGCTTTGCCGGCACATCGCGAGAGGGCTATAAAGCCAAGGCTCACAACGGCTGATTGTTTGATGAACTTTCGTCTGCTGTTGGCGGTCATGTCTTGATTGAAAGTGTGAGAGGCTGTTTCTAAAACTTGTTTCCATCATCCTAAACTCATGGAAAGCCATTCGGGGCTTTGTATCTATTTAGAATGACCGTATAAACGTTCGAAACAGCCTCATCACCATTACTAATTGAAAATAAACCTAATCTACTTTAAATAGCTGTTGATGTGGGGCTCAGGGCATGAACCCTTTGTTAAATCTATTTTACGAAGGCTTCAACGGCCTTTCCGGCTCCTTTGAGTTGGTAGTTGAGTCCCAACAGTTTAGCTACGGTAGCTGCCACCTGATTTTGATAGTATTGGCCTGTTTTTACCTCTCCCAAGGCCGGAGTATCGGGGCCAATAGCAGCCATCCAGATTTGATCTGCTCCTTTTATGTCAGTTCCGTGGCTTCTCCAGGTATCCAGCGGCTCTGTTCCTCTGCCATGATCTGTAGTAATAATCAAAGTGGTTTTATCCTTGTATTGAGGGGTAGACTGAATGTACTCCCAAATTTCTTTGATAAACTGATCGGTTTGCCTGGCCGACTTCAGGTAGTGATCATACTCCCCATCGTGGGCAAAATCGTCTGTTTCGCCATAGGCAATATATACGAGCCTTGGCGAGTGTTTTTTTACATATTCCATGGCAAAATGGTGCGTAAAAGCATCAAGTCTCACTCCTCCCCAGGGGCTTGGAATTTCGTCCTGAAGCTTATTAAGAAATTGCTCTTTTTCAGAAAGCGGCTCATCAGTAGATTTTTCGAACCCGGCATTTACGGGAACTCCGCTCCTTTCTTCGTTGATAATGTATGGAAAGACATCCCAGGAACCAAAAGCTGCCACTTTGCCTTCAAAACCTTTTTGCTTGTGAGCAAACTCCAGTATGGTTTCGTTAGGATTCTGAATTTTTGCGTTGGAGTTGATTCTCTCATCATCTGCTTTACCGGTCAAAATCTCGTTATACCCCGGGTAGGAAAACCACATATTGTTGGTGCAATTGACCAAGCTTCCCAACTCTCTGTTTCCTAATAGCTGACCTTCTTTGGCCAAGGTGTTCCAGAAAAAGGGCATCAGTACCTCTCTTCTTTCAGCAGGATTTTCTCTCCAAAAAAGCTCCCTCAGTTCTTCTGCGTTGCCCACATAGGTTTTGTTGCCTATGAGTTGTTCATCGGCACCGGTATAGAGTTCCTGCCAACGAAGCCCATCGAGCGTAATAATGAACACATTTTCGGTTTTATATTGGCCACAGGCACTTAGTGTTACAAGGCACAAGGCCAGGGCTATTATATTTTTTTTCATTTCTTCTTTTTTTAATAAGAGGTTATGGCCACCCTTACTATGACCATAACCCTAAATCTAAAAATTAACTAACAACTATGATTACTGAACATCCCACCAAACCCGTGTGGTTAGGTTGTCCGGCCCCTGTCTTTGTATAGCGGCATTATAGTTTTCTTTGTTGAGTGCCTGAACACCTGAAGGATACATGAACCTTACCGGAACGGTGGCCTGCACAGCTCCCGGTCCGGGAGTTATCTGTGGCACACCGGTTCTTCTCCAATCGAACCAAGCCTCTAAACCACTGAAAAAGTTGGCGATCCACTTTTGCATAGCAATTTTCTCTAATCGCTGAGCAGGAGTACCCACATAAGCCACCTCCGGTTGAGCGTAATAAAGAGCATCGGCTTCTACAGCATCTTTTATGGCATGGTAGCCTCCCACTTCCAGGCGTTCATCGTAATAATCGAATGAAGCCTGAATACCGTTTCGGTAATAATCTGCTGCTGTACCTGTAGTAATAAACCCTCTTTCTCTAGCCTCGGCCAATATAAACTGAAGCTCGGAGTAGCTCATTATCATGGCTTGTCTGGCAATTGGCGAGGCCAATGAATTGCAAGCCGAGCAAGAGAACATAAGCCCCAGTCTGGAGATGAAGTTAGAACCTCCTTTGGCAGGATCGCCACTTGGCGAATACTGAAGAGCCTCCTCATCGGCCAGTCCATTAGGCACTCCCTGGTAGTCATCCCAGTCGCCAACCAGCCCGGCTCCAGAGTCGGTAGTTGGCTGAGCATAGGCAAAAAGCCTGGTATCGTTGAGCGACTTGAGTGTATTCTCCATTTTTTCACTCAAACGGTATTCATCGAAAGAGCCCGAACGGGTGGTATACAAAGGCTGCTGGTTGGGTAAATCGGCCAGGTATTGCAGAGCTACATTGTCTGCATTGCTCTCCATTATCGGGTGATCGACCGGGTTGCCCACAATGGCCTGCATGGCCGCACTTGGATCTATACGATCGGACAAGCGGAGGTGTATTCTGAGCAATAGAGAGTTGGCAAACTTCTTCCAGCGCAGTATATCACCATTGAACAGTATATCGCCTTCAATACCCGGTCCATTCACATCGAGGATGTCATTTGCCTCATTGAGCTGAGCAATTATCCCTTGGTAGATCTCTTGCTGAGCATCGAACTTTGGTAGGTTCACCCCTTCTTTGGCCATAGTAGCTTCAGAATAAGGCACATCTCCGTAAGCATCGGTTAGTACAGAAAATAACCAGGCCTGGTATACCATTGCCACTCCCAGAAAGTTGTTGTTGCCCGACTCTGTGGCTATTTTCTTAATGTTTTCAACATCGCGCATAATGTTGTAGTACGAGTTATAGGGCGAAGACTCCGGCCCCCAGTTGTACCGGTCTTCATTGGTAAACTGTATTTTGGCAGAATATTGCATTACCACGTTGCCAAGGCCCCAGGCCAGACCAGCACTCTCGTTTATTCCGTTTCTCAGCACCGTAGGGAGCAGCAACGAAGCCGGTACTTCTTCCGGACTGTTGGGATTCATGTTGAGCTCTTCGAAGCCATCGTCACAAGCCGCCAGGCCAAAACATACGGCTAGGACCGCTACTACAAATAGTTTATTGAAACTTTTCATTTCAGTAGTTTTTAAAAGGTCTTAAAATTTGATATTAAGGTTGAAGCCTATGCTTCTGGCTGATGGATAAGCCATGTTTTCGATACCGGGCTGCAGGGTTCCTCCACTCATGGCCATAACATCCGGGTCGAAGTGAGGGTTTTCTGTCCAAAGGGCCAGATTTCTGCCCACCACAGAAGCTCTAACAGACTGAATGAAGCTGTTTTGGAACCAGCTAACAGGCAGGTTGTAACTCACCCTCACCTCTCTCAGTTTTACGTAAGAGGCATCGTATTTGGCAGCCTCCACGTTGTTTCTCTCATAGTAGCGATTGTGCCAGTTTCTGGAACTGATTTTCACCGTGTTGGGAGAATATGAGCCGTCTTCATTCTGAATAACTCCGGGGGAGACTATGCCATTACCTTCTTCGGTTAGGTCATATCCGTTTTCGCGTCCGTAAAGAGTTTCTTTTAACTGACCGGATGTGCTACCAATCGTTTTGGTACGCGATACCACAATGCCGCCATAGCGTATGTCGAACAAAAAGCCCAGGGAAAGATTTTTATAAGACAGACTGTTTTGAATGCCCATCATCCAATCCGGGTTATAGTTGCCTTGTTTCACCAATTCTGAGCCTCTCAAAGGAGTTCCTTCGGCAGAATGTATAATCTGGCCATAGTACGGACTGTTTTTGTCTTCTACTCTGGCAAAGCCAACTCCGTAAATGTCGCCCATTCGCTCTCCTTCTCTAGCCTGTATATAGGCTCCATTTCTCGCTGTTAGCGTGTAAGCATCCACACTTTCATCGAGCTCAATTACCTTAGACCTATTGCGGGTAAGGTTCACGGAGGCATCCCACTTCAATCCGCTGGCATTTTCCAGTGGTGTACCGTAAACCATCAACTCAATTCCGCTATTCTGAATTTCACCGGCATTAATAATGCGGCTGCTATAGCCTGTGGCAATGTCGAGGGTAATGGGAATAATCTGATCTTTGGTGCGATTGTCGTAGTAGGTAAAGTCCACGCCCAATCGGCCGGCAAATAGCCTCAGATCGGCTCCAAGCTCATACGAATTGGTTCTTTCGGGCTTCAACTCACTGTTGGCCAGTGTAGAAGACTCTGACTTGGCTTGGGTACCACCCCATGGTGTGCTGGAGTTATAAACATTGGAAAGGCTGTATGGGTTGGTATCGTTCCCCACCTCGGCATATGCAAGCCGCACTTTAGCAAAAGAGATAAAGCTTGGCAACAAGAAAATATCGCTGAGAGCTGCACTAAGAGTGGCTGAAGGGTAGAAATAGCTATTGTTGTTTACCGGCAAGGTAGAAGACCAGTCGTTTCGACCTGTAACATCCAGGAAAATCATGTTTTTATAGGCAAACTGTCCGTAGCCATATATGGAATTGATTTTCTTTTCCTGATCATATTGTTCTACCTGAAGGTTTACGGCCGAGTTGGAGAAGTTGTAGATACCCGGAATTAACAGCTGAGGAGCAACCGTTTCATTGTAGTTATTGGTTTGTCTCATCTGGTTACCTCCAACTGACACGGTAAATTCAAAATCCGGATTCAACTCTTTGCTGTAAGTCAATAGGAAATCGGTGTTTTGCTCATAGAAGAACAGCTTGTCTTCTCGGTACATACCCTTTGGAAAGCGCTGGGTGCTGAAGGCTCTTCTTCTATCTCGCAGTTCGTTGTAGAAGTCTATTCCGGTGCGGAACATTAGGCTGAGCTCATCGGTAAACTGATAGCTTGCCGATACTGTACCAAACATTCGGTTTTTATTCTGACCGTTGGTGTTCTCGTAGGTAGTAAAGTAAGGGTTATCGTGGTAGTTGTAGTTGTAATTAAACTGCTGCTGACCTTCCAACCCCGGCATCCAGTAGTTGCGAAGGTTTTTGGTATTGATTTGTCTACCGTACCAAATCCACAGATACATTAAGCTTTCGGTACCATAGCTTATGGCCGGGCGATTGTCGCTTTGTGAATTTACATAGTTTACAGAGGCATTAAACTTGAGTTTCTCGGTCAGGTTAAGGTCGGTTTTTAAAGAAACAGTGTTTCTTCGCAAATCCGTATTGGGTACCATTCCCTTTTGGTCCAGATTGGTGTAAGAGAATCGCACATTGCCAAACTCGCTGGCCGAAGTAACGCTTATGTTGTTGGATAGGGTGACTCCTGTTTCAAAAAAGTCACTCACATTGTCCGGATTACTCACCCAAGGGGTTGGAATAATTGAGCTTCCGGCCGGGGCATTCAAATCTCCTCCCCTGTAACCATCCACATTTCTGGGCGAATCAAACTGAGGAATTAGTCGCCCGTCCATTCTGGGACCCCAGCTTTCATCTACACCATCGGCTATTCCTGAGCCAGACCCGTCTACAAAAGCAAACTGCCCGTTGTTTCCCTGGCCGTATACATCTTGCCACTCCGGCAGGCGCAATGGGTTTTCAAAGCTTACATTGGAATTGAGAGTAACCCCAAGGCCTCTGCGGCCTTTACCCGATTTAGTGGTGATGAGTATGGCACCGTTGGCTGCTCTGGATCCATAAAGAGCTGCGGCTGCCGGTCCTTTTAATACGGAAACTGAGGCAATATCGTCCGGGTTAATTTCTCCGGCTGAGTTGCCATAATCTACCTCCAGATTGCCGCTTCCGGAAGAGCCGCTCACGTTGTTGCTTATAGGCACTCCATCGACCACAAACAACGGTTGGTTGGCATTGATGTTAAGAGAAGATTCTCCACGAATAATTACCCTGGCAGAACCTCCAATGGAAGTACCTGAACCGGTAACCTGTACTCCGGCTACTTTTCCACTCAAGGCATTGACCATATTGGTTTCCCGAGCCTCCGTCATTTCATCGCCCTGAATTTCCTGAACAGAGTAGCCCAGGGCTTTGGATTCGCGTTCTACCCCAAGAGCCGTAACAACCACTTCTTGCAGTGAGGTTACCTGTTCTTTGAGCGATACATTAATTACCGTGCGGGTACCAATAGTTTCTTCTACCGACACGTAGCCTACAAATGAAAACACGAGTGTTTTAGCATCGGCCGGTACTCGAAGCGAGTACTTACCATTGGCATCGGTAACCATTCCTACAGTAGAACCTTTTACTGAAACTGTTACAAATGGAAACGGCTGATTGGTTGCTTCATCGGTTACGGTTCCTGTGATGGTTTTTTCTGCTCCTCCCGATTGTGGAAAAGCTATATTGGCCTGTGCAGTTGGGCGAATAAAGAGCCCTATTGCCACTGCCAGAAGAGTAAGCCAAGGCCCAGCGGGCAAAGGCCTGTTAGCACTTTTTTTCATAAATTTGAACGTTTATTAAAGTTGTCTTTTGGTTGCTTTAGTAAATTTTTGTTAGCCGAAGTCTGAGGTTTCCGCCAAGAAGATTCAGACTCGGAATGCGAAAAATGGAGTGCCTGCAGGGGCACTTCTTTGTTTTATATCAGTAGAAGTTTCTATTCATAGGCAGCTGAGTTTTTTTTCGTCTCATCATTACAAGTTTTCCAATACTTCCTCAGTTAAACCGAACGACAGGGTCATGCCGGCTCCACCAAGACCGTTGATTATGCTCACCCCCGGTTCAGGGCTCTCTACTATTTCGGTGGCTCCGTTAGTCATTTTAGGGTAAATCCCCATCCACCGTGAGCCTACTGACCAATCTTTGAACTGAGCAAAAGAGGCCAGATAGTCCAAAATCATCTGATCTATAAATTCCTGATTAAAGGGGCTCAATTGCCGGCCATATTCGTGCGAATCGCCAACAGTAAGCTCTCCATGACCATTCTGAGAGACCATTACATTGAGTCCCCATTTGAGGTATTCGGAATGATGCTGCTGAAAGTAGGCTTTAAGTGCTGCATGCGAAGCTACCCCCTTAAAGGCTTCGTAGTGAACGAGGGTGAGTCCACCACATAAGGCAGGGCCAATGGACCAGTTATCGGGTTGTGCCCTCAGGCGCATCATTTGAAGCTTGCACTTTGTAATGGCCAGTTCTGCAAAGCGCTCCGGATATAGTGTTTCAAAATCGGCTCCGTTACATACTACAATCACATCGGCCTCAAGCTTATCTCCTTTAGCAGTTTTCACATAGGGATGTCTCACTTCCACGGCTGTAGTGTTCCACCGGAACTTCACACCAAGCTGTTCATTGAGGTAATGGGGCAACCGGGCTATGGCTTCTCTTGGGTCTACAATTAGCTCCTCATTACTCCAAAGTGCCACTCTTAACCCTTCTTTGACAACTGCCTCGGAACGGACAGCCGATGGACTTAACAAGGTGTACTGAGGGTTTTGATCTACAAACTCTTCGAGTACGGCCTGTTCTTCTTGTCGATGGGCCAGGTGCAAGCTTCCTACTTCTCCATACCAAATTCCGGCCTTCTCGGCCAATTCCTTCCATATGCTGCGAGAGCGCAATGCACGCTCGTACAGTTTTCCTTTGGGTTGGCCAATAGGCCATATCATTCCAAAATTGCGAATAGAGGCACCTTGTGCTCTTTCTCCTCTTTCCAGCACCTCAACGGCATACCCTTTCTGTGCCAGTTTTCTGGCCGTTGCCAAACCAACTATGCCGGCTCCTATTACAATTGCTCTCTTTTTCATTTACTTCAATTCAATGCCAACTGCGCGCTTTGCAACACCTGACCGTGATACTTTCTTTTAAAATATATGGCCGCGGCTGTGGTCACAGCCAATCCAAAAACTGAGATTACCAGAAGGGATTGTTGGAAAAACAGTGTCCACGACATTTCTCCAAAACCTGCCAGTTCTTTGTAAAACAAAAAGCCTATACTCCCCAGGTAGCCAAAGCTATCGGCTACGTACATCAGAAAACCGGCATTGCCTTTATGCTTAAAGGTGGACATGAACCGATCGAAAATGACGCAGTTGAAGGGGACATAGGCCAAATACAACCCAAAACCTACGAGCATCATCCAGGGCAAAGCTTCTAACCGCTGCGCAGAAAAGGCATAGGTGCTTAAGCAAATAATGGCAAAGCCTATTCCTATGAGCCAATGATTGAGCATGAATGCCCGAAGATTATTCTTGACCAGCACCAGTAACCCAATGATGAGCAATACACCCAGTGCTACGGGCACTTCGGTTTGAGTGAATATTCCGGGCTGCTCCCCATAGCCTTGTTCCACCCAAATATTAGCCACAAAATTGTCGCGCACATCGCGCAAGAGGGTTAAAAAAACATAGGCCACTACCAGTAATAAAATGCCGCTGGCATATTGCCAGAAGAAGCTTCTTCTTTCGGGCCGGGCCATTGATTCACGCTTGTTTCTCAGGCGCACGTCTTCCGGGTTTGGTGGAGGTATCTGGTCAAGCAGCCAGACAAATGCAAGAAGCGGAACCACAAAAACAAGCCCGGTAAAAAAGGGCATCCACCAGGCTGAAACACTATAGTCGACCATCAAATGGGCACCAACAGTCTTTACTAATCCCGATGAAAAAATAAAGCTAACCCCAAGAAAGGCCCCCATAAGCTCAGTAGCTCTTCTACCCTCCAGATAACTGAACACCAGCCCCCAGACCATGCCTAACGGAAAGCCATTGACAAGGAGTAAGATCATATTGGCCGGCTTCGGAACCAAAGGAAAAAGCAGTAAAGCCAGCCAACTAAGAGCTATGAGCCATAGAATTTGTCTGGCTCTGCCTTTATCTCCACGCTCAGCGATAAAACGAATACCATAGAACTTAGAGAGTGTATAACCAATAGTCTGGGCAAAAATGAGCCATATTTTATAGTCAATACCTAGCCACTCCATATCGGCATAGGTAGCTGCAGTGAATGGTTTTCTGAAAGCATACATGCATGAGTATGTACCAAAGGCAGCTACTGCTCCCACCAATGCTACCACACGGTGGTCCGACTTTAAAAGGTATGCTTTCAGTGGACTCATTGGGCCTCGAGTATTTGGATGATTTCGCTAAATTGGTCGATGGCATGAGTAGCTCCCATACTGAGTAGTTGCTCGCGGGAGTACTGGTCGGAACTAATGCCTACGATAATCCCACAACCTGCATTCCTTCCTTCGTCAATATCGGACTGGGTATCGCCCACTTTCATAATGGTTTGCGGGTTTTCAACTCCCAAAGCCTCCATTGCCAAACGAATCATGTGGGGTTGCGGACGCCCTTCTTCGACCTCATCTGAAGTCACCGAAAAATCTATAAGGTCTTGATCTTCCCATCCCATTTTATCAATGAGTAAGTCGGCCGTAGACCGGTGGTAGCCCGTGTCGAGTACTACCTTTATGTGGTTAGATTTTAGGTAAGAAAACAAAGCGGAGGCTCCCTTCATCTCCTTTAACCCACGAGCACTCTCATAGGCCGCCTCTACATTCTTTTTAAAGAGCCTGAAAACTACCTCTACAGCTTCTTCGGTAATGGCCTCTCCACTCTCTCTCATGAGCAGGGCAATACCCTCTCGCTTATTCATGCCTCCAATTTTATGCACAATGGTTTCCAACGAGTACTCAAAACCAAATTCAGCCAATGCCTCACCCACACTGCGGTACACTGTTTTCTGTTCGTCTATGGTAGTACCGGCCATATCGAAGACCGCCATCTTTATATTTTCTTTAATCATTCTTTACACTGGTTTGGGCATGTAATTCATGCCTTTGCTTACATTTAAAAATTCCAAAAGGGTATTGTATGAAATCGGATATATTGAGCGCCATTGGCAAAAAGCTTCGGAACGTACGAAAGGAAAAAGGGCTGAGCCTTGCCGAGGTGGCCAGAAAGAGTGGCATAACGGCCGGATTGCTTTCAAAAATTGAAAACTTTCGAACCATGCCTTCCCTGCCTGTTTTGTATAAAATTTCGGAAGCTCTGGAAGAACCTCTCTCCGAACTGGTGAAACCGGTAGATAATGAGCCTGAAAGTTCATATACCATTATTCGCAAGGGTGAAGGAGAAATTGAACTTCGCTACGACTCTAAAGGGCTGACCTATGAAAAGTTGATGTCTCAGATTATTCACAACCATCCGGTCAAAGTGGTTACGGTAACAGTACAGCCTGGAGTTTTTCGAAAACCACTGGCCAACGATTCGTACGAACTGGTATATATGCTCGAAGGCGAAATTATCTATGGCCTTCTCGATGAAGAAGTTCATCTGAAGCAGGGAGACACACTTTACTTTAATGGACAGATTCCTCATTCTCTTAAAAACCCAGGCGACCAGAGCGCCATATTGTTCAAGACTTACTTCATGAACTCAGGCGACTGAATGGGCGGCCAAATAGTTCATATAGGTAAAATTACTAAGAGAATTCTTCGAGAAAATCCTTGGGGAATTGTTTAATGAAAGGGTAACTCTCTTTACTTAGAGTTAATAAATAAAATACTGAAAAACAGATTATTACGACCAATAGAAAAGCCTTCTTTACAAAAAGAAGGCTTCAATAGATTAAATTTTATTAACGTATTGACTTGAATATTTGTCAACACCTATGATTTACAAATAGTAAAATTCTATTTCAACTTTTGCAGTAGCTCCAACAGCTTGCTCACTTCTTCTTCGGTGTTATAATAGTGCACGCAGACCCTTACTATTTCCGAAAGCCCCTTTGCGGTCATGTCCAGATAGGTATTGGGGGTTCCGTTCCAGCTCACATTTATCCCTTCTTTTAAAAGGTATTGCTGAACCTGGGCAGCACTATGGCCTGAGACTGTAAATGAAACTATTCCGGCCAGCAGGCTACCTTCATCATGACAATGTACGTGAGGCATTTGTCCAAAGCCTTTGCGTACTTCATGGGCCAATGCCTGAATACGGTGCCATATAGCCTCAAGTCCTATGGCATGGGCATAGTCGGCTGCTGCCTTTAGCCCTAGTTGGTTGGCCCTGTTCCCTTCCCAGTTTTCGAATTTGCGCGCATCGGTGCGAATGGTATACGTTTGCTCTCCTGTCCAGGTGGCTGAATGAAGGTCTACCACATAAGGTGTGAGCTGCAGTAATACTTCTTTTCTCACATATAAGAAACCGGTACCTCTTGGAGCCCTCAGGTATTTTCTGCCGGTAGCAGAAAGCATATCGCACTTTATTTTTTCCACGTCTACGGGATACTGACCCACCGACTGGCAGGCATCGAGCAAAAAGAGAATGTTTCGGGAGCGACAGATTGATCCGATTTGCTCAGCCGGAGCCACATGGCCTGAATTGGTTGGAATATGGGTAATGGACACCAGTTTGGTGCGGGAGTTGATCATTTTCTCAAAGGCCTCCAGATCTTCATCGCCAGAAGCGGTGGTTGGAATTACTTTAACCTTTGGTTTTTTGGGGTGATGTAAATAGGCCAGGTAGTTGCTGGCATAGTCTGGCCGGTTACAAATTATTTCATCGCCCTCTTGCCAATCTATGGCCTGGAAGGCCGCATTCCACGCAGAGGTGGCATTTTCCACAATGGCTATTTCTTCTTTCTGCGCATTAATGAGCCTGGCCAGCGAATAATAAGTTTCATCTAACTCATTCGCTCTTTGCGCCTGAATTTCGTAGCCCCCAAGCAGAGACTCCTGTTTCCAATAGTCAATAACCGTATCTCGTACCACATTGGGAGGTAAGGCACTGCCGGCATTATTGAAGTGTATTACATGTTGTACACCGTCCGTTTCGGCTCTGAGTCTGGCAATATCTTTGTTTGAAAGCATAGTTGAAATTAGTGATCTAAAAAGTAATCCGTCCAATAAAAAGTAATCTATTTCTGAGTGAATGCTTCTTCACTATCTTTAGTTCAAAATCGTTCTGTATGCGCTACACCCTGACTACCATTTTTCTATTCTGTTTTGCCGGCCTCTATGCTCAGGTAAACACTACCGAAGTTGAAGAATTCATAAAAGAGTATGTGAAAGAACACCGAGCTGATGAAACCAAAATAAGAGCCATCCTGAATGAGGCTCAGTTTCAACAAGAGATTATTGATAAGATTAGCCGACCGGCAGAGGGCACAATGACATGGGAAAGGTATCGTAAAATATTTGTGACGGAAGAACGCACTCAGGCCGGCTTAGAATTTTGGAAAAAATACCAAAAAGAGGTTCGTACCGTAAGCGAACAAACGGGAGTAAATGAAGAAATCATTTTGGGTATTATTGGAGTAGAAACCTACTTCGGACGAATTATGGGCACTTACCGTGTCTTGGACGCCCTCTACACGCTCGGTTTTGGATACCCAAGAAGAGCCAGCTTTTTTAAATCGGAACTGGCCAAATTTCTGGAACTTACTTCTAAAGAAAAACTGGACCCTCTGGCGATAAAAGGATCATATGCCGGGGCCATGGGCTTCTCTCAGTTTATGCCCAGCAGCTACCTGGCCTATGCCAAAAGCTTTGAAGACGATGGCAGTGCTGACCTGATTTCTGACCCTGCCGATGCCATTGCCAGTGTGGCCAACTACCTGAAGGTACACCGATGGCAGCAAGGTGAACCCGTGGCCACCAAAGCCACTTTTACCCGCAAGGTGACTAACCTGAACAAACAAGTGATCAAACCCAAAAACAAACTTTCTGACTATACGGCTCTGGGAATTAAACCTGCAGCAAACCAAATACCCGGCAGCACTCCGGCCACTTTAGTTATTCTGGACAACGAAAGTGACAAAGAGCACTGGTATGGTTTCTATAACTTCTATGTGATTACCCGGTACAATAGAAGCCCCATGTATGCCATGGCTGTTTACCAACTGGCCGAAGCCATGAAAAGCAAGAAAGACTGGTAGCAATTAGTTGAACCCATATTCCGGAGGCGTTATTCCATTGAGTCTCAGATAGAGTACTGCTTTGGCTCTATGGTTGGTAATATGGTCTCTCATAAACAAAAATGATTGCCATTTGGTAAGCGGAAAAGCTCCGTGTGATTTCCCCTGGGTGAGCAGTTCACTATCTGTCATGCCATTAAGCGTGGTTATTACTTCATCGAAAGCGGCCGTCAAGGCATCTATTATTTGCTGTTTACTCATAGTAGCGGCATTTTGCTCTACCCCTGAGTAGCTTTTCATAAGAATAAACCGGGTATTCATAGAAAGCAGGCTATTGGCCATATGTGTCATTTGTTGACCAAACGACTTAACTCCTGTTGTTGGTGTATAGCTATACTTATCTTCCGGCATAGCTTTGGCCACGGCCAGAGTTCTGGCTTTGGCTAACTCCCACACCTTGGTTTGTTGTTGAGAAAAATTAAACTGCTGAGCCTGAACTCCGGCAGACATGAGCAGCATAATAGAAGTGATAATTATGGTTCGTTTCATTTCTTTTCTTACAAAGAAAGAACCTGAACCTTAAGTTATAGCGGTAATTCTTGCTTTAAAAAAGTAGAGCTCTGCTGTTGCAGAGCTCTGTGGACAGAAAACACTTCTTATGCTAATATATCTCAAACCAAAAACTAATCAGGCATTTGTAAGTGTTTCGTTTTTTGAATTAGATGTTCAACCTCAACCTTTGTAATCACTTCTTTGCCCTCTTCCCGTAATTCTTCCAGTAACAATTCTGCCACAAGTTCTTCCTTTAGTTCTTTAAGACTTTGTTTGCAGAGTGTATCTAAATAGGCATTCAGTTGCGGACAGCAGTTTTTTTCGACATGAAAAACCACACCGCTAATGGTGATCTTATCTTGGCCATTCATGGTTGTCGGGTAAAAAGTTGGTTGATAAAACATCTAGCAGGTTCTTTGTGGTTAGACTCGGAAGCAATAGTTTGGTTACTTCTTTGCCTAGTATTTATACTCTATAGATGCCTGCAAAGCCAAAAATGTTGCATAACATCCTCAATTTTAACAGTTGTTAAGTCAATTTAACATTTACCGCTGCGCCCTGAAGTAAATATTCGAGGTAACCGTCTCCAATCGAATTCGTTTTCCGCCACTTCCCAACTTCCCGTTGATCTTGTGAGAACTAATTAGCGGAAGCCCCTTATCTACCCTGGTCTGAAACTCTCTGTTGGAGTAAATTCCTCCATTCACCGTCTTAATCTCCACCTCTGCTCCTTCTTTTTCAGGCCATGTAAGGTTTATGGTTCCTGTGATGGTTTTTGCCATTAACTGCCCATAAACACCACTTATTTCCAGATCTCCAATAATGGACTCTACCGATATATCGGCATTGGCCGGAATACTTACTTCTACCTGTGCATCTATACACACGCGGGTAGCATTGTCTTTATTGTCCCAGGTAAGAGCATTCTCATCGTCACAATTGTAGTAACCCCTGGCCTTAATTTGTTTATCATCGAACGAAACATTGAGCTTTACATTCCCACCTGACTCTTGCAAGGACACACTCATCAGGTCATTTAGCTGCCCATCGTTTATCGAATAAAGCACCCGAATTCCAATCTCTTTTTTATCCCAGTTCACCACTTTAATGCGATCTACCAGACTGGCATCTACCATGAGGTGCCTTCCATTATAGTCCACCTGTTTTTCAAAAGTCTCGGTTTGAGCTATTCCCTGAACAGCCACTACCCAGAAGATAATTGCGAGCAGTTTTTTCATGGCTAATTATTTCTAAGGTAAATGTGACCGTACTTCGACTTTATCCTGACCGATTCTGCTCCTTTGCTGGCTGAATAGCTGGCTACCATTTGCTCACCTATTCGCTCACCACCGGTTACCTGAATGGGTGAGGTAAGATTAGAAAATATTTGTCCCCAGGAGGTAGACACCTCAAGCTCCTTGAGATTGGGCTCTGCGACCTTCACGTCAGCACCACCATAAGTCGCCACTATCTCTAGCATTTTGGGCATTTCTACCACTTCTACCAGGCCATACCGGGCTTCAACCTCAACCTCTCCTTCTTTGGGAACGAATACTTCAAGCTCTATATCAATACGAGTTCCATTGTGGTAACTCCCTTTTCCATTACCAAATACCAGGGTTTTACCGCCCCGTTTTATACTTACATTCTTCGATTCTTCGATATCCTCATCGATAAAGATGTACTGACTCTTGTACTTGTCCAGATTCTCCAGCTGAGACTCAATAAGAAGTACTCCTGATTTTCTGGAATCGAGGAGCTTGAAATCGTCTCTTACTTCTTCTCCATTAATAAAAACCCTGGCCTTAATGAGCACCTCCTGCTTATTCCATGTTCTCAGTTGAATAAGCTGAGGATAATCGAATTGGAGTGCCAACTTTTCTTGGGGGCCGAGTGCGTAGGTTTTCTCCAAAGTACTTTGACCAAAAAGCCCTCCGGAGATGCACAAAAGAGCAAGTGTTATTGCAATTGTTTTCATGATAGTTTGAGTTTTTGATGAAAAAACTGCCTGCCGCTGAGATACCAATTATCTTTTGCGACAGGCAGTTACTGCATTTATTTCTTTCTCAGGTATACGTTGCCATAAGAAGCCTTTAACTCCAGCTCTACTCCTCCACCATTGAGTGTTCCTTCAATTGCCGAGCTGATTTTGCGTATTTCTTCCGTTTTAGGAAATTCAATGTTCAGATCGGAGTAAGCCTCTCCATAGGGAGTTTTTACCAGCAGATTGGCCTTGGTATTGGTAGGTAGAGTAACATCTACGGTTGAATACACAGAAACCAGTGAAGTGGGGCCTTTTTGGCTAAGCGAAGCAAAATCGGCTTCAATTTTACCGTAAATGGTATTTACCAAAGCAGGACCGGTTATGTTTTTCAGGTATACAGAGTTGTATCTTCCGGAAATTTCAAGTTCGGTAGAAAGTCCGCTAACCTCAATTTTACCACCCTCATGCTGGCCTGTATGTTCTATCTGCACCTTCATGCCTTTGGGCACTTTAATTACGTATTTCCCTTGCGATCTTCTGGCGGCTTGGAATACAGTAACTTCATTTCCTGAAGTGGTCACATTGAGCCCTATGCCTGTATTGTCTTCTCCCCTGGCACTCAATGGCTTTAAGCCTTGCGCTCTTTCCGGATGGTCTCCATGATTTTCGCTTGTCATAAGCACCTGATTGCCATCGTGAGCCTCTACAGCAACACGGTTCAATTCTTTGAGGATAAGGGTCTTACCTGAAGGATTGGATACATCTAACTTAAATTCCTGGGCGTTGAGTCCCGTAAGTGTTGCAGCAGTAAACAATACTGCCATTACCATTCTGTTTAACTTATTCATTTTCATCGTTTTATTGTTTTCAGATATTTGAGTTTGTTCTTTGGACTGTCTTGTTGACTATTTTGAATTACATGTCTTTGAGTTTGAAAATACCTATGTAGGCTTCGTCTCTTACTTCTTTGAGCACCTGATCCTGTTCGGTTAGTTTTTCGAGCGATTCTATGGCCGATTTCTCCTGCAAGGCCACCAAAGCCTCAATAATGGCTATTTGTGCGGCAGGCTCATTCTCTTCTAACAAGGCTCCAGTGAGTGCCTGAACGGATCCGGGTTGTTTTCCCATTTTGGCCAGAGCCTCTACAGCCTTAATGCGCACATGCATGTTTGGGTCGTTTTTCATCACCGCAAAGAGTGTGATGAGCATTTCCTCATCGGGACGTTCAGCATGCTTTATTTGACTAACCGCCTGCAGCCTGCCACTGGCCGAATTGCTTGATAACTGTTGCTTGAGCAGTGCCAGCTCTTCTTTGATCTCAGACACCTCGGTATTTTGAGAAAAGTGCTCTCCTACCCAAAAGCCTACCAGTACAAGTGCTATTGCAGCAGCCACTCTCAAACCCCAGGTTTGCCAGTTGGTTTTTAACTCTACCACTTTAGGCTCTTTTGCCTCACTTGCCTCCTCAATTTTGGCAAACAGATCATCATCATTCAGCTCGGTTCTCACCTTCCTTAACTCGGCAGCCATCAGTATTTGCTGTCGGTAAGATTCCAGTTCAGCGGGAAGATCTTCTCTTTGAAAGAAAACCTGGAGTTGCTTTTCTTCTTCCAGAGAAGTCTCTCCACTGAAATATTTTTCTATTAATTGCTCTATTTCTTTATTGGCGTTCATATTCTGTCTCTTTTAAATAGGCCTCTCTTGCTGCCTTGCGGGCTCTTGAAAGCCCCACTCTTATGTTGTTTATCTGTAGACCGGTTTGCATAGATATTTCTTCGTAGCTATAGCCTTCAACATCGCGCAGCATCACCAGCAGCCTTTGCTGGTCAGGGAGCGTATCGAAGGCTTTGAGCATTAGCTTCATGCTTTCTCCCAACTCCAAACTCCTGTATGGATTGGATAAGCCCGATTCAACTTCCAGTGTCTGCACGTCTTCATGATGCTTGTGCTTTTTAGACTTTAGTTTATCAATGCATCGGTTTTTGCACACCGTCACGGCTAGAGCTTCTACACTACGATACTCTCCTAGTTGTGCTCTTTTATCCCAAAGCCTTACCATTACATCCTGAAGCGTATCTTCGGCCTCTTCGACCGACTTTAGCATTGCTAGTGCTATTCTGTAAAGCCGATCTTTAAGCGGTAAAACTTTGGTTTTAAATTCCTGCAACTCCATTCAATTGTATAGACGAGCCTTGTCTAAAGGCATTACACTGTTTTGAAAAATGCTTGAAAAAATGAGTCAATGATCATTGTATCTCATTGATTTTCAAAAGATAAGGTTTATCAAATAATTGACATTATTTTCGCTATGCATTCCATATGTTTTTTATTCTATCAAAGATACTGTCTCTGTTTGTAGGTCCGTTGACCTGGGTTATCGGCTTGCTCATACTTTCTGTTTTCTTAAAAAATTCCCGATGGAAGAAGCGCTGTTTTTGGCTTTCTGTTGGGCTATTGGCCTTTTTTTCTAATCAATATATTGCCAACCGGGTTATGCTTTGGTGGGAACCTGAGCCGGTACCCATGAAGGAAATGGCTTACTACGATGTGGCTGTGGTGTTTTCAGGAGTTACCAAAGGCAGTAAAACTCCAAGAGACCGAATCTACTTCAATATGGGTGCTGACCGGATCACCCATACCCTCCAGCTTTACAACGAGGGAAAAATTGGGAGAATTCTGGTAAGTGGGGGGCTGGGCTTCGAACAAGTAGACAATAGCAGAGCGGCCGATAGGTTGAAATCTTTTCTAACTATGGCTGGTGTACCCGATTCAGTTATTGTGGTTGAACCACATGCCATTAACACCCACGAAAACGCGGTGAAATCGGCCGAATTATTAAACAGCCATTTTCCGGGTCAGAACTACCTACTCATCACATCTGCTTTTCACATGAAAAGAGCATCGCTCTGCCTGAAAAGGCAGGGTGTCGATTTCGATACTTTTCCGGCCGGGTATTTAACAGACCGAAGCACTCTTAACTTTGATGACCTTGTAATACCTCGCGCTTCAGCCATTGGCAAATGGGAAACACTTTTCAAAGAATGGGTTGGATTGGGTATGTACCGGGTAATGGGCTATATCTAAGGCAGCACAATGGTTTTCTGGTTTACAAACTCGCGGATACCCAGATGAGACAGCTCTCTACCATATCCTGATTTCTTTATTCCTCCAAAAGGCAGCCGGGGATCTGAAGCTACCATTTGGTTCACAAACATGGCTCCGGTTTGTACCTTGCGAGCTACTTCAAGACCCATTTTAGGGTCTGCTGTCCAAACAGAGCCTCCCAAACCAAAACGGGAGTTATTGGCAATTGCCACTGCATGGTCAGTATCTTTGGCTTTGATTACGGAAGCCACCGGACCAAACATTTCCTCCTCGAATGCAGGCATACCTTCCTTTACCCCGGTAAGTATAGTTGGTTCGAAGAAAGCTCCTTGATTACCCGCCATTTTCCCTCCCAATTCTATATGGGCACCGGCCTTGACCGACTCACTCACTTGTCTTTGCAGCTCTTCGGCCAGCGATAGAGAGGCCATTGGCCCACAATTGGTTGATTTTTGAAGCGGATCGGCAGGAATATAGGGTTTCATAAAGGCGGTAAACTTATGAATAAACTCCTCATAGACACGTTCCACCACAATGAAGCGCTTGGCTGCTATACAGCTCTGGCCGCAATTAATCATTCTTGCCTTGGCTGCTATACGACAGGTTTTATCAATATCGGCATCGGCCAATACGATGAAAGGATCACTTCCACCTAGCTCAAGCAAGGAACTTTTTATGTTTCGTCCGGCCGCCTCCGCAACTTTAGCACCGGCCAGTTCACTTCCTGTTAGTGTAACAGCCACAATTCTTCCGTCATCAATAAGCGCCTCTACTCTGGAAGATTCGATCAAAAGATTTTGAAATACCCCAACGGGAAAGCCTGCTTCTATAAAGAGTTGCTCAATAGCCAGGGCGCACTGCGGAACATTGGATGCATGTTTAAGAATGCCCGTATTTCCGGCCATAAGAGTTGGCGCAGCATAGCGAAACACCTGCCAGAAAGGAAAATTCCAGGGCATAACTGCCAACACGCAGCCTATGGGTTCATAACTAATAAAGGCTTTGCCTGAATCTGTTGTGAGAGGCTCATCTCTTAAGAATCGCTCCGCATTTTCTGCATAATACTCACACACCCAGGCGCATTTTTCTATCTCCGCTATTCCTTCGTTAATGGTTTTACCCATCTCTAAAGTCATTAAACGCGCCAGGTCTTCTTTTTGGGATCTGAGTTGAGAGGCTAGCTGAATAAACAGCTTACCACGGTAAGCAAACGATTCTGCCGACCATGATTTAAAGGCCTGCTCGGTTCTTTCTAAAGCTGATTCCACATAGGCCGATGAATGCGGTTCAAACTCGGCTTCGATCTGGTTGTTGGTGGGATTAACAGATTGTATTGCCATACTCTAATTAAGTCAAACTAAAGCTTAATTGTTACGGCTTAACCGGGAATTTACTAGAACACAATCACATCTACATCTTCTAACACTTTAATGAGGTCGGGTACTTCCTTCATTCGCAAGAAATAGAAGATATTCTTACCTTCTCGCTTGCTGCCGAGAATTCCCTTCATTTTCATGTTAGCCAGATGGTGGGAGGTTAGTGATTGTTCCAGTCCAAGGTAAGCGGTAATGTCGTTAACCGACATTTTCTCATGCTCATTGAGCAGGTCGATGATGCCAATTCGCATCGGGTGAGCAATTGTTTTGAGCACAAAAGCAATTTTCTCGACCCTGTCTACGTCCAGTTGCTCTTCCATTTGGATAGGTTTGCTTCAAATATATGAACATACGTTCATATTAAAAAGCGAAAACTGTAATTTTTAACCCCAAGTTGGAGCCATTGCCCACCGAAAAGATATACCGGGTTCAATAAAAAAAGCCAGACGTTGATTCGCCTGGCTTTTCACTAGATATTAACTGATCTATCTATAGATAATTTCTATCTCTACTCTTCTGTTGGCTGCTCTACCGGCACTGGTGCTGTTATCAGCCACAGGGTTAGCAATACCATATCCATCGGCACTAATTCTGCTTGGGCTAATACCCTGTTCTACAAGGTAGTTCTTCACAGCGTTAGCTCTTCTTTTAGACAGCTCAAGGTTTGAAGCTGCATTGCCGGTATTGTCAGTATAGCCACTCAACTTAATATCGAAGTCGTTTTCTTTCATCAGCTGAGCCACTTGATTGAGCGAAGCATAGGAACTAGATCGTAACACATCACTTCCGGAGTTGAACTGAATGCTCTTAACCGCAAGGTCTAATACCTGTTGCACTTCTTCCTGCACTTCAGGACAACCACCATTGCTGGCAAGTCCGGCAGTTTCCGGGCAGCGGTCATCACTATCTTTTACACCATCACCATCTCTGTCGGGGCAACCATTTAGTGTACCAGCCACTGTCGGACATTGATCATCGCTGTCTTTCACACCATCACCATCTCTATCAGGACAGCCATTGAGTGTACCGGCCACGGTTGGACATTGGTCTTCTGAATCCTGAATACCATCTCCATCCGTATCAGGACATCCGTTGAAGCGCGCAATACCGGCCACATTAGGACACGCATCCTCACTATCTTTTATACCGTCACCATCAGCATCAGGACAGCCATTGAGCTTTCCTGCTACCGCAGGACACTGATCGTCTTTGTCCAATACGCCATCGCCATCCGTATCGGGCCATGGGCATCCTTTGTTTTCTGCAGGTCCGGCCTGAGTAGGACAAGCATCTTCTTTATCATAAATGCCATCGCCATCCGAATCTTTTTTGCTGCTTAAGGAGAAGGATACTCCCAGTGAATACTGCATGTAGTTAGGAGCCTGCTGAACACTCTTTTTATAGGCAGCGCCCACTTCTATGCTAGCGCCTTCGGTTAGCTTAAACTCAAGTCCGGCTCCAATCGGCACATGACTCAGCAAGCCATCTTCAAACTCTTCGTATATGCCTTCTATATTGCTGAAAGAAGTGAGTCCATAGCCTATAAAAACAAACGGAGCTACTTTAGACTCTTCTTTGAGGACATACCCATTAGCCAACTTATAAACCAGTCGGGCATCCACATCGAATACATTACCCACGAAAATATTTTCATGGCTCAACTTACCATAAGAGGTTCCCAGCTCTAAATCTAAACTATTGTTGAGGTAGCGATCCACCCCTACTCGAAAACCGGCACTACCCAAGTCTCCAAAATTGAAGAGGCTCTCATAGTAGCGGTAATCAAACTTGTTATTGATGAGGTCAATGTCAATCCACCACTTGTCGTCAGCGGTTTGGGCATGAGCAGTAAATGCAAAAAGAATTGCCGTAAGTGTTAGTAAAAGTTTTTTCATCGATTTAAGGTTTTTGTTGTGTGTTACAGACTCAAAAATACCACCAAACTGTCAGACAATAAACAGTCTTTGAGTAAAAGAGACTACACGATAAATAAAATGGCATTTTTTTTTGAATCCGCATCAAAGCGAGGCCAGAAAAGTTTCTTCATCCTAGAAATGATTCCCAAATTAGGAACATGAAAATTGGCCTTATTTCCGATACTCACGGGTTTCTCGATGATCGCGTTTTTCATCATTTTGAGACATGCGATGAAGTATGGCATGCCGGTGACATTGGTGAGGGCGGGGTGTTAGAGGCCTTGCAAAATTTCAAACCCACTCAAGCGGTTTATGGAAACATAGACGGCCCCGAGATGCAGCGGGAGCTTCCGGAATACATTGCAACCTCTATAGAAGGCTTAAAGATTCTAATGATTCATATCTGTGGAACTCCGGGCAAATATGCCAGAAGGGCGAAAGAACTTATTGCCGAGCACTCTCCTGACCTGCTCATTTGTGGCCATAGCCATATACTTAAAGTAATGCCCGATAAGCAAAACCAACTTTTATACATGAACCCTGGCGCTGCGGGAAGGCACGGTTTTCATCAGGTGCGAACGCTGTTGCGCTTCGACATTGCCCAAGGAAGGGCACAAAACCTGGAAGTTATTGAATTGGGTAAACGAAGTGAAATAAAAAAGCCCTGACTTCAGGGCTTTCATTAGGTTATATTTTTAAAAGATGCTTATTCAGCAGACTCTTCTTTTTTCTCTTCTTTAGCAGGCTTCTCTTCTTTAGCAGCTTTTTCAGCCTTAGGGGCCTCTTCTTTCTTTGCCTTGGCCTTAGTTTCTTTCTTAGGCTCTTCAGCGTTGAAAGACGCCTTCAGCTCCTCTTTATCAACGTTTTTCAACACAGGTTTGCTGGTAAGAAATTTAATTCTGCTCTGTCTTTGAGCCGCTTTTTGCTTATTTCTTCTGCCTTTTCTCTTTAATCTTGTTACTCCCATGACTAAGACCTTATTTCTAAATGAGGGGCAAAGATACTGGTTTAATATTCATTTGCGAATATTTTGACGAAGAAAAACTGTCATTTTTTTCCTATAAGTTAGGAAGAGCTACTCAGTGAGCCATGGTTTTACTAGTTTTGGCAAAAATTTGAATAGATGTCTAAGAAACCATCCCTTCCCAAAGGCACCAGAGATTTCGGTCCGGAACAAATGTTCAAACGAAGCTTTATTATCGAAACCATTAAAAAGGTGTTTGAAAAATACGGTTTTATGCCTCTGGAAACTCCGGCCATGGAAAACCTGAGTGTTTTAACCGGTAAGTATGGGGATGAAGGCGATCAATTGCTCTTTAGAATCCTCAATTCGGGAGACTTTTTGAGTAAGACTCAACCGGCAGATTTCGAAGAAGGCACTAAATCGTTGGTACCTAAAATCTCCGAAAAAGGGCTCAAATATGACCTTACAGTGCCTTTTGCCCGCTATGTGGTAATGAACCGCAACGACATCACCTTTCCGTTCAAGCGTTACCAGATTCAGCCGGTATGGCGAGCCGACAAACCTCAAAAAGGGAGGTATCGAGAATTTTTTCAGTGCGATGCAGACATTGTAGGTACCGACTCGCTGGTTTGCGAGGCCGAGTTGCTGGCCATGGTGCAGGAGGTTTACAAATGCTTTGCTTTCGATGCCTATAGCATCTCTATAAGCAACCGTAAAATACTGGAAGGAATTGCCGAAGTGTGTGGAGCCAAAGAAGAGTTTAGCCGGTTTTGTGTGATTCTCGACAAGCTAGACAAGATAGGCAAGGAAAAGGTGTTTAATGAATTGGCCCTTCTTGGTCTGAATAAGCAATCGCTTCACCGACTCGATCAAATTCTGGCACTTTCCGGCAATAATGTGGAGAAACTGGATGCCCTGCTCTCCCTGCTCAACGAATCTGAAATAGGCCAAAAGGGAATTGCCGAAACCAGAGAAACTCTGGACAACCTAAGTTTACTGGGCTTTCTGACCGACAAAGTACTTGTGGACTTTACCCTGGCCAGAGGACTCTCCTACTATACCGGCATGATCTACGAAGTGAAACCTACCACTATTAAAATGGGAACAATTACGGCCGGTGGACGATACGATAACCTCACAGGAGTTTTTGGACTAGAAGGTATTTCAGGCGTGGGTATTTCTTTTGGAATCGACCGTATTTACGACACCCTCGAAGAACTCAATCTCTTCCCCCAAGCCAAAGCAAGGTACAGCAAGCTTTTGATCGTGTCGTTCGATGATGCTGCACAAAAGCATTCGCTTAATCTGCTATCTAAACTAAGAGCGGCAGGAATTAGCGCAGAACTATACCCTGAACCCGCCAAGCTTAAGAAGCAATTGGGTTATGCGGATAAAAAAGGGATTCCCTATGTCTTATTGGTAGGTTCTGAAGAAATGAAAAACCTGCAATACACGCTTAAGTATATGGAAACCGGTAACCAAGACAGCTTCAGTATAGAAGATGTGATTAAACATCTGCTTGAGGAAACGAACTAGCAAATACGGTTTTGTTTTACCTAATTTGAATAAGTTTCCAATACGCGCTACGTTTATTGGATAGTTCAAATGGATATTCTTCACGTTCATATCCTTTCATTATTGACACGAAGCCGGTGGGGTAAATTTATACTGCTCATGCTGCTTTTTGCACTGCCCTATGGCGCTTATGGCCAGTTCAATAGTAGTAAGGGTTGGATAGAATCTGATTTTGTAGCCGGTTGCGCCCCCCTTTCATTTGTAATTAAACACACCGGCCTTAAACCGGGCACCTTATTTTACACCATAGATGGCGATCCTAACAACCCACAGTTTACCAATGCAGATGGAGCCCTGGACCCCGGAGAAGAGAATACTATTGAGTACCTGGACCCCGGCACATACCATATCATATTGGTCGATCAGGGGGTAATCAGAGAATACGACAGCCTAAAAATCACTGTATATCCTAACGATCCGCCACAGGTTTCTTACAACTCCTGCCAGGGCAACAGCGTGCAACTGGAATTCCGGAAAGATCAGGACATATACGATTTTTATCGAATAGACTTTGGAGACAATAACATAGTAGAACACGATGGCGAAAGCCCCCTAAACTACAGCTATAGCACTCCCGGAGTTTATCGGCTCACCGTGCGTGGTATGCTCAACACAGGCAATGCCTCCAGTTGCCGTGTGGCTATTTTCAACGTATCCTCTTTTGAAAACCTCCCTCCTCCCGTTCTCAACACAGTAGAAGTAGTGGATGAGCAAAGTTTTCGAATTGCCTATGAGGAACTTGAACCTAACCTCAATTATACCCTCGAAATTAACCGGGGCAACGGATTTGAGGTAGTTACTTCTATTAATCCTGACAACAACCCTACCTCATTTGAGTATAGCAACAACGCTCTTTCTTTAAACGATTCTTATGTGGGTATCCGCCTGATGGTAGCCGATGACTGTGGCACTCAAACCATTTATTCGGAGACAGGTTACACCATTGCCTTTAGTTTATATGATGAATCGGTTGACGATAATATAGAAATGACCATTGCCTGGCTTACCAGCACCACAGACTTTAGCGACATACGGCTACACCTGAACGGTTTGGAATGGCAAACTTACTCTGAGGCTGAAAATAGCAACGGACAATCCCTTTCTTTCAACAGCTGTACCGAACTAGGCACCCTGCAAATGGTGTCTGTGTTTAACGGGGTTACGTCTCTGAGCCAAAGCCTTGAACCATTTAATGGTCAGCCCTTCACTTTACCGGCTCCACCGGCTCCTCAAATAAGCGTTCGGGGTGCTGTGGTAGAAGTAGTTCTGCCAGCCACTAATTTTCCCTTGGGGCGATACATTCTGTACAGGAAAGATATTGAAGCAGACTTTGCAGAGATATTTAGCACCGCAGAAACAGAAATAACAGACACCACCATTCCACCGGGTACTTCCGAGGTATGTTACCGCTTGGTTTATGAAGACGCGTGTGGCAACCTTTCCGAAACCAGTGAGCAAGTATGCCTCATACTTTCTACCAATCTGGGTGTTCCTAATGCTTTTAGCCCCAATGGCGATGGAATCAATGACATTTTCAAAGTAAGTGATGGAATTTATAACAACTTTGTACTGAGTGTTTACAGCCGATGGGGAAGTCTCGTTTTTGAAACCACCAACCCCTCAGAAGGTTGGGACGGAAATTTTAACGGTGAGCCCGCGGCATCCGGAACCTATCTTTACCGTGTCTCGTTCGAGAATGCGGACAACCAACCCATAAGAAGAACAGGTTCTTTTATATTAATTCGATAGCTTTGACAAAAAATACAGGCCATGTTTGATATGATGAAAATGATGGGCAAGGTGAAGGAGATGCAAGCCAAAATGAAAGAAGCCCAAGAGAAGCTGGAGTTCATTGAAGAAACCGGTGAAGCCGGAGCAGGAATGGTAAAAGCCACTGTAAACGGCAAGAAAAGCGTAGTCTCTATTGAAATTGACGAAAGCCTGTTGAGCAAGGATGACAAAGAAATGCTTCAGGACCTTACCGTTGCGGCCATTAACAATGCCATGGAAAAGGCCGACATCCGGGCAAAAGAAGAAATTAAGAAAAGTACTGAGGGGCTTATGCCCAATATTCCCGGAATGGATCTGGGCAATTTATTTTAATGGAAAAACTTTCTGTTGTTCTCCTCAACTACAATGGGAGAGCCCACCTGGAAACATTCTTACCATCGGTAGTTGCTCACAGCCAGCCACACACCGTATATCTGGTAGACAATGGCTCTACCGATGATTCACTCCAATGGGTAAAGGCAAACTTTCCTTCCGTAAAAACCATTGCTTTTTCTCAAAATCATGGTTTTTGCGGTGGTTACAACAAAGCACTGCCCCTAATTGAGTCTGAGTATGTGGTGCTCCTCAATACCGATGTGGAAGTAACCAAAGGGTGGATTCATGCTCCCTTACAGTTGCTAGAACAAAACAGAACCATTAAGGCCCTTCAACCCAAAATACTCGATTATAAGAAGAAAGATACTTTCGAATATGCCGGAGCTGCCGGTGGTTATATCGATTGGATGGGCTACCCTTTTTGTCGCGGCCGGATTTTTGAAACGCTCGAAAAAGACAACGGCCAATATAACACCAACACTCCCATTTTTTGGGCCTCGGGCAGCTGCCTTTTCGTGCACCGCAAAACCTACCTAAAACTTGGCGGTCTCGATGAAGACTTTTTTGCCCATATGGAAGAAATAGATCTCTGTTGGCGCATTTGGAATGCCGGGTTTCAGGTGAGTGTAGCTACCGAAAGCATCGTATTTCATTTGGGTGGAGGTACATTAGACAAGTCGAAACCCAAAAAAACTTACCTCAACTTTAGAAATGGTCTAAGCCTGCTCATTAAAAACGAAACCATTGGCCACCTGCTGTGGAAATTCCCTTTGCGCTTAGCCCTGGATTGGGTAGCTGTATTCAAGTTTTCTGTACAAAGCGGCCCACAACACGGCCTGGCCATTCTGCACGCCCACTTGAGCACTTTTTGGTATATGAGAAGAACATGGGCTAAAAGAAGCAAGAAAAGCCAAAGTTTACCCAACATTCCAATCTACCGAGGGTTTATAACCTGGCAGTATTTTGTAAAAGGCCGGAAAGTGTTTGCCAATCTGAACCGAAAAAACCTACCCTAATTATACCAAACAGGGTTTTGTCTTCTTCTAAGATGTTTTCTAATGTTGATGATATAGGCCAAACCCAAATAAACAATGAGAGGGGAGCCAAAGGTTAGAAAAGAAGAGTAAATGAAAAACAAACGGATGCTAGAGGTAGAAAGATTGAGCTTCTCCCCTAGTTTGGTGCATACCCCAAAGGCCTGATTCTCAAAAAACTGCTGAATTCTTTCCATTTAGCTAAAAGATGTACCAATTTAGAAACAAATTCCAATTGGTGAAATCGGAAAGTACTAAAAAATTATTAAACTTGCAGCCTGCTAAATCAGGCTTAAACAGACGAAAACAATCAAAATTCTTATGAAAACCCGAACTGCTAAAAAGTTTTTTCTAGTTGCACTTGTGGGCATCTTCTCATTCACGGGCTGTGCACTCAGCACCATGAAGAAAATGGCCAAAGATCAACAACTAACGGTGACTCCAAGCCCACTTGAGGTACATGCAGACACTGTAAGATTCGAGTTATCTGCCAACCTTCCGGTTAAAATGCTTAAACCAGGCAAGGTGTACCAACTGAATACTTTCTATACCTACGGAACACAAGAGCGTCAGCTAAAAACCATAGAGTTCAGAGAAGTTGACTACCCTAATGCTGGTACCGAACAACCAAAGAAAACCGAAACCTATGCCTTCCCATTTGTAGAGGGTATGGAAAGAGGTAATCTTCAGGTTCAAGGCCGTGCACTAAACCCTAAGAACGGCAACTACCTTGAGACCGAGCGACTTGGCATTGCCGATGGCGTAATCACTACTTCAAGACTGGTACAGTCTTCTTACTATGCCTCTTATGCCCCTCACGGTTACAACGATCAGGAAGAATTGATCCCTACTAACGTAGAGTTCTACTTCGATCAGGGAAAATCGGTATTCAAAACTTCTGAGAAAAACAGTGACAGAGGTGAGCGCTTTGCTGCCTTTATTGCCGAGAAAAACGTAACAAGAACTGTTACCATTACCGGTACTCACTCTCCTGAAGGTAGAGAAACATTCAACTCAGAGCTTTCTCAGGAAAGAGCTGCCGCCATTGAAAAGTGGTATAGAGAAAAAATGGATCAGTATGACTACAAAGGCATGGCTGATCAGATCAGATTTATTCTTAAGCCAATTGTTCAGGACTGGAACGGTCTAAAATCTATGCTTGCCAGCTACGATGGTATCACTGCGGCTCAAAAAGCAGAGTGGACTAACATTATCAATGGAGCCGGTTCATTTGAGCAAAAAGAAAAGCAGCTACAAAAACTAAGCACTTACAACAAAGTGTTTAAAGACATCTACCCTAAGCTTAGAACAGCTAAAACAGAAGTGTTGACTGTGAAGCCAAAGAAATCGAGAGAAGAAATTGCCACGCTGGCTACTCAAATAGCTAACGGTTCGGCTTCGGCAAGCGCTCTTTCTCTTGAAGAATTGCTTTATGCTGCTGCCAACAACCCTTCACTTACTGAAAAGCAAAAAATCTACGAAGCTGCTGCCAAGAAAAGCGATACTTACGTAGTGCACAACAACTTAGGTGCTGTACACCTACAGTTAGCCATGCAAACTTCTGGCAGAGAAATGACTAACCATGTTAGAACTGCATTGAACCACTTCAATATTTCTAACCAAAAACAAGCTAACGTATATGCTCAAGCCAACATTGGTATGGCTCTAGCTATGCAAGGCAACCTTTGGGGAGCACACGATGCGCTTACAAAAGCAGCCGGAATGAACCCAAGCAACGAAGTAAGCCAGGGTATTAACGGTGCCAAAGGAGCTGTAGAAATCAAAGTAGGTCGTTACGATCTTGCCATTGGTTCATTGAACAGAGCTACTAACCGTTCTGTAGATCAGTTCAACAAAGGCCTTGTACAGTTGTTGAGAAAAGACTTCAGAAATGCACAGTCTACTTTGGAAAGTGTAATTAGCAGCGACAGAGGTTATGTAGTTGCTCACTATGCTGCTGCAGTTGCCGCTGCCCGTCAGGACAACGAGAACAAAGTAATTGAGCACCTGAGAAATGCCATTAGTGCCGATGCTTCTTTGAGAGCTAAAGCTGCTAACGACCTTGAGTTTAGACAATACACTGGCTCACAAGCATTTCTTGACTTACTGAAATAAGTAAATCATTAAAAAAATACTCGAAAGCCCCGAATGTGATTCGGGGCTTTTTTTATGCCAATTTATCAGTTCATTCTGTATTAAAAATATCTGAGCTTATTCAAGCTATGTTTTATTACAAAGTTGCGCTCAAGCCTTTCCTTAGAAGTGTTATTCAAACCAAGGTTAAAGAAATGAGAATCTTTCTTAAATGCTACTTATATTTAAAGAGTGGTTTAATTACATTTCTTCCGTGAAAATAAACACTACTCTTCTAATACTTCTCTTTGCATTAGTCTCTTCATGTGATGACTCAAGCAAAGTAGAGCCCGTGGATTTGGGATTACCACCTATTGTTTCAATCGAAGTTCTTAATACAAACTGGACGCCAGATCTTATCGGATTTACAGCCAGCGCAAATGGAACTGGCATTGCAATATCAATGTATGACATTGACCACCTTGGAAGACAATTGGATTTTTTAAGTTTAGGAATCACTAATTCCACAATCGAATGGAATTACCTAGAACCAATATCACTATCTAACCTTTCCACTCCATTTGAACTTAGTTCTAGGTACGACAAATTTGAAGATGGCTTTTCTTCCAAAAAAAGGCGCTGGCTTGCTAGTAAACCGGAGTTTGGAAGCATAATAATTGAATCTATCAATAGCTTGAAAGAAAGAATCTATTACAACGGATCGTTTGAAGTTATACTTTGCAATGGCTCAAATTTACCCGCCTGCCTTACTATAAAGGGATCATTCGAGAACGTCCAATTTTTCAAAAACCCTGATGATAGGACTGAGTATTTCTACTTGTTATCAAGAACTCTAATCAACTAAATAAATGCATGTATGAGAACAAAAATCATATTTCTATTAATTTTTTCTGTGTAATTGGCCTTCACGCAAACGATAAAGCTTGAAGGTTATTCAAGTCCTTATATGGAATTTTGTCCTGAAGGAGTTACAGAACTGGAATTTTCTGCCCGAGATGTTTGGAACAACAAACTCCATGGAGATTTTACTTTTGAATTTTTTGTAAATGGAGTTAGCGACAATAGCATAAGAATATTTGTGGGAAATAATAATCCCCCAGGGATTAACCCACTTCAAACACCTACTGTGGCCATTGGTACAGATAGCAATAAGGAGGTAATTATAAGAGTTGTACACTATAATCCCATCTCAGAAGAATGGGAAGATGGGTTCGCTTTTCAAAGCAACAATATCAAATTGAGGGTACGTTTCAAACAAAGTATTCCTTTTTCTACATGGAAACAAGACGACTTTTTTATCAAATCTAATGTGATTGAACCAGGACTTGCAACAAATCAAGGTTTTGGTTACTTATTTTTCTGTGAACCGGGAGACATCATACAGTCACACTCTCTAGTTTTCCTGAAAACGCTAATTTCCCGGAATTTTGTAATTGGCATCATCAATGGATTTGGGAGCTGCCACTTGGTTGGAAAATAACCTCCTCAATTTCCCCCAATTTTAGTACAGCTACTAATATTTTTCAAGGCGGAAGAACAGTGAAAATACAAGCTCCATTAGGTAGTTTACCATCCTCAGCAACACTTAACGTAAGATCTGAAAGTGCATGGCCATACCCTATCAATACTCAGACTCCAATCAGATTGGGCAATGCTCCTGTAGGCTCAGACATTCATTACAATGGAAATCCATATACTCCGATAGAAATTTGCTATGACTCTAACAACACAGGTACCTTTAATGTGATATTACCTGCGGGTTCAAATGCGGATAGCTATTATTGGGAGACAAATGCTGGAACTATCTCTAACCGAACCACCACTCAGCCTTCAGTTACAGTTAATTTTAATACTCAAGGCCTTAATAGATACATAAGAGTAAAAACGACAAATAACTGTGGAACATCCGCTTGGTACACCAAATACTTTGATCTGACATACCAATCATTTGGATGCTCAGGCGGGGGTGGCGGAGGCCCGATGTTCTCGATCATTACATATCCAAATCCTTCATCTGCTGAAATGAGCATTGAACTTCAAGAAGAAGACGAATTGAAGCAAAAAGGATTCAACAGAAAAACAAATGAAAAATTTGAATATACACTGTTCAATTCTGACCTCGAGGTGGTCTATAACAAGAAGACTTCTTCTAAAAAAGAAACAGTACCAGTTAAAGATTTGCCCAAGGGCAAGTACATATTGCGTATAGTTACACCATATGGTTCCGATTCACGACAAGTAATTATTAACCGATAATAAATCGCATTCGACATAAAAGGCTCTCTACATTTTGTAAAGAGCTTTTTTTATACCCAATTCTAAAGCAATTCTATATTGGGATTTGAACCCTGATTGTGTATTTTTACGCCCGCTAAAAACCAAGTTCAATGAGAGAAATACAATTCAGAGAAGCCTTAAGGGAAGCCATGTCTGAGGAAATGAGAAGAGACCAAAAAGTCTTTCTCATGGGAGAAGAAGTTGCTGAATACAATGGTGCTTACAAAGTGAGCCAGGGCATGCTCGATGAGTTTGGACCGGAAAGAGTTATAGATACCCCTATTGCCGAACTGGGCTTTGCAGGAATTGGTGTTGGAGCAGCCATGAATGGCCTGCGTCCGATCATTGAATTTATGACCTTCAACTTCTCGTTGGTGGCCATAGACCAGGTTATTAACTCAGCCGCCAAAATGATGTCTATGTCAGGTGGTCAGTTTCCAATGCCTATAGTTTTTAGAGGACCAACCGGTAATGCCGGAATGCTAAGCTCTCAGCATTCTCAAAACTTTGAAAACTGGTATGCCAATACTCCCGGACTCAAGGTGGTAGTACCTTCTAACCCCTACGATGCTAAAGGTTTGCTCAAGTCGTCTATAAGAGATGAAGACCCGGTTATCTTTATGGAGTCTGAGCTCATGTATGGCGATAAAGGAGAAGTACCTGAGGGAGAATACCTCTTGCCTATTGGCCAGGCCCATATTGTAAAAGAGGGTAGCGATGTAACACTCGTTTCCTTCGGTAAAATGATGAAGATTGCCATTGAAGCAGCAGACGAACTGGCCAAAAAAGGCATTAGTGCAGAAGTAATTGATCTACGATCAGTACGCCCCATTGACTATAAAACTGTTATAGGCTCCGTTAAGAAAACCAATCGATTGGTGATTGTTGAAGAAGCCTGGCCACTGGCTTCTATTTCAACCGATATTGCCTTCAACGTACAAAAAGATGCCTTCGATTATCTGGACGCACCTGTAAAAAGGGTAAACAGCATGGATCTTCCGTTGCCTTATGCCCCTACGCTCATCGATGCCATTCTACCTAATGTAAAGCGGACACTAGACGCGGTAGATGCAGTTATGTACAGATAGTAAGAAAAAACTAAAAAAGAGCCCTGTCGGAACTGACAGGGCTTTTTTTATGCTCATCAACGCCATAGGAGAAAATATTATACCCATCTCCCCTACTTAATTGAGGCCTCTTTGAACGCAGAAAACAAATGGATTCTTTCTCATAATTCAAAACACCACTTAAATTGCCTACTGTTGAAAAGGCTCTAGCTCAGAGCACCAACAAGCACATAGATTAATTTCCCTGAAGTACAAAGCAACATAAAGATGTACTCCATGGAAACTCAGAAGAGAGAGAAAGTAAGGTTTAAAATCAACAGATGGGTCAACTGATTTTAGTAGCCGGGGTCAGCCGATCGGGAAAATCGTCATTTTCGAAAGAACTATGTGCCCTTCTGCATGATTCCATCCATCTGGATCAGGATGAATTTGTGAAAGCCCAATCGGAAATACCCACCATTAAAGACAGGATTGATTGGGAAACCCCCGATTCAATCGACTGGAACAGATGGAGAAACACCATCGACAGTTCTTTGAATGAAAATCGCTATGTAGTCGCTGAAGGCATTTTTGCTTTCACAGATCTACAAATAATAAAAAACGCCTCTCTTACCATTGCCATAGACATTCCCTACGAAACCTATCTGCAGAGACGTATGAAGGAAACCCGCTGGGGTAATGAACCGGAGTGGTTTTTAGAGCATGTTTGGCATTCTCACCTCAAATATCATAACCCTCACAAAATAACTCCTGATATTATGCTTAGCGGCACGGAAACTATTGACGCTCAACAGGTACTCTTAGCCGCACAACTTATTTAATTACGCTTTTGGATTTAAGAAATAGAAACACTTTATTTAACGAAATAATTAGTTAAGTTGAAGTATTTCATAGTTATACCAATTCTCTCTGTTGTCTTATTGGGCTGCACCCCCCCACAAAAAGAGCCCGATTCGTCAAAAAGAATGGTAGAATCCGAGCCCAAAAAAGAAGAACCCATCACCCGTGTATTGGCTGAAATGCCGGATTACTACTTTCAATTTTCTTCGCTAGAGCTCAATCAACACCTAAAAGATTTGGATTTGCGGGTGTTCAAACACTATGGCGAGTTTTACACTGATGATTTTAGCATATACAAGCTTCACCGCCTGGACTACCTGGTAGAATCGTACTTCATAGAAGATATTAACCTATACTTTATCGATAGCTTATTAGTTAAAATCCAGGTCTATCTGCGCGAAGACAAGACTCAAGAGTTCCTCAACCGCTACGGAATGGCTAAGATTTATATTACTGACTATCACAATAAAAAACTTTTAGAATCGGAACGGGTATTATTGTATCAAAAAGGCAAATACCGGATCAACGAGAATCTGGATCACTACATTCTTCGATGGAAAGCCGACAGCATGGACATTGAATACCGGGTGAACAAGAAGCCGGACAGTATAAAAATACAGGCGGCAAGCAACACTACCTTGTTAGACGACAACCGAAAGCGCTACAAGCTCACCTTTCAAACAGCCGACTATGATCACCAAATGGCATGGATAAAATGGGAATCGTACAAAGAGTCTAGAGGGCTTGTGGCAGAACCCGCAGAAGAACAATGAAAACGGCCAATTTAATGGTCAGGATAAAAGGTTTGTCAAAAACCGGTAATGATGGAGGAATTTGGCCTATCAAAACCATAATCTTATCATTTCTGCGTCCATAAAAAAAGTCCTCGTTTTTAACGAGGACTCCTTAGTTAATATCCACTGAAAATGCTTGAGGCTTATCTCCTGCCGCCCATTTGAGCCAGGCTTTGCATGGCTCGCTTGCCTCCTACTTTATTCATCATTTTCATCATTTTTCGCATGTCGGCAAACTGCTTCATAAGGTTATTTACCTCCTGAATAGAAGTACCCGAGCCATCGGCAATTCGCTTTCTTCGGCTACCATTAATAATCTCTGGGTTAGCCCGCTCATCTTTAGTCATTGAGCGGATAATGGCTTCAATCGGCTTAAAGGAATCGTCATCAATATCAAGCCCCTTCAAAGCCTTTCCCATTCCGGGTATCATACCCATAAGGTCTTTCAGGTTACCCATTTTCTTAATTTGCTCTAGCTGCGACAAGAAATCATCAAAATCGAACTTATTCTGGCGAATCTTTTTGTTGAGCTTCTTGGCTTCTTCTTCATCAAAGGTTTGTTGCGCTTTTTCTACCAACGACACCACATCGCCCATACCCAATATTCGGTTGGCCATACGGTCTGGATGGAAGACATCAATAGCCTCCATCTTCTCTCCGGTAGAAATGAACTTAATGGGTTTGTCTACTACCGTTCTGATCGAAAGGGCCGCACCACCTCGGGTATCACCATCGAGTTTGGTGAGTACTACTCCGTCAAAATCGAGCCTTTCGTTGAAAGTTTTAGCTGTGTTCACAGCATCCTGACCCGTCATTGAATCGACCACAAACAAGGTTTCTGAAGGGTTCAGTGCTTTTTTGAGCCCTTCAATCTCTTGCATCATTTGCTCATCGACCGCCAATCGACCGGCTGTATCGACTATAACGATCTTTTTTCCTGTTGACTTAGCATGTTTAATGGCATTGTTGGCAATTTCAACAGCATTTTTATTCTCAGGCTCGGCATAAACCTCCACACCAATTTGCTCTCCCAATACCTTCAGCTGATCAATGGCAGCCGGACGGTAGATGTCGCAGGCAGTAAGCAACACCTGTCGCCCTTGCGATTTGAGCATTCGGGCAAGCTTACCTGAAAAAGTGGTTTTACCTGAACCCTGCAAGCCGGAAATAAGCACCACCGCAGGATCTCCCTGCAGGGTCATATCTACCTTTTTGCCACCCATCATTTGGGTAAGTTCTTCGTTAACGATCTTAACAAGTAGCTGGCCGGGAGAAACCGATATGAGTACATCTCTGCCGAGTGCCTCTTCTTTAATTTTGTCGGTTACCTCCTTTGCTACTTTATAGTTAACATCAGCATCAATCAGTGCTCGTCTGATCTCTTTGACTGTGGTGGCTACGTTTATTTCTGTGATCGAACCCTGACCTTTTAAGGTCTTAAAGGCCTTATCTAGCTTGCCGCTTAAATTCTCAAACATGCTTTCAACTTTTGGCTTGCAAAAATAGCCATTTTTCCTGTCTTAAAAAGCGGCTAAACCGAGTAAAACAGACAAATAGCGGCTTTGGCTTTTCTATTAGTGGCCTAATGAACATATTGTGTCGCAAATTGATATAGATAGCATGAAGAAGATCAACTTTTCGCAACATGTGTTGCCGCATCTGATAGCCGTACTGGTATTTTTGGTAATCACTGTAGCCTTTTTCAACCCGGTCTTTTTCGACAATAAAAACCTGAACCAGAGCGATATTATTCAATGGGAAGCAAGTGCCCAGGAGTTGATAGAACACAGAGAAGCTACTGGCAAAGAAGGCTTATGGACCAATTCTATATTTGGAGGCATGCCTGCTTACCTTATCAGTGTGAAATGGGGCAATCAGCTTATTAAATATGCACATGCTGTTTATTCTGTAGGGCTTCCTCACCCGGTAAGAATAATTTTTGCCAGCATGCTTTCTTTCTACATTATGCTATTGTGCTTTAGAGTTAAACCATATCTGGCACTGATAGGGTCGGTTGCTTTTGGTTTATCTTCTTATAACATTATCGGGCTCACAGCCGGTCATAACGCCCGCATATCGGCTGTTTCGTTTATGCCACTGGTTATGGGAGGAATTCACCTTTGCTTTAACCGCAACAAATGGCTGGGTGCAAGCCTTACAGCCCTTGCTCTGGCAATGCAGCTAAGGGTGAATCACTTACAGATTACTTATTACTTAGCCTTTATAATAGGTATTTATGGTCTAATACAACTCATCTATGCCTACCGGGAAGGGCAGTTGCGCCTTTATGTGCAACGGTTGAGTCTTTTAATTGTAGCCGCGCTAATGGCCATTGGTACTTTCTTTGGTGAGTTTTATGCCACCTATGAATATGGTAAATATTCTAACCGAGGGAAGTCCGAACTTTCTCAGCAGGTGGATGAGGAAATGAATGCCGATGGCCTTTCACCTACATATGCCTTTCAGTATTCCAATGGTATTTGGGATCCTTTCACCCTATTTATCCCTAATGCATTGGGCGGTAATACCCCTCTTTCTACTGATTCTGAGACTGCCGATTTTTTACGAGCCAATGGAGTAAACAACCTACAATTGGGTCAGTTTTTGAATTATGACCCGCGATTTAGGGCTTACTGGGGTAGTGAGAGCCCTACTACCTACTATGCCGGAGCCATTATGGTTTTTCTGTTTGTACTGGGCTGCTTTCTTGTAGAGCGTAAGTATGTGGTCTGGTTAGTTTCTGTGGCCATATTAGGCATTCTACTGAGTTATGGACGCAACCTTGGCTGGTTCAACAATTTTATGTTCGAGTATTTTCCCGGTTACAATAAGTTTAGATCGGTCACCTTCACAATGGTGATGCCCATCTTCTCCATTGGCCTGCTGGGAATGATGGCACTTCAAAAGCTGGTGGAGCTTAAATGGGACAAAACCTTGCAAAAGAAACTATGGATAGCGCTTGGCTCTACAGCCGGTTTGGCTCTGCTGCTTGGCCTGAGCACGGGTATGTTTAGCTTTAGAGGTACATATGACTCCCAACTTCCACAAGAACTTGCTCGGGCATTAAAAAACGACCGTAAAGACCTGTTTTCTGCCGATGCATGGAGAGCTTTTTTCTTCATCGGCATTTTTGCTCTTACCTTCTACCTTTATAAGGTGGGGAAACTTAAAAAGGGGTTGGCCACCTTGCTTCTCGTTGTCATTGGTTCCTCAGAAATATTAATTGTGAGCGCCAGATTCATTGGCAAAGACAACTATAGCGCCAACTTCAGAAGCAATGTTTTTGCAGAGACGCCTGCCGACCGTTACATTAAGCAAACCAAAAAGAACGGGGACAGAGTTATAGACCTTTCGGCACAGTTCTACAGTGCAAGAGCTGCCTACCACCATCATCTGGTGAACGGGTACCACGGAGCAAGAATCAGAAGGTATCAGGAGCTAATTGATAATGTAATACTACCAGAATATTCATTGGTTGCTCAAGCCCTTAATGCAGGTAGTATACCGGACTTTAGCCAGACTCCGGTCCTCAACATGCTCAATACACGGTTTTTTATTACCGACCCTCAAGCAGCCGGAGATGTGATTCAAAACCCAAATGCCCTTGGTGCTGCCTGGTTTGTAAAAGAATTAAACTATGTGGAAGATGCCGATGGCGAATTCAATGCCACCCGAAACCTTACCACACCGGCTATTACAGCCATAGTAAATGCCAGTGAGGTGCCTCAGGGACTCAGTACATCGGCCAACGGCAACATTAATTTGGTAGAATACAAACCGGGTTACTGGAAATATGAAAGCTCCAATACATCCGATGGTTTTGCTGTTTTCTCGGAGGTGCATTACCCCAAGGGCTTTAGAGTAACCATTGATGGCGAAGAAGTAGACATGCTCAGAGCCAATTACATTTTAAGAGCACTGGCCATACCTGCAGGCGATCATACCATTGAGTTCAGCTTTGAACCAAAGATTTATTCTGTAGGGAGTACCGTGATGCAGGTAATGAGCCTAATGGTCTTGTTAGCTTTTGCCGGGAGTGTTTATTTTAGTCTTAGGGAAAATTGAGTGCCTCTGACAATTGAGTATAATAATTAATAAGAGATTTAGCCGTACAATCCCAGTTATACTCTGATTCAACAGCTTTCTTACCATTCTCTCCAAACTCTCTGGCCAATGTGGGGTTATTATAAAGTTCTAAAAGACAGGTTGCTAATTGTTCATGATTTGCTGCCTCAAATATCAACCCTGCTTTGGCTTTGTTAACTACTGAAACCTGAGCCGGACAATCACTCGCTACTACTGCCCTTTCTCCGGCCATGTATTGAAATAGCTTATTGGCTAGAGTTGTATCGTGGTGAAGGTTTCTATGCAATGGAGAGATGCAAACCTCAGCACCTTTAATATAGGAAGGGAAAAGTGAAACATCCTGCCAGCCTTCAAAAAGCACATGAGCTCCGAGTCCCAAATCCGCCACCAGTTGTTTCAGCTGACTATCCTCGGTGCTTTTACCTACAAGAACCAGCTGAGCCTGTGGAATATACTTCACCACCGTTTGCATTGCCCTTACTGCTGTATCTGTTCCTCTCCGCAAGCCCGTGTCACCCACATAAACAACATCGAAGCCCTTTTTAAACCGCTTTACCACCTTCGTATCAATGGGGTAATTCCAGTAAATTTCGGGCGAAATTGTGTTGGCCACTGCCAAGAACTTGGATCTAGGCTCCTGCGTGTCTCTAACAGCCACATCGATTGCCTCAGGGGTAACCATTACCACCTTATCAGCCCTCCTGATGAGTTCATTCTGAGCGCTTTTCCACAGGTCGATTTTCACCAGATGCTTGGCAGGGAATTTTTGTAAATGCGGGTAGTATTGCATAATCTCGGGCCTGTTCTCGTGCAAATCCAACGTGAGAGGTAGCCTATAATACCGATCATTCACATCCATTACTGCCTTGGCGAGTAACATATCATGCACATGAAGTGCATCTGGTCTGATCTCCTCAATGAACTCCTTAATCGGTTCCCTAAGGCTATTATGAAAGTAACCCCATTCATAAGCCAGAGCCGAGGCCTTATAGAGTAGTTTACCCGCCTTGCATCTGTAAACCTCTATGCCATTGATTGTAACCCTTGAAGGAGAAAGCTTCTTATAATTGAGGGAAAATAAATGAACCTGGTGGCCTGCTTGAATTAAAGAATGAGCCTCATTTTCAACTCTCGAATCAGGTGGAAAAGATTGATCCAAAAAAAAGGCAATGCGCATGTGGCAAGATTGATTATCTGTTTAAAATATCAAAGCAAATGCTTTTTTATGCTATGATTTATTAGTTTCGAAGCTTGTCATGCCAATCAGTTTATCGCAGTTCAATAAGGTCAGGGACCTGGTGTACAGCAAGCCATTTGCCAGGAAAAATTATAGTCGAAAGAAAAGCCTTACACTGGGCTATTTTACGTATCGGTTAAGGAGACCCTACTTAAAATACCGGTATAACCTTTATCAAAAAGCACATCCAACAGAACCATGGCTTTGTCCTGATGCCATATTCGCCCTTACTCAATTACTCCAAAATGCCAGCGAGGGATTAGAATATGGCAGTGGTCGAAGTACCACTTTCTTTGCGCCATACTTTGAGTCTTATGTAAGCATTGAACACGAAGAGAAATGGTACAACCTTGTGAAAGAAAAACTGAATACCTTGCCGCAGGTAAAATACTTCCTGATCGAAGCAGAACAAAATGTACCACAGCAACACTTGAGCAGTGAACAACAGGTTTTTATGCCCGTAGAACTCTTTCCGGTGCCTGATTCTTTATTTAAATCATACACTGATTTTATACTTCAGTTCGAGCCGGAAAGCTTTGATTTTGTGCTGGTAGACGGCCGAGCGCGAACAACCTGTGCACTCAATAGTATTGAAAAACTTAAGTCGGGAGGCCTGCTTGTTTTAGATAATTCTGAAAGAGCTAGATACAAAAGGATTCATGAGGCATTGGCAAGTTGGCCAAAAATTGAAACTACAACTGGCCTAACGAATACTACCATCTGGAGAAAACCATAATGGGTATAATCATCAGACAAAGCATACGGTCCTCAATCATCTCCTACTTTGGAGTAGCTATTGGCTATGTAAATGCCTTATGGCTATACCCTTATTTTCTAAGCACCGAACAAGTTGGACTGTTTCGACTGATACAAAGTACGGCTTATTTACTGGCTACATTTGGCCAAATGGGCCTGGCCCAGAGCTTCATAAAATTCTACCCTGAGTTTAAACACAAGAAGGGCTACCTTGCCGCTGCCCTCGTTGGTGGAACCGTGGGGTTCCTCTTACTGTGCGGGTTTACCGGGGTCTTTCAACGGCAAATTGTAAACTACTTCTCCAGAGAATCTCCTCTTTTTGTAGAGTATTTCCAGGTGACACTCATTGTATCTTACCTGATTATACTCTTTCAATTGCTAGAAGCTTATTCCAGAAGCCTATTAAAAATAGTTTTTCCAACCCTAATGAAAGACATTGGTCTGAGAGTGCTAACTATGGCTTTTCTGCTGTGCTATGGTTTTGGCTATCTGCGATTCAACCAACTTGTTTATCTTTTCATAGCCATATATGGAACCGTACTTGTGGGTCTTCTTATTCATTTTGCCAGAAACAGAGAGCTCCATTTTTCGTTAGACTTTGGGTTTCTAAAGCAAGGCCGGTTGAAACGGATTGTACATTATGGCTTATTTTCTCTTATAGGAGCCGGAGGCACTCAAATAATACTTCAAATTGATAGTGTAATGATTAGTGGTAGCCTGGGGCTGGAGGAAACCGGTATTTATACCATAGCTTTCTTTATTGGAATAGTCATTGAAATGCCCAAAAGAGCCATTGCACAACTGAGCTCAGCCTTGCTGGCTCAATCTTTTAATAAGCATGACATGGCTGCGGTAAAAAAACTTTACCAACAAACATCAATCAATCAGTTGTTAATCGGCTCGCTGCTTCTTATTGGCATCTGGGCTAATTTGAGCAATATTTATGCATTCATCCCCAATAACGAGGCCTATTTGACCGGAGTTAATGTAGTGCTCTTTATTGGCTTAGGTAAGCTTTCCGACATGGCTTTTGGCACCAATGGCGAAATCATTGTCATGTCTAAATACTTTCGGTTTAATGTTGTTGCAGTGGCCGTTTTGGCCGTGCTTACTATTCTCTTAAACCTTTGGCTTATTCCACTTTTTGGCATAGAGGGTGCAGCTGTGGCTTCCTTTTTAGCCATGCTCACCTTTAACCTAACCAAGTATATTTTTGTATGGTATAAGTTTGGCATACAGCCTTTCAACTCAAAAACACTGGTGCTGTTGGCCATTGCAGCAGGCGCATTGATTTTAAATAGCTTGGTTGTGCCTTTCAACAATCCTTTATTGGATTTACTGCTTCGCTCTACCATGATTGCTTTCTTTGTGCTTGGCTTGGCTTATTGGCTTAAAGTGTCTGATGAATTTAACAATCTGACCCATCAGGTTTTGGAGAAATTAAATCTGCGCTAACCAAGTGGCAAGTTGCCCCGTGAGCTGGTGCCTGCTATACTGCTCAATATTTTCATAGGTCAAATCCAATTGCTGTTCGTAGGCTGCTTCCAAAAACTCCTTTATGCCAGTATAGTCATCATAATCGAAGCACTTTCCAGCATTACACTCTCTAAGAATAGTCGCCAAATCACTGTGCACATCACCAATAGCCAAAACGGGCTTCTTTGCTCTCAAATATTCAAAAAGCTTACCCGGAAGTTGCGTTTGGAGCCTTTCTGTTTGAGTTTGAATAAGTATGAGCACATTGCTTTGAGCGTACAAAGAAAAAACCTCCTGATGGGGCACGGAGGGCTCAATGGTAGTACACTTCTTTAAAGCCACATGCTGCTCCACCTCGTTGCGCACTTCATCGCTTAAAATCCCAATTAGTTTAAGTGCCATATCAGCGTGTGTCACTGCCAAAGCATCTATTGCCTTCCATAGGTTTTTCGGATTCCTTTGCCTACTGAGCATTCCAACATGGCTTAGAATAAACTTTTGATCACGATTAAGCTGTTCGGGCATTTCGTCAGCATCGTCATATCCATTAGTAATTACTTTTACCGAACGTGCCCCAAGCCGCTTAAACTCATCTCTTGCACTTTGGCTAGTTACCAACAGTGCGTCAGACACTTTTATAACTTCCTGTTCCAGCTTTTGGTGGCGTTTCCAAAGGGGAGCTGTAATTTTCATTTCCTGAAGAATCTCCCATTGTGTCCATGGATCTCTAAAATCTGCTACCCAGGTAAGCGATGGCACTTTCATCTTTAGTCGTTTACCAATAAGATGCAAACTATGAGGTGGCCCGGTGGTTATCACATGCCTTATATGGTTGGTCTCCAGAATACTCAGTAAATAGTTAGATGCCGGTTTTACCCAAAATATTTTGGGGTCGGGCACAAATAAATTTCCACGAAGCCAAACAGCTAATTGCTTCAGAAGGCTATTGTTGGCGTCTTCCAAAATTTGCCCTTGTTTTAGCTCCTTTTGCCCCGATAGTTTCTTGAAAATACTGTATGGTTCCCAAATGGGAAACTTCAGCACTTCCACTTCCGGGTGAATATCATGAACCAACGATTCATCTTTCAGGTCGAAATCAGGGTTTTCCGGAGTAAAAATTATAGGTCTCCATCCATAAGAAGGCAGGTACTTGCTAAACTTGAGCCAACGCTGCACTCCGGCTCCTCCGCTAGGCGGCCAATAATAGGTTACAATAAGAACAGGCTTTAGCTCTTTTGGGGTTAGTTGTTGAGTATTGCCAGAATTAGTGCGCTCCATAGTAGACTTGCAATTAAGAAGAAAAAAATCTTATTTCAGCCATCAATACAGGTCAAACTCAACGAATCTACCATGGGCTTTTTACCACTTTTTGTCGCTTTATTAGGCTTAATATTACTTTACACTCTCTATACATACAATCAAATAAAGCCAAGAAAGGCCAACCTTAACCGGGTTATTGATGCCATGGCAGCCAACAGTCGCGAAAGGAAACAACTGGTTTTACAACACGAACAGAACAACCCCGCTCTGCAAGAGCTTGCCGAAAAGCTTCGAAAAACCTCTACAGACAGGTTTCAGAGTTATAAAAAAGAAGAAGAATTCATTGAAGAATTAGAGCAAGCCACCAAGCAACTCGCCAATGAAGACCTAGCTCATAAATTAAATGCGCTCAATCATAGACAGCAAGAGCTTATTCAAAACCTAAAGGCCAAAGCCAAGGAGTACAACTCTTTCATTGGCAAATCGCCTGCTTCGGCAGTAGCCTCAGCATTCGGTTTCAGACAATTTTAACTGTTCTTTGAGATAAGAGACTACTTCTTCGGCAGAATCAGGTTTAAACCATTGTACTTCTGAATCCCTTCTAAACCACGTAAGCTGCCGTTTGGCATATCTCCTCGAGTTTCTTTTGAGCAACCGAATAGCCTCCTCCCTGCTGTATTCTCCCTTTAGGTAAGGAAAAATCTCCTGATACCCCACGGTTTGCAACGCGTTCAGATGCTCCAAAGCCAACAGTTTTTCTGCTTCTTCAAAAAGTCCTTGCTCAATCATGGCATCCATGCGCACATCAATACGCTCATAGAGTTTTTCTCTTTCCATGTGCAGTCCAATTTTATGAATGCAGAACGGTCGGTGTTTTTTGTTCTGGTTTTTCCTAAAATGAGAAAATGGTCTACCGCTGACGCGTATTACTTCAAGGGCTCTAATAACTCGCTGCGGGTTGTGCAAGTCAACAACATCTGCATATTCAGGGTCTGTTCTTTTCAGCTCTTCTACCAACGGGCTCAAACCGTTCTCTTCCAGTTCATCATTCAGTTTTTGTCTTACCTCCCCGGGCACTTCGGGAAACTCGTCCAATCCATGACAAACGGCATTCACAAAAAGTCCCGATCCGCCCACCAATACCAAAACATCATGTTGCCTATGGAGTTGTTCTATTAAGCGTAGAGCGTCCTTTTCGAACTTTCCAACATCGTAAGAATCATGAATAGAATGAGAATTTATAAAATGATGCGATACTCGGCTCAATTCTTGAGCGTTAGGCTTTGCAGTACCAATTTCAAGTTCTCTGTAAAATTGCCTGGAGTCTGCTGATAGTATTTCAGTTTGAAAGTATTCAGCAACTTCTATGGCCAATGCCGTTTTACCTACGGCTGTTGGCCCCACAATACATATTAAGTGCTTTTTTATTGAGCTCATGTTGAATTTACGCACCCAAATATATTATAATTGAAATTGCAGTATGAATAATAGACACAACAGCATTCTGGTCATTGATGACAATGACATTAATAGAAAATATTTAAAATCAGTACTTTCCAACAACAGCCTGGAACCCGTATTAGTAGAAAGCGGGTATAGGGCTTTGGAAGAATTACGATTACGCCAGTTCGATTTGATTTTAGTAGACATTCAGATGCCCGAAATGGATGGTTTTGAGTGCTACAACCGAATTAAAGAAGAATTTGGTTTATATTGCCCTGTTTTAGCAATAACTGCTTTTTCGGATAATGCCGATAAGAAGCAAATCATTGAATTTGGCTTTAACGATTACATTCTGAAACCTGTAAAACCTAACGTATTGGTAGAAACCATTAAATACTGGATTACCAATTTTAGCAAGACCAACGGGGCCAGCCCCTTTCAGGAAGATGAACATGTAGACGAAGAAGTAATTCAGGACCTACTTAGATACACCGATAAAGACTCACTACTCTTATTAATTGATGAATTTGTTGAAGAGACTAAATCAAATCTTCAATCAATTTCATTTTTAAGGAGCAATCATAAGTACACTGAAATTTTGAGTATCTTGCATAATATAAAAGGAAATGCTGGTTCTTTCGGATTCACCACTCTTTCTTCTATGGCCTCTACCATAGAGTCATACATTAAAGAAGAAAAATGGGATAGGGCTGTTTCTATTCTCGATGAATTTTTAGAATATGGCGACTTTCTTTTTAAAGACCATAGAAGACTGTTAAAGATTTATTAGTTATGACTGTTGAATACAAGAAAGTGCTCGTAGCCGAGGACAGTTCTGTTATTCAGAATCTGTTGAAGAAGATTCTGCTTTTTGAGAATTGTAAAATCACCTCCGCCAAGGATGGACAGGCTGTGTTAGACAAGTTCGAAGCCGAAGACTTCGACTTGGTTATCATGGATGTAAACCTTCCGATTCTCAATGGATTGGAGGCCACCAAGCGAATAAGAGCCGGAAAAACAAAAAAATCTAAAATTCCGATAATTGGAATTTCTGGCAACGCCAAAAATCTGCCGGTTTCGGAGTTTTTTGAGGCCGGAATGAATGAATACATTCAAAAACCACTCGATTATGACAAACTGATTGAGCTGGTTAAAAAATATACTTCCACCAACTAAATGTCTGTAAAGTACACAAAACAATTTCTGGGTAAACTAGAAGACATATTTGCCGAGTCTGACTACGTATTGCGCTACGAAAAAGGCAACTTCAAGTCGGGCTATTGTATTCTAAAAGACACCAAAATTGCCATTGTGAACAAATACTATACTACAGAAGGCAAAATCACCTGCCTTTTGGACATTATTAAATCTATTGAACTAGACCCTAAGCAGCTTAGCGAAAAAAACGTTAAGCTGCTTAACGAACTCTCTCAAACCTCACTAAAGCTGTGAAAGTAACTGTTCTTGGATCAGGAACTTCGCAAGGTGTGCCGGTAATTGGCTGCCAGTGCCCGGTTTGTCAATCTCTTGACTTTCGAGATAAAAGACTCCGCTCTTCTGTTCATATAGAAGTAGAGGGCAAAAGCATTGTGATTGATTCCGGCCCAGACTTCCGTCAGCAAATGCTCCGAGAACGCATCAGCCAACTAGATGCCCTACTGTTTACTCACGAACACAAAGACCATACGGCCGGCATGGACGATATTCGTTCGTTTAATTTTCTGCAAGAAAAAGACATGCCCGTTTATGCCGCCCCGAGGGTAATAGAGCAATTAAAACGTGAGTTTGCTTATGTATTTTCTGAAAAGAAATATCCCGGTGTGCCCATGGTAGAGGTAAATGAGTTAGACGGTGAACCTTTTGAAGTAGAAGGGATACAGGTTATACCTATTGAGGTCCTACACTACAAATTGCCAGTATATGGCTTTCGTATAGGAGACTTCACCTATATAACCGATGCCAAAACCATTAGCAAAAAGTCTTTGGAAAAAGCTCGCGGCTCAAAAATTCTGATGATCAATGCATTGCAGCAAACCGAACACTTGAGCCACCTCACACTGAACGAAGCCATAGACATGGCTCAAAAAATTGGAGCAGACGTCACCTATTTTACTCACTTAAGCCACAAAATGGGCAGTCACAAAACCATAGAAGCGCAACTGCCCAACAATATTTATATTGCCTATGATGGTCTTCAGCTATCGCTCTAAGACCAACTATTTTGCCACGTTTATTTTAAGCGTATTTGTTCTTCCAAATTCATGAATTGGCATACTGGCTGTGGTAATAAACACATCGCCCGACTTCAGCTTGCCTGCCTCTTTTAGTATCTCCTCCTGATCTTCGAATGTCTGGTCTGTAGAATGACGTTTGTCATAAAAAAATCCTTCTACTCCCCAAACCAAGCCCAGTTTGGTTAGCAACCCTTTGTTAGCTGTAAATATGAATATCTTAGAATAAGGTCTGTGCGAAGCCATTTTAAAGGCGGTATAGCCCGAAACAGTGTTGCCTATAATGGCTTTTGCCCTTACCTGTTCGCAAAGCTTACAGGCCGCAAGCATCACATTGTCGTTAATAAAGGTGTCGCTATCTTCCTGAGGGTTGTAGAAGTGATCATATACTTTGGCCGAACTTTCTACCGAAGCAATGGTTCTAGCCATATACTGAACCGTTTCTACAGGATATTTTCCGGCCGCTGTTTCGGCAGATAGCATCATTGCATCGGCACCATCCAACACCGCATTGGCCACATCGTTTGTCTCTGCCCGGGTTGGCCTCGGATTAGAGATCATGCTTTCCATCATCTGCGTAGCAATAATTACAGGCTTAGCGGCTTTGTTGCATTTATCGACAATCATTTTCTGAGCCATGGGTACCTCTTCCATCACTATTTCTACCCCAAGGTCTCCCCTGGCCACCATTAGAGCGTCAGAAGCGGCAATAATGTCATCTATGTTTTTTAGAGCCTCGGGCTTCTCAATTTTAGCCACTACCCTAATATCCTTACCCGATTGTTCAATTTGCTTCTTTAGGTCCAGAATGTCCTTGGCCGTTCTAACAAAAGAAAGAGCAATCCAGTCAACCCCCTGATCGATTCCAAACGCAAGATCTTCCTTATCTTTCTCTGTAAGAGCCGGGGCCGAAACATCCGTAAAAGGAAGATTAATCCCCTTCCTGGACTTCAAAGAACCACCGTATTTAACCTCACATATTACGTCTTTACCTTTAATATCCTTTACAAAAAGTTCGAGATTACCATCATCAATAAGCACCATATCGCCCTTTTTCACATCTTTAGGCAAATCGGTGTAAGAGGTACTCACACGCTTAGAGTTACCCAAAAGACTTTCGGTAGTAATGGTCAGTTCCTGGCCGGGTTCAATAAACACTTCCCCATCTTCAACCTTTTCTACCCTTATTTTTGGTCCTTGCAAATCCTGAAGAATAGAAACATGAGTCCCAAGCTCTTCATTTACCTCTCTTATTCTCTGAATTACCTGAGCATGTGTGGCGTGTTCACCGTGAGAAAAGTTCAGTCTGAAAACGTTTACACCAGCCTTTACAAGTTCGGTTAATACCTCTTTAGACTGGCTGGCAGGCCCTACAGTGGCCACAATTTTTGCTCTTTTAGAATAAATAGTCTGACCCATATTAAAAGATAAGGTTATCCTTAGATTTTAGTGATTGAATATCGATTTTGGTTGTAAACTGCACGAAAGGTATTCGTTTGACTTCGCTAATAAAAGTATTCTCATCGAAAGTGCTGGATTCGTTTTCCAAAAGCACCAGATAGTCGAAATTTTTCAATTCAGGCAGCAAATAGGCATTATAAGCTCCATCAGTATCTTCGGCCCTATTTCTGATTAATCGAACCGTCTGAAACTCTGACCGATCCAGAAAATTCTGAATGGAAAGACTCTTCTGTTCATTGAAACCTATTTCTATGTTTTCTGCTTTTACCAGGTTGAGCTTCAAATCTTTATTGAGGCACCACGCGAGCTTGTATGGTTTCACGTTAGCATTGAGGGCTAAAAGAAGAAAGTCGAAATCATAAATAACCTGAAGCTTATTTTTAGCCATACGATGCAAAATTAGGCCTTTTGAAGGGCTCGGACAAGATTAAAAATTTTGTTTGACATTCGGGGAGAATTGCATTTCTTTGCATCGAGTTTTAACTAAATTTTAACCAAAATGTCAGAAATCGCATCAAAAGTTAAGGGTATTATTATTGATAAATTAGGTGTTGAAGATTCTGAAGTAACACCAGAAGCCAGCTTCACCAACGATCTTGGAGCTGATTCCCTTGACACTGTGGAATTGATCATGGAGTTTGAGAAGGAGTTCAACATTTCAATTCCTGATGACCAGGCTGAAAACATCGCTACTGTTGGCGATGCCATCTCTTATTTGGAAGCAAACGTTCAGCAATAATTTCTCACTTACGACTCTAGTATGCAATTAAAACGAGTTGTAGTAACCGGACTAGGCGCACTTACACCACTAGGTAATAATCTCAATGCATATTGGGACAATCTTATTAAGGGTGTAAGTGGGGCTGGACCGATCACCAAGTTCGATCCCGAAAAATTCAAAACCAAGTTTGCCTGCGAGGTAAAGGGATACGATCCTAACGAGCATTTTGATAGAAAAGAAGCTCGTAAGATGGATTTATTTACCCAATACGCCTTAGTAACAGCCGAGGAGGCTATGCAAGACGCAGGTATTGACCTGGAATCAATCGATAAGCTAAAGGCCGGTGTTATCTGGGGTTCAGGTATTGGCGGTCTTAGAACTTTTCAGGAAGAAGTGGCCTCTTTCGCCCAAGGCGATGGAACTCCACGATTCAACCCATTCTTCATTCCTAAGATGATTGCAGACATTTCTGCAGGAATGATTTCTATCAAATACGGATTCAATGGCCCCAACTTTGTCACTGTTTCGGCCTGTGCCTCCGCTACCAACGCCATGATAGACGCCATGACCTACATTAAGTTAGGCAAGGCCAATATTATGATTACAGGTGGCTCAGAAGCATCGGTAACCGAAGCAGGAATGGGTGGGTTTAACGCCATGAAAGCCCTGTCTGAGAGAAATGATTCTCCGGAAACGGCTTCAAGGCCTTTCGATAAAGATAGAGATGGGTTTGTTTTAGGCGAAGGTGCAGGAGCTCTCATTCTTGAAGAATACGAGCATGCCAAAGCACGCGGTGCTAAAATATATGCTGAAGTAGTTGGTGGCGGTATGTCGGCCGATGCCTATCACATTACAGCCCCTCACCCGGAAGGGTTAGGTGCCTACAATGTGATGATCAACGCATTGGAAGACGCCCACATGAAACCGGAAGAGATTGATTATATCAACGTTCATGGTACTTCTACACCACTTGGCGATATTTCAGAGGCGGCTGCCATTGAAAAAGTATTTGGCGAACATGCCTACAAACTGAATATCAGTTCTACCAAATCCATGACAGGACACCTGTTAGGTGCTGCCGGAGCTATTGAGGCCATTGCCAGTGTAATGGCCATTAAGCACCAGATTGCCCCTCCTACCATTAACCACTTTACAGACGATGATCAATTTGACCCTCGTTTGAACTTTACCTTTAACAAGGCCCAGGAGAGAACAATCAATGCTGCACTTAGCAACACCTTTGGTTTTGGAGGACACAATACCTCAGTGATTTTCCGTAAAATTGACTAATTGTGCGGTTGATAGTAAACCGTGTAACGTCTCTTTTCAAATCATATTCTAAAGAAGAAAAAGCGCTTATTGCCTCTATCAAAATGATAACAGGCAGTAATCCTTTTAATTTAAAACCCTACCAAATAGCCACTCAACACACCTCAGTGGCTAAAGCACTCAAAAAGGGCTTCAAAGAATCGAACGAACGTTTAGAATATCTCGGAGACTCTGTGCTAGGCATGGTGGTGGCCGAGTACCTCTTCAAACGCTTTCCGTTCAAAGACGAAGGCTTTCTTACAGAACTCCGCTCGCGTATTGTAAGCCGAGAAAGTCTCAACAATGTGGCAAGAACCATAGGCGTACCGCAAATTGTGCGCTTCGACCGAAAGCGCAAAACACCCAATTCCCACAAGTCGCTTTATGGTAACACATTAGAAGCGCTCATCGGAGCCATTTATCTGGACAAAGGCTTTAGACACAGCCGAAAATTCATTCTTAAAAAATTGCTTCTGCCCCATTTCGATCTGGAAGAAATCATTAATACCACCAAGAACTATAAAAGCAAACTGATCGAGTGGTCGCAAAAACACTCCAAGTCGCCTACCTTTGAGCATATTGACACCATAGATAAAGGCCATTACAAGGAATTCATTATTGAAGTAAAAGTAGATGACGAACCGATAGCCAAAGGACATGGTTTAAGCAAGAAGAAGGCCGAGCAAGATGCAGCCCGCGAGGCTTGTATTATTCTAGAACTAGAACAATGAGAACATATCGCATAGGTGGAGCCACTATAAACCAGACCCCACTCGACTGGAAAGGTAATCTTGAACGCATTAAAAAGGTGTTGGTTGAGGCCCGAAAAAATGGCGTAGAAATACTTTGTCTTCCCGAATTGTGCATTACCGGCTACGGATGTGAAGATTTGTTTCTAAGTCAATGGCTCCCCGAAAAGGCTTTGAGCCTCATCCCTCAGTTGGTTGCCGAAACGGAAGGGCTACTCACTACCCTTACCCTCCCCCTTCGCCACAAAGGATTGCTCTACAACTGCGCTATTGTGGTTAAGAACAAACAAATACTGGGTATATATGCTAAGCAATACATGGCACTAGATGGTGTACACTACGAACCCCGCTGGTTTAACCCATGGCCCATTGGCTTGGTAGAAGACTTTGAAATTGATGGAGAAACATACCCAATTGGCGACCTTACCTTCGATGTAGATGATTGGAAGGTAGGCTTCGAGATTTGCGAAGACGCATGGCGCGGACCCGTGAGACCTGCCTGCAGACTCAAAGAACGCGGAGTTAACCTTATTCTTAACCCTAGCGCCAGTCATTTTGCCATGCAAAAAACACTGGACCGCATTAAGCTTGTTGAAAACTCCAGCTTAGACTTTAATTGCACCTATGTATATGCCAATCTGCTGGGCAATGAGGCCGGACGCATGATTTACGATGGGGAAATTATGGTTGCCCAGCGAGGAAAAATACTGCTCAGAAACCAACTGCTCAGTTTCCGGGCATTTGAGCTATGCTATGGCGATTTCAAAGCCGATCAATCGACCCAAGAGAACAACGAAGCCGTTGCTCCGGTACTTTCCAAACAAGAGGAATTTCCCAGGGCCTGCGCACTGGCCCTTTTCGACTATATGAGAAAAAGCCGCACTAAAGGATACACCCTTTCGCTAAGTGGTGGAGCCGACTCAGCCACTTGTGCCATTATGGTGGCCGAAATGGTAAAAAGAGGTATTGAGCAGCTGGGAAAAGAGTCTTTCTGCTCAGCCATAGGCTTCGATGAGCTGGCTGAAAAACCCGAAAAAGAAATAGTCTACACCATTTTCAATACGGCCTACCAAGGCACTGTCAATTCCTCAGAGGCTACTTTAAATGCTGCTAAATATTTGGCAGATTCAATTGGTGCAAGATTTTACAGTTGGACCATCGACTCTTCCGTTGAAGCTTACACTTCAATTATTGAAACGGCACTCCACAGAAAATTAAGTTGGGAGCAAGACGACCTGGCCTTGCAGAATATTCAGGCACGCTCGAGAAGCCCCATTATATGGATGCTCACCAACATTACCAATACCTTATTGCTCACTACCTCGAACCGTAGCGAGGGCGATGTAGGTTATGCCACTATGGACGGAGACACCAGCGGTAGTCTGGCCCCTATTTCTTCAGTTGACAAGCACTTTATCAGGCAATGGCTTATTTATGCCCAGAAGGAAATGGGTTATGAAGGTTTAAGGTTCATCAACCAACTTCCTCCCACTGCAGAACTAAGACCACAAGACCAGAAGCAAACAGATGAAGACGATTTGATGCCTTACCATATAATGGTTGAAATAGAAAAGCTAGCTATTAGGGACCACAAATCTCCTTTAGAGGTTTTTACTGAATTGAAAGCTGCAGATCTTGAGCCGGAAGATTTGCTGAGGCAACACGTGAGGAAATTCTTTCGGCTTTGGAGCCGCAATCAGTGGAAACGGGAGCGCTTAGCACCAGCCTTTCATCTCGATGAATTCAACGTAGACCCCAGAACTTGGTGTCGTTTCCCTATTCTCTCGGCTGGTTTTGAGGAAGAATTAGCCTTATTATAAAGCTTAACAATTAGTTTTTTCGGTTTCAGGCTATTCAATCGGATTGCTTTCAGCAATTCGTATATCTTTGCTTTATGCACCAATTAACAGTTCTATCTTACTTTGTATGGGATCCAATGCGGGAGATTATCAAGGGTATTCAGCCCCCCGTATGGTATAGTGTACTTTTTGCTGCCGGTTTCATATTCGGCTACCAAATAATGGTCTACATTTTTAAGAAGGAGGGTAAAAACCCACTCAATGTAGATACACTTTCTGTTCATATGATTGTGGCAACCATTGTGGGCGCAAGATTAGGACACCTCATATTCTATGAACCAGAACGATTCCTGGCAGATCCCCTTGTATTTTTCAGAACCTGGGAGGGTGGTTTGGCAAGCCATGGCGCAGCCATATGCATACCCATTGCCTTATACCTCTATAGTAACTATGTGGTTAAGGTGGTAAAACCCAGACCATGGCCTTTAAAATTCATTAAACAAAAACGAGAGGGACAAAGCTATTTGTGGATTATAGACCGAATAGTGATTACCGTAGCCCTGGCCGGAGCCTTTATTCGCTTTGGTAACTTTGTAAACTCAGAAATTATAGGAAAGCCCTCAGAATCGGACTACGGGGTGGTGTTTGGTCGCGTAGCCGAAGAGGCTCTGGAAAAGGCTCCTTTAGGTATTGAAAGTGCTGAAGCTTCAAAAGGCAGTACGACCGAAAGGCGTGCTCCAGGTATTGTTCCGGTAGACCTCAGGTTAGTATTTGAAAACAGGCAACTATCAGAAGCTCAAGCACGAAAAATCATTGAAGATGATGTACGATTGATACTTCTGGGAAACCAATCGGTACAGGAGCATTATGCCCAACCCAACGAACCACTCGATTATGAAATTAACATTGTGGACCGTAAGGTGGAAGCCATAGTGCACACCTGGGGTATTGCAAGATATCCCGCACAGTTGTACGAATCGGCCACCTGTGTACTCCTTTTCCTTATTTTGCTAGGCATTTGGTTTAAATGGAAGTCGAAAACTCCTGAAGGCTTACTGTTCGGTATTTTCCTCATCTGGATATTTGGCCTTCGCTGGTTCCACGAACTATTTAAGGAAAACCAGGTTCCTTTTGAAAATGACATGACCTACAACATGGGGCAACTGCTCAGTATTCCTTTGGTACTTGTAGGGGTAATTATGCTGATAAGAGTCATAGTATTATCTAAGAAATCTTAAATCGGGAGTGTTCATAAAGTTATTCAGGCTGTGGTTGATTGTGGGGTGCATTTTATGTATTAAGTCCGGCACCTACGGACAAACTTTGCCTGATATTGACACCGCCTCGGTGGTCAAGATTGGTAAGATTTACGTTACAGGAAACAAGCGTACCCTGGAAAGCATCATTTTGCGGGAGCTTAGTTTTGCTGAGGGAGACCAAATTAAAGTAAGCGATCTAGCCGATAAAATAGTGCTGGACCAACAAAAGCTCATTAATACACGCTTATTTGTGACGGCCGAAATTGTGCCGCTTTTTCTTTCCTCCACCCAGTGCGAAGTACTCATTAGGCTACAAGAGCGATGGTACGTTTTTCCGGTTCCCATATTTAAGCTGGCCGACAGAAACTTTACGGAGTGGTGGGTGAATCAGAACAGAGATTTCTCCAGGGTAAACTATGGCATGCAACTATACCACCTTAACTTCTCAGGTCGAAACGACAGGTTGGTTGTCCGCACTCAGTTTGGCTTTACCAAACGCTACAGTTTTCAATATTCGGTGCCATATATAAACCGTGCTCAAACAGCAGGGCTCACCCTTTCTACTTCGTTCGATACCAATAAAACAGTGAGCTACGCCTCCGATGGTCACCTGCAACAGTTTGTGCAGAGCGAAGACGTAATTCGCAGAATATTCAGTACAACAGGAGCCATAACCTTTCGCCCCTCATTCTATAACCGGCATTCGTTCATTCTTAATTATAACAGAGGCTCCATTGCCGATACTGTTTTCCGTCTCAATAGTGAATACTTTCAGGCCAACACCCAGTTGCAACAGTACTTTGCTTTTGGGTATTCCTTTGTTCACGACCGCAGAGACTATGTTGCATACCCACTAACCGGTACAGAATTTACCTTCAACTTCAATCAGTTTGGCCTGGGAATATTCGATGACATAAACATGACCAGCACCCGGCTGGGCTATGGCACTTTCTCCCAGTTGAGCAAAAAACTCTACCTCGCCAACAGAGTAGACATTTACAAAAACTTCTCCGATGAAATTCCCTATCTGATTCGGGCTGGTTTTGGTTATAACCCCGATTTCATCAGGGGCTATGAGCGCTACGTTATTGAAAGTGACTTTTTGGCTTCATACCGTACGGCTTTGCGCTACGAGGTGCTTAAAGGAGTTAAGCAAATCAACCCTAGAAGTATGATCGACCAATTTAGAACATTACCTTATGCTTTCTACTTAAAGGTGTTTTTGGATACCGGCTATGCCGGAGATTCACTGGCTTCTAACATCAACAACTTCTACAACAATCAGTGGATTGGTAGTGTAGGTGTGGGTCTGGATATTGTCACCTACTACGATTTTGTGGTTCGACTGGAGTATAGCATTAACCGTGAAGGAAGCACGGGCTTCTTCTTCAATTTCAGATCGGCACTTTAGATTATTTTCCCCATCTAAACCCCTAATTTCCTATATTCGGAAGTGCGAAGAGTAACACTCACTTTTTTTCTATTTATTCAACTAATCTTTGTGGCGAACGCACAATTGGCCGGTGTTCCTCCCAAAGGCCCTGTTTCTCTGGCTCTTGGTGGAGTATCTGCTTCTACGGCCAATGAATGGTCGGTTTTCAATAATCCTGCCGGGCTTATTGCCAATGAAGGCATTAATACAGCTTTTAGCTATCAAACCATTTTCAACTTTGCCCCCTTTAATACGGTCATGGCCGCTGTGAACCATGAGACCAACTGGGGAACGGCCTCCTTTGGAGTATATCGCTTTGGAGACGAGCTTTTTAGCAACCAAATGGCCAGCCTTGGTTTTGCCCGAAAAATTGGCATTATGAGTCTTGGAGCTAAAACCAGCGTATTACAATACCATATCGATGGTTTTGGCAAAAGGGCCACTTTTATTGGCGAAATGGGCGTATTAGCTGAGTTCACGGAGCAGTTACATTTTGGTGCCCACGTATATAACTTCACCCAATCGGTAATTGCCGAAGAAAGTGGCGAACGCGTGCCAACTATCATTCGCTTGTCGCTCAAATATCAACCCGATGAGGCCTTGGCTATTTATATGGAGGGCGATAAGAATGTAGAAGACAAACCGGATCTACGCCTGGGCATAGCCTATGGTCTTATGGAAAACCTTGAGTTGAGAACAGGTTTTTCTACCCAAACCAATCGGCACTCTTTTGGAGCGGGCCTTACACTCAAGAAATTTAAGATTAATTATGCCGTCCGCTCCAACCGCGGCACAGGCGCTACGCATAATTTTGGGCTCGGCTACCAAATTAAGCAACCATGAAAAAGTGGGTACTTCCGGCTTTGATTTTGCTGCTCGTAATCAGCCATTTTCCACTAAGGGCCCAAACACGGGAAAATTTTGATTTACAGCTTTTTATTGAATCACTCTTCAATACTCAAGAAGAATCGCTGAACTATGAAGACCTGTACGAGCGTCTTCTACTGCTTTACGAAACACCGGTAAACATCAACACAGCCTCCATCGAGGACCTCAGAGGCTTGTACATACTTTCTGACCCACAAATAGATTCGCTGAAAGCCTACATTGCTCGCAATGGCAAACTGCTCACCGAATATGAGCTTCAACTAGTGCCAGAGTTCGACCTGGCCACTATAGAGAAAATTCTACCATTTATTACCATAAATGCACAAGACCTAACTACCGACAACCGGCCTCTCTGGCAACGTATTTTGAGCGAAAGAAACCACTACTTCATATACCGTTATGAGCAAACCTTAGAGAAAAAAAGAGGCTTTGATCCTCCGGAATCTCCCACCGATACGCGCTATGCAGGTAGTAGAGGTAAACAATACCTTCGGTATCGGGTAGCAAAACCGGGAGATTTTAGCTTTGGCTTTACTACCGAAAAAGATCCGGGCGAAGCCATTGTTTGGGATCCTGACAGCAAGCGCTATGGCATGGACTTTTGGTCTGCACATGCCATGCTTGAGAATAATAACCAATGGAGAAAGGTAATAGTGGGAGACTACCAGTTGCAATTTGGGCAAGGGCTCATATTTGGAGCAGGTTTTGCCATTGGAAAAGGCTCCGAAACCATCAATACGCTTGAAAGGGTAAACCTCGGCATTCGGCCTTATACTTCCGTGTTAGAAGGTGGCTTTTTGCGAGGGGTTGCGGCTACATATTCGCTCTCCGAGAAGGTAGCCCTAACCGCTTTTTTCTCACGCTTAAAACAAGATGCCGCATTGCAAGAAGATGAAGAAACCTTTGAGCAATATTTTTCATCCATTCAAACCTCGGGGTTCCACCGCACCCCATCAGAAATTGATAATAAAAAACAAATTACCGAAACAGTGGCCGGGGCAAACCTTCATTTCAAAGTGAATGGAAGAACTCAGCTGGGCTTTGTTATCAGCAACAACAACTTTAACATCCCTATACAGCGTAGCAATCAGGGTTACAATCTATTTGAGTTTTCGGGCCAAAGCAATAGCAACGGCAGTGTTTATGCCAACTTCAACATCAACAAATTCAGGTTTTTTGGTGAAGCAGGTGTTTCCAAAAGTGGAGGAAAAGGCGGAGTGTTAGGGCTCACCACCACCCTATCTCCCAGGGTAGACTTTGCTCTGTTATGGCGCAACTACAGTCGGGATTTTCACGCCCTTAGGGGAGCTTCATTTGCAGAAGGAAGCCGCAACATTAATGAAAGCGGTATTTATTGGGGACTTAAATACACCCTGAACCGATCGCTCTTTGTAACGGCCTACTACGATTCTTTTCAGTTTCCTTGGCTCAGATACCGGGTAAATGCCCCTTCGGAAGGCAACGACTACCTACTACGAGTCAATTACTTACCCAACTCAAAAGTCCATTCTTATATTCAATACAGAAAAAAGACCCGCGAAGAGAACGCCACAGAAACAGATACCGGCAACACCATAATAAGACCCGGAGTCAGGCAGCAGGTTTTGGTCAACTTTGACTATCGGCTGGCTCCCGGCCTTTCACTAAAATCGAGAGTTCAATACAGCCATTTTCAGCTATATACAGAAAAGAATGATGGATATGCCTTTATACAAGATGCGGTGTATGATTTCGGTAAACTTATTCTTAGTGGCCGCATAGCACTATTCGATACAGAGGGAGCAAACAACAGGCAATATGCCTATGAGAGAGATGTATTGTATTCTTTTTCAATTCCTGCCTATAGTGGTGAAGGCGTTAGAAACTACATTCTCATTCAATACAAAGCGAGTAGAAAGTTAGACCTGTGGGCCAGGTGGGCAAGAACGCGCTATTACGATAGAAAAACCATAGGAAGCGGACTCGAAACCATTGAAGGCAATCAGCGCACCGATGTAAAGTTTCAGATTCGCTACAAGCTCAGGTAAAGGCAGGCAATCACCGGCCCCTGTTATTACATTGGATATCACATATAACCTTACTAGTTAAGGTCTTAGCAAGAGTAATACTTGTCTATAATTTTTTTCTAAAATTATAATCGATCCATTCAACCCATTTGATTTGTTGGGCAAAACAAACTTTGATAATTTCCAAGTCTGAAAACCTATTGAAATGAATATGAAACTTAAAGCGATAATACTGCTTTGTGGCCTATCAGTTTCAGTGGCATTTGCCCAGAAGAAGGCCGATAGAAAAGACCATGAGCGATGGCAGCAATATGCCAAATACTACATGGAAATAGACATGGACGTAAATACCAACCGATTTACGGGAGTACAAAAACTGGAATATACCAACAACTCTCCTGATGAACTGGACAAGGTGTTCTATCACCTATATTTTAATGCTTTCCAGCCGGGAAGCATGATGGACGTACGATCCAGAACCATTGATGACCCAGACAGAAGAGTGGGCGATAGAATCTCTAAACTCTCTGACGATGAAATAGGCTACCAAAAAATTCTTTCCCTAAAGCAAAACGGCAAAGATGTAACGTATAAGGTAGAAGGCACAGTACTCGAAGTTTCACTCAATGAGCCTATTAAACCGGGACAAAAAGTAACCTTTGACATGAACTTTGAAGGTCAGGTTCCGGTACAAATTCGCAGAACCGGAAGAGACAATGCCGAGGGCGTACGCTACACCATGACTCAGTGGTTTCCTAAACTGGCCGAGTATGACTATCAGGGCTGGCATGCCGATGAATACATAGGCCGCGAGTTCTATGGGGTATGGGGCGACTTTGAGGTAAAAATTTCGATTGACAAAGACTATGTTGTTGGTGGTACCGGTTATCTTCAGAACCCACTAGAAATTGGCCACGGATATGAAGACAAAGGACAAACCGTAAAACAAAAAGTGAAGAATGGTAAGCTTACCTGGCACTTTGTGGCTCCTAATGTTCACGATTTTGCCTGGGCAGCCGACCCAGACTACATTCACGACAAGCTGACCATGAAAAACGGAATGGAGCTTCACTTCTTCCACCAAAAAGGTCAGAATGAAGAAAACTGGGAAAAGCTCATGCCTTTGGCTGAAAAAGCTTTTGAATATGCCAATAAACACTTCGGCCAATACCCTTACAAGCAGTTCTCTGTTATTCAGGGAGGTGACGGAGGCATGGAGTACCCAATGTCTACCATGATTACAGGTATGCGAGGTAGTCTGCTAGGTGTAACTGTGCATGAAGCCATGCACGATTGGTACCATGGAGTATTGGGCAACAACGAAGCCCTGCACCCCTGGATGGACGAAGGGTTTACTTCTTATGCCACTTCTCGCATCATAAGCCACATAGCGGGTCGCGATACAGCCGAAGAAACTATTGAGAACTTGGGAATGCCGGCCAATGGTGGTTACCTGAGATTGGCCACCAGCGGAGTAGAAGAGCCTCTAAGCACTCATTCAGATCACTACCATCTAAATGGTGCCTACGGAGCAGCTGCTTATAGTAAAGGCTCCGTTTGGATGAGCCAGATGGGCTATGTAATTGGAGAGAAAGCCCTTAACAAAGGACTCTTAGAGTATTTTGAAACATGGAAGTTTAAACACCCTAATCCGAACGATGTTCTACGCGTATTTGAGCGTGTTTCGGGTCTGGAGCTAGACTGGTACAATGAGTATTTTGTGTACACTACTAAAACCATTGACTACGGAGTGAAAGAAGTAGTTGGCGAAAACAACCGCACCAAAGTTACACTCGAAAGAGTTGGGTTAATGCCTATGCCAATGGACGTAGTCGTAACTTACAAGGATGGGACCAAAGAGGTACACTACATGGCGTTGCGCATGATGCGAGGTGAAAAACCAGCCGAAACCAACGACCCGCGCGTGGTACACCCTGACTGGCCATGGACTCACCCTACTTATGAATTTACTATCAATAGACCAGCCTCGGAGATTGCCTCCGTTGAAATCGACCCATCAGGACGAATGGCCGATGTGAACCGCGAGAACAACGTTTGGAAAGCGGAAGCTATCGATAGCAAAAAATAATTAGGCTCTTGCCTGCAAACGCGAAAATCCGGCTTGTATAAACAGGTCGGATTTTTGCTTTTAAAAAGCTTTCAACAATTATTAACTTAAACAAAAACGCACCATTATGACAAAATCTACTCTATTCCTGTTTGTTCTACTTCTAATTTGCTCATGTAATTCTAAACCAGAATTCAAGATCCAGGGTACCATTGAAAACTATGAGGGCTATGTATTTCTTCGCTATGGAAATTACGTAGACAGTACGCTTACAGAAGATGGACGGTTTGAATTTACGGGGTCGGTTGAGCACGTACGTAACGCCACCATTACTCATAAGGCCGATGGAATATACAGCGCACAATTCTTCTTAAACAATGAGGAAATATCGCTTAAAACAACTTATAAAGAGCCATTCATTAGGCTCGTTGAAGTACACAGCTCCACAAACAGCCAAATGAAGCAAATTCTTAGCGACCTTGAAGGAATTATGGAGGATGAGCAAAAACTGAGAGGCAATGCCCTTTACTTATACATGGACTCCATAACTAAACTCTATCCCAGAAACGAATTTATAGCAGAACTTACTTCAGAAGTAGTCACCAGTGACTTTATTACCATTGATCAGTCACAGCAACTATTATCTACCATAGACACCACCCTTCTCGATCCGCTAGACCTGAAGTCCGTTATGCTCTCTTTAGACCGACAGGAACGAATAAACCCGGGAGATCCTTTTCCCGACTTCTCCTTTGAAGGGTTCAATGGTGAAACTTATACCCAAAACAGTTTTTCGGATAGGTATGTTCTGATAGACTTCTGGGCTACCTGGTGTGCTCCTTGCATTAAAGGGTTTGGATCATTACTGCCAGTTTACGAGGAATTAGAGGGAAAATTGGAAGTGCTTGCAGTATCGATCGACTCCAACAAGGAATTTCCTTTAAAACACCTGAATAATAAGAATTACCCATGGAAGCAGGCTTTTGCTGAAAAAGGGTTTCAAAATCCTTTTCTGGAACAGCTAGGAGTTGTTTTTCTTCCATTCTATTATTTGATCAGCCCGGATGGCGAAATTCTGGCAATCAATCCGAAAATAGACGAAATTCCGGAACTCATTAACAAACGTTCGAGCCTCAAAGAGGTTCTAAAGTAATGGACATAGGAAAAATCTTAATGGGGGTTGTTTATATCATGGCCGGGCTAATGCACTTTGTAAAGCCCAAGCTGTATATGAAAATAATGCCCCCTTACCTCCCACTCCACCGAATACTGGTTTATCTCAGTGGCCTGTTTGAAGCACTTTTTGGAGCCCTATTGCTTATCCCAAGCACTCAAAACATTGGAGCTTGGGGTCTTATTGCCACGCTGCTAGCCGTATTCCCGGCCAACCTCTACATGCTCACTTCTTATAAGGGTAAAAAACGCTGGTACAAAGTCGCACTTTGGCTGAGACTCCCCCTACAGTTTGTGCTCATATACTGGGCCTGGCTGTATGCCTAATAACAAGCCGTGTATTCACTCAAACAATAAAGACCTGAAAATCAACATACTATAAAAGTTTCGTAATTTTATTTTCAATGTTTGAACTTTAATGTTTAAACACCAGTTAACTTCCTGAACTTCGAAAAAATTAAACAAACAATTATGAGAACATTTAATGTACCCACCCGAGATGAGGTTAGTGTTGAGAGTCAGCAACTTTTCGATGCACTAGAGAAAAAGCTAGGCATGGTGCCTAATCTATATGCCTCTATAGGATACTCCGGCAATGCCCTTGCTTCTTACCTAACCTTTCAGGATGCACAAGCCCAAGGCACATTCAATGCAAAACAGCGTGAAGCCGTAAACCTGGTTGTTTCGCAAGTTAATGGTTGCACTTATTGCCAGGCAGCACACACCACTCTGGGGAAAATGAATGGCTTTACAGAAGAAGAAACCATAGCACTAAGACAAGGTCGCTCTTCCGATGCCAAACTGAACGCCATTGTTGGTTTAGCCAAGAGCCTTGTAGAAAATCGTGGAAGAGCCTCAGAAGATAAAGTAGAAGAATTTTTGGCTCAGGGATATGATCAGGCAGCCCTGGTAGACCTGGTTGCCCTTGTGGCGAGTAAAACCCTTGCCAATTACGTGCACAATCTATTTGATTTTGCCATAGACTTTCCTGAAGCACAGCCCTTAGAAGAGGCTATTAATGCTTAAAAGCATAGACGAAAACCATTAAAGGTAGAGTTAAGTGTGTGTTGGTTGAGGGCTGCCCGGCTTAGTCGGGTGGCTCTCTTTGTTCATAGGCAATCACAGCGAAGCACCACCAGCCAAGAGCTTTATTAATGTGGGAACATTAGTATATTTAAAAATCGTTCGAGTAGCCAAGAAAACGCCCCACTATGGAAGAACAGTTAAAAAATGGTGAATTCCTTAATGAACAACAGAGGTTGCGCGTAAATCTTCAGTATACTGCAGCCTGGTTGGGCGAAAAAATTTCGGCTTTTCTGAAGCCCTATGACATTACTCAACAGCAATTCAATGTGCTTTCTATTCTCGATAAACAATTTCCAGAGCCTATTAGCACCAAAGAGATCAGGGAACGAATGATTGTAAGTAATGCCGACACCTCTCGATTGGTTGATCGTTTGTGTAGCAAAGGCCTGATTTGGAAAAGACCTTGCCCGCACGATGGCCGTTTGGTTCAGGTTTTTATTGCCGAAAGTGGACAAAAACTGCTGCAACAAGTTAATACCCACATGCCCCAACTGGATGCGGAGATGGACAATCTGTCGGAAAAAGAACTGCTCATACTCAACCAGCTTTTAAACAAAATGAGATTTAGAGTTAAGAGCAGCTCTCCGGCCTAACCTTCTTCCCAAGCCTCCTTCTTCTACCGGCCAATTGCTCTCTGTGCATTGATTCAGCCATATAAAAACAGCCGCTACTTCCCTTCCTGTCTCTCCTCTCATTCCCCATTGTTCGTAGTTTATCGTCTTAGCACCCGATACAGAGTATAGGTAGAGCCAACACACAACACACTAAATATCCACCGGGGCTCAACTACACCAACCAAGGGTAGGCCAATCAATGCCCCTACTGCAGCACCTATGTCTTTAGCTGTTGAGAGCTTGGCAAACGCATTGTAATTCTCCCGGGTTGAACTTCTTTGCAAAGCAAACAAAGGCATGCAAACATTATTGACCGCAGCGGCTGCGAACACTATTACTAAAGCCTCAACTATAATACCTCCGGCCATAAAGCCTAAGGCAACACATATCAACACAGAAGATAAGGCAAACACCAGTCTATGACCGTAACGCCTAATAGCAGAGCCTGTTAAAGGAGCCAGTATAATCTGAAAAACCCTTCTCATAGAGATAAAAATTGCTGTATTCATCAGCACATGTTCCGACCAGAAATTGGCATGGGACCGCAGCAGTATGCTAACTGTCACTACCACAAATCCATCGATTAGAAAGGAGGAAATAAATACCCATGCATCGAGCCAATTGGGCTTTTGAAAACGTACGACTTCTTTTAGCACTACCTTAGCCTTAGGATTTGGAAGGTTGTGGAGTAATGCCATCCCCATGAGCGTGGCCACGGCAGAAGTAAGGAATACTGGTGAAGCCCCCCATGTTGTTAGCACTATTGGTCCAAACCAATAGGCAAGCACCGGCCCAAGCTCTTTAATCGATGTAGCTATACCCAGGGCTTCTCCTTTGTGCGGTGCTACTTGTACATACTGAACCGAAGCAAATCGAAACATGGAGTAGCTGATTCCCCAAACAACCCGCACAAGCAACCAAAACCATAAAGGCATTTCAAAGGCATAAGACATTGAGGTGAGAGCTGCCAAACAGATTGCCATACTTACAATATGCTTAAGTCCTGTGACCGCGGCCAGAGCATTGACCCATCGATTTGATAAAACCCGGACAAACTTATTAATGCTTAATATGGCTCCTACTGAAAAGGCGTTTAACTCTAAGGTTGTAGCATTTAATGGCAGGTAGGCATAGAGAAAAGCATCGGCCATGCCTCCGAGCGTCATGGCCAAAGAAGATCGAACTGTTGGCCTCAACGACAGGGTTGCATTCTCCACTTCTAACCGGCCAGAGTTTGCCTGTGTTGAGCGCATCTAACCACAGCAGGCAGAAGCGTGCGCATGAGTAACCGTGGCAGTGGTTCCACAACCACACCCTTCCTCTCCTTCTGCCTTTTTTACCTCATCCAGTTTACAACACGCTTCAGTGTTTTCAGTCGGGGCCCCTCCACAACATCCTGCAACTTCACTATCAGACTCCGCTGGGCTACTCACCGATCCGCAACAAGATAAATCGCCCTCATTGGTAGAACCACAAACCCCGGTCTCCGGCAAATCTAACTCCACTCTTCTAGCTCCTTCTATATCGCCATCTAGCCAAGCGGCAATACTCCTCACTTGTTCATAGCCTGTAGCCATTAAGAAAGTAGGTGCCCTTCCGTAGCTTTTCACCCCTACCACATAAAAATTGGTTTCAGGTTGTTTGAGCTCCAACTCTCCATGCGGACGTACCGTACCGCAACTGTGTATATTGGGATCTATAAGCTCTGCCAACTGAGGCACACATTCAAGTGCAGGGTCTCGCGCCAACCGAATTTCTTGCAGCATCGAAAAATCGGGCCGGGCTCCGGTGTTCGCAATAATCTCATCGATTGCAGAAACCGTATGATCTTTGCCCTCTAATAAACCATGAACAGCAATGGTTCCATCTTCTGAGCTTACTCTATCAATGTAAAAGGGCATGTGCAGGCTCAGCTGGCCGGAGTTAACTAACTGTTCTATCCTTGTGCCTAAAGCTCCCCTTGCTTCCAAAGCATCTTGCTCTCTACCACCATAAAGCTTTGAAAGACTCTCTGAGTGAAGTGCCCAATGTAGCCGGGTATTGGGGTAATCTACCTTTAACTCGGCCAAACTAAGCAATGAGTTAATGGCTGAATGGCCTCCACCAACTACGAGAACCGACTTGTTGGCATATCGCTGTTTATCTTTTCCCAGAATATCCGGAATACGGTAAGCAATTTTATGCCGATGTTCATGCTCACCTTGTGCAAAACTACCTCCTGAGCCAATGGGATTGGGGTTTTGCCATGTGCCTGAAGCATCAATTACCACAGATGCCTCAAAAGATAAGTTCGTTTCTTCCTGCCTAACCCAGATTACAAAAGGCGAAGAATCTCTGTTGTGAGAATTCACCTTGGTGATTCCTTTTTTAGTGATGCTTAAGACGGTGGAATTCAGGTGTAGATATGGTTTTACTTTAGGGTGCCCGGCCAACGGCCTCAGGTATTGGTTCACCAAGTCCGCCCCGGTGGGCAGAACCTCACGGTCGGGTTCAACCCAGCCCGACTTTGACAATATCTCCTTTGCCGCTTTGTCTATGTTGTAGCGCCAGGGTGAAAACACTTTTACATGCTTCCAGTCTGAAACATTATGACCAACTTCAGGGCCATTTTCGAATATGAGAAAAGGGATATTTCTTAACGCCAGATGAGAGGCAGCCGCTAATCCTACAGGGCCTGCTCCTATTATGGCAACAGGTAGTTCTCTATTGATTGTCATCATTTTATATCGTTTTGCCAAACAAGACGGACAAAGGGTAAAATGATGCAGGCGGGCTTATGATTTACAACAGACTAAATTAACCTGAGTTCGATGTACAAAAGGAACGTCATGCTGGAAAAACAGGCCTTAAACTCCCAAAAAGGGCTGTTTTATCCGATATCTCGACAGAGCCTAAATGAGATTGCGGATATTTTCCTTTGTGTATGTGAAGTTTTCACAGGAAAATTCCGCAATGACGTCCTAAGAGGGGATATTTTACTACTTAGTTACATCGAACTCAGGTTAATTTAGACTTGTGCTTAGGGCAGACATAAAAAACCCAGACCTACTAAGTAAGCCTGGGTTTTGTAATGTTCTTACTATTAAGTAATCTCCTTTATCTGGAGAACACAAACCGTAGATTCAATCCAAATCCATCTACGTTAAAATCTGTTTCGTCTATTAATCGGAAGCCCGGTCTCCAGTCCATTCCTAAAACCAGCGGTACGTCTCTGAACTGGTATTCGATACCAATTTCGCCCACAGCACCTAAGGAAAAGTCATCTCCAATGCCCAAAAATGGCCCTGCCCCTACATACCAGAAGAAGGTTTCTCCTTCTGCTTCAAAAGGTTTATAGAGAAAGTCCCATAGGGCATCTATACCTAATACATCATTGCTCAACGATAGATCGGCATGTATTCGGCTAAACTGACCTGAAGAGAATACTGCGTCTACAGCAAAATCACCGGCAGTAACGTTTCCGAAACGAACACCAAGCTCCTGGCCTTGTGCAGTCAGAGAGCCTGCTGTAAGTAATGCAACCAGTACGAATAGTCTTCTCACGAGTTTCATCTTACCTTTTTAATTATTTCTCTACCGTAATTACATACTCACCCGCCAGGCCGGCACGTACCGGCCCATTCGATTTAGTAAAACTGAATACAAATTTACTCAGAGATAAACTCTGAATAGTGATTTGCTTTCCATCATCTAACACTACGGCATTGGCATTGGTATCTGCCCACTCCCAAGTACCACTAGCCCTAAAAAGGTCTCCGGCATTGGTAGTGGTATATGTTCCCTGAGCAAACGATAGTGCGAAGCCCGGGTAATTCGCACTTACATTGCTCCCATCTACCTTAATACTACCGAACTGTCCCAGTGTCCATTGTCCGGCCAGTTTTTCGTAGGTCAGCTCTTGTGCTGTGGGTCCTGTGGGATCGTCATTGTCACAGGAAATACTCAATAAAGCCACCGCGGCTATTAGTATGTAGGTATATATGCGGTTGGTTTTCATCCTTATTCTTTTGCTTTTTGTTTTATGATCTACAGTCTTGGGTTATTTTCTAATCAACACCTTCTTCCTCACGAGTGACTTTTCATTGCTGAACTGTATAATGTACAGGCCACTTTCAAAGCTAGCCACATCAATAGTCAGCTCCGGTTGGTCATAACCTTTCTTCTGAAGTAAACTCACCCCTGATGGATTTATCATTTGAATATCAACAGGTTTTCCGTTTAGTTCACTAAGGTCAATAGTCACCTGTGTAGAAGCAGGGTTCGGGAATACACTAATCTGCTCTTCCTGAATCTGGTCGTTATCTACTCCCGTCACAATTACTCCTTCGCCAGACAAGCCCACTTCAATCACATTGTCTTTGATTCTGCTGGTAATATCGAAGTTGAACACAACTACACCTTGATATACTCTGGCCTCTCTTGGTCTGAAGACAGCAGTAATTGGTTTGGTTTCACCCGGCCCTACCTGCACTGAACCAGGAGTAATACTGAAGCCTTGAGAGGAGCTAATTACCCTAACCTCAGTGGCAGCATCTCCATTGTTGGTCACCGTCCAGCTCTTGGTGCTGCTCAGACCAAGTATGGTAGCATCGAATACGCCATCTCCTTCAACTACAATAATTGCTTCAGGTTCGTTGGTGACGGTTATGGTAAGTACTTTTTCAAAAGTTCCATTGAATCCATCATCTGCCTTCACTCGAATGCTATAGCTGGCCTTGGTTTCAAAGTCGAACACCACATTGGTCTTTAATGTATTGCCACTTATAGTGAAGGCTGCATTATCTGTATCGCCCGTACCAGAAACAAGGGTATAGGAATGAGAATCTCCGGCATCGGCATCGGTACTGGTTAATGTACCTATAGTGGCTCCTACCGCATTGTTCTCCTGAATACTGGTTGCTGAAAGTGTAATGTTGGTTGGAGCAAAGTTGGTCGTGTAAACCTGACCTTCGAATGCAGCCGCCAACTCATTGCCGGCCTCATCTTTAATTGTTCCATCTGCTTTCGCATTCAACTTCAGGGTACCTTCACCATTAAGACCCTGGATAGTTACCGTATAGGTTTTGTTATCTGTTGTAGTTACGGTTCCTACAGTAGCTACTGCAGTTCCTGTGGCAACTACTTCGAAGTCTGTGGCATCTACACCGTTTACTACTTCACTAAAGGTAACGGTGTATTTTCTGCTGGTTGTTCCTGTTGGTATTTGATCGGCTTCGGCTCTCGAAATGCTGCTCACCTGTGGAGCAGTTCCATCGAAGGTAGTACTCACCGTATTGGCCGATGCCGCACTGGTATTACCAGCCTGATCGTTAACTGTTCCGGCAGGAATAGCAACGCTCACCGTACCATCGGCAGCAGGAGTGATAGTTACTCTCCAAACAGAACCGGCTGTAACTACTTCCAGATTAGACGCTACTCCGTTGGTCACAGTAAGGTCGGTAAGCTCAAAGCCTGTTACCGGCTCATCGTAAGTTACAGTGGTTGAGAAGGCCGCATTGGTTAAAGTTCCGGCAGAAGTACTTAGTGTAGGAATAGCTCTGATTCCGTCTACCAGTATGGCTGCGGTTGACCCTACATTGTTCAGTCCTGTAATGGCATCTACATTGAACTCATCCTTCATGGTTGCCCCATTGAGATCAATTGAGCTTGCCAGAGCAATACCATCTGTATCAAGGTCACCTTCGGTTATTGTATAACGGAAGGTGGCTGTGGTAGCTGCAGACACAGTACCTACAAGGTTTGCCTTCACTGTTTTCGAACCAATGGTTACATCGATACTTGGTGTGCCAGTAATTGTTATTGGCAAACTGAAGGTGGCCTGGAAGTCCAGTTCATCACCTATACCATAGATATCAGCCGTTGGTACTGACACGCTCGTTACTACTGATGCTGCTACGGTTGTAAATGTCCATGACGTATTATTGCTTATACCTGCATAGGCATTCTCAAAATTGTCTTCGAAAGCCCCGGCATCTATCATTACATAGAACTCTGTCGATGGTGGTAACAAAGCATTGTCAGGATTAATAGTAATGACTCCACCTGTTATGCTCACTTTGTTGCTGTTTACATCGATAGTTTCTAGCACACTATTGTCGCTGCTTTTCTTAATGGTAATAGAGCCTGTACCTTTCACCATTGACTCATCGAATGTGAGTACCAGGTTTTGGTTTGGCAACACATCTACTTCATTGTCTGCCGGTGAGAGAGTTGGTGCTGAAATTCTACTCTTCATTTCAGTTTGACTGGTTGCAGCCACACCCTCATTATTGCTATCGTCAGTGAGTGTTACACTCACCGTAAGCACACCATCGTTGAGACCCGACAGGTCGGCAACCAAAATCTGCTCATCGGCAGAAGTTATGGTTCCACTACCGGTTACCGCTGTTCCTCCTTCACTGGAAGTTATGCTGTAGTTATAAGTTGTTCCTACTTCTGCATCGGCAAAAGTGATGGTACTGGTTGTCAACTCGGTAGAGTTAATCAGGCCATCGTCAAAACTTATGGTATAACCTGCAGGTGCGGTGTTATCATCGTCATCTAAAATGGTTACAGTAGCAACATCGCTCACATCTACGGCTAGCGAAGTAGCTGCCAAACCAGACATGGATATAGTTAAGGTTTCGGTGTCTTCTTCCACTCCATCGTCTACCGGTGTCAGCGTAAAGGTCTGAGTTTCCCCTGCCGTACCATTAAAGGTCAGTGTTTGAGAAACAATAGCCTGATAGTCATCTCCTACCAGAGCTGTAACATCTGCTGTACTCACATTGATGGTAAAGCCTCCATCTACCGGGTTATCCAGGGTAGCGGTAAGGGTAATATCTCCTTCTCCTTCAATTGCTTGTACATCTTCTATGGTCACCGCAGCCTGATCGTCATTGGTAATGGTAACGGTCGCTCCATCGGTTACATCAATATCGCTTGTAGAAACCGTATTGGCTATCAGGTTATTCATTAGCACCTGAATTGTCTCATTGGCCTCTAGCTTGTTGTCTGAACCTAAAGTAATGGTAACGGTCTTGGTTTCACCGGCCGTACCTACAAAGGTAATGGTCTGGTCAACCACAGCAGTATAATCATTATCGGCAATGGTTGCTGTTCCATCTACGGTTGACACGTCAACGCTGAATCCTCCGTCTACGGCTTTGTCAAGTACAAGTGAAACGGTCGTGCTTCCATCGTCTTCATCAGCGCTCACATCGGCAATTGTTACAGTGGCCTGGTCATCATCCATAATGGTATAGGTGTGCACCGTATTGGCTCCAAGTATGGAGTTGGTTGGATTAGACAGTGTAATGATCACCGTCTCGTCCAGCTCAACTATTTCATCGTTCACTATTCCGGCTATCGCAATATTCTCACTTGTGCTATTGGCTGCAAAAGTAAGCGTACCACTGGCCAATGTGTAATCGGTTCCATTGGTTGCTGTACCGGTTACCGTGTAATCTACAGTAATGGTATTGGAGCTGGCCAAATCATTGTTCACCACAATGCTGGCAGAGCCTACAGATTCTAAACCAGACGAGGTAGTTGTAGCAAAAGAAATTACTGGTGTATCATCATCTTCTGTAACTACAGATACGGTCTGATCTGCCAAAGCGTCAAAGTCGTCATCACTGCTGGCATCGTCTACAGACAAGGTAATTGTCGTGGTTTGATCTCCATCCAGATCCGAATCGTCTTCTCCGGTAATGGTTACTGTTTGTGGAGTATACCAGTTAGTCGGAGTAAAGGTAATGGATGAGGCATCGACCGTGGCCTCACCGGTATCACCACTAGTAATATTTATCACCACGTTGCTGGCCGGCTCTGCGGTAAGCACCACGGTAAAGTCATCGGTAGTACCTACTTCTGAAACGGATGCTGTGGTTTTAGACAAAGTAAAGCCTGCTACATCATCATCGGTATTATCTACCGAAACCGTTTTATCTCCCAGCGCATCGAAATTATCGTCACTGTTATTGTCGTCTATTGACAGGGTGATATTAAAGGTCTGTGTTCCATCAATAATATCATCATCAACTCCTGTAACGGTAACGGTCTGAGGCGTATCCCAATCTGAAGGAGTAAAGGTCAATGTCGATGAGCTTACTGTCCCTTCGCCTGTGTCTCCACTGCTTACGTTGATTACTACATCGCTGCCCGGACGAGCATCCAATACAACTGTAAAGGTATCTTCTCCTCCGGCTTCTGTAACAGAAGTACCACCATCTGTTTCGGTTACTGTAAATCCTGGAGTTATCTCGGAAATGGTTGGCACATTTACTTCGCCAGACACATTGCCTGCGGCATCTACTGCCTGAACTACAAAGTTATTGTCAGAGTCTGCCGTTAAATTCACAGAGAAACTCCACGAACCTCCCGATACTGTGGCACTTCCTAAAGAGGTGCTGTTGTCGGCCGATCCGTCATTATCCACATCGGCATAGGCATGAACCGTTACTCCATCTTCTGCATGCGTTCCACTAATTGTTTGCGCAGCAGCGTCTACTGTTATTGCCATAGAAGGCGTAGTAACTATTGGCTCAGCCGGATTGGTGCTATCTTCTATTATGGTTGGCACATCTACATCGGACGAGATATTACCTGCGGCATCCATGGCTCGAACCACAAAGTTATTGGCTTGATCTGCCGTAAGGCTTACATTTAAACTCCATGCATTGCCACTTACTGTAGCATTGCCCAATGAGGTTGCGTTATCTGCCACACCATCGTTGTTGGCATCGGCATAGGCATGAATAGTAACTCCATCTTCTGAGTGTGTTCCACTAATTGTTTGGTTATCGGCATTTACCGTAGCCGATGTAGTAGTTACAATAGGGTCTGCCGGAGCAACATTGTCTACCAACACAGCCGAAGTATTAGGCAAGGTTGGTAAAGTGCTATTCAGGGCATTGCGAGCCGCATCTTCAACCCCCAGGTCACCTACATTGAATGAGCTAATTTCTATACCATCAGAATCGTTTTCGCCACCAACAGTGAAAGACAATACCCAGGTATCCGTTCCATTTCCTGAAGAATAGAAGGCACTTCTTGGGGTTCCTCCTACATTGACAACTAAGTGAGGAGGTTCACACGAGCTACCTTCATCAAAGTTAACCGCCTCGCTAAAGGTTACCGTAAACTCTAAATTGTCACCTGATTTGTACGATCCGTCAGCCGGTGCGGTAATGGAGACAATTGTTGGCAAGCTAACATCATAAGTTACTTCTGTTGAGCTAACAGTTGTAGCCGTATTGCCCGCCTCATCTGTTCCATCAAAGCTGATGGTATATACAGAACCATCTACCAAAGTAGGAGCATTTGTGAGAGCTGCTATTCCTCGCACTCCGGCACTTAACTCACCACCTGTCAGATTCACTACATGAGGAGAGCTGGCATCGGCCGTTCCCCCTGTTCTTGTAAAGGTGATTGTTCCTGAAGCCAGGGTCTCAGAAAGGGTGTAGCCTACTCTGGCATGGTTAACCGTGCTACCCGAACTTGGGCTCACAGCACTGAATACCGGAGAACTACTATCGAAGGTAACTGATGAACTGCTTACTGTGGTAGCTGAATTACCCGCAGCATCCGTTCCATTGAATGAGATGGTGTATACCGCCCCATCCACTAGGTTCGGAGCATTGGTCAATGCCGATAGGGCGCGTACTCCGGCATCCAATTCATTACCTGTCAAGGTCACGACATGCGGAGAATTGCCATCGGCTGTTCCTGAAGTTCTGGTGAATGTCACTGTTCCTGAAGCTAGAGCTTCTGAAAGGGTATAACCTACATTGGCATTATTGACTCTACCACCTGTAGCCGGACTAACAGCGCTAAACACCGGAGCTACTCCATCGACCCCTATAGCCTTGTTTGCACCAAGCGAATTGGCCTCTCCCGGAGTTGGTAGGGTAAGTGTAGCATTGTTGCCCACTGCATCGGCAATAGTACCGGAGTTTAAGCTCAATGAATTGACGTTTACATAATCCAAGTCACTGTTCTGATCGCCAGACTGTACTGTATAATTAAAGCTCAATGTGCTGGTGCCTGTACCTGCAGTGTAATCTACAGTGCGATCTGTTGTACCAGTCTCCAGAGTGATTTGAGGAGTGCCGGTTACGGTTACAGCCTCGCTAAAGGTTACGGTTACGACCACAATATCGCCCACTTTGTAAGTACCATCGGCTGTGGTTGAAGACACACTGGTTACAGTTGGAGGCACTGCATCAATCACTATGGCCTTGTTTGCACCAAGTGAATTGGCCTCTCCAGGAGTTGGTAGGGTAAGTGTGGCATTGTTGCCCACTGCATCGGTAATAGTACCGGAGTTTAAGCTCAACGAATTGACGTTTACATAATCCAAGTCACTGTTCTGATCGCCAGACTGTACTGTATAATTAAAGCTCAATGTGCTGGTACCTGTGCCCGTAGTATAATCTACGGTGCGATCGGGTGTACCAGTCTCCAGAGTAATTTGAGGGGTGCCGGTCACGGTTACAGCCTCGCTAAAGGTTACCGTTACGACCACAATATCGCCCACTTTGTAGGTACCATCGGCTGTGGTTGAAGATACGCTAGTAACGGTTGGAGCTGTAAGGTCTATGGTATAAGTTTCTTCCGATCCTATGACACCGGCAAAAGCATTGCTTGAATTATCAACAATATTCTGCCCTCCAGCAAAACCGAGGTCTACTGTTCCTTCAGCATCTATATTACCCACTGTTACATCAAAGACTGAGTTGGCCGTTTCGGTCGATACTCCAGTTACTGAGGCCGAACCACCACCGGTTACGGCAAAGTCTGTCGCGTCTACGTTCTGAACATCTTCATTGAATGTAACACGGAATGTGACGCTGCTTGCATTAGTAGAGGCAGTTGCAGGGCTCTGGCGCACAATTGAAGTTACTGTTGGGGCCGCCTGATCATTAAGAGTGGCTGTATTGTTAGCGGTTTGATCGGCAGCACCTGCACGTCCATTAATATCAAAAACCTCATTAGCTTGAAGATCTACCTCAATGGTTTCGGCTCCATCAGGTGTACCCGTAAGACTGAAGAATATTCTTACCGTAGTTTCACCGCCTGTCAAAGCCGAAGCTGAACCTTCTGTAGGGCTATCGTTTTGCTTCACACTGGATATTACCGGAGTGGTTGCCGTTCCACCAGAAATTTTCAAGTCAAAATCAGCTGGTGTAAGTCCTCCACCTCCACAGTTGTCTTCATAAACAGCTTCGTTGAAGGTCACATCGATGTAAGAATTATCTGCTGCCAGACTTACTCCGGTAATGAATGGGTCAACCAGGTCATTCAACGTTCTGGTATTGTTGCTCTGGCTGGCAGCCGCAGCATTACCTAGTACGTCAAAGACAGAACTTCCATCAGCGAAGTTAACTGTAATGGTCTCTCCACCATCTGCCACTCCTGTGGTTGTAAAGTTCACTCTTATATTGCTTTCACCACCAACCAGATCAGAAGTACCGTTCAATTGCTTGAGGCTGGTTATTACTGGCGTATGCGCGGATCCTCCACTAATTGAAAGCTGAATATCTGAAGGCTCCAATGCACCAGTTCCGCCATTGGTACTGTACATACCTTCAGTTGCGAATATTTCTATAAAGGTGTTTTCGTTATGAAGTCCGAGGCTGGTAATGGCCGGGCCTGATGCATCATTGGCCGCTCCAATTGTAGCGGCTGCACGAGTAAAGTCGGCTGTATCATCATCTGTATCGGTTCCATTAGGGCTTCTTTGCACCGACTCATCGCTCACAGAAGAAGCATTACCGGTAGGGGCTTCGCCTCCTGCTCCTCCCAGTTTTACCTGATCTACTGTGGCTCCGCTAGGATCTTTAAGAATTATCTGAACATCGTTATTCAAAAGGCCGGAACCATCGGGGTTACCTAATACCAGGAAGTCTCCAAACTGTGTGCTGTTGAACGTTCCTGAACCGGACGAGATGTAATTAGAAACATCAAAGGCTCCGTTGCTGGTCAAATCACCCGTAATGTCCGAACCATCAATAAGCTCTATAGTCCAACCGGTTAAATCAATACCTGTACTCTTAATATATAACTCTACCCACTCATCGTCTGAGCCAGGCACTCCACTTGCAGTTGAAGCAAAGTTTGTAGAACTCCAGTCTCGCTGAGGATCTGTAACCACCTCATTAATCACTACATTTACAGTGCTAAAACTAAGGGTAGAAGAGCTCGAAATACCGACAAAATCATTTCCGGCATCATCATCTAATGCCGATGCATCTATTTCTATATGATAGTTTGTTCCTTTTTTTAAGGTACCTGAAGGGTTTAAAGTAACAGTAGCACCTGAAACACTAACCAATGAACCATTGGTAACGTCCAACTGCTCAAAGTTACCCACACCGGTTTCAACGATTGTAATATTACCAGTGCCTACAACCATATTGTCGTCAAATGTAATGGTAAGGTTCTGGCCTAAATTAACATTGGTTGCTCCGTTTGCAGGCGAACTACTCTGAATAGTGGGCGCAGTTACATCGGCTGTGGTTACGTTTACGAGGGTTGGCGATGCCTGAAGGTTTGGTGTGCCTTCATCGTCTCTGGCTACCACATATACATCGTAGGCGGTCTCTGACGTTAGACCTGTTACGCTAAAGGCATTGGTAAAGCCTCCCGAGTTTACGGTGGCATTACCCGAGGTTACGGCTGCTGCTCCGCCATTTCCGGTGCCGCTAACCACCTCTGCAGAGGTAGGAGCGGTAGCTCCGTCTAGTAGAACCACATAAAAAATATCTCCCGCTTCATCTATATCTGTATTCAAAGTAAAGCTGGTGCCTCCTACCGATGAAGCATTGGGTGTGCTGTTTTCAAAAATTGGGGCTGTGCCATCTGCGGTAGTGAAATTCAAGGTGGTAGCATCGGTGATACCTGTGTAACTGTTGCCAGCAATATCATCTATGGCCGTTGCTGCTATTCTAACGGAATAATTTTCCAACTCATCCAAGTCTGAAGATGGATTAATGGTCAGAACATTTCCGCTAATTGAGGCCTGAGAACCAGGGTTTGCAGCATCGATAGTAAATGAATTAGAACCATCGGTTTCGTCAATCACTTCTATGTTACCTGTACCAAAGGCTATATTCTCATTGAAAGTCAGGGTAATATTGCCACCGGGGCTTACTCCTGTAGCATCGTCTGTTGGGCTGCTTGAACTCAATGTTGGTGCAGAGGTGTCGACAACCACTGATAATGCTGCAGAAGATGAACTCTCATTGCCTGCTCCATCGGTAGCAGTAACCGTGATATTATGTGTACCCTCAGAGAGAGTCCCGGTTATGATATAGCTGTAACTCCCCCCCACATTGGTGGTGGTAGTTCCTACCAAACCATTAATTGAAGAGGTAATTTTAATGGTAACGCCAGCTTCTATTCCTATTCCACTAAATCTCGGTTGGGTTACTGAGGTTATATTGTCTGTATTAGAAGTTCCCGAGTCAAAGGCTGCAACCAGATCAGGAGCGCCTGGTGTTGTCGGTGCTTCTGTGTCTACTGTGTGGGTAGCCCCTGAAGTAAACCCACCACTAATGACATTTCCTGAACCATCTTGAATACCCGTCCCACTAGACTTTAGATCTATACTGATTGTTCCTGTACCGGAAATAGACCCCACTGACACGGTATAGGTAGCTCCGCTACCACTCATTCCCGTAATGTTACCCGTAACTCCAGAGCCATCTACTGTAAAATCAGTTGCATCAACGCCAGAAACATTTTCGCTAAAGTTTACTGTAAAAGAAACACTAGTAGCGTTGGTAGCTGGCGAACCGCTTACAGTAATGCTACTTACACTTGGCGCAGTTACATCAGCTGTGGTTACGTTTACCAAGGTTGGTGATGCCTGAAGGTTTGGTGAGCCCTCATCGTCTCTGGCTACCACATACACATCGTAGGCAGTCTCTGACGTCAGGCCGGTTACACTAAAGGCGTTAGTAAAGCCTCCAGAATTTACGGTAGCATTGCCAGAGGTTACAGCTGCTGCTCCGCCATTTCCGGTGCCGCTCACCACCTCTGCAGAGGTAGGTGCGGTAGCTCCGTCTGCTAGAACCACATAGAAAATATCTCCTGCCTCATCTATATCCGTATTCAAAGTAAAGCTGGTGCCTCCTATCGATGAAGCACTCGGTGTGCTATTCTCAAAGACTGGCGCGGTATCATCCAGCCCTGTTCCCTGAATAGTAAAATTATAGGGGTTTTCATCTGCATCATCGTTCGCAATGCTTATCTCAGCCGTACGCAGGCCCACTGCACTAGGGTTAAACGTTACTTGAAAAGTGGTAGACCCTGAGGCACTTATTGGGTCTGAACCCGGTTGGCTCGATACTGTAAAATCAGCCGAATGTGTACCGCTGATGGTTACATTTGGAGAACCAGTCAGGTCTAAATCACCGGTACCCGTGTTTTGAATTGTAAATGTTCTCACAATATTGGCTCCGCTACTCGCACCTGTAGAACCAAAATCCGTATGATCTGCTGTGGATGGTGTATTGTCTCCATCCGTTATATCTTGCCCATTTCCCTGGACGTTGATTTCGGGAGCAGCAGTAGAAAAAGTACTACCCGTAAACTCATCAGGTACTGAACCTGGAAAAGAGAAAGACCCGAAAGTCCAATTAGAACTATTATTCACTGCCGCAGCTACCGCAGCTAATGTGCCATTAAATACAGTTGTTCCTGTATATCTACCCTCCATTGGGGAGGTAGACCGAACCATTGCTGTTGTTCCACTGCTAAGCCCTGTTCCGGTTAGATTACCATTGGTAGTTGACCCAACAAACGCCAAGAAAACCGGTGATGCATCAGCCCTGGTACCAGCAACAGCATAAATTTGATCGACCCCTCCATCACTTGTATTGAAGCCGGAATAATCGACATCATTTTCAAATATGGTACCTAAAGTTGCGCTAATTCCAAGGTCATTATCATCAGCATCCGTAATGTCAATAATTGTCCCTTTAGCTATAGTGGAGCCTGTATTATTAGTCCACTGCAACTCCCCCTCACCGGATTGCCCCGACCAATTCCCACTGGTGTTTGGTTCTTTATCAATAAAACTAATTACGGTACCATTGGGACAGTCATCAAGCAAAAGGAAAGAAAAACCATCATCTGAATCATGATATGCCACAAAAACAATATCGCCTGCAGCATCAATTGCTCCGTTGTCGTTTTGGGCAAAGGATGCATTGAGGCCGATGAGCGAAAATACGATAGCCAGAAGTTTTTTCATTGGATATAAAAGGTGTTTTGGTTGTTGGTGAAGTAATTAGAGTCGATTGTAGTCATACCTCCAAATCTAATAAGAATACCTAAATGAGATGATAAAAAAGTAGGAAGCTCACTTAAATCAAGTAATTATACCTAGTCCTCCTGCGGGTAATTACTCATCTCATACCTACGTCAATTTAAGCAAGACAAGGCCTCTGCCAAAAGAGACAGAGGCCTTAAGATAGTATTTCAATCAGATTAATTTCTTGAAGGAAATGTTCCAAACAAAGCTATGATGTAGTAGATGGCCAGGTAGGGCTGCATATTACTAAACGGCTGACTACCCCCTGTTAAACCCACAGTTGGCGCCCCCCCAAATTGAACACTCACACTTCCACCATTGTAGAAAGAATTTGAACTTGACGCAGATGAAAAGTTATCATTCCCCGTGTTGGCCAGCACACCTTTAGAAGGATCACTTTCATCTTCACTACCCGAATCGGAATTTACAGGAATTGGCACTATACCAGTAACACTATCCATACTCGCCAAGTGGTTGTGCGAAGGCATATTCAATACCGATAACTGAGTGTTTGCTGTGCCGCCTCTTTGCCCTAGTCTGTAAGTTGGTAATCCAGGACCTGTCCCAGGGCCAATTGGCACTCTGCCCCTTAAATCGGGCAAGGCAAAGGTGGTTCTTCCATCTCCGCCATAGGTAGTCCCTAAGATTGAAAAAAGTGCAGTATTGGATGAAATAGCCATTAACTGCCCCTCACAAAAAGCCCATCCGCGGGGAGCAAAATTGCCCGCAAAAAGCATAACTTGACCTATAAAAGGTTCCATAGTATTTAATGTTTACTGTTGAAAAAAAATTTTGATTAAGTAAACGAATTAAATCAAGAGTTCCTAAAATGATTTTGCCATTGGTTAGATTCGGCAGATAAATACTAATTGGCCCTATCGTTGATAACTTTTGGTAAACCAGGTAATTCCCTGGCTCTTTAAATTGGCATGAAGACTTTCAACCATCTCTAGTTTTTATTGGTATCAACATGCCATATATTCGTTGGAATTCTAACCAACCCAATACGCAGAACAATTAAACACACATGACATCTATTAAGCTACCCTTCAGGTTCAACTCATCTCTACTGAAACAAGAGGTCGATTCAATCGACCGAGAACTTTACCACGATATTTACAACCCTTTCGTAGATCGTGACATGCTTTTTTCACTTCACCTCGTAACTCCTGACTTAAAGAGTGGAGGGTTTATACCGAATGAGCTTTTAACTAAGTTTCCCGAGTTATTCAAAATATATAACAGCATTAAGTCTGATAAGGAAACGTACCGAATTCACATACTCAGGTCCGGAGGTGTAATTAGAAGACATAGAGACATAGCCAGAAATTATGAAAACGGTGTTTTTCGAATTCATATTCCGGTTTCACACCCTAATGGAATGCTTACTCTATTGAATGACAAACCCGTGGACTGGCAGGAAGGAGAATGCTGGTATCTGGATTTAGACATGCCTCATGAGATAAGAAATGAAAGTGACCATGATAGAATACATATAGTAATGGATTGTGTAAGAAATGCCTGGTGGGACAATATTTTTTCTCAGGCCAACTACACCCCTTCATTTGGTACCGGGTATTCGAGAATGCAAAAAGAAGAACTTCAAGAAATGAAGCAGCTCTTAATAAATATGAATTCCAGCGCCAATGAACTGGTCATTGCCCAAATTGAACAAGAACTAAAGAATAGAGAAAGCGCATAGCGTTAGAGCTACAACCCAAGGTATGGGTTGAACCAACCGGAATCGACCATATTGGAATGGGGAATATTGAGCTCATGAAGGGCTGCTGTTCTTAGTTGCCGGCCAAGGGTACTTTGGGTGGAAGCTACTTTACCCTTATATAAATGTTCAACCAAATGAATCACACTTTCTTCTCCTCTCAGAGCTTTGGACGGAACAAAACTTCCTCTGGAAGAATTTATTTCAATACCCGAAAGCTGTAAAACTCCTCCCCCATCACGACTAGCACCCAACAACACCCCAGACTCATAACCAAGGGCTTCAAAAACATCTCCATTAAACCAGTTTACCTCTTGCGGCTGCGAAGCTCCCATGGTAAGTGTAGTGGAATATACTTTAAACGCCTCTTCGGGCTCAAAAGATAGGTCTCTAAGTAGATAAGGCAGCCCAAGCAAAGGCACTTTTTGGTGGAGTTTTCTATTAATAAAACCTTCCATAAACAGCCGCGCCTCCTCCCCACAAAATGCAGCAATAAGAAAGTCGGGAGAATCTTTTTCTATGTAATCGAGTACTACTGACGGGTCTGAAAGATTGTCTACTCCCTGAGGAAGTCTTGTTACGGCAAAAGACCACTTGGAATCAGGGTTGGCCTTTTTCATGCCAAGATCCATTGCTTTGGTGAAATTATAGGCCATATCATATACTCCACCTACTAGCATTCCTTTTGAACCAAACTTCTCAGTGCCCCAATATCCTAAGCTCCACATTTGCTGCCAGATATGATCTGAGTTAATAAATACATTATTGGGCAGGTCTTTTAGCTCTGGCAAATGACCTCCCAAATTATTCACCACAATAGGAACTCCAGCCGACTCGAATACTTTTGAACAAAAAGCCAGAGTTTGGTTAGATACAATACCGGTAATGGCATCGACCTCATGAAATTCAGTCATTTTCCTCATGACCTCCTCCACCAATCGAGGGTTTCCGTTGCCAATAAATTCTAACTCCATTTGTTCTATACCCACTTCTTTAGCAGCACGCTTTAGCCCACTTTTAAAACGTTTAGCCATAGGAAGAATAGATGAGCTGGGAAGAAGTACACCAAGGGTAAAATCAGTCATTCGGTATGTATTTGTTTATTGAATAGTTTGGCATTAAGGTTCCGACAAAACTGTGGAAAAAGAATCCGATTTCAAGTCTTAAGTCAGATTTTTATCTTTTAATTTAGAAATCCTAAAAAAACGAAACTACATGAATGCACACAATACAATGCATGAAGATCTGGAAAAAGCCTTAAAGCACTTTAACTCCGGCAACCTATCAGAAGCGGAGTCATTACTCAATGAAATTTACCATAAAGAGCCTGACAACATAGATGCCTCATTTTACCTGGGCATTCTTGCTGCTCACAAAGGCAATGCAGAAAAAGCTATTAATCATTGGAAACAGGCTCTGAAGGTTGATGCTAATCATTTTGAGAGTCTCTCCAACCTGGGCTATCTGTATACACAAATCAATGATCTTAAATCGGCCAAAGATTACCTTCTCAAAGCCAGCCGACTAAAACCACAAAGAGAAGAAGTTAGCCTACAACTTGCCCAGGTACACGACATGCTGGGTGAGAAAAGTCAGGCACTGAGTATACTGGAACCCTTGTTGCAAGAAGAGCCGATAATACCTGATGCTTATTTGTATCTGGCCGATTTAAAAGCTAAAGAAGGGAAACTTCAGGAGGCAGAAGCACTACTGAATGAGCTCACCCGTAAAGCTCCTCAAGTTCATCAGTCCCATCTGTACCTTGCCCGGTTATACTCGCTTGCCGGCAGGACTGCGGAAGCAGAAAAGGCCTTTAAAAAAGCGCTCGAACTCGGGCCTCAATTCATGGAAACCACTTTTGAGTATGCCCGGTTTCTCATTTCTAACGGGCAGGGAGCTCAGGGAGCTTCTTTGCTTGATGAAATGGGAAAAACCTATCAGCACAATGTTCAGGTTCAAGTTCAAATGGCGGGTTTGTATGAAGAGTTAGGCAACTTTGAAAAGGCTTTGGAGGCCTATACCAAAGCTTTGGATTTAGCCCCCGGAAACGAGGAAATTAAAAACAAGCGCAGCCAAATATATACCCGTTTCGTTCCTCCCTGGCACATGGAGATGCTCTCAGACCTTGAGCGCAACGAGGCATACCAAAAGGCTATAGAATCGGTGGTAAAAGAAAACTCAGTGGTTCTTGACATTGGTACAGGGAGTGGTATTCTCTCCATGATGGCCGCAAGAGCTGGTGCAAAACATGTATATACCTGCGAGAGTTCGGGTTTACTAGCCGAAGCTGCACTAGACATTTTCAAGAAAAACGGATACTCAGAAAAAATTACGCTCTTTAAAAAATACTCTACGCAAATACCACCGAACGACCTGAAAGAAAAACCAAATGTTATTGTGGCCGAAATATTCGACTCAGGACTACTGGGAGAGCATGCGGTATTTTCATTTAGACATGCCATTGAAGCTTTAGGAGCACCAGGTTGCAAAACTATTCCCCAATCGGCCAATGTAGTTGGCCGCATAATTAGCCTACCGAAACAAAAGCAAATTCATCCCATAAAAGACATCTCGGGCTTCGATTTGTCTCCTTTTAATAAGTTTCGCGTAGCTGAAGCCTATCTGTCTATGAAGCTATCGGCTACGGAGCATGAGTTTATGTCTGATGAAAAGGATTTACTTCATGTGAACTTCGAAAAGCCCTGGCCAACCATTCCGGGCAATCATAGCCAAAGAGTAGAGCTTGAGTTTGAAATAACGCGGAATGACAACATTCATGGTGTGGCCTTTTGGTTCAAACTGAACCTAACCAATGACATATCTATCTCTAGTGCACCAGAGAGAAAGGACAATCACTGGGGGCAAGCCATTGCTTTCTTTGACAAGGAGTTAGCTGGCAAAAAAGGCAATGTTCTTGGACTTACTTTGTGCTATAACGACATCAAAATCTGGTTTGAAAATGCCAGAATAGTCAATGAATAGCCAGCCAGACCAAACCCACAGCGAAGTATGAAGCCAAGTCATCGTTTTTCATTTCGGTTCGACTATAAACCCATACTCAAGGAGTTTCAATCTTTATCCGTTGAGTGCCAGAAACATTTCAATACCGGCTACTATGATGGGGAATGGAGTGGTCTTTCTTTAAGAAAACCAGTTGATGCCCGGCACGAATTGAGTGCCGGAGATCAACAAAGTGATATTTATCAAGACACTGAATATTCCGGCTTAATGAGCTCCACTCAGTCCATACTGGACTACTTCCACTGTGAAAAAACGGCAGTCAGAATTCTCAAATTGACTCCCGGGAGCCATATAAAAGAGCATTCAGACCACAGCCTAAGCTTTTTTGACGGGCTCGTTCGTTTGCATATTCCATTGCAAACCAATCCGCAAATTGAGTTTATTGTTGCAGGAGAAAAATTACCCATGAAAGAGGGGGAATGCTGGTTTGCCAATTTTAATGAGTTGCATAGTGTTTACAATGGCGGCCAAACCGATCGGATTCACTTAGTAATTGACCTGAAGGTAAATGACTGGCTAGCTTCTCTATTCGAAAAAGAAGGCATCATCAGTACAGGAGAAGAAGCACCAGACCCAATGGATAGCCAGCCCAAGTCTGCTAAAATAGAGATGATTAAATCGCTTCTATCCATGAATAGTGAAACTTCTACCGATCTGGCTAAGAAGCTCATTAGCAAATATGGACTTGAGAATGAGATTGCCTGAATAATCCATTATTGAAGTGGGAACTATACATGTGCTCACTGCTTTCATCTGGGAGCAGACCCGCTCCTTAAACAGCTTCTATCGCGATTATTATTTAAAGAATGCAGAATTCAGATAGAATGGCACTGTGAATAGGAAAGCAACGAGTTTAATCTGATTCTTAATCTCTGAGCCACTTCGTAAGCACAGGGAACCCTGCCCTGCCTTTGGCAACCTCCTCTTCGCTTCTGCATAGGCCCATCCATTGCAATAGTGGTAGTGCTATGTAATTCCCAGCCTCAAAGTTTTCTATATACCATTCTGAAGAGTCTTTGTATCCGTTTTCATGAAAAACAATATGAGGATCTAAATCAAGATACCTTAGTGCAGCATAACTCCAAAGTATAGCTGCCGGCTCCAGACTATTAATATTCATTCCCTCCCCCGGCTCCAGGTCTCCGGACGCACATGCTCTTTCTTCGGGTTTCATCAAAGCTAAATGACCTGCCTCATGGAGAAGGTCTCCCGGATAAGTAAGTTTTGACTCATCATAGAGAATTATGCCTTGATCGATGCGAATACCGGGAACAAAGGTTTCACCGGTGAGAATAGCTTCTCGAACAGACAAACCAATTTGCTCAAGAAAGGTGGTGATCTTAAAAATCACCTGACCTCTATCTACCGCAGGTACCATAAAAGCCTTTCTAAAAAATAGTGGTTATGCGTTTGACAATCTAGCCAAACGCATAACCACACACAGATTAATTTCCTACTTCTCTCAACAACGTTTCAATAGCTTTTTCCAGCTGCTCATCTCTACCTCTATCGATTAGGCCCGGCATATTCTTTATTTTGATATCCGGCTCGGTTTGCAGGTTTTCCATCCAGCGGCCGCTCTTATCTTTGGCACTTACCGGAACTACTCCCCAGCGACCACCATTAGGCAGACCTTCCCAACCGGCAAATGAACAGGTACCCGGTACGGGCATACCCAGCGTAGTACCAATTTTAAGATCGGTATAGCCCTGTGCAAAGCAATGACCATCGCTATAGTTCGATTCATTGAACATAGCCAGCGTGGGCTTGGTCCAGCGCGAGGTTGGCTCTCCCCCTACTACTTTGGCAGCCGTGGCATAGGTTATAAATGGCTCTCCGGTAAAGAACATAGCCAGATCGGCAACCAAATCGCCTCCGCCATTAAAGCGGGTATCTACAATTACTCCTTTGGTTTCATAGTATTTGCCCAGCATATCTTCAAATATGCTACGGTAAGGGCCGTCACTCATGCCCGGAATGTGCACATATCCCAACTTTCCGTTGGACTTCTCTTTGACTTCGGCCTCGTTGATACGAACAAACCTTTCATAGAGCAATCCTCTTTCGGCTCCCAGAGAAATGGGCTTCATGGTGATTTCCTGTTTGTTTTCACCCTTGGCATCGGTTATTTCCAGTAGCGTAAACTTATCGGCCTTTCTGTTGAGGTAGGCAGCTATGTCTCGATCGGGAGTAATGGTTTCTCCATCAATTTTCTGGATAATCATTCCCGGTTCTACATTGAATTTGGCCTTATCAAGAGGACCTCCTTCAATTACTTCGGTAATGTGTATGCCATTCCCCTGATGTTTGTAGTCGAAGAAGATGCCCAAAGAGGCTGTTGCATCTGCGTTTTCTATACTGCTACCATAGCGTGCCCCTGAATGCGAAACGTTCAACTCGCCTAACATTTCTGAAAGCATTTCTGAAAACTCATAGCCATTACCAATAGAGGGCAAATACTTTGCGTATTCTTTGCGCATGAGTTCCCAGTCCACACCGTGGTAGGTTGGCTCATAGAAAATGTTTTTAGTACGAATCCACACATGATCAAACATATAGGCTCTCTCGGCCACTTCATCGTAAGTCATTTCGCCTCGAATGGAAATCCCTTCTTGTTTACCACTTTCGGGGTCAATTTTAGAAATCCTACCTCCACTCAACAGGTAGAGATTTTTCATGTCTTTATCCCAGGTCATTGAACCAAAACCGGTATTCAAGCGAATGGCCTGCTTTGTTTCCCTGGTTCTCAGGTTAGTAACCCACAGGTTTTGTCCGGCCTCAAAGCTGGCCAGGTAGTACAGCTTTTCTCCGTCTTTAGAAAGTACTGCATCGCCCAGGTAAGAGGAATGAATGGTAAGCCTTGCCTTGCGCTCTTTCATTCCGTCCCAATCAAACTTCAGGTCTTTACTCTCTTCTTTTCTCGGCTCTTCTTTCTTTTTCTTTTTATCACCATCTTCCTCTTTAGGCTCTTCCTTCTTCTTGGTTTCTTTTTCTATCTCCTGCATGAGCTCATAATCTTCTTTGCTCATATTGAATTGGTCATAGGCCTCCTGAGTAAAGAACATGGTGTATACATCGCTCTGACTTCTGCCGCTGGTAGCCAAACTTTTGAGTCCGTCCCGGTTGCTAAACCATATCATTTGCTTGCCTTCATTTACCCATTTAGGAGACGAATCGTAATAACCGCTTTCTGTAAGGTTAACTCGTTGAGAACCATCGGCAGCCAAAAGCAACACTTCGCTATTGTTCAGCAGCTTGCTCCAGTCTACCAGCAACCATTTGCTGTCCGGGCTCCAGGTAAAATACTTGTCTCCGTCTCTCATGTGAAAGAGGTCGTCCTGTGTAAGCAGGCTCACTTCGTTTCCGGAAGCCACATCTCTAACCACCAAATTTCTTCTGTCTTTTATGTAGGCCAGTTTCTTTCCATCGGGCGAGAAATTAGGCATATAGGCATCTACCTCTCCGCTAATCATGGGCTCTTCCTTCAAAAGAGTAGAAGCAAAAAAGAATGGCTCCTGGGCTTCTCTGATCCGGGTTGACTTAAAAATGCTCCATTTACCGTTGCGCTCTGCGGCATACACTACCGACTTCCCATCTGGGCTGAAAGTAACAAACTGCTCTGCTTCGGGCGTATCGGTAATTCGTTTGGTGAGTGAACCATCTACAGAGGTTACAAACACTTCGCCTCTGGCCACAAAGGCAATCTCTTTTCCGTTGGGAGAAACCGCCATTTCACGAACACCGCCATTAATACTTATAAACTTGTCTTTATTGGTTTTCTCCTGTGTGCGTATGGTCACATTCACTTTCTGAGGCTGCGCGCCTTCGCGCATGGTGTATAACTCTCCGTCATAGCCAAAGGCTAGAGTGCCACCTCCAAAACTCAGGAACCGCACGGGGTGTAAATCGAAAGATGTTAGCTGCTGGCTTTGTGATGGGTTAGCCAGGCTCATTTTATGCACATTGAAAGTTCCACTGGCTTCGCTTAGGTAATAAACTGACTGCTCATCGGCAGAAAAAACAGGTTGCCTGTCTTCGCCTGCTCTATTGGTGAGCATTTTGTGTGTATTTGAAGCTTTGTCGTAAATCCACAAATCTCTTGTTATGGCAGAGGTATGGTGCTTTCTCCACTCGTTTTCACCTCCTTTTTTATCGTGGTAGATCATGGTATTGCCATCCTTACTCACTTGCACATATTCGGCAGGAATGGTAAAGATCTGATCTACTCTTCCTCCTTTTACCGGCACACTGTATAGCTCAGGCTGCGAGCCTGTGGGGTACTGACGGTGCTCCTTTGTATCCATGCGTTGGGCTCCAAAAATCACCGACTGGTCGTCATGTGAAAAAGTAAAGGGGCTCTCATCGTTAGAGTGATAGGTGAGTCTTGTAGCAGGGCCTCCGTTGGCGCTCATCACAAATACATCAAAGTTGCCGTATCGGTCAGATGCAAAGGCAATCTTTTGACCATCACTGCTCCAAACGGGCATATAATCATGCGCTTCGTGAAAAGTTATCTGCCTGGCTTCTCCGCCACCAACCGGCACCACATACAAGTCGCCTTTATAAGTAAAAGCAATTTGCTGACCGTTGGGCGAAATAGACTGGTATCGAATCCACTTTGGCGTTTCCTGGGCATTGAGTGCCAGAAGGGTCAGGGAAAAAAGTAGTGTAAAGAGTTTCTTCATGAATTGAGTTTTTTTAGAAAGCCCAATCTATGAAAACTGCGCTTAAGGAGGAAGAAAGAACTCCACAAGCCCTCATTAAAATCGACCGAAGGTCAATGCAACGTTTGTCTGTACTAAAAACAGCTTCTTATCAGGTATTTTCTTCTTTGTTTCGGGGCTTGTATAGGACAATAATCTGAATGGAGAGACCAATAATTACCAGGGCTATAACTTCCAACTGGGTAAGATAGTCCATGGCATCTACCGATTTAGTGGCCTTCTGTAACTGCCTCTTACCTTCTGCTAACTGTATTTTAGAGAGGGCATAAAGGTCTTTTTCCATGGCATCTATTCTCCCTAAAAATACTGCCTTGGCCTCTTGAGCATTCTTGTTTTTTGAGGCCCAATCGGCTTCCAGCACCCTAAGTTCTTTCATATGGCTGGCAAACGAATCGAGAAAGCCCTTCTCTTCGCGAGTGAGGCGAGTGCCATAAAACTGCTCTACAAACTGACCGATGGAGTCATTGACCATTTTAGACCGACCATTAAAAAAGGCCAAATCATCGCGCAGAATGGCCAGACGTTTTTCCTCAACCAGCAAAGTAAGCTCAAATACCAGGTCTTTGGCTACCAGCCGATCTTCATAAATGGTAACAACCGATTCTTTCACTCGTCTAAAATGCTGCCGATCTACGAGATTAGTCGCTAAAATAAGAAGGAAGACCACCAGCAATCCGGCCGTCCATTTCAATTTGTCTGCCATTGTTTTCATAGGTGAATTTATTTAACCATAGGCCACATAGTCTATGGTAACGCTCATTTATACAGTGCGTACGATTTCTCCAAAAATTGGATTTTGTTCGCACAATTTTAAGCGAAAAGATAAAGGAATCGGCAAAATTCCAAAATCAGATTTTTACCTAACCCGATTATGGAAACAGATGCCGTTTTTTTCTGTACCCCGGCCATACAGCTGTTTGGGTCAAAGAAAGGGGCAGAAAACAGGTTTTGCGCTAAGAAAACTATAGATGAGAGGCTATCTGCTGGCGAATGTCTTCGAATTGCTGGGGAGACAACTTCAGCTTTGGCCGGCCAAAGTCAATATCGTGCATGCCGTGCAGAGGAATAAGGTGTATGTGTGCATGGGGAACCTCAAGGCCCACTACAGCCACCCCCACCCTTAGACAGGGGATAGCTTTTTCTATGGCTTTTGCCACCTGAAAAGTGAAGGCCTGAAGCCTGAGGTAAGTATCTTCATCCAAATCGAACAGCTTGTCTATCTCTTTTTTAGGCACCACTAATGTATGTCCCTCATTGAGCGGGTTAATGTCTAAAAAAGCAATAGCATGATCGTTCTCTGCCACTATGTGGCCCGGAATTTCTCTGTTAATGATTTTGGTGAAGATACTTGCCATTGTAGAAGCTTAGTCTAGCGTTATTTCCAGAATCTCAAATTCCAACTTTCCGGCCGGAGCGTTCACCTCTGCAATTTCACCTACTTTTTTATTGAGCAGGCCTTTACCAATTGGCGACTCATAAGAGATTTTACCCGACTTAAGATCGGCCTCTTTTTCAGAAACCAGGGTATATTTTACGGTCATTCCATTCTTTACGTTTTTAATTTTCACAGTCGAAAGAATGGACACTTTAGAAAGATCTACATCTTCCTGTTTTCTAATTCTGGCATTGCCAACCAGCGTTTCCAGTTCGGCAATTCTCATTTCCATCAGGCCCTGAGCATCTTTAGCGGCATCATACTCGGCATTCTCACTCAGGTCGCCTTTGTCTCGGGCCTCGGCAATTTGCCTTGCCATATCGGCCCTGCCTTTGGTTTTTAGTTCGTGAAGTTCATCTTTCAACTTCTGCAAACCTTCTTCGGTGTAATAACTTACACTTGACATATCTATAATATTTTAGTGTTCACACAAAAAAACAACGGTCTCAAACTGAAACCGCCTTAAACACATAAAATCGCCCTTGAGCGATTGTATAGCTACAAAGTTAGCAAAAATAAGTTAAGTGGAAAGTTAGCGATTCCAGTCGATACGATAGTAACCGGCAATCTTACTCACCAAGACTTCATTGATTCGTTTGTAGGAGGCAAAGGTCCACCCGGCAACATGTGGCGATAGTACTACATTCTTTCGAGCGAACAAGTTCTCAAACCTTTGCTTTTCTTCGGAGGTCAGGGCTTCGAATTTTTCTTTTTCGAGCACATCGAGAGCGGCTCCTAATATTTTCCCTGAGTCGAGCAAAGACAACAAATCGGCTATGGGCACAATTTCGCCCCTGGCAGTATTGAGAAGATAAACGGGCTTTCGGAACGACTCAAAAAAGGTTTTATTCATCCACCCACGAGTTTCTTCTGTCAATGGCACATGCAGGCTCAGAATATCGGTTTTCTGGAAAAGCTTTTCCAGGCTCACTTCTTCTACCTTTTTGGTGCCAAAACCCTTTTTAAATTTATCATACACTAATATGCGGCAGTCAAAAGCTCTTAATCGTTGCACAAAAGCTTGCCCCATATAGCCATAGCCAACAATTCCTACTGTTTTGTCGGAGAGCTCTACGCCTCTATTGCCTTCTCTATCCCACACCCAATTTCTTACTTCCCGGTCGGCTGCATTGATTTTATTCAACAAATTGAGCAGCATGCCCATGGCATGTTCAGCCAGGGCATCACGATTACCTTCCGGAGCATTGAGTATTTCAATGTTGCGAGCTTCTACATAAGCTACGTCAATTTTATCGAGGCCTGCTCCTGCCCTGCCAATGAACTCGAGTTTGGTGGCCTTGTCTATAAATTCCTTATCTATGGTGGTTTTGCTTCTTACCAAAACTCCTTCAAACTGACCGATACAATCGAGGATTTCGCTTCGGCTAATTTTAGGTGCATAATGAGGTTCTATACCAATTTCTTCTAAGAGAGGCACAATGCTCTCGTGCATATCATCAATAATGAGACACTTTTTCTTCATGACTAGGGTAATAATAGATTGGCAATTGCCAGATAAACGATGATTCCGAGGATATCGTTGGTGGTGGTGATAAACGGCCCTGAAGCGAGTGCCGGGTTTACGCCTAGCTTATCGAGCACCAAAGGGGTTGTAGTACCCATAAAAGAAGCTAGCATTACCACGCAAACCAATGAAATGGCTACCACCGAACCGAGGGTCTGATCGTCTTTCCAAAGGAATACAATTAAGAAACTAATAAGGGCCAGTACTATGCCTGTGAGTATGGCTACCAAAAACATGCGGGCAATTCGCTTGGAGAAAGTGTCTTCAAAGGCCGATTTGTTGGCAAGGCTTTGCACAATGAGGGTCGATGATTGAATACCCACATTGCCACCGGTAGCCATAACCAACGGAATAAAGAATGCCAGGGCAGCGTTTTTTTCCAGGTCTCCTTCGAAAAAACCAATGGCCCAAGCCCCCAGAGTTCCCCCCAACAGACCTATGAGTAGCCAGGGCAGTCTTGCTTTGGAGATAGCCCAAATGGTATCGTCTTCCTCAATATCGCCCGAAATACCGGACATTAGCTGTCGCTCTTCTTCGGCCTGTTCGGTAATCACATCCACAATATCATCGATGGTTATTCGTCCAACCAATCTTCCCTGCAAATTGACTACCGGTACGGCATCCAAATCATACTTGCGCATTATGGCTGCCACTTCTTCTTCATCCATGTAGGTTTCTACATGAATAATGTCGCTATCATAAATGTCTTTGATAAAGGTTTTGTCTTTTGAAAGAATGATTTTCTTCACCGACACCTTGCCTTGGAGTTTACCTTTATCATCTACCACATATACCGAGTAGATTTTCTCTACGTTTTCGGCCTGCCTGCGAATCTCATCAATGGTTTGAATGACTGTCCAGTTAATATTGGCCACAATCATTTCCTTGGCCATCAAACCACCGGCACAGTCTTCATCGTAGCGCATCAGTTCCTGAATGTAGGCAGCACTTTCAGGGTCATCTATAGCGGCAATTACTTCTTCTCTGGTTTTTACAGGCAAATCGTTGATGATGTCAACGGCATCATCAGACTCCATTTCTACGATATACTGGGCAATTTCATGGGGTTGGAGTTCTTCCAGAAATTCCTTTCGGGTGTCTTCTTCCAGCTCTTCAATTACCTCTGCTCCCACAGCATTGTTGAGCACATCGAGCACATAACGAGCTTCTTCAGACTCCACCTCATCGAGCAAGGCAGAGATATCGGCCGGATTCACTCCTTCCATGGTGTCGCGGATAAAGGCATCGTCTTTCCGCTCTATGGCCTGAAGCATCAGGTCTAGATATTCTTTGGAAAGCTCAAATGTCACTCGTTCTGACGACACGCTGTTATCTTGTTGGTTAGGTCCACAAATTGATTAACTGAAAGTGCTTCGGCCCGTAGGTCAAGGATTGGGTCGTTTGCCAACTCTGCCGGCAAATTTATAGCTTTTAATGCGTTGCGCAACGTTTTCCGTCTCATTTGAAAACCCGCCTTTACCACGCGTTTAAACAGGTCTTCATCGCAGTTTAAGTGCTCTGTCTGGTTCCTTTTCAATCGGATAACACCCGAATTGACCTTGGGTGGTGGGTTAAAAACTCCGGGCTTTACGGTGAACAAATACTCAATGTCGTAGTAGGCCTGAAGGAGCACACTCAAAATGCCATAAGTACGCGAACCTGGAGGCTCGGCAATTCGGTCGGCCACTTCCTTTTGAATCATGCAAACTACTTCAGGAACCTGGTTTCTCATTTCCAGTATTCTGAAAAATATTTGCGAAGAAATATTGTAAGGAAAGTTACCTATGATGGCCAGCGGTTCTCCGGTATGATCTAAAAAGTTGTACTTGAGAAAATCTCCGTCAATAATGTGTTGCTGAAGCTCCGGAAAATGCTCGTGTAAATAGGCAATGGACTCTTTGTCTATATCAATTACCCAGGTATTATGCTCGCCCTTTAATAAAAATTGGGTGAGCACCCCTGTACCGGGGCCTACTTCCAACACGCTTCGGTAATTTCCATGCCCTGTAAGGCCATTGGCTATGCGCTCTGCTATGGACAAATCTTTTAGAAAATGTTGCCCTAAATGTTTCTTTGGTCTTACGTCAGACATTGTCACAACTTATTTAAAAAAGCTTAATTTGCGCACAAAATTAGAACTTCGATTCAAACCCTAAGGAAAGAGCACCAAAACATGCATGAACCTAAGCGAGAAGAAAGAAAACTGCCCACACTTGGTATAACTATTGGCGATGTAAACGGTATTGGTCCTGAAGTGATTATCAAGTCGGCACTCGATGCCAGAATTTTCAATCAGGTAAATCTGGTAGTTTATGGGCATGGAAAGGTGCTTTCTCACTACAAAACCCTGCTAGACATTGAGAAGTTTGTGTTTAACCAAACCCAAAAGGCCGATCAGATTCGATACAACAAACTCAATGTAATTAACTGTGTAGAGGATATTGAAGTGACCCCGGGCGAAGAGACCAAAGAGGCGGGGGCTTTGGCACTGGCAGCCATAAAGCAAGCCAGTCAGGATTTGAAAGAGGGAAAGATTGATGCCATAGTTACAGCACCAATCAACAAAAACAATATTCAGAGCGATTCTTTTCAGTTTCCCGGCCACACGGAATTCTTTACCGAAACTTTTGGAGCCGAAGAGAGCCTTATGTTTCTCTGTAGTGAGCAAATGCGAATTGGAGTAGCCACGGGCCATATTTCGGTAGCACAAATCAAAGAGAGACTTACTGCGGAAGTAATTGAGAAAAAAGCATCGCTTATGCTAAGGTCTCTGAAGAAAGATTTTGGCATTACCAAGCCCAAAGTGGCTGTTTTGGGGCTAAACCCGCATGCGGGAGAAGATGGCCTGCTGGGAACCGAGGAAAACGAAATTATACGCCCGGTGATTAATGCCTTTAAAGAAAAGGGCGAATTGGTATTTGGCCCCTACCCTGCCGATGGTTTCTTTGGCAATGCCAGCCAAACTAAGTTCGATGGTGTGTTGGCTATGTATCACGATCAGGGGCTTATTCCTTTTAAAACCCTTGCCTTTGAAGACGGGGTTAATTTTACGGCCGGACTGAGTATTGTGCGTACTTCTCCTGACCATGGAACAGCCTACAACATTGCCGGCAAAGGCCTAGCCAATGAGCAAAGTATGAGAGCGGCCATTTACATGGCCAGAGATATTTGGGTCAATCGAATGACACAACAGTCGTAAGAAAACCGTATTTTTATCGAATAATTTCAGACTTCTATCGATAGTAGCAACGTATAAGCCATTGACTCGTACCATTGACATAGTATCAACTATTTTGGCTAAAACCATCACCATACTGTTTTTGCTATTCTTTACAGGGTGCCTGGCAATGGATACGTACATTAAAGCATCGGACAATGCCGTAGAGTTGGCCTGTGAAATAACCGATGCGGAAGAAGAAACAGAAAACGAAAAAGAGGAAAACAAAGAAGGTCTTCACAAAGACGAGTTTCCGGGTTTTCAAACGCGTTATATTTTCTTTGCAACTACCAAAGTCAACTACTACACGCAAAGCCAACCACTGGGTTCATCGGCCGTTAACAAGGTTCTGCTCCCCCCTCCTGAACGGACATTGGTTTAAAATTTCCGCATTAAACACTATTTTAATTATCTGGTTGCCCACAGGGGCTACTCATTGAATTTTTCAATTTTTCTTAACTATGAATAAAGATCTTTTTAAACACATTAAATCAGACGCACCAGCCGGACTGGTAGTATTCCTGGTAGCAGTTCCACTGTGCCTGGGTATTGCCTTAGCCTCCGGAGCACCGCTTTTCTCAGGTATAATAGCCGGAATGGTGGGTGGTATTGTGGTTACTTCTTTTAGTGGCTCCAGTCTGGGGGTTTCGGGACCCGCAGCCGGTTTGGCCGTAATTGTACTCGTTGCTATCGAAGACCTTGGCTCATTTGAGACCTTTCTCGTGGCAGTGGTTATTGCGGGAGCCTTACAAGTTGTACTGGGCATAGTCAGGGCTGGTATTATCGGCTACTACTTCCCCACCTCTGTAATTAAGGGTATGCTCTCTGCCATTGGTATCATCATTTTCCTAAAGCAGATACCTCACGCCTTTGGTTATGATGCAGACCCTGAGGGTGAAATGGATTTTGTTCAGGCCGATGGGGAAAACACCTTCTCTGAGCTTTGGAACATGGTCGATTACATTAGCCCCGGAGCCATTATTATTGCATTCACCTCTCTTCTTCTTCTCATACTTTGGGAGCAGAAGTTCATGAAAAAAATCAAACTATTCCAGATTGTGCAGGGGCCATTGGTTGTAGTGGTTCTTGGCATTATCTTCGGTAAGCTATTTGCCGGTGGTGCTTATGAGATTACCTCAGAGCACATGGTGAACATTCCTGTATCTGAAGACTTCAATGGTTTTCTGGGTCAGTTTACCTTGCCAGACTTCTCCACCATCACCAACCCACAAGTGTGGGTTGTGGGTATAACCATAGCCATTGTAGCCAGTTTGGAAACACTGCTGTGTGTAGAAGCCACAGACAAATTAGATCCTCAAAAGAGAGTAACTCCTACCAATCAGGAACTTAGAGCTCAAGGTATTGGTAATATGGTTTCCGGCCTTATTGGCGGGCTGCCCGTTACACAGGTTATAGTAAGAAGTTCGGCCAACATCCAGTCGGGCGGTAAAACCAGACTTTCAGCCCTTATTCACGGGGTGCTCATACTTTTGGCAGCAATGGCCATTCCGAATATCATGAATATGATTCCGCTGGCCAGTCTTGCAGCTATTCTTTTGGTGGTGGGTTATAAACTAGCTAAACCTGCATTGTTCAAAGAGATGTATAAAAAAGGGTGGTTGCAGTTTATTCCATTCGTAGTTACTGTGTTTGCCATTGTATTTACCGACTTGCTCGTGGGTATAGGCATAGGTATGGCCGTAGCCGTATTCAATATTCTGCTCACCAACCTTAAGAATCCTTATGTACTCAAGTCTACCCATGACGCCACTGACGAGCACTATCAGATTGTGCTTTCAGAACAGGTAACTTTCCTGAATAAGGCCCAGATTTTACGCGAGCTGAACAAAGTGCCCGATGGGGCCGAGCTGTTTATAGATGCGAGTAAGACTGTGTTCATTGAGCACGATGTGCTGGAAATAATCAGCGACTTTAAAGAAAGTGCCAAATTCAAGAACATAAAACTCAAAATAAGTCCGTTAGATCATTTAGACCTCAACGGGTTCAATCAGTCATTGGGCCAATTGGTAGTTACCTCCGAAGAGGCCAAAATGCACGGTGAAAATGAATTAAAAGTAATTGACAGTATAAATCCTAAACTATAACAACGCATGTCTAATTCTATTAACCTACTCAAACAGGGAAATATCAAATGGGTAGAATCTGTAAAAGAGAAAGACCCCACATTTTTCGATGAACTGGCCAAAGGGCAAAGTCCTGAATTTTTATGGATTGGTTGTTCTGACTCACGTGTTCCTGCCACCCAGATTACAGACACCATGCCGGGGTCTATCTTTGTGCAGCGCAACATTGCCAACATGGTGGTTCACACCGACTCTAACCTCTTAAGTGTTGTTTACTATGCCGTAAAAGTTTTGAAAGTAAAACACATTGTGGTTTGCGGACATTACGGATGCGGAGGTGTAAAAGCCGCCATGAGTAACCAAAAGTTCGGATTTTTAGACAACTGGCTACTGCATATTAAAGATGCTTACAGAGCCAACGCCAAAGAGTTAGACGCGATTGAAAATGAGGACGATCGATTCAACCGTTTTGTTGAACTCAACGTGAAAGAGCAGGTACAAAACCTGGCTAAAGTATCTTTCTTGCAAGAAGAATGGGATCAGGGAGAATTCCCTTACATTCATGGTTGGGTTTATAGCCTCAAAGATGGTCTCATTAAAGACCTTGGCTATACCATTAACTCTAACCAGGGGCTGCAAGAAGTGTATAAATATTCAGGTGAATAACACTTAGTTGAATTGCCCGGAAAGCAATAGGTGAAACAATTGTCTTCATAAGGCCAAAAGAGCCTTATCGCTCTTTGTCTGATCTCATACTTAATAATTGATAGCGATTGAGTCTAATACTTCACCTATTCCGGGCAATCAACTTTTTATACCCCTAAGTCAACACACCATAGGCTTTGGCCAACAATTCTATTTTTTCTCTTGCATTTTGGTAAAACTTCGTTTCAAGAAGCTTTTACTATTACAGATGAATTCCATACCTTTGCACTCCTGAATTTTAAATGGTGATTCATGAAAGCCGCAAAAAGATTTGATATTCATATCTACAAGCTTTCAAATGGTATTCATGACTACACCTTTGAAATTGGGAATGAGTTCTTTGACATGTTCGATGGTGATTTGCTAAGTGAAGGAAAACTTGCTGCGGCAGTTACACTTAACAAATCAGATAGTATGATTCAGGTCAACTATAAAATAGATGGAACCGTAGTACTAAGCTGCGACCGAAGCCTGGACCTTTTCGATTTTCCGGTAAATACAGAACACAACATTATTTACAAGTACGGAGACGAAGAAAAGGAGCTCTCTGAAGATGTATTTGTCATAGACAAAAACACTCAGGTACTCAATGTGGCTAATATTCTGTTTGAATTCATAGGGTTACAAATACCTATGAAGAAACTTCACCCCAGGTATGAGGATGAAGAAATGGACACGGAGGAAGGTCAGATGGTTTACAGTTCGGCATCGGAAAAAGACATTGAACAAGAAGAAGACACTACCGACCCACGATGGGCGGCTTTAAAGAATTTGAAAAAATAAGAATAGCGAAAGCATTAAATAGAATAAGAAATGGCGCATCCTAAACGTAAAACCTCCAGAACCAGAAGGGACAAAGGTAGAACTCATAAAAAACTACACGCCAAAAACCTGGTAGTTTGTCCTACAACTGGCGAAATGCACATGCCTCACAGAGCATTCTGGCATGAAGGCAAACTTTACTACAAAGGTAAAGTAGTAATGGAAAAAGAGGTATTGGCCTAAGTCAGTCCTGAAAAGATACTTGCTCCTGGATTGTTTTATTCAGGAGCATTTTCATTTATAGGGGCCGGGTGGCTTATGTCCATTTTCTGTTGTGATTCTGAAACCTTTCCCCTTATATTGGCAGACGTTTATGACTCAAATCTGCATGTCCAACCAAATTTAACTGCATGACTCAGCTCAGAGCTCAGATTACCGGAGTCCAGGGGTATGTACCGGAGTACATCCTCACCAACAAAGAGTTGGAGACTATGGTAGACACCACCGATGAGTGGATTACCACTCGCACCGGAATCAAAGAGAGAAGAATATTAAAAGGTGAAGATCAGGGCACCTCGGTTATTGGTATTAAAGCCGTAGAAGGACTTTTAGCCAAAACCAATACCACTCCCGATGAAATAGATCTAATTATTTGTGCTACCACCACGCCAGATATGGTGTTTCCGGCTACGGCCAACCTAATTGGTGACGCCATAGGAGCTAAAAATGCATTCGGTTTCGACCTGCAAGCTGCTTGTTCGGGGTTTTTATATGCCCTCACTACAGGAGCGCAGTATATTGAAACAGGAAAATACAAAAAAGTAGTGGTGGTGGGAGCCGACAAAATGTCTTCTATCATTAACTATGAAGACAGAACCACCTGCATTATTTTCGGAGATGGTGGCGGAGCAATAATGCTGGAACCTACCACCGAAAGTGTTGGAGTAATGGACTCCATTTTAAGATCGGATGGCTCTGGCGCACCTTTTCTTCATATGAAAGCCGGGGGTAGCCGAAGACCTGCCTCGGCCGAGACACTAGCCAATAAAGAGCATTATGTGTATCAGGAAGGCTCATCGGTGTTTAAGTTTGCTGTAACCAACATGGCCGATGTAGCTGCAGAAATTATGGAGAAAAACCAATTGGTAGCAGAAGATATTTCGTTCTTAGTACCACACCAGGCGAACAAACGTATTATAGATGCAACGGCCAAGCGCATGGGTGTGGGAGAAGAAAAAGTAATGCTCAACATTCAGAAATACGGTAATACCACCAGCGGAACAATTCCTCTATGTCTTTGGGACTATGAGTCTCAATTGAAAAAGGGCGACAACCTTGTGTTGGCAGCCTTTGGAGGCGGATTTACCTGGGGGGCTATCTGGATAAAGTGGGCTTATGATCCAAAAGTGTAACAGACTAATTTCGTATTAATACATGGCTACTACTGCAGACATTAAGAATGGTCTTTGTATTGTAATGAACAATGACCTTTGGATGGTAATAGAGTTTCAGCATGTGAAACCCGGCAAAGGACCTGCCTTTGTAAGAACCCGTCTTAAAAACATTAAATCAGGTAAGGTGGTAGACAATACGTTCTCTGCCGGCCACAAAATTGAGACTGCCCGTGTAGAAAAAAGAACCCATCAGTTTTTATTTAAAGATGAGTTCGGTTTTCACTTTATGAACAGCAGTACCTTTGAACAGGTTATGATTCCTGAAGACATGATTGAATCATCGGACCTAATTAAAGACGGACAAGAAGTAGATATTCTGTTCCATGCAGAAACAGAGCAGCCGCTCACTTGCGAATTGCCTGCCTATGTGGAGCTGGAAGTAACCTACACAGAGCCTGGTTTAAAGGGCGATACGGCAACAAATGCCAGTAAACCTGCTACTTTAGAAACCGGAGCCGAAATTCAAGTGCCATTATTCATTAACTTAGGCGATAAAATTAAAGTTGATACAAGAACCCGCTCGTATGGTGAGCGTGTAAAATAAACCTTAACTCGTTATGAACCCGAAAGAAATTAAGAACATGATCGACTTCATTGCCAAATCTGGTTTGGCTGAAGTGAATATTGAAACGGAAGAATTCAAAATTAAGGTAAAAAGAGATACCGAAGCTCATGTAGTTTCAGCTCCAGCTGCGGCTCCTGCCCCCGCTCCGGTAGCTGCTGCTCCGGCTCAGGCCGCTGCTCCGGCTCCTGCCGAAGCCACCCCGGCAAAACCGGCAGAAGACACCAAAAAATATGTAGAAATAAAGTCACCAATGATAGGTACCTTCTACAGATCGCCTAAGCCCGAAGACCCTGCATTTGTGAATGTAGGAGATACAGTATCGGCCGGTGATAAGGTGTGTATTGTAGAAGCCATGAAGCTCTTTAATGAGATTGAGTCTGAGGTTTCAGGAACTATTGTGAAAGTTTTGGTCGAAAATGCCTCTCCGGTAGAATACGACCAACCGTTGTTCTTGGTAGACCCTGCCTAAGAATACGTTCTATTCATTAGTTTCATCCAAAAAGAACCAACCGTGTTTAAGAAAATATTAATAGCAAACAGAGGAGAAATAGCCCTCAGGGTTATTCGTACCTGTAAAGAAATGGGCATTAAAACTGTGGCCGTTTACTCTACTGCCGACAAAGACAGTTTGCACGTTCGATTTGCTGATGAGGCCGTGAACATTGGCCCCGCCCCTTCCAATCAGTCGTATCTTAAAATACCTCATATTATTTCTGCAGCAGAAATAACCAATGCCGATGCCATACACCCCGGCTATGGGTTTCTTTCTGAAAATGCAGAGTTTTCAAGAGTATGCGCAGAATACGGCATCAAGTTTATTGGAGCCAGCCCCGACATGATCGACAAAATGGGCGATAAAGCCACGGCCAAAGCAACCATGAAAGCAGCCGGAGTACCTACCATACCCGGCTCTGACGGCCTATTGAGCTCTGTGGAAGAAGGTATAAAGCTTTCGAACGAAATGGGCTATCCCGTTATACTTAAAGCAACTGCCGGAGGCGGTGGCCGAGGTATGCGGATTGTTAAGTCCGACAAAGAATTCCAAAAGGCCTGGGACGATGCCAAGATGGAATCGGCTGCAGCCTTTGGCAACGATGGCCTATACCTGGAAAAGTTTGTTGAGGAGCCCCGCCACGTAGAAATTCAGGTAGTAGGCGACAGCACAGGTAGAGCTTGCCACCTCTCTGAAAGAGATTGTTCCATTCAAAGAAGGCATCAAAAACTCGTTGAAGAGACTCCATCTCCGGCCATTACTCAGGAGATTAGAGATAAAATGGGAGCTGCAGCTATTAAAGCTGCGGAAGCCATTGGGTATGAAGGAGCAGGAACTATTGAGTTTCTGCTCGACAAACACGGTGATTTCTACTTCATGGAGATGAACACCCGTATTCAGGTAGAGCACCCAATTACCGAAGAAGTAACCGACTTTGACCTGATAAAAGAACAAATCAAAGTAGCCGCAGGCATTCCTATATCCGGTAAAAACTATTATCCGAAGCTCTATGCTATGGAATGTAGAATCAATGCCGAAGATCCTGCACATGGCTTCAGACCTTCTCCCGGAAAAATAACCAACCTCCACCTTCCTGGTGGTCACGGTGTGCGGGTAGATAGTCACGTTTACGCAGGTTATTCCATTCCACCCAACTACGATTCAATGATTGCCAAGCTTATTGTAAGTGGCCAATCGAGAGAAGAAGTAATTGTAAGAATGAAGCGTGCTTTGGAGGAGTTTGTAATTGAAGGAATTAAAACCACAATTCCTTTCCATATTAAGCTAATGGAAGACGAAGGTTTTAAATCCGGAAACTTCACCACCAAATACTTAGAGACTTTCGATTTCTCGAAATTATAAGACAAAAAGAATCTTTTATTCTTATACTTACGCCAGTCTATACAGACTGGCGTTTTTTATGAAAGACCTCTTCAACCAAAGGCAAAGGATTTATCTGTACATAATCCTGACACTACTATCCATTGGATTTACCACCCAACAAGCTGCCGATTACCGCATCTATATAGCTGCCGGCAGGGTAATGATTGACCAGAGGGCTAACCCTTATGCTGATGAGGACATGGTAGAAACAGAGCCTGATGGAATAGTGACTCCACATGCTCAGTATAGATATGCACCAATTTTCGGAATTGCACTTTATCCTATCTCGTTACTCCCAAAGCAGTTTTATATCTTCCTATGGTTATTTTTCAATGCCTTTCTGGTAGTGAAAACGCTGGTTCTTTTCAAAGACTTCTTCCCCAAATTGCTAGATGATACAAAGGCATTTTTTGTGGTTTCCGGAATCGCGCTCTTCCTCTGTATCCGTTTGATTGGGCAAAATTTTGAGCTGGGTCAAACCACCATCATTCTGGTATTCCTTTCATTTTATTCGCTGTATTTATCAAAGAAAAACAAAGACATTCTGGCCGGGTTAATGCTCGGTTTGGCTATTGTAACCAAGATAATGCCGCTTGTACTCATTGCCTATTTTGTATTCAGGGGCAACCTTAAAACTCCTATGTATACAGTGTTATGGGTCGTGATTCTGGTTTTACTCCCTGCCCTGTTTGTAGGTTGGGAGTACAACAATTTCCTCATTAAAGAGTGGTATGGCATTATCAACCCAATGAATAGTGAATATACGTTGGAGACTAAAACCGGTATCTATAACCTTTCGGCCTTTATCTACGCCTACTTAACAGAAATGCCTGACGATAGAATTTCAGGCAGCAGGAACATTATGTCTATTTCTTATGAATTAGCCGGAACCATTACCAATGTTGTCCGCGTGCTATTAGTTCTTCTCACTCTGCATTTTACCAAGTGGACTCCTTTCAAAAGACTAACCGACTGGAAGCAGCTTTTCTGGGAGTTCGGATACATCAGTTTTGCTTTTCCACTTATATTCCCTGCACAGAATAAATACTCTTTCTATTATATTTTTCCAGTTCTGTTTTACCTCAGTATATACCTTTACTATACAAAAGAGGAAAAAGGCTCGTTTTGGAAGACTAAGAAGAGTATACTCATCCCAATTATTATCTACTTTGTCTTGACCAACCTCACATCGTCCAATATAATTGGTAAGGCTTTGTATGATCAGACACAATTCTATAAGGTCATGACATTTGGTATAGTTGCACTACTAATAGCCTATATTCAGGTTAAACCTTCGATGTTAGACTCCAAATCAACTGAAGATTAAAATGAGTAAGCCAGAAGTCAGTATAGTAATTCCACTCTATAATGAAGAAGATGTTTTCACAGAACTGATCGAGAGGCTGACAAAGCTTATTGACTCCTTCCACAAAAAGATTGAGGTAATACTTGTGGATGACGGAAGCACAGACTCTACGGCTCTGTTAATAAGGGAACTGGCACTGAAAGACGAGCGATTTCAATCGATCATTCTATCCAGAAACTTTGGACACCAGATAGCACTTTCTGCCGGATTAAGACAAATTTCAGCCACCGAAGCGGTCTTTATTATTGATGCGGACCTTCAAGATCCACCGGAGCTACTACAGCAGTTTTATAAGCTTTATGAAGAAGGATATGATGTGGTTTACGCCATCAGAAAAAACCGAAAAGAGGGAGTTCTGAAGAAGCTGGCCTATGCTACTTTTTATCGTATAATGGACAAAATTTCCTTTGTGCACATTCCTTTGGATGCCGGAGACTTTTCTCTGATTAGCGCCAGAATGGCGAAGTTATTGAATGAAATGCCGGAAGAGAGCCGATACCTGAGGGGTATGCGAAGCTGGCTTGGCTTTAAACAAATTGGAGTAGAGTATGACCGGGCGAAAAGAATCTCTGGCGAATCGAAATACTCCTTGAAGAAGCTCTTGCAACTGGCATTTAATGGGATATTTAACTTCAGTGAGTTTCCTATTAAACTCATAACAAACTTAGGTTTGCTCACCATTCTATCTTCTCTTGGCTACCTGTTCTATGTACTGGCCAAAAAGCTAATTTATGGAAACGTACCGGAAGGTTTTACGGGCTTATTGTTTGTGTTGGTACTGTTTGGAGGCATTCAAATGCTTTCACTGGGTCTCATTGGGGAATATGTGCTTCGCATCTTCTTCCAAGTGAAGCAAAGGCCTTTGTTCGTTATTCGGGAAAAAATAAAGAATAAAAAAGTAGAAGAATAAACCTGGCAATAGATGCAAAAAGCCTACGAGGAAAAATACCACGACATAGAGACGGATCATTTTTGGTTCAAAGCAAGACGAGAATTCATCCTGAAACTTTTCAAGGAAACTGATCGAAATTCTTCAATTCTCGACATTGGATGTTCTTCCGGAATCTTACTCAAAGAGTTGGCATTGAATGGCTTTAATCCGAATCATCTTTATGGCTTGGATATTAGCCCTGAGGCTATCAGCAACTGCAAAAGCAATGGCTTAAAAAATGCCTTTGTTATGGATGGGCACTCTCCTGATTTCGATCAACAGTTCGATATCATTGTTGCTTCAGACAATCTTGAACATTTGAAAGACGACAAACTGGCACTTAAAAACTGGTTTAATACTTTGAAGCCAGGTGGACGGCTTTATGTTTTTGTTCCGGCCTATATGTTTCTTTGGAGTCAGCATGATGAAGTGAACATGCACTACAGGCGATATACAAAGAAAGAATTAAGCCGTAAATTATCTGAAGCAGGTTTCCGAATTGAAAGAACTAGCTATTGGAATGTAACCCTTTTCTTCCCTCTTTATTTGAAAAGAAAGTTGAATAACCTAACTAAGTCCAAGGCTGAAAACATTCATGGTGATATTGAGCGTATTCCGACAGGTAATGGACTCTTGTTAGCTCTATTGAGTCTTGAAAACAAATTGCTTAAATCCTTTAATGCTCCCTTTGGAGTGAGTACTTTCTGTGTGGCCTATAAGCCACGCCACTAAGCACCCTCAATTTCTTTACAAAGCTCATTATACCAGGCTTCGCCATATTTTCTAATCAGGGCGTCTTTGAGAAACTTATAAACAGGCACCCCCAGCTTCTCACCCAAAGTACAGGCCGCAGAACAGATACTCCATCGATCATAATTAAGAGCTTCGTAGTGATCGTATTTGGTAATCCTAATCGGGTATAGCTCGCAGGATATTGGCTTTTTAAAGGTGGTTTTACCGTCTCGATAAGCTTGCTCAATACCGCATTTCAAAATGCCCTTTTCATCATAAATGGCAAAAGCACATTCTCTTCCACCAATAGTTGTGGTTGAATAGTCCCCCTCAAAATCCTTGATGTAAAGCCCTTCTTTCTCAAGGGCTTTTATCCCCTCTTTAGACAAGTAGGGTTTAACTGCCTCATAAGCATCTTCCAGTTCCTTCAACTCAGATTCTTCTAATGGAGCCCCCAAGTCTCCTTCCACACAGCAAGCCCCTTTGCACTTCTCGAGGTCACACACGAAGAACTGCTCTTTGATGTCGTCACTTATTACGGCATTGTCGACTAAAATCATGATCTTTGGAAACTTTTTTAAAACCTGTTCAGGCTCGAAAGTAAGAGAAATACAGGTTTATATATTAAATCAAATGCAATTTAGCTTAAAAATAAAGACCCTTTACCGTTTCTGGGAATTCAGATTGCGGGCAGAAAAAGAGTCAATAAAGTATTTATTGGCTCAAGACTTAAAAGGCACCACTGCCATAGATGTTGGTGCTAATAAAGGGGTTTATACCTATTGGATGTCTAAAGCGGTAGGTAAAAACGGCAAAGTAATCTCATTTGAGCCTCAGCCTGAACTAGGTGCTTTTCTTAAAGAAATCAAAAGCTCATTCAGTCTCAATAACATTGAGATTGTCAACAAAGGGCTCTCATCGAAAGCTTCACAGATGAACCTTTATAGAAGAAAAATTGGTGACGGAGGCGCAATGATTGAATCTGAGAACAATAAACTTTTCGATCCCACTGGAAAGGAGAAGATTTCTGTAGAAGTAACAGCACTAGACTCCTTTCTTAAAGACAAGAATGTTAGCCGGCTATCATTTATTAAATGCGATGTAGAAGGGCATGAACTAGAGGTTTTTAAAGGAGGATCAGAAACCCTAAAGAAGTATAAGCCCACTTTACTCTTCGAATGCCATCATGAAGAGGTTCTTCAGGGAGATGTGTTCAGGTTTCTGGAAAATATGGGTTACAAGGGCTTTTTCTTTAATAGAGAGCAGAGAGTAGATGCTCATGATTTTCACACTATTCCTTATCCGAAATCAGATAATCACAGAAACTACATTTTCACTGTCAACTAATTCTCAGTTAAAAGAAGTAATGGAAAAATCTGTCAAAATTTCAGGAGTGGTCATCACCTTTAATGAGGAGAAAAACATTGCCAGATGTTTAAAATCACTCCAAAAGGTTTGTAATGAAATAGTTGTGGTAGATTCATTCTCGACCGATCGTACGAAGGAAATTTGTTTAGAGCTTGGTGTCAGATTCATTACCAATAAGTTTGAAGGCCATGTGGAGCAGAAGAACTTTGCCCTGGCACAAGCAAGCAATGATTTCGTTCTTTCTCTAGATGCCGATGAGGAGCTTTCTGATGAACTTGTGGCAAGCATAGCTTCTCTTGATAGTAATTGGGAAGGCAAAGCATATAGATTCAATCGCTTCACCAACTATTGTGGGCAATGGATAAAGCATAGTGGCTGGTACCCGGACAGGAAAGTAAGGCTTTGGGATAGGAGGGTTGGAAAATGGGGAGGCACAAACCCGCACGATTCAGTTCAACTCAACGAGGGAATTTCACCAGGGTTCTTAAAAGGAAACTTGCTCCATTATTCATTTTACACCTTGCACGAGCACATGACAAGAGGGATTGGTTACACCAGAATTGCCGCTAAAGCGCTGAGGCAGCAAGGGAAAAAATCTTCATTTATTAAGAGATTCGGCAGCCCGCTTTATCAGTTTTTCAACATCTACTTTTTAAGAATGGGCTTTTTGGATGGTTACTACGGTTTGTTCATCTGCATGAGCAGCAGCTTTTTTACTTTTCTGAAATACAGTTACCTAAGAGACTTGAACAAAGGGAGGCATATTGACTAACCTTAAGTGCTTTCAATCAAAGTATTATAAAGCTTTATATACTGAGAAATGCACTGCCCCCAATTGAATTTGCTGGCATATTCTTTCATCTCTATACCAAATCCTTCTCCTTTCTTATTTGCCATGGTTAAACCGGCATTAACGGTCTCTGCCATGGCCTTAGGATTAAAGTTATCGAAATAGAATGCCTTATCTCCCCCAATCTCCGGAAGTGAAGTATGCTTGCTCAAGAAAACAGGCTTTCCTTCATACAGAGCTTCCACCACTGGTAAACCAAAACCTTCTGCCAATGAAGGAAATAGAAATGCCTCACAATTGGCATATAGCCATTGCTTTTCTGAGTCAGATATTTTTCCTGCTAAAATAACTTGTTCTTCAAGATTCAAACTGGCTACCAGCCTTTCCATCTCTCGTCCATAGTCTGTATCCTTATTTCCTGCTATAATCAAAATATGGTCTTTGAAGAAAGAGAGCATTGGAAGCAATACTTCAAAATTTTTCTTTCGGTTAAAGATGCCAATGGAGAAAAAAAACTTCCGATTGGGTGCGAATAATGGCTTTTTCTTCTCAACACCATCACCTGAAGGCACTCCGTTATAAATAACCTGCACCTGCTTCTCTTTAATGTCAAGATGCTTTTCAATCTCTGATTTGGTGAAATTTGAGATAGTGGTTATTACATCGGCCTTATCTACATTTTTTTGTAGCCTGCTTAGGTACTTCTGAGCTTTGGTAGGATTCTTCTCAATCAGAAAATTCAGGTCATGAATAGTCAATATCCACTTAGATTTCTTGTTCGGAAAAAAGGAAGGGAATTGCTGCAAGCTATGCCAAATTGAATAAGGCTTATTAATCTGCGGGAAATACCTTAGTCCGAATGATGGGGTTTTAAGTTCAACCTTTGACTGAAACTGACTTCCGCTGGTCATATCTGGCACCAGAAAATTTAGATCAAATCGGTCTGGGTTTTGTTTTAGCAACTCTTGCCCAAACTTTGTGGAAAACTGACCAAGACCTGAATATGGGTCTTTCATTTTGTATAAGTCGATCAATAGGTCTGTCATGATTTTTAGCGTGGCTTCAGGTCACCCCAAATTCTTTATGTCTGCTTTTTAATCCTTGGGCTACATTTCTAGCCTCTTGTTCTTTTTCAAACTCAATCATAAGGTGGCTTTGAATAAGAATCTTTGGGTCGATAGACAACCTATAAACTTCACCATAAACCTCTCTTTTTACCTCCATATCATAATCCTTATTTTTCCTGAGGTTCTTTCTATAGGTGATCCAATTAGAAACTCTGATAAAGGGGTATATAAAAGGAAACAACAGCAATGAAGTACTTTTCCTCCTCGTAAAATGAATCTTTTTGATCCTGAAACCAGCCAGCTTTGCTAAAACACGCAATTTTTGAGCCCCAATCAGAAAGATGTGACCGAAGTAGATCTCATCGGTAATAGTCTGATCAGACATCCAAATACTGTCTATCTCATTGGGTGGCATAATATCATTATAACGCTCGCTCTCAGAGAGTAAATAACTCATTCTAGCTCTCAGATTAGAATAATTAGGAGTCGTTATCAGCAAAGTACCTTTCGGTTTCAATACCTTATTGAATTCTCTTAATGCTTCAAATTGATCACTAAAATGTTCGATTCCTTCCTGGCATATTAAGACATCTGCAGATGCCTCTTCCAGAGGAAGTCCCTCTCTAACATTTGCCCTAATACAGTCGAGACCTTCAATATTAAAGTATTCCGGAAATAGATCGATCGGTACAGGATTGGCACCCACATCCTGCAGAATCTTGCTTGTAACACCATTACCAGCCGGAAAATCCACTACGGTTTTCCCTTTGTAGAACTCTTTCTGATCGATCAAGTGTCTTTTCACGTAGTACTTGATGCTCTTGGGATTATCTTCGTAGTTCATTGATCCGGTAGCCATTTTGGTCAAAACACTAAGGTTAACATACTTAGCCTGAAATTAAAGGTTGAAATTAATGAACATTGTGATATCCTATGGATAAAAGTTGAGTAAGTCTGCCCTAAACAGCGTAGTTTCGCCAATTGAAATTTAGAAACATCAATCGAAGGTCTTACTAGATCAAAAACGGGATGGAAAAGTTAAATAGAGTTTTTTTTCTCGGAGCTGACTCCCCTAGTCAGAAATACTTTCTCTTTGCTTTCATTTCTATAGTCTACCTTTTCAACTTTCATATCAACGACATTTGGACCCCAAATGAGAGCTTCTATGCTGAGGCTGTTCGGGAGATGTTCGAGAGTGGAAATTTTCTTGATATCTTTTACAACTACGAACCAAGATACAACAAGCCCCCATTAACCTATTGGGCCATGGCTGCATCGGCAGCAATATTCGGAATGAATGAGTTCGCCCTCAGATTACCCATCGTTTTAATGGGGCTGGGCAGCATTTGGTTGACCTTCTTGTTGGGCAGACTTATGTATGGTGATAAGGGTGGAATTTACGCCATGGTAATGATGGCTTTTAGCCTTCAACTATTGGCTGTAAAACAATATGCATCACCTGAAATGCCTCTTACATTCTTCTTTACACTAACCATGTATTGGTTTTTGAAAGGTTATAGAACCGAAAAATTTAAGTTCATCTTACTGGCCTATGTAGCACTGGGACTGACGATACTCACCAAAGGTTATCCTTATTTAGTGGTGATTGGTGGAATTATTGGTCTTTACACCCTTTGGGATAATTGGCGCAACTGGAGTCAGCTTTGGAATAAGGTAAAGCTTTTCAAGCTGCATCTGGGTATTCCAATCGTACTGTTGCTTGGACTTAGCTGGGTGATTTTTATGTATTTAAAGGATGGCCAGGAGTTTTGGACGGTTTATAAACGGGAAACATTTGACAGAGCTTTTACCAGAGAATCCAACGGATTAAAACCCTTCTTCTATTGGGGAGTGATGAGTTGGACTATAATCCCTTACTCGCTCTGTTTTTTCTACTCCCTTATTTATTGGGTTATCAACTGGAGAAACCTGAGTAAGGTGGCATTTCAAATGAGCTGGTTCATTGTTATGCTGATAGTTTTTACCGCAGCTAAAGGCAAAATACCTACCTATTTCATTCAGGCACATCCGGCTCTTGTCTTACTAATAGTGCCTCTTTTGCTCGATTTTCAACCCAAACCTATGGCAAAATTAGTTTGGGACTTCACTTTTGGCTTGGTACCAATAGTATTGATCGGTGCGAGCTTTTACATGGTTTATTTCTTAAATCTGCACTGGTTCCTTTACGTTTTCCCGCTTATTGGATTGGTACTATACCTGCTCTGGTTAACTGGATCAAAAACAGCAGAAAGAAACGTAATGATCCCTTTTTGGTCCATGGCCACCTTCTTAATCGTTTTTGCCAGCTATTTCCCAAGAATGGAAAAGTTCAGACCGTATGATGAGCTGGGTTCGGTAATTAGTGAAAGTTCTGTTATTGCTCAAAATACCCCAATCTATATTGAGAACACGTTGATCCATAATATTCCGTTCTATGCGGCAAGAAGATCTATAAGAGATGCCAATCCAGAAATGGTGAATCAATCTCAGGGGCTAACCCTAGCTTTAGTTAAAACTGAAAATGTCAGTGACTATATTGGTTTTAACACGCTGTGGACAGGATACTTTTACGACTTTCCAAGTGAGTCACAATTCTTCAAGTTTGTGATGGCGTGCCTGGAAGCTGAAAAGGGAGACCTTTCCAAGTTTGCCGAGTACCAGTTGATCCTTCGAGAATAATATCATTTCCAAGCCCAAATATATCCGGTGCCGTCAGGATTCATCTGTTCTTTAGTGGTAAAGCCCTTCTGATTTAGGAATATAAGAAGGCTTCTATGATTCTGACTTTCCGCAGTCCCCGGGTGAGATTCAATTGACATGAGGTTAATCCTATCAAAGTCTGAATCATTTAGACTATATAGAATCGCATACTCAGAACCCTCACAATCCAATTTCAGCAGATCTATCTTTTCAAGATTGTTTTTCTTTACAACTGCGCCCAATGTCAGTGTAGGTACCTCAATCTTTTCTCCCTGCCAATCTGTAGCAAATACCCCAGCCATAGTGGAAAAGCTATCAACAGTAGCACTATGGAGAATTATACCATTATCGTGGTCAGCAATAGCTTTACGCTCAATCTTCCAATCAAATTCCGGATAACCCTTTTTGTAAGAATTTAGTTGTTGAAAATTAAATGGCATTGGCTCGAAGGCAAAGATTCTAGCCTTGGGAAACTGAGAAAACATGGCCAGGCTAAAGAATCCCACATTGGCCCCTATATCTACGATTACCGGATTATGTGGCAGAGAATTTTCAGGAAAATGCTTTAGATAGACCTTGTCAAAAAAACTCTCCTTAAAAGGAGGGAGCATTTGTCTTTTAACCTCAATCTTAAACCCATTTCTCATTCTGAACTGAAATGAAGGTTTTTTTCCAGACTTGAATCCAATAAAAGACGGCCAATTACTAAAGTCACTGATTAAGTTTTTATATCTGTTAAGTTTCTGTTTGAATAACATAATGAACTCGTGTCATCAAAATTACAGTGAACCACCTAATTAAAAAAGGCCTCCTTTTCAGGAAGCCTTTCTATTATTTTATCTGAATCAGATTAATATCTATAATGATCCGGCTTGAATGGGCCTTCTACCGTAACACCAATATACTCTGCCTGATCTTGGGTAAGCGTATCGAGCTCTACTCCAATTTTTGCCAGGTGCAATGCGGCTACTTTTTCATCCAAGTGCTTAGGCAACGTATAAACCGCGTTTTCGTAGGCTCCAGAGTTAGTCCAAAGCTCTATTTGAGCAAGCGTTTGATTGGTGAAAGAGTTAGACATTACAAACGATGGGTGACCTGTAGCACATCCAAGGTTCACAAGTCTTCCTTCTGCCAACACTATGATATCATTACCCTCGATATTGTATAAGTCCACCTGAGGTTTGATTTCAACTTTGGTACTGCCATAGTTCTTGTTCAACCAGGCCATATCAATCTCATTGTCGAAATGACCAATATTACAAACGATGGTTTTATCCCTCATGAGCTTGAAGTGCTCTCCTGTAATAATGTCTTTATTTCCTGTTGCTGTCACCACAATATCGGCTCTTTTCACAGCATCCACCATCTTCTTCACTTCGTAACCATCCATGGCAGCCTGAAGTGCACAAATTGGATCAATCTCTGTAACAATAACCCTCACACCTGCGCCTCTGAGAGATGCTGCAGAACCCTTTCCTACATCGCCATAGCCTGCCACAACGGCAACTTTACCGGCCAACATTACATCGGTAGCTCTTCTGATCGCATCTACCAGCGATTCTTTACAACCGTATTTATTATCGAATTTTGACTTGGTTACTGAATCGTTCACATTGATGGCGGGCATGGGTAGTGTACCCTTCTTCATACGCTCATACAATCTGTGAACACCCGTAGTGGTTTCTTCAGAAAGACCTTTAATTTCAGGCACCAACTCAGGGAAACGATCCAAAACCATGTTCGTTAAGTCTCCTCCATCGTCCAAAATCATATTCAATGGCTTACCTCCTTCAAAGGCAAAAAGTGTTTGCTCAATACACCAGTCAAACTCCTCTTCGTTCATACCCTTCCAGGCAAACACAGGAATACCCGCTTTGGCAATGGCAGCCGCAGCATGATCTTGAGTAGAGAAAATATTGCATGACGACCAGGTGACTTCCGCTCCTAGTTCTACCAATGTCTCAATAAGTACAGCCGTCTGGATAGTCATGTGAAGACACCCTGCTATTCTTGCTCCTTTGAGTGGTTTGCTGGCTCCATATTCTTCTCTCAAAGCCATAAGCCCTGGCATTTCTGCCTCAGCCAATTGAATTTCTTTTCTACCCCATTCTGCCAGGTTAATATCCTTAACCTTGAATTTTACTCCTGTTTCTTGCATTGAATATTCTTTTTTCGAGGCGCAAAGGTAACACCTTAGCCTCTGCCGATCAATTGTTTATGTTAATTCCAGATAAATTCTATCGCTTTAAAGTCAAAATATTCGGTACCTCCTGAAGTTCTCATCTTCAACAGTCCGGCATCAGTCACATCTTCAATTATGCCATCGAACACTACTTCCGACCTGTATTTTCGCCTCTGCCTATAACCAAGAAGGTGTTGCAGATACAGTTGCTTTATCTCCTCATATCTACCGGCCTTCAATTTCAAATAATATGCCTCCAAACATTCCAGGAGTCTCTCAAAAACCAACGAAAGGGCAAACTGATGACCTGCCACAGTGCTTAATGACACCGCACCTTCAAGACTCCACTTTTGTTGATTAACGTTGAGACCTATACCAACAACCGAGTTATCCAACACTTCCTTCTTCAAACTATTTTCTATGAGTATTCCACTCACTTTTTTACCATTCAGGTATACGTCATTTGGCCATTTCACTACCACAACAGCCCCCGGCAATAAACCGGAAATTGTATCTCTAACAGCCAGGGAGCTAATCATGTTAAGGTAGAATTGTTGGGCAAGCCTGAGAAAAGATGGTTTTAAAACTAGCGACAGCGTTAGGTTCTCACCGGGGTTTGTTAGCCACGCGTTGCCCCGTTGCCCCTTCCCTTTGGTTTGTTCATCAGTAACTATTACTGCCCCTTCGGTTGTGGCAGTGTTTTGCAACAACTCACGAGCACTGTCATTGGTTGAATGACAGGATGGCATATAAAAGATCGCCTTACCGACAAATAAGGTATTAGCAGGAATTTTGTACAACAGTTTTCGTAGTTTTACGCGCAAAGAAATCAAAAATACTTCACTAACTCATTAATGAATTCGGAAGAACTGAGCAAGGTGGTTGTTAAGGGCATGGAGGAGAAAAAGGCCGAAGACATTGTCATCATGGACCTTCGTAAGGTTAAAGGGGCAATCTGCGACTTTTTCGTTATTTGTTCGGGCAACTCAGACACACAAATAGAAGCAATTGCTAAATCTGTTGAAGAAGAGGTAGAAAAAACCAAAGAAAGAGCCTGGAGAAAAGAAGGCTTCACCAATAGAGAATGGATTCTTATTGATTACGTGAACGTTGTAGCCCATGTATTCAGAAAAGATCGGAGGTCTTACTACGGCCTTGAAGAACTATGGGGAGATGCCGCGATCACTTCAGTGACCAACGCCAGCTAACCTTTGTGTCAGTAAAGCGTTATAAAGAAAATTTATCTAAGACTCAAATAATTGAATAATGCCAGATAGTCCAAGAAAGAAGAATATTCTGGGCAAACCAGCCCCCGGAGGTGGTAAAAAACCGAATAATCAAATATGGGTTTTCATCTCACTGATTATTCTATTTTTCGCCATTTCATTCTTTACCAATTCCAATTCAGGAATACCAGTTACCAAAGCCAAGTTTGAAAACATGCTGAAAAGCAATGATGTTGGCAAAATACTTTATATCGAAAATCAGAACATTGTAGAAATCACTCTCAAAGGCGAAGCTCTAGAGAATGCCAAATACAAAACGGAGATTGAGAAGAATAATACCTTTGGGTTCAATACAGGACCTCACTACAAAATTGAAAAGCAGTTCTTTTCTGCTGAAGATTTCCGCGACTATTACGATACGTTTGTAAGAGAAAACAATATTCCCAGCAACCAGAAGGTTTCTATTGAGTTCGACAACCGAACGACCATCTTAGAATTCCTGAGCACCTGGGGTTTCCTGATTCTCATTATCCTTTTCTTCTGGCTCATGATGCGCAGAATGACTGGAAATGCAGGTCCCGGAGGTCAAATTTTCAACATTGGAAAATCTCGTGCGGCACTTTTCGATACGGAAAACAAAGTGAAAATCACTTTTGACAACGTGGCAGGACTCGATGAAGCCAAAGAAGAAGTAAAAGAGATTGTTGACTTTTTAAAGAACCCTTCCAAATTCACAAAGCTAGGTGGTAAAATACCGAAAGGTGCTTTATTGGTAGGCCCTCCGGGTACCGGTAAAACCTTACTTGCCAAAGCCGTTGCAGGGGAGGCAGGCGTACCCTTCTTTTCCCTTTCCGGATCAGATTTTGTCGAAATGTTTGTGGGTGTAGGTGCTGCCCGAGTAAGAGACTTGTTTAAGCAAGCCAAAGAAAAAGCACCTTGTATAGTCTTTATCGATGAGATTGATGCCATTGGTAGATCGAGAGGTAAAGGTCAAATGCCGGGGTCTAATGATGAACGCGAAAATACCCTGAACTCCCTACTGGTGGAGATGGATGGTTTTGCCACAGACTCAGGAGTAATTATTTTGGCCGCTACCAACCGTCCCGATGTACTGGACAATGCCTTACTTAGACCGGGACGATTTGACCGTCAAATAAGCATAGACAAACCCGACATTGTGGGTAGGGAGGCTATCTTTAAAGTACACCTCAAGCCAATCAAGCTCGAAAAAGATGTAGACCCTAAGAAGCTTTCGGCCCAAACTCCCGGCTTTGCTGGTGCAGAAATAGCCAACGTGTGTAATGAGGCCGCCCTTATTGCCGCCCGAAAAGACAAAAAAGCAGTTGATATGTCCGATTTTCAGGACGCTATTGACCGTGTAATTGGAGGGCTTGAGAAAAAGAATAAAATTATTTCTCCTGAAGAGAAAAAGATTGTGGCTTACCACGAAGCCGGACATGCCGTGGCCGGCTGGTTTCTGGAACATGCCGATCCGTTGGTTAAAGTGTCGATCGTACCTAGAGGAGTAGCCGCTTTGGGCTATGCACAGTATCTGCCCAAAGAGCAGTTCCTTTACCAAACTGAGCAATTGCTCGATGAGATGTGCATGACCCTGGGTGGCAGGGCTGCCGAAGAGATTATTTTCGGTAAAATATCTACCGGTGCCTTAAGCGATCTGGAAAGAGTAACCAAAATGGCTTACAGCATAGTAACGGTTTATGGAATGAACGACAAGATTGGTCATATATCGTTCTATGACTCCAAGCAAAACGACTACAGTTTCAACAAACCTTATTCAGAAGATACGGCCAAAACCATCGATGAAGAGGTTAAGAAGATTGTTGCTCAGGCCTATGAGCGCACCAAACAGTTGCTGTTAGAAAAGAAGAAAGAGCTGGAAATTTTGGCCAAAGAACTTCTTGACAAAGAGATTCTTTTCCAGTCCGATTTGGAAGGCCTTATTGGTAAGCGTCCTTTTGAGAAGGAAACCACTTACCAGGCTTACACCAACAGCAGCAATGGAAAAGCAAAAAAAGAAGCAGAAGCTGCAGAAAAAGAAAGTGTAGAAGAAGCGGCTGAAACGAAAGAGCAAACCAGCCTTGACGATAGCCCTCCTAAAGAAGAATCATAATCCATAAAAAAATCAGGCTTACCGCCTGATTTTTTTTGTTTTACCCTTTCCGCTAACTTGCGCCAATTCCTTTTTTAACCCATGGAGCTTAAGCCTAAAGCATCAGAAAAAGTTTACTTCGCATCGGATTTTCATTTGGGCATACCCAACAAAGCAAAGAGTCGGGAGAGAGAGCAAAAGATAATTGATTGGCTTAGTCAATGCCAAAAAGATGCCCATGCCATTTTTCTAGTGGGCGACTTATTCGATTTTTGGTTTGAGTATAAGACCACCATCCCCAAGGGCTTTTCGCGTTTCCAGGGCAAATTGGCCGAAATAGCTGATTCCGGTATAGAGCTTCATATTTTTACCGGAAACCATGACCTGTGGATGTTTGGATACTTTGAGGAAGAATTTAATGCTAAGGTATATACCGAACCCATTGACCTATTCATTAACCAAACCAGCTTGTATGTTGGGCATGGTGACGGCCTGGGGCCGGGTGATAAGGGGTATAAGTTTCTAAAAAAAATATTTACCAATCGTTTCTTTCAATGGGCCTTTCACTGGCTACACCCCAATGTGGGTATTGGCCTGGCCAATTTTTGGTCCGGAAAAAGCAGGGCTCAGGCCAACAACACTGAGCAAAGATTTCTGGGAGAAGAAGAATGGCTTTGGTCATATGCCAAGTCTTTAGAAAAAGAAAAACACAGAGACTATTATATTTTCGGTCATCGTCATCTGCCGCTAGATCTTGAGGTGGGAAACAACAGCCGATACATTAACCTGGGTGAATGGCTTGGTGCCTTTACTTATGCTGAATATGCTGAAGGTAAAGTAGAACTAAAGACCTATGAGGGCTAGCTTCTTATTTCTTGTGCTTCTTTGCAGTACCCAACTCGCTGCTCAGCAATTGGTATTCAAACACCGATTCGAAATTAATTTTATTCCGGAAGCAGCTTCAATAGATCGCCAGGGTTACTTGTACTTTGCCAGTAAAGACGGTACCATTGAGAAATACGATAGCAACGGCAAAATGCTATACCACTTTTCGCCACAGCGCAAGGCAGCCCCCACTTTGCTCGAAGCCTGGCAGGGTTTAAGAGTTTTTGCTTACTACCAGAACTTTCAGGAGTACCTTTTCTTAAATCGCTTTCTTACCGATTCTGAACGCTATCCTCTGCAGTCGCTGAGCATAAGTAATTTTAGTGGTCTGGCCACCCTCTCCGGAGATAACAACCTATGGTTGTTCGACAACAATACATTGGCCGTTAAGAAGGTTGACCTAAACAATGGAGAAACCATTCTTGATAACATTTTATCCCTCAGTCTTTCAGTAAAAAACATTCAGCCCACTTTTATGCGCGAATATCAAAACCTGCTTTTTGTTGGTGATAAGAATTCAGGGATACTCGTTTTTGATAATCTGGGTAATTATATGGACACAATTCCCCTCAAAGGGGGAGCTTACTTTAGTTTTAGCGAAAACTCACTCGTAAGCATAGAAGAAGGGCAGATAGTGCTGGTAGATATCTACTCTAAGCAAAAAAGAAAGGTTGGACGTGCCAACCCTTCTTTTAAAACAGTATTTATGGAAAACAATCAGATTATCATTCAGTCTGGTAAAGTTGTTGAATACTATACCATTAATTATTAGTGGGAGAAATTAATTCGCCCATATAAATATCCAAAATCAGCTTTCTCAGATATATGCTGTATTTCGATCTCAACATTTCGAAATCTCCCCTATTCTTAGCATTAAGACTCTGCAGGTATGTAACAAAGTCTATCGTTCCATTTTCATAGCGGGTCTTCGCAAATTCAAACGACTGGTTTAGATTCAATTGACTTTGCTTAGCTGCCCCATAGGTAGTTTTAGCATTTACCAAATCCAGATATGCCCGCTGCAACTGATTGGTTAGGTCATTTTTAGCCTGCTCCAATCCTAGCTCAGAATTAAGCATTTGAATCTTGCTGGTCTGCATCTGAGTTCTATTCCTAAAGTTGTTAAACAATGGAATGTTAAGGTTTAAAGAGGCAGACTTTCTTCTGTTATTATCGAACTGGGTAGAAAGGTCAATTACAGAACCATCGGTTTGGTCTCTCAGGTTGGATGACCAACTGGTTCCGTAGCCTGCCGAAATAGATAGGTTTGGCATCCACAAATATTTGGCCGACTGCATGGCTTTTCTGGAAGCTTCTAAACTCAACTCGGCCGAACGTACGCCCGGAGAAAAGCTCATGGCCTTTTCATGCACCTCATTATAGTTTTGTAGTTCTTGTTCCAGCAAACTATCGTTGAGCGTTATGCCCTCGAAACTATATTCTTCCGAAGGATCCAACAACAAGAGCTGAATAAGCTGCAACTTAGAAGACTCTAGCGTATTCCGGTTATTTACTATAACCAGGTCTTGCTGGGCAATTTGAGATCTGAAGTTATACACTTGCTCCATATTACCCACTCCCGCTCGTTCTCTAATCTCTTCCCTTTCCAGTTGTTCTTGTAACAATTCTCTAAGGGCTTCATTAATTTTGAGGCTTTCTTTGGTGGTTACCACCTGAAGAAAAGCGTTTACCACATTGGCTTGGGTTAGCTGAACAGTACTCTTTACATTTTCTTCTGCAGCCTCATAGCTAGCCTTGGCTTGTTGCATACCTAGCAAATTCGAAAATCCATCGAACAGAGTCATACTGGCACCAATGGAACCACCACCACTTAGGGTAGTAGTATTTACCAGATTTCCCGAAGTCTGGTCAAAAGAAAGCCCTTCGAACCAGTTGTGGGAAGCCCCGGCACTCAAAGAAGGTAAAAAGTTGAACTTGCTTTGGGTATATTGCGCCCTGGCAATTTCAGCACTGTTTCTGGCCCTTTTTAAAGCAATATTGTTTTGCAAAGCAATATCGATACACTCTTCTAGTGTAAGCACTTTTTGTGCAAACACCCCCGGCATGGCCATTAGCAGTAATAGGGCTATTGAAAGTATCTTTTTCATAATAATGTTTTCTATCCGTTAGGCAATAAAGATCTGAGGGAAGCCTATGTCCCTGTTATTTCAGGAGGTTGCCTCAAAAGCCAGATAAGTGCCACCCCGAACTTGCCTGCCTGCGGCAAAAGCAGGTTTCAGGGGCTTCATAGTGCTCTTTGTAGAACTTATAGATTCTGAAATTAACCTGCCTGTCGGTAGACAAGTTCAGAATCACGTGTTTTGAAGCTTTTGAGACCGCCTCACATTCAGCATTCTACTGAGTTACTAAACCAGTGAATTCTCTTTAGAATTGATGTTCTCAGATACAATCTGACCATCGAACAGGTTCACCACTCTGTGAGCGTATTCTGCATCGGTAGCAGAGTGCGTTACCATAATTACGGTTGTACCTCCTGCATTCAAATCGCTAAGAAGTGTCATTACTTCCTGGCCGTTGGTAGAATCAAGGTTACCCGTTGGCTCATCCGCAAGAATTAGGTTAGGCTTGGCAACAACCGCTCTGGCTACAGCCACCCTTTGCTGCTGACCACCTGATAACTGTTGTGGAAAGTGGTCTTTTCTATGCATAATTTGCATATGTTCCAACACTTCTTCTACCCTTTGCTTTCTTTCAGAAGATGGATATTTGAGATAGATTAAAGGAAGCTCTACGTTTTCATATACCGTTAGCTCGTCAATAAGGTTGAAGCTCTGAAACACGAAACCAATGTTTCTTTTTCTAAGCTCTGCTCTTTGTCTTTCAGAATATTTTGAGACCTCTTCATCGTAAAAATAGAACTCCCCTTCAGAAGGGTTATCCAATAGACCAATGATGTTTAGTAAAGTAGATTTACCACAACCCGATGGTCCCATGATTGCAACAAACTCACCTTCAGCAATCTGAAGATTTACGTTATTCAACGCGGTCGTTTCGATTTCATCCGTGTAATAGAACTTCTTCAGCCCCTTAGTGGTGATGATACTCTTGTTGTTTCCCATAATTATAAAAGTTAATTAGTTGTTTGAATTAATTTATTTCTTGATGATAAGCTTGTCCTTATCTTCATACCCTTCGTATGATGAAAATATCACTTTTTCTCCAGGTTTTAAACCTTCCAGTACTTCATAGTTCCGTGGAGTTTGGTTTCCAATCTTGATTCTCCTCTTGACGGCTTCGGTTTCATCTTCGTTCAACACAAAGATCCAGTTACCACCTGTAGTTTGAAAGAAGCTACCTCTAGGTATCTGAATAGCTCTTTTTTCCTCACTCAATTGGAGTCGCACAGAAAGCTCCTGGCCTCGTCTGACTCCTTCAGGAATCTCACCAACAAGCTCTACCACAAACTGACCGTTGTTGATTTCAGGAAACTTCTTTCTGATTTCCAGCTTGTAGGTATTTCCGGCAAAATCATAAGTTCCTACCAACCCCTCATATATTCTGGGCAAATAGTGCTGATCTACTAAAGCCGACACTTTAAAGCCGTCCAAATCATCAATTTGGGCAATAGTAGTTCCCTGTCCTATTTGCTGGCCAATCTCTGCATTTACTGTAGAAAGAAGACCATCTATTGGAGCTGTCACATACAAGTCCTCCAACTGTCGCTGCACCAACTTCAGGGCATCTTCGGAGGTTACCAATCTTTCAATATTCTGATCGCGCTGGGTAATATTATTGATGGAGTCAAACTCCATTTGCTTGAGTGTATTTGTTCTGGTAGCCAACAAACGGTTATACCTTCTTTTGGCGTTTAAGTACTCCTGCTCAGTGGCTACTTTGTTCTTCCAGAGTTGCTCAGTACGCATCAACTGGTCCTTGGCCTCATCGATGTCAAAGTCTAGTGATATAACCTGTGCTTTCGAAGTAAAAAGCTGTTGTTGCAACCTGTTGTTAGTGTTTTCAATCTCGTTTCTCAACCGGTTGGTTTGAGTTTGCTCGCTGATATAATTCATTTCGAGCTGCCGGTTCTCCAACTTAAGAATAGTATCTCCCTTTTTTACTCTTACTCCACCTTCTAAAAACTTTCGTTCAACGTTGCCGCCCACTTTCGCATCGAGATATATAGTGGTTTTGGGTTGAACCGTACCGGGAATAGGTATAAACTCTTGAAAAGGGCCTTCAATAACCTCACCCACACTTATCTTCTCAATTTCTACATTGAGCTTGGCCGAGTTATCATTAAAAATAAAAACGTAAAGTATTAAGTATAGAATAGCGGCACTGCCGAGAATGGTCACTATGCGCTTAGTTGTCCAAGTCTTCTTTTTAATTTTTCTGTCCATTGCTAATTATTCGTTTTTTCTAGTCCGATCACCGATTGACAACAAGGGTGCCACTTTTGTAAAACACTATAAATCAAACGAATAGACTATATCCCCCCCCGCCAGGTTGCATGTAAGTGTACAGAATTAAAACAGAAATTGATCGAAAACGAACACAATCGAACACCGGAAGAGCCCATTGGGCATAAAAAAAGGCTCGGTATGGTCAGCACCGAGCCCAAAGGTCAAAAACTCAAAATATCTGAATTAATCTTTAAATTAATTCAAAACAACAGGTGCAATATAAACACTTTCATTTCATCTGCAAAACCAAATTCTTTTAAAAGTAAGGTTTTTTCGCCTGCACCCGAGCCGATATCTGTACGTACCTGTTTTTAGCAAATTTCACCTCAATTTATTGCTATTACGCACAAAGCTCAGGAGTTTTCAATGCTCGCATAAGCGATACTTTTCAAGAAAAACACGTTCATAATCGGACTAATTTTGTTGCGATATCGGACATCCTCTAAAACTAATCCCCTATATTTCGCTTCTATGCCAATTGGCATTATTTCAGTTGCAATAACTTTTCAAATACAAGCTTGTGGACAAAGAACTGGGAAAAATACTGATAATAGATGATGACGAGGACGTGCTCATTGCAGCCAAACTCTTGCTGAAGAAGCACGCCAAAGAGGTGATTATAGAAAAGAACCCCAAGAAGATTCCTTTCTTAATGAACAATGGGACCTATGATGTCATATTGCTGGACATGAACTTCAGTAAAGACATTACCAGTGGTAAAGAAGGGTTCTATTGGTTGGAACAGATTTTAGAAGCCGACCCCAAAGCAGTGGTTATATTGATTACTGCCTTTGGCGATGTAGAAATGGCCGTGCGGGCTCTCAAAGAAGGGGCCACCGACTTTGTATTGAAGCCCTGGCAAAATGAAAAACTTCTCGCCACACTCTCTTCGGCCATTAAACTAAAGCAGAGCTACAAAGAAGTAGAAAAGCTCAAAAGCGCCAAAAAGCAGCTGGAAGATGATATAAGCAAGCCTTTTAAAGACATTATAGGAGACAGCCCCGCCATGAAGAATGTCTTTAGCATAATAGACAAAGTAGCGGGCACCGATGCCAATGTGCTTATTTTGGGGGAAAACGGTACGGGTAAAGAGCTTGTGGCTCGTGCACTTCACCAGCGTTCCCTGCGCAAAGACAATGTATTTGTGGGGGTAGACATGGGAGCCATTACGGAAACACTGTTTGAATCGGAGCTATTTGGCCATAAGAAAGGCGCCTTTACCGATGCCAAGGAAGACCGAGCTGGTAGATTTGAGGTAGCATCAGGAGGCTCGTTGTTTTTAGATGAGATTGGCAACCTGAGTATGCCTCTTCAGTCTAAATTGCTTACCGTACTACAAAGCAGGCAGGTGACCCGAATTGGAACCAATAAACCCATAGATATTGACATACGCCTTATTTGCGCCACCAACATGCCGGTGTACGATATGGTTGCCGAAAATACCTTTCGGCAGGACTTGCTTTACCGCATCAATACTGTAGAAATTCACCTTCCTCCTTTGCGCGAGCGACAAGACGACATTAATCTTTTGGCCGACCATTTTGTGAAGGTCTACTGTGAAAAGTATAGAAAGCCCCCCAAAAAAATCGCTCCGTCTACTTATAAGAAACTATCGAAATACTCCTGGCCCGGCAATATCAGGGAGTTGCAACATGCCATTGAACGCGCAATTATTATGAGCGAAGGCAATGTATTAATGCCAGACGACTTCTTCTTTCTGGTTCAAAAAGCCGACTCCCAAACAGAAAGTGTGGATAATCTGAATCTGGATGAGGTGGAAAAGAATGTGATTCTCAAAGCCATTAACAAGCATTCTGGTAATATTTCTAAGGCAGCCAAAGAGTTGGGGCTTACACGTGCCTCATTGTATCGAAGATTAGAAAAGCATGGGCTTTAAAAACTTAAGAATGGCCATAATTATTAGAGTCACCTTATTGGTTGGCTCTATTTTTCTTTTGGCCTACGCCTACATAGAAACCGCCAATAATGTAAATGCTTTCTTCATTGCACTATTGGTGGCCCTTCAGGTCTATTTTCTAATAAGAACCCTGGACAAAACCAACCGAGAGATTGCAGGTTTCTTAAGCTCTATTAAGTATGATGATTTTACCACCACCTACCCCACTTCAGGAAGAGGTAAATCCATGAATGAGCTGTACAATGAATTCAACACCGTAATTAGAAAGTTTAGAGAAATACGGGCCGAAAAAGAGGCCAATTACCACTATTTCAGGACCATTGTGCAACACGTAGCCATTGGCTTGGTTACTTTCAACAAGCTGGGAGAAGTTCAGATCATTAACAGTGCGGCAAAGAAACTCATTGGCATAGATAGCATCAACAGTATTTTTGAGCTGAGCAAAGTAAGTCCTAAGCTCGTAGAGTCGCTTGTAAAACTAAAAACCGGAGGAAGTGCCCTGATTGAACTTACCCGTGAAGGCACCCGAACCCAACTCTCTATTTATGTGATTGAGCTGGTATTAAGAGGCGAAGAGTTTAAGCTGGTGTCTATTCAAAACATACAATCGGAGTTGGAAGAAAAAGAAATGGATGCCTGGCAAAATCTGATTCGTGTGCTCACACATGAAATCATGAATTCGGTCACTCCATTATCATCTCTTGCCAATACTGTAGAAGTAAATCTGGTAGACAATATTGAAGATGATGTTCCGATTGAAAAGGAAGAGCTCGAAGATATTTATCTGGCTGTGCAAACCATTAAAAGAAGAAGCGAAGGGCTCATACGCTTTGTTTCTGACTTTAGAAACCTCACACGTATTCCTGAACCGAAGATCCAGGAGATAGAAATAAGAAAACTTGTTGACCACATTAAGCTTTTACTTTCTCATGAAATGGAAGTAAAGGGTATTGACTTTGTTGTAAATATTGTACCCAAAGACTTAAAACTGCATGTAGACAAAGAACTGCTCGATCAGGTTTTAATTAACCTCATTCAGAACGCCATGCACGCCCTGGAAGAGAATGAAGAAGATAAAACCATAATTATCAATGCGTTTGTGAATGAATATGGTCGACCAACCATTAAGATTAGAGACAATGGTTCCGGAATAGACGAAGAAGCTTTAGGTAAAATCTTCATTCCTTTTTTTACCACCAAAAAGCAAGGATCCGGTATAGGTCTTTCATTATCCAAACAAATTATGCGCAAACACGGAGGCGCCATAATGGTCCGTTCGGTGATCAATGAAGGCACAGAATTTACCCTTAGGTTTTAGATTTATATTGAAATGGTTTAACTTCCGCCAACCAATTTTACCACCAACCGAATGAGCAAAACGCTAGAAAAGGTAACCCAAATACTTGTTGAGAAAATAGGCATTGCCCCTACAGAAGCCACATTGGATGCTAACTTTATTAAAGATCTGGGGATAGACTCTCTCGACTATGCCGAAATTGTTATGGAGTTTGAACAGTCTTTCAACATCAGAATTCCTGATAGTGATGCCGAAAAACTTCAAACCGTTGGACAAGCCGTGAAATATATAGACGAACAACTCAAGGCTTAGCCTATATTAAGGCAATTTTAACCCTCCTTGTATCTACCTTCTTTTTTATAGCATTCAGATAATTCACTGGTCATAAAGGGGTCACATAAAGATGTGATATTGTTTTAACCCTAACCCCCAAACCTCAGACAGTGAAAAATGAATGTAAAACCATCATTGTTTCTGATGTTCACCTAGGCACAAAGGGCTCTAAAGCCAAAGAGCTCGTAAGGTTTCTAAAGCAATACAGGTGCGAGAACCTGATTCTAAACGGTGACATCATAGACGGCTGGCAACTCAAAAAGTCAGGCAAATGGAAACGTAAGCACACCCGCTTCTTCACCAAAATATTAAAAATGATAGAAGAAGATGGCACCAAAGTAACCTACCTGAGAGGCAATCACGATGACTTTCTCGATCAGATTCTACCCTTTGCTGTCGGCAATTTAAAAATCGCCAGAGACCTTGTTTACACCAGCCATGGTAAAAAGTACTACATCACCCATGGCGATGTTTTCGACTCAATTACTACCCAATTCAAATGGATTGCCAAGTTGGGCGATATAGGGTATACTTTTCTACTGTGGCTTAACAGACAATACAACTACAGACGACTGAAAAAGGGGCTTCCTTATTTTTCGCTCTCGCAAAAAGTAAAAGGTAAGGTAAAGCAGGCTGTAAAATATATCGATGATTTTGAAACACAACTCGCCAGTATGGCCCTGTACAAAGGGTGTGAAGGCATAATATGCGGACATATTCATCAGCCCGCTATTAAACACATTAATGGCATACATTACTTGAATTCCGGAGACTGGGTTGAATCAATGACAGCTTTGGTAGAAGACAAGAAGGGTGAGTGGAGCCTTGTGTATTACAGCGAAAGCAACCAAAAGGAAAAAGATGAAAGTGATGAAAAAACCATTCCTCTTCATGCTTACACCGGCAATGGGACAAAAGAAGTAGCAGCAACAGCAAGTCAGGCATAATCACATGAAAGTTCTTTTTATTGTTCAGGGCGAAGGAAGGGGACACATGACACAGGCCTTAGCTTTAGAAAAAATATTGAGCAATGCCAACCACCAGGTAACCGCCATTGCGGTTGGCACCAGTAACCGAAGAAGCATCCCCAAATTTGTAGCGCAAAACACCAATGCTAATCTAAAGACATTTAAAAGTCCCAATTTCTACTTCGACAAAAACAGTAAATCTGTAAACCTTTGGAAAACAGTCACTTTTAATCTGCTCAGCACCCCCCTTTTTCTGAGAGAGCTCATTCGCCTGCACAAGTTTAGGAAAGAGTTTAAACCCGATCTTATAGTAAACTTCTACGACATACTGGGAGGATTATATTTCGGACTGTTCAGACCCACTACTCAAAGAGTGTGTATCGCGCATCAATACCTCGCACTACACAATAGCTTTCCCTTTGCAGAGGGTTTCAAAACCCAGAAATGGGCCTTCCGGCTCAACAACCAACTCACTGCCATAGGCAGCCATAAAATAATAGCCCTTTCATTTAGACCTCTGAAAAGCGACTCCCCCAAGCTCATTATAGCCCCACCGCTTTTAAGAAAGGAAGTTTTTTCGCTCACTCCGACAAACGGAGACTACATTCTGGCCTATGTGGTAAACAAAGGCTACGCTCAGGAAATCATAGAGTGGCATAAGGAAAACAAGAAAATTAAAATCCATTGTTTTTGGGATAACAAACAACTGCCCGATGAGTGGAAACCCCATAAAAACCTCACCTTTCACTACATCAACGATCAAAAATTTTTACACCTAATGGCTGGTTGCGCGGGTTATGCCTCAACTGCCGGCTTCGAGTCCATTTGTGAAGCCATGTACTTAAACAAGCCTGTATTAATGGTTCCGGTAAAAGGGCAATATGAGCAGGCCTGTAATGCACAAGATGCCAAACTGGCCCGTGCCGGCCTGAGCAGCACCACCTTTAACATAGGTCTCTTGTTAAAGCACATTACCAAAGGCCACTCACCCGGCCCTACATTCTCCAACTGGTTGAACGGCCATGAGGAAAAGTTTTTGCGCGCACTAGAAACTACAAAAACTGAAACTAAAAGGCTGCCAACCTGGGAGAGCTACAAAGGTGTTCCCCGATGGAGCAACGAGTAATCAATACCCCTAAAAGTAACCTGTGTTACATTGGTTATACTTCTATGGAACTGTTTGTTGGCTGCAAGACTTAAATGTTTGTAATTTGAGAAGTATGAAAACAAAACAATTAAGTCTGGCTGATTTTGAAACCAAGGTATTCAACTACAAGAAAGAAAAAGAATGGAAGTTTGAAGGTGAAAAACCGGCCATTATAGACTTTTATGCCGATTGGTGCGGACCATGCCAGATGGTAGCTCCAATCTTCGAAGAGTTGGCAGCAGAGTTTCCGGAAATAGACATTTACAAGGTAGATACCGAAGTAGAACAAGAGCTAAGTGCCATGTTTGGAATCAGAAGTATTCCCAGTATTCTTTTCATTCCGAAAGACGGTAGACAGCCTATGATGCAGTCTGGCGCACTTCCCAAAGAAGTACTCAAGGATGTGATCAAAAAAGAATTGTTAGGCGAGAACGAAACTAACTAGATAGTGGTAAAACATTACAAGTATATTTAGGAATGAAACACACTTCATTCCTTTTTTTGTGCCTATTCATTTTGTTCTCATGTTCTGATAAAGCATCAGAGACTATTATTAAAAAGAAAGAAAAGGCTGACCAAATCACGTTAATTTTCAACAAACCAGTCCGAAATGGTTATTATGAAATACCAGGTTCAAACGGAAGTCATCAATATAGAACCGAGAATGGTGATGAAATCCAATTCATAGATGATAACCTGATTGACCAGAGACTTCCACTTAATATAGGCTCCGAAAAAGACACAGTCATTATCAAAACTGGTCGTGATCTGATTGAAGTAAGATTAATGTATAAAGGAGTTGATAACCTTAAATATCTATTTCAAAGTGGTGATACCATTGAATTCAATTACAATGGCATCAAACCAATTGCTAGAGTTCTAAACAGAACCGAGACTTATGAAGTAACAAATTTCAGTCTTATTCAAAGAGACAGTCTGGCCTTTGATGAATATACTGCTATGGACATCATGAAGCTACCAGTCCTATTGAACTATAGAGCAAAGAATTTACCGAGAGATGAGTATCTTGAGTTTGTTAATGGGATAGAACCCAATGCCCGAAAAAACCTACCTGAAGAACTTGAGAGAACATATTCAAAGCTTGAATCACTCCAAGAGAGAAATCAAATCAATAAACAACAATTCAACTACAGACTTACCAACATCTATTTTCAACTCACTGAACTTTTGGCTTCCCCTTTGAATAAAAAAGGAGTAGAGTCTGATAAATTCAGTACTCTTTCAGGGCTTCGTAAAGAACTTCTGAATAGGTACCCAAACTTGCCTGTAGATCGAAGTGATAGTCTATTTTTTAATTCCAGTTTTTCAAAATATTTTGATTACTCATCCTCTATTGAGTTCAGCTCAAAAGTAGACCAATACAAATATAAAACTGAAACCGCTGGAGGTAGAATCACCAATTATCCTCGGGCATATGATTCGGTTCAGGTGGCAAGCCATTTAAGCCAAATAGAGAAGAAGAAACTCCATTACTATTATGTAGAGTACATATTCAAAGATGCTGGCTATTTCCCAATTGAGATCCGATGGGAATACCTCAATAAGTTCAAAAATCAATATCAAGATACCGCAATGGTCAATCACTTGATCAATAAATACAATATCAAATTTTCTATTGGTGATGATTTAGAGCTGATCAACTTAAAGAAAGAATCAACCTCTTTGGAAGCTTTAGTAGCCTCTAATCAGGATAAAGTAATTTATGTCGATTTTTGGGCTAGTTGGTGTGCCCCTTGCATTAAAGAAATGCCTTATTCAAAGAAGATTCAAACTGAATTTGATTCAGACCAATTAATCTATGTTTATCTATCTGCCGATCGTAAAGACTTGCCATGGGAAAATGCCATAAAAAGGCATGAATTAAACACCGGACTTCATTTTAGAATAGAAAATGCAGGATATACCACAAAAATGGAAGAGCTCAACATTCCAGCCCTTCCACATTATATGATCTACCACAATGGTCGGCTAGTTAACAAAGATGCACCACGGCCAAGCGAAAGAGAAAAACTAATTGCAGAGTTTAACCGATATTTGGGCAAACAATAAACTTTCTGGCAAAAGCACTTGTTCTTTCTGCCATAAACCAATTGCCTATGCTTACCTGGTCAGATGTCATTAAATTCACCAACAACGGAAATCCCAAACCCGATAGAAGGGTAGAAAAAACCGAGGCTGAATGGAAAGAAATACTTACTCCGGAACAATTCCAGATAGCCCGTTTAAAAGGAACCGAACGGGCGGGTACAGGTGAGTTCTGCGAAAGGCATGAACCGGGGCTATATGGCTGTGTTTGCTGTGGCACTCCCCTCTTCGATTCCAGGGTGAAGTTCGAATCAGGAAGCGGCTGGCCAAGCTTTACCCAGCCTGTAAAAGAAAATGCCATTAAGTATGAAAAAGACACCAGCTATGGCATGGTGAGGGTAGAAATTATGTGCAACACCTGCGATGCCCACCAGGGACATGTTTTCCCCGATGGTCCGGAACCCAGTGGTCTTAGATACTGCGTAAACTCTGCCTCCATGCAGTTACTTTCTACCGAACTTACAGAAGCAACTGCCATTGTTGGAGGCGGCTGTTTTTGGTGTACAGAGGCCGTTTTTCAGCGAATAAAAGGGGTTCATAAAGTAGAATCCGGTTACGCAGGCGGCTCTGTTAAAAAACCCACCTACCGGGAAGTAACAAGCGGACGAACAGGTCATGCAGAAGTAATCAGAATTACTTATAACCCAAATGAACTGAGCTACTCAGACCTGCTAAGAATCTTTTTCTCCACTCACGACCCCACCACACTTAACAGGCAAGGGTACGACACAGGCACGCAGTATCGTTCCATAATTATAACCTCCGGTGAAGAAGAACAAAAAATTGCTGAAGAAGTAAAAACTGAAATGGGTGACTACTTCGAAGACCCCATAGTTACTGAAATAACCGGCACTGCGGCATTCTACCCGGCAGAAGACTATCATCAAAATTACTTTAATGACAACCCCAACCAACCCTACTGCATGGCAGTAATTAACCCTAAAGTGCAGAAGTTGAGGGCCATGTTTAAAGACAGACTCAAAGAAAGCGAGGCCTGAGCCCTACTTTTTCTTCTCGTTGGTGCACCGTTATTGATTAGATTCGGTAAGGCAAGCCTTTTACCACTTGCCTACTTCTGCTATATTTGATAGTTCGGTCGTACCAGAGCATGATAGAAAAGAAAAGAAGAAGCAACTCTTGTAACAACTGCGGCTCCAGCCTGCACGAAGACTATAATTTTTGCCCGGTATGCGGTCAGGCTAACACAGACAATAACGTTACATTTTACACGCTCATTAAAGAGTTTGTCGATAATTACCTGGGGCTTGACTCCAAGCTTGCCCACAGCCTCGTTCCTTTTCTTTTTAAGCCCGGAGCATTGACCAATCGTTTTCACGAAGGCAAAATTAAGCACTTCATTCATCCGGTAAGGCTGTATTTGGTCATGAGCCTTTTTTACTTCTTTACCATAAGCTACCTGCTCTCAGACTTTAACCTTAAAGACCTTAGCGATGACTCCGAGATAACTACCGCCAGCCTCGATGCTTTAAGGGACAACGACCGCTTAAAGGTTCTCTCCGACAGTGTGAAAATGGCCTTGATAGAAGACTCACTGACTCAGAAATACAGTGGAATAGTCTCCTTTAGTCAATTGTTAGACTCGCTAGAGGCCGACTTTTCCGAAGACTTTATAGAAGACACAAAAGTGTCACTTTCTACCGTTGAGTTACCCACGTCTGAAGACGAAGAATGGGTAGATAAAATGCACCGCTTTGCCAGAGACAGACGAATGCCCGATTCTGTATTTTGGGACTCTCTACAAGGCAATGGAGGCAATATTGAAGGTAATTTTCTTAGCCCCAATCAAAAAGTGCATGTGTATGCCCAAACCCGGGAAATCTTTGAAAACGATGAAGGCTTTAAAGGTTTTGTGCTTGGCAACCTACCGCTGATGATGTTCATTCTTATTCCGCTTTTTGCCGGAGTGCTAAAGTTTGTCTATGTACGGAGAAAACACCTGTACATTAAGCACATTGTTCATGCCCTGCACATTCACTCATTTGCCTACCTGCTCTATGGTTTAGGCTTATTAATTATGTATAAGATAGTTACTAAAAACACCTTTCCGGCATGGGATATTGACGCAGCCCGAGCCATTATAGGGGTTGTATTTTTTATACTCACCAGTACTTATGCCTATATTTCATTTCTGAAAGTATATAAGCAGGGATGGTTTAAAACCCTTATTAAATTCAATATTGTAGGCTTTGTTTACGCCTTCTTCTTGCAAATATTCTTCTACCTGGAAATATTCATCAGTTTCTGGTACTACTGATGAATTACCCGCAGCGACTCGTTGCTGGCTTCCACAATTCTGTCTACAAGATTAGGTGTAATGGATTTGGATATGAACCAAGACTCAAACTGCGATGGTGGCAAATAAACCCCTCTCTTCAGCATTTCTCTGAAGTATTGGCCAAAGAGGTTCAAGTCAGACTTCTTGGCGTCTTCAAAATTCGATACCTTTTCGGAAGTAAAGAAAATACTAATCATAGAACCTATTCTATTGATGGTATATGGCAGCCCAAGGTTATCGAGCCCTTCCTGCAAGCCATTCTCCAACTTGGCCGTAATGAGGGCCAGATCGCTATATAAGGTTTGGTCTTCTTTAATCTGACTTAACATAGCCAACCCCGCGGCCATTGCTACAGGATTACCACTCAGAGTCCCTGCCTGATACACCGGACCTACAGGGGAAACAAAATCCATTATTTCGCGCTTGCCACCGTATGCTCCTACCGGCATACCCCCGCCAATTATTTTACCAAGGGTGGTAATATCAGGTTGCACATCGAATACGCCTTGCGCTCCGGAAGGTGAAAGACGGAAACCCGTCATTACCTCATCGAAAATGAGCACTATTCCTTCCGCATTACATATTTCACGCAAACCTTCCAAAAAACCCTCCGCAGGTAGTACACAGCCCATATTGCCGGCTACAGGTTCTACAATAATAGCGGCTACATTTTCTTTATTGGCCCGAACAGCCTCATGTACTTTGTTAATATCGTTGAAGGGTACAGTAACCGTATCTTGGGCAGTACCTTTCGTAACACCGGGACTATTGGGTTCCCCCAGCGTAATGGCTCCGCTACCAGCCGCAATTAAGAACGAATCGCCATGCCCGTGATAGCAGCCCTCAAATTTGATCACTTTCGATCGTCCGGTGTAACCTCTGGCCAATCGGATGGCCGACATGGTGGCCTCTGTCCCTGAGTTCACCATTCTAACCTTTTCAATAGAGGGCACCATCTCACAAATAGTTTTGGCCATTTCTATCTCAATGGCCGTTGGTGCTCCAAACGAAAGGGATCCTGAAATGGCTTTCTGTACAGCCTCTTCTATTTTGCTATTGGCATGGCCAAGAATCATTGGGCCCCAGGAGTTAATCAACTCAATGTATTCATTGCCATCCTCATCGAAAATAAAGGCTCCTTTAGCCTTCTTTATAAAAATGGGATTGCCTCCTACGGCTTTGAATGCCCTTACAGGAGAATTAACACCTCCTGGTATATATTTCTGAGCCTCTTCAAAGAGGTTGTTGCTTTTTGTAATCTGATGCATAGCTATTGATCTTGCAGTTTTACCACACGAGCGTCTTTCACTCTTAGATAGGGCATATACCGATTGTCGTTTGTCAATCGGTAATTCAGCTTTTCAGTGAGCGTTCCGGGAACCTCCTCACGCCTTCTCAAGCCCACCTGAAAATATTTTCCATACTCGCTTAGTAGCTTGCCATAGGTCACCACCAAATCGTAGCCCAAATAGGCATCGCCCAAACGTTCTTCTTTCACAGGACTTGCACGAAAGGTGTTAATATAATTCCTTCTGAATTCGGCCACATTGGCGCTGGAATAGTCTATAAAGTTACTTCCTACAAAGACAGTATTTAGTCGCTCTAACTGGCCAAACGAAAGTGATTGTTCTGCTGCCAAAAAACGGCTGGACGACAAAAACTGAATGGCATCCGGCCTGGCTGCAATGCCGCTCAAAGCACTGGTGGAAAGTGAAGAAAAATCGGAAGCTATGTATACATGCCCTAAGCTGTCTGGCAATATTCTGAGTGTGTCCCTAACAAAATCACGCTCGGTATACTTTTCCCAATTGGGGTCTCCTGCTGCACGCAAAGAATCCATTTCGGCAAACATCCTGGCTACTTTGGCAGAGTCTTTATCTACCTCAGTCTCTGCTATCAGTAACTGCTGAATCTTAACCGATTGATCAGCCGGAACCCTCATGAAAATGGTCACATTGAAGGAATCCTTTTCTATCAGTTCCTTGTAGAGCTTAGCTCTTTCATAATCGGCTTGGCCGGAGTAAAACACAGCTACTCCTTTCTTCTTATTAAAATGTTTTTTGGCATACTCGGCCGACCGAATAGCAATGGATTTGTTGCTTGGGTAGTATAAAAAGGCATAGGGATTCTCAATCAGTATTTCTCCATTGGAAGACAAGGGATTCACCATGTTGATTTTCTTTTCTCGCGAAAATCTGGTCATGGTTTCAACTGCACTTTGTGTTACCGGCCCCAGAATTAAGTCGAGGCTATCCAGCTGACCGGAGTTAATCATACTTTCGAGAGTCCTGTTCGCATCGCGCGTATCGATGGTTATCAGATTGACTTTGATTCCCTCCTCTTCGAGCTTCTTTACCCCAAGCAAAGCACCATGATACATTCGGGTAGTCCAGTTAGTCTCTAACTGCACACGCCTGAGTGAGTCATTACGATAAGCAAAAGGCAGAAACAGGCCTATATTATATACTTCCTTTTTTGGAGAAAAGGCAATGCCTTCAAGGCTAAGAGATAGCTCCAAATTATAATTTTGCTGAAGAGCTTCTAGCAGGTCCATATCCTGTTCTACCACAGGCAAATCCAGCATTACATCGGCTAGGCGCGAAGCAATCTTATCATCATTAAACTCGGTCAGTAACGACTTAAGACTGTCAACACCCGAAATGTGTACCAGTGCTTTTTCCTTTAAAGCGGTTACCGAAGGCGCAAGCTCTTCTGCAGATACCTGATTGAGGTGTCTAAATGCATCGGCCACCTTCCCCTCTTCAACGGCAATTACCCCCAACCAATAGTTAAGGTCTTCGTCAACACCCCAGCTGGGATATTTGGATTGAATTTGCCGAAACAGATTCTTGGCTGTAGTTCTATCTCCGGTCTTATAGGCCGATATGGCATAATAAAACGAGGCGTATCTGACCATATCATTGTCAGAGTCCATGCCCGATAGGGCCTGAAACTTACTAATGGCCAATGCATACTGCTCCTTATCGAAATAAGACTTCCCTTCGTCAAACAGCTGCTTGATGTTCTGGGCTTGTAAGAGTCCAGAAATTAAAATCAATAAAAACGTAAACAGAATTCGTTTTATCATTATTCCCATTCAATGGTTGCTGGCGGCTTAGAGCTTATGTCATACACCACCCTATTAACTCCTTTTACTTTATTAATTATTTCATTCGATACATCTTGTAAGAAAGCGTATGGCAAGTCTACCCAATCGGCCGTCATACCGTCTACACTGGTCACTGCCCTAAGTGCCACCACTTGTTCGTAGGTTCTTTCATCGCCCATTACACCCACCGACTGAACCGGTAAAAGTATAGCACCTGCTTGCCAAACCTGATCGTACAACCCTTTGTTCTTGAGGCCATTGATAAAAATGGCATCTACCTCCTGAAGAATGGCTACCTTCTGTGGAGTAATATCTCCCAATATTCTAATTCCTAAGCCTGGTCCGGGAAACGGATGACGCCCCAGAATATTTGGATCAATCTCAAGGCTTCGGCCAACATTACGAACCTCATCTTTAAAGAGCGTGTTCAGCGGCTCCACCACCTTCAAGTTCATTTTCTCCGGCAATCCTCCAACGTTGTGATGTGATTTTATTGTAGCAGAAGGACCCTTCACGGAAACAGACTCAATAACATCGGGGTAAATGGTACCTTGCCCCAGCCATCTTACCCCCTGAATCTTGTGTGCTTCCTGATCGAAAACTTCAATAAAGACTCTTCCTATAGCCTTCCGTTTGCCCTCAGGGTCAGAAATGCCTTTCAGCGCAGCGTAGAACTGATCCTTAGCGTCTACCCCTTTTACATTAAGGCCCATGCCTTTATACGACTCCAAAACAGACTCAAACTCATTCTTTCTCAAAAGCCCATTGTCCACGAATATACAGTGCAGATTTTCGCCTATGGCCTTATGAATAAGCACTGCAGCCACCGAAGAGTCTACCCCACCGGATAATCCCAACACCACCTTATCGTTGCCTAGTTTCTGCTTCAGCTCTGCCACTGTAGATTCCACAAAGATATCAGGGGTCCAGTCTTGCGCACAGCCACAGATGTGTACCACAAAGTTTCTGAGCAATATCTTTCCTTCTTCGGAATGTGTGACCTCAGGGTGAAATTGAATACCGTAGGTGGCTTCATTCTGTACCTTGTAAGCCGCTACATTTACACTTGCTGTACTTGCTATTACTTCAAAGCCCTGTGGCAATTCTTTAATGGTATCTCCATGAGACATCCACACCTGGGAATCGAGGCTAATTTCTTTCATCAAATCGAAATGCGTGTCTACTCTACTCAGGCGGGCTCTACCGTACTCTCTTATTTCTGACGGAAGCACGTTGCCTCCGTATTTCTGAGCCATGAGCTGGGCCCCATAACACACTCCCAAAACAGGCATTTTACCTCTAAACTGGTCTACATCAATATCAGGAGCATCGGCCTCGCGCACAGAGCATGGGCTACCCGAGAGAATTACCCCTTTTATATTGTCAGTTATTTCTGGTATTTGATTGTAAGGATGAATTTCGCAGTAGACATTGAGTTCTCTGACCCTTCTCGCTATCAGTTGAGTGTACTGCGATCCAAAATCTAAGATGAGGATCTGTTCTGCCATGCGCAAAAATAACACTAGCCCCGACTTATCACTAATTAAAACCTACTATTTCTAAAATTCACATACAGACTTTTATCTTTAGGAAATAGCTGATAATGAGCATCTCAGCATTTTTTATAATTCAGTAGATAATTTCGTATATAATATATTTCAAAATATTATTGTGAAATATGTAACTTTTTAAAAATATAATTCGTAATAATAAATGTATTTCAAATAAACATGGCAGGATACTCAGGAACACCTTTAGTGAAAAAACTCGGAATAAAAGAGCATCATCGGATGCTCGTTATTAACGAACCTGAAACTTACTGGGACAATCTAGCCCCGCTTCCGGAAGGGGTTGAGATTTACGATAAAATACCTGCCGGAGCCATAGACTTTATCCACTACTTCTGTCTTTCGGCCGAAAAGCTGAAGTCGGAAATTCTAGAACTCAAATCTTCATTGAAGAAAACAGGAATGTTGTGGATTTCCTGGCCAAAGAAATCCTCCAAGGTTCCCACAGACCTGAGTGATATGATTGTTAGAAATACAGGTCTTGAAGCAGGGCTTGTTGACGTCAAAGTATGCGCTGTAGACAGTATTTGGTCCGGACTTAAGTTCGTGTACCGCGTCTCAGACCGCTAAGCTTCCAATTTTATTTCAAGAACCATTATGTACCGACCTGGAAGGTCAACAAATAAACTATGTATAACCTTTAACCAATTTAAACTATGACTTTTTTAGGAATAATTATTATCATTTTAGGGCTTATTACCCTGATTGTGAGGCCCTTTCTGGCTGAGGAAGACGAATTCAAGGAAAACACCACCGGTGAGGTGATTAAAATCCGGTCCAAAGCATCACCATGGCTTCTCATGTTCAGCCGTAAAATATCGCTAATCATTGTAGCCATAGGAGCTTTCCTGATTATGATACCCTACCTTTTCTTTTGGGCCGAACCGGGTTACCAATACTTTGTGGTATACCCCAATGGAAAAAAAGACGCCATTATGTCTGAGGGAATCAAGTTCCGAGGCTTTGCAAAGATCACCCCCTGGCAAAAATTCATCGATGTTAAAGTGGTGGGAGAAGGAGAAGATACCGAGGAAATTGAGGGAAAAATGGATCCCATCCCCATCCGGTTCATCGACCAGGTTACAGCTACAACAAAGTTATCAACTCGTTTTCAGCTACCTGCAGACAAGGAGTCTTTCATCGAGTTGGCTATCGAGTTCCGTAGTCTACAAAACCTCGCACAAAACACCCTAATTCCCACAGTAAGGGAGGTGGTATCTAATACCGGCTATATGTTTGCCGCCCAAGATTACATCTCAGGTTCTGCCTCTGATTTCCGGGTAGCCATTGAAGAGCAATTAAAAGATGGTGCCTATAGCGTTGAAAAAACAGAGTATAGGGATACAGTGGTAACGGCCATTGAGCAAGAAAACCGAGAGATCAAAGAAGTGCAGACCCGGTATGAGGTTAAAAAACGCGTGGATGAGCATGGCCAGTTTATTCGGATTCCACACGACATTAATGAAAACAACATTATAGTGGCTCAGGTAATTGTAGACGATGTAGTGTTGGAGCAAGTGTTTAAACAACGACTGGAGGCGCAACGAGACGAATCGGCCAAAAGGCAACTGGAGCAGCAAAAAATAAAAACCGCTAAAGATGCTCAGGCCAGAATTATAGCCGAGGGTGAACGAGACAAAGCAGCCGAAAGGGTGGCTCAAGAGAAAGAGCAGGTAAAAGCACTAATCTCCATTGAGACTAAACTTAAACAAGAGGAAACCAATAAGAAGCTAGCGGCCATTGCACTCGAAACAGAGAAGCTAAAGGCTTCGGCCCAGAAAGTAAAAGCTGACGCTGAAGCATACCAGAACGCCAAACTTGTTTCTGCGGGTCTTACCCCACAGCAACGTGCCGAGCTGGAAAAGGAGATAGCGATTGGAGTTGCTAAGGAGTTGGCCAAAATCAAATTCCCTACAACCATGATTATGAGCAACGGTGAAAATGGAGGGGGAACACCCCTAGAAGCCTTAATTGGTGCAGCAATGACGAAGCAACTTACAACCGGTGGCAACTAGGCATAAGTAGAATTAAAAAAACGAGGCTACTCAAAAACCAGGTCAGCCTCCCCCTGAACTTGCCTGTGGCAAAGGCAGGTTTCAGGGTCTTCATGGTGCTGATTATCGAACTCATAGATTCTAAAATGGACCTATCTGTTGGTAGACAAACTCAGAACGACAAGTTTTAAAGCTTTTGAGATAACCTGGTTTCTGTTTCAGGCCATTAAAGGTGCCTGCTATTTTACAAAACCTGCGATCATAATCTGTGGCTAATGATCATCAAAGGCCTTGCCCACATAATACCGAACACCAAAAGAAAAGGTGTTCCAATCCCACGCCTTAAGACCATAGTTATACTCCATTCTGAGACCAAAGTCTCTGTGCCTGTAAAGGACCTGGTTTCGCCAAAAAAGTGGGTAATCTCTATTGCCAATGTAACCATGGTAGCCCGATATGTCTGAGCCAATCAACCAGTTTCCGTAGGTAAATTCACCTCCTATCCCATACAGTGGAGCATCGTTCTGTAAATTGCTGGAACCATTGGGCAGTCCGTTCTGATTCGTTTGCCAGGTGAGAAATCCGAGCATCCATTTGAGCAAAAAAGACGATTGCTCGTTGTTCCAAAGGGTTTTGCTAAACTGGGCATCCCAGTTGAGCATACCATGATCGGAGAATCGGGCATTGACTAAATTACCTCCTGTGGTACTCTTAAATTGAGTACGGAAAGTTACATTGAGAAAGCCTGATTGATCTTCATCGAAAACCCTGAATATGAACCCTCCTATGATATCGCCTGTATTTCTTCCCTTCCCATCAAAGGCTGTCATTCTTCTTAGATCTCGTGTAGCTTCAGACACTACCCAAGATTCGCGCGGAATACTACTGGCAAAGAGCATAACCCTGTTTTTTGCCAATGGCAGATTGGTAGCCAGGAAAAAATTATTGGTCTTATCGCCACCACCACGGTGAAAATCGCCTCCGGCATCGAACCAAAACTCATTATCTATTTTACCATTGTACAAGACAGGCACTCTCAAGGCATTGGGGCCTAAAAAACCAGGTGAAATATTTTGGTACCGGTTTCTGAATGGCCCTGCAGCATTGGGATAGTTGTGCAATGCATCCCACCAGTCGAGATTTTCCTGAGCACAGACCTGAATACTCAACAGCAAGGAAAGAAATAAAAAAATATTCCGCATGGATTTAGAATTGACCGGCCAAATTACAAAGTCCCTTTTGTTGAAGGAAGTTTATCGAGTTCATTTTCATTGCGCTGCGCGGCCATCTTAATGGCTTTGGCGAATGCCTTGAAAATCGCTTCAATTTTATGATGCTCATTTTCTCCTTCCACCTTTATATTGAGGTTGCTCTTAGATGTATCTGAAAATGATTTAAAGAAGTGCATAAACATTTCGGTGGGCATATCTCCTACCTTTTCTCGGCTAAACTTAGCGTCCCATACCAGCCAAGGCCTTCCACTAAAATCTATCGCCACCTGAGCTAAGGCTTCATCCATCGGAAGTAGAAAACCATAGCGGTTTATTCCTTTCTTATCACCAAGGGCTTTTAGGTAAGCTTCTCCCAATGCGAGAGCCGTATCTTCAATGGTATGGTGTTCGTCTATGTGCAAGTCTCCCTTTACATGCACTTTAAGATCGGCACCGGAGTGTTTACCTAACTGGTCGAGCATATGATCGAAAAAGCCAAGTCCGGTTTGATTATCGCAAGTCCCCTGACCGTCAAGATTCAATTCTACCAGCACATCTGTTTCTTTTGTGGTGCGCTGCACCACGGCTTTCCGGTCGGGTAAACGAAGGAACTTGTAAATTTCATCCCAACTTGTTGTAGACAACACAGCCCTTTCGTCTTTCTCTTGAGAGATGAAAATGGCCTTTGCACCAAGGTTTTCGGCCAGTTGAATGTCGGTTTTTCTATCTCCTAACACATAGGAATTGGACAAATCATAATCTCCCTCTAAATACCTGGTTAGCAATGCCGTGCCAGGTTTCCTGGTAGGTGCGTTTTCATGTTCAAAAGTGCGGTCGATACAGATTTCATCGAACACAACTCCTTCATTCGCCAAGGTCTTCAGCATTTTATTGTGAGCGGGCCAAAATGTTTCTTCTGGAAAAGAATCGGTTCCTAAACCATCTTGATTAGTAACCATTACCAGTTCATAATCGAGCTGTTCGGCTATTTTTCTGAGGTTAGAAATAGCTCCCGGTAAAAACTCCAGTTTCTCCAAAGAATCTATCTGAAAGTCGGTGGGCGGCTCCACAATAATGGTTCCGTCTCTATCGATAAATAATACTTTTTTCATGGTTGGTTTTTCAACATCATTGCGAGCCTGCCTACAGACAGGCTTGCTATGAGGATTAGTTTGACAACTTCTTTAATTCTTCAATCAGCTTTTTATTGTCTTCTTGGGTGCCAATGGTTATCCGAATCCCGTCTTCGCATAAAACCACTTTAGACCGGTCTCTCAAAATCACCTGTTGGTCAATCAATTTCAAGTACACCTCTCGTGCTTCATTAATTTTCACCAGAAAGAAGTTTGCATCTGATCGATACACCCTCTTCACTATAGGCAGCTTTTCCAACTCGGTTTTCAGTATCTCCCTGTTTGCAAGAATCTGCGCAACCATTTGATCCTTCTTTTCCAGATTATTGAGTGCTCCTATAACGGTTTGTTGAGTCAGCCCACTGAGGTTGTAAGGAGGTTTTATCTTATTCAGTATACCCACAATTTCGGGAGAAGCAAAAGCCATTCCCAACCTCAACGAAGCCAAACCCCAGGCTTTACTCATGGTTTGCAGCACTACAAGGTTGGGAAACTCCTTAAGTCGATGAATGAATGAAGGCCTCTTCGCAAAGTCTATATAGGCCTCATCTACCACCACTATGCCTTTGAAAGCCTTTAGCACAATCTCTATTTTCTCAAGGCTCACATCGTTTCCTGTTGGGTTATTAGGCGAGCAAATCCAAATTAGTTTTGTGTCGGGCTCAATGACAGAAAGTAATTCCTGAATGTCCAGGTCATACTGATTGGTAAGTAGCACCTCTTTAACCTGCACATTGTTAATATCTGCACTTACCTTGTACATGCCGTAGGTGGGCGGATTGATAATCACCTTATCTTTCTGTGGTTCGCAAAACGCCCTAAATAGCAAATCGATAGGTTCATCGCTCCCATTTCCCAGAAAAATTTGATCAGGACTAACAGCCTTGATTTCTGCCAACCGTGTTTTGAGAGCGTACTGATACGGATCAGGGTAGCGGTTCCAGTTATCTTCCGTTATGGAACCTAAAGGGTTTTCATTGGCGTCTAAAAATATTCCCTCACTCCCTTTATAGTCATCTCTTGCCGATGAATAAGGCACCAGTTGCTTCAAGTGAGGCCTTAATAAATCGTTTGGGTCAAACATCTCTCAGCGCGTTAAGTCTTACGGTTACAGCATTCTTGTGTGCCTGAAGTTCTTCAGCTTCGGCCATTTTTTCAACCACCGGACCAAGCACTTTCAATCCTTCAGGGCTAATCTCCTGATAGGTTATTTTCTTCACGAAACTATCGAGTGAAACACCACTGTACATTTTAGCATAGCCATTCGTGGGTAAGGTGTGATTCGTTCCTGAGGCATAATCTCCGGCCGATTCGGGGGTCAAATGGCCCAGAAACACGGAACCTGCATTGATAATCTGGTTAGCAATTCTCCATGGTTCGCTCACACTCAGTATCAAGTGTTCTGCTCCGTATTCATTGAGCAGTCCAATGGCTTCGTTTTCGTTTAAAACTATGGCCACACTATTTTTCAAGGCCTGACTAGCCACACCCGCCCTGGGTAGTGCAGCCAGTTGTGTTTCTATGGCCTTTTGAACCTGTTGTATCATAGCTTGAGAATTGGCCACCAAAACCACCTGGGAGTCTGACCCATGTTCGGCCTGTGAAAGCAAGTCGGCCGCAACAAACTCAGGACTTGCCGTACCATCGGCATAAATCGCTACTTCGGATGGCCCGGCAGGCATATCTATTGCCAAACCGAAGCGCGTAGATAATTGCTTGGCAGCGGTAACGTATTGATTGCCGGGGCCAAAAATTTTGTATACCTGAGGTATGGTTTCTGTACCAAAAGTAAGCGCGGCAATGGCTTGTGCACCTCCCACCTTAAAAACTCTGGATATACCCACTACCCTGGCGGTGTATAAAATGGCCGGGTGAACCTTTCCTTCTTTGTTGGGTGGAGTGCACAGCACTATCTCCCGACAACCGGCTAGTCTGGCCGGAACTGCGAGCATTAAAACCGTTGAAAACAATGGGGCTGTTCCACCGGGTATATAAAGCCCCACCTTCTCAATACCTACCGACCTGCGGTAGCACTTCACTCCCGGCATTGTTTCTACCACCAGCTCGGGTTGTTCCTGAGCCTTGTGAAACGCTTCAATGTTAGATTTGGCAGTGAGTATGGCTGTTTTCAGTTGAGAGTCAACCAGTTTTTCGGCTTGTTCAAACTCCGACTCAGACACTTGAAAATCTTCTATATCTACTCCATCGAATTGTCGGGTAAGTTGCCGAAGGGCAGAGTCTCCCTTCTGCTTTACCATCTCCATTACCGGTCTTACTTTTTGCTCTATTTCCTCCAAGTCCATTGTAGGACGCTTGAGTAACTGAGACCATGAAGACTTATCCGGATTTATAAAGACTTTCATTGGATCATCTTTTCAATTGGCACCACCAAAATACCTTCTGCTCCTGCTGATTTAAGGTCTTCTATAATCTGCCAAAAATCGTCTTCCTGAATTACAGTGTGCACTGAACTCCACCCTTCCATAGCCAGGGGCAATACTGTTGGGCTCTTCATACCCGGCAAAATCTTAATGATTTCCTGCACCTTATTATTGGGTGCATTGAGCAGAATGTACTTGTTGTTTTTGGCTGCCTGAACAGAGTTGATCCGAAATATCAGCCGATCGAGGATGGCCTGCTTTTCGGGAGCCAGGTTCGGTGTAGCCAGTAATACAGCCTCCGACTTGTAAATCACTTCTACCTCTTTTAGCCCATTGCTAAGCAGGGTAGATCCGGAGCTCACTATATCGCAAATACCATAGGCCAAACCTATGCTTGGTGCTATTTCTACCGAACCGCTGATTTCATGTATATCGGCCTCAACACCTTGAGTTTTTAGAAAGTCGCCCAGAATTTTGGGGTACGATGTAGCCAGGCTTTTGCCTGCAAAATCCTGCACACCGTTATACTCCTCATTTTTATCGATGGCCAAAGAGAGCCTACACTTTGAGAACCCCAAGTGCTTTACCCAGGTTACCTCTTTGTTTTTTTCTTCGGCTTCATTAGCTCCTACAATGCCAATATCGGCAATACCGTCTTGCACATACCCGGGAATATCATCGTCTCTTAAGAAGAGAAATTCCATCGGGAAGTTGGTTGCATCGGCTTTTAGTTTGCCGGTACCGTTATTCACTTTTATGCCACACTCTTTGATTAGTTTTAAGGAGTCATCGCTCAGGCGGCCTTTCTTTTGAATAGCTATTCGTAATATATTCTCCATCTGAATTATTCAACTGGTAAGTTTAGAAAATGATTAAAGAAAACTGGAAAGGGAAGCGACCGCGTAGGCCACATAGGGGGTTGCAATATCTCTCTCAAGAGAGATGGTGGAAATGATGAGCGTGGAAATGTGCGAGAATCATTTGCATTGCGCTGCAAAGATAGTGTAGCTACTGAACCGTACAATGAAAAAGTGAAATATCTACCCCTTTAATTATTCTGCACAACCCGGCAACACACTCAGCCCATATAAGAATTAGAGCAACTAATAGGGTTACTTACTTAAGTCGCAAGAAGTATATTTCTGAACCTTGCCTCCATTTGTGTCTTCACAAATGGCTGTTAAAAGACGCTATGAGG